>MTKW01003565.1_pt1 | contig 17960 bp, 11 predicted proteins | sample 1042761 | NCBI WGS metagenome assembly MTKW01 (sample SAMN06205366, study PRJNA360243) | anaerobic digester metagenome | biome: Wastewater treatment plant; feature: Anaerobic digester sludge; material: sludge; isolation source: anaerobic digester fed with sludge from wastewater treatment plant ... | reverse complement strand
CGCCTCAACATTGGTTTCACGCCTCTGTCAAAATCGTCGGTACTGTTATTGGTATCTTGAAGAATGGGAGTTCCGTCTTCATTTTCTCCTATTTTTTTTCTTGCCACTCCCAGCGAATTGTATGATGCTCCCACGTAGGTCATCCCCGCATCGAGTACAACCGGCATGCGCTTGGCTTTGACCTTGGTTTCGTTGTGTCCGGCTTCCACTCCGTCCAACACGTAGCGAATGGGGATTTTTGCATATACCTTTGTACTTGAACTGCTTAAATCTCTTGTTTGTAGGTTCTTGTCGTTTACCGGATCATAAGGAACGTTTTCGGGTATTTGAAAAATCACGTATGCGCCGCCAAAAACGGAAGTCAGGTACTGGGGTACGGTACCCATTGCACTGCTGCCGTTGTAAAATACGTGTACCATATCGTATGCCGGCTGATCCGGAAAATTTTTATTGTTCATATTGAATTCGAATTCCGATGAAGAACAATCGACCGGCGAGTTCGGGTTGTATATATCCAATTGATGATTGGCTGCAAATTGCGACACAACGCAACTTTCGCCGGGTTTTAGGGGATATTCGCTTCCTGAACCGGGAAATTTCCATAACCTATCCGTATATACGTATTTATTTTCGTCACTCTCGGGCCATACCGGCAAATTTTCTGTTGCAGCAGTAGGGTAGAGAGCGGCAAAATAGATACCGTCCAAATACAGGATTGAATCGGAATTGTTGTATATTTCATAAAATTGATCCCTGAAATAATTGGGAGCACTTCCTGCATAATAGATTTCTTTAAATACCAGTGGGCTGATTTTCAATCCCGAAATCGATATTTCAACCGTTTCGTTGTTTTTGATCAGCGGGTAATTTACCAGCCCCCCATTCAGGTAATAGAGTTGCCCTTGATTGTCATAGGTTTTTCCCGAAACCGTAAGGGTATAGATTCCCGGTATGAGACTATCTATAACTACCGACAATCCCGAAAATTCTTTTTCAACCCGAATGTTTTCCAAATAATTCATGAGAACGATCGATAACCCTTCGGGAGAATCGAATCCTTCAAGTTCAATTTCGATTCTTATTTCTGCTTGCAAGGGTTCCACCTTTTCGGCATCCATGATCTTGTCAAACGAGCTGCAATTGAAAAACATGCCCGACAATATGCTTGATAATATAATCAGTTTCGGATAATTTCTTTTTTTCATAGCTTTATTTGATTAATAAACTCAGTTCCATACCGAAAAAGAAGTTTTTGTTTCTTTTGGCAAAGCTTCCCGGCGAACGTTTGAGCTCAACTATGGGATAACTTCTGAACATATTGTTTGCAAAAAACGATGCCCGCATAAAATTGCTGATCTCTTTTGTCACATTAATATTGAAATTAAATAATGGCGGGTACGATTCGGCAATGTATAATTGTTGCTCCACTTGTCTGAGTATATTTTTAAATTCCGGATCGTCCATTTGGGCGGGATCAAAATCGTATTTTTTCCCGTCATACTTCGAAATATAGGCTATGGGGATCGAGTCATTTCCGAAATTATACCAATCTTTTTGTTTCCAAACGGTTTCTGCCGTCAGAGAAATCACGAACCCGATTTCGGGTATATTGTGAATCACCCGCAAAGCCGTTGTTATTTGTTCCACGTTATGTTTTTTCATTCCTTTTTCATAAACCCCTACATGGGTTCTATCGGCTCCGCCTATTCCGCTTCGACCATCATAATAAGTATAATCGTCGGTAAAGTTTTGCGAGCGCATCCATGCCCCGTTTAACGAAAAGGAAGTGCGAATAGCCTCGATTCTTTTAACGTTTAAGTCGAATTCGACACCTTTTGTATTGGCTTTCAATCCATTTGCGGGAACATAATACTTGGCAAGCACCGGGTTGTTTGCCACCAATTCGTAAACGGGTTGCGCCCCATCGTTTGCTCTTTTGTATTCTTTAAAAGGTACCGGAGCAAAAGTTGGCGTCATGGAATACCCGTTTTGCAAATGTTCTTTAAATGCCGTTGCATGCAGGCTTGCTTTCTGGTAGTATAAATCGAACCCGATTTCGCTTTTTTCGTTGGAAGCCACTTTAAGCGAAGGGTTTTCCGTATTGTATACCCGTGTGGTTGTCATAAAGATTCTTTCGTTTTCGGGAATTTTCGTATCTGCCATTTCATTTATATTGATGTATTCGAAATAGGCATTTTCGGGATAAAGATACAGCAGGGTTGGCATTTTTGCCGTGATACCGTATCCTCCTCTGAAGAACAATTTTTGGGGTATTGCTTCCAGCGAGGCATTCAAACGGGGCGATAAAAAGTTTTTCGACTCCGACATCATGTCATACCTTATACCTGCTTGAATGCGCAACATGTTTTTCTCTCGAATATTCAGGCTGAAATTTTCATCCGCAAAAATCGAAAACAAATTGATAAAAGGAATATCTTTATATGGTCGTGGTCGGAAAGTCGCATTTGGTGCTTGCAAATTTCGGTACGGAGGTGTCGTGGGAGAAAATGTTTTTCCGTCGCCCACATTTCCATCCGATTTAAAATCGGCACCGATTAAAATTCTGTTATCCGTTTGCCCGACGTGTTTGAAAAAAGTTGCCGCCACTTTACCGTAAAAACCGATTTCTTTGCCGTCGATATCGCTTTTACCCAGATAAGATGCCGGCAGGTATTGTGCATAGTGAGAAGGGTCTACCCCCGAGAGGTTTGTTATTTCGTTTCCTTCCACATCGTAGAGGCGTAATCCCGGTTTATTGGTTATAATGGCCCCATCTACGGTTGTCATCGAATAAGGGGCTGTTGCCGAAGTATAATATTCTTCGTAATGGCTGTTTTTATTGTTGTAACTTCCCGACAACACATACTTTATGTTTTTCAACCAACCTTTGTTCATGAAAACGGTTCCGTTTGCATTTAAGGCTATTCGGATATCTTCGCCCTTAGAAGCGATTTGTCGAACCTGGTCGTCCGGATTTTTCTTTCTTTGATCTTTGCCATAGGTCAATGTTATGCTTACATTGTTTCTCCATTTGTTGTCGAAAAAAGAATTCGAGTGGAGTGCTTTGGTTCCCATGCGTCGGTAATGGTGATACGCTGCTTTGGGGTCGGAAACATTGTATGCATAATCTGCACTAATATTGAGTGCTCCTTTTTTTCCGCCAAGATCTATTCCTTTTTGGGCTGAAAATTGATATACGTTGGGGTTGGTTTTTGCTTTGATTTGGAGAGGCTGTTTTCCTGCTTTGGAAGTAATCAGCACGGCTCCCGATGTAAGGTCGCCATATTCCGCCGAGGGGATACCCCTGATTATTTCGACCGATTCAATATTCTCCGGCGATATGTTTCTCGTATCGATTCCTCCGCTTGGAGATGCAGTACCTCCCAAGGCGGCTGTTGCACCAATCACCGCCGGATGCATTGTTTGCAAATTCGCATTATTTGAGATGGGCGATCCGTCTTCGATAACTACTGCCCCCAATGCATTTATATTGCTGATATCTTTATTGATGTTTCGGATATTTATTTGTGATGCCGTGTTAAGGGTGGGGTTTTGCGCAATTCCTCCCGGCAAAAGTGCGAGTATGTCCGACAAACTCACAGCTTGCAAATGTTCCATTGCCGTGGTAGATATTTTCGATGCGGTCGATTGTCCCGCTTTGCTGCTTTCTGCTATTACGGCAACTTCTTTTAGTCTGAAATTTTCTTCTTTTAAAACGAAATCCAAGACCAAATTCGAGGATACATTGACCATCGTATCAACAGGCAACTTCCCTAAATAATTGATGTTCAAATCGATATATCCGGCAGGTACGTTGTTTATTTTGTAATAGCCGTTATCGTCCGAAACTGCTCCTATACCGTATTTATTGATGGTTACCGTGGCATAAGGGAGGGGTACTTTTTTTCCGTTGCCCGTATCCTCGTATATTGTTCCCGAAATACTGAATTTCTTTTTCGATTCGTTTTGCTGTGCTTCAATGTTCGCGAAGCAGAGCGAAAACAGGCAAACTACGATTATATGATGAATATATTTTAGTTGCATCATTTAAAATTTTTGTTAAAAAACCATATAAAGGCAATGTTTTCATCAAAAGTATAAAAAATACACGGCTCTATATGCCAACACGATATTAATTAATCATAAATCCGGAAAATCCATTTTCCTATACGTTCGGACAATCGTATAAATGTTTCTATTCTTGATTGGAGATGAGGCACGTTCGGTTTCGATTTTATCCCACTTCATCAACTTGCATCATTTTAAAACCAAGTGAAATTACACTATTTCTCTGATCCGGCAAATTTTGCACTCCTTGCCGGTTGACTCTACACATCACAATTTCAGTAATAAAATTTTTTTATTGTCCGAATTGTGATATTTTTGTTTTTAGATTAAATAATAGAGTAATATGTACTTACGCCATTCTTTGTAACATGGCAATAAAAAAATCAAACATTTGTTAATCTCTAATAGTTGGTGATTTACTGCTAATGTATAACTTTTGAATAAGAATATCATTTGATTATCCGAGATTTTATTCTTCTTTAAAATTAATAACCCCTTTATGTCAGATTGATCAAATTGAAATAAATGTCATAAAATGAAGTTAGTCTAAAAATTCCATATAAAATTTGAGCCTATGTTAAATCAAAATTATTATGAAACATTATTGGATAAATATTCAATTTCACAAGATTGCAATAAATTAAATTATCTCACAAGCGCTATAATTCTTGATAATTATAGGGATAAAAATATTTATTTTAATTTTCCACAAGGATATGATTTACAAGGGGTCGTTAATCTTTTATATGAAAACTTATCAAAGCAAATATTTATTAATTACGCGGATTTAACTGATTATTCGATTGGTGATAAATTAAAAAGAAAGAGAGAAAAGGGAAAAAATATTTATATAATTAAAGAAATTGTAGGATCAAACTATATTTTAGTTAAAGAAAAAGATGAAAATAATACCATAATACCCGGTATTACATTTGACAATGTAAAACGAAATTATATCCGGGTAAAGCAAAGCACAAGAAATGATACTCTTTTAAAATACAATGATTTTTTTGAGAAAAACAATGAATATGGATTTTTACCTACTCATTTTACTAAAAAACTTGTTTTAATTGCAGGGCAGACGATTTGGAACGGTTTGGAGAATAGGGGATGCATTCCTTCAATTTATTTACCGAACACTCGAGAAGGAGAACAAACCTCAATAAATTCTATTCCAGCATTAGAAGACTGTATTGTTTATGTAACTCCGAAATACGAAGTTTGTTATGAAGAAATATTAAAAAAGGACATTATGATAGATACGCTTGTCCTTTGCAATGCCGATTTAAATTGTCTTTCTCAAGTTATGCTGGATCAACAAAAATATAATTTCAAAATAATTGCACTATCCGACACGTGTGAAATACCAAAGTTGAATAATATTAGTTTTTGGGATTGGCAAAAAGAAGAAGTTAATTTGATTGAACAAAAATCGAAGAATAAAATTGAAATTATCGAAATTAAAGATAATAAATTAGTTACACTGTTTCAAAAATTTGAAGAAACACAAAAATATGTGTCTGCTTTAGAAACTCCCATAAAATTAACTAATTATGGGTATTATCTCCGCATGGCATTTAATGCTTTACAAGAGGATAGCTATGATTATGTTCTTTATCGTCTTCAAAAAAATAAGGAGTTGGAACAAAACGAAGGGGGTTATGACATAGATTATTTTGGGGAAAACAACCCAAAAGTAGCTTTGAAAGAATTGATACAATATTTAAAAGATACTGAATTGAAAATTCATAAGATAAAACACGTGTGGGAAGAAAGTAATAAAAAATTAGTCATAATAGCAGATCGTAATGATATGGATTTTCTTAAAGAGCAGTTGAAAACAACAAAAAATATTTTTCCAAATTCAGAATTGAATAGACGATTAAAAAGTAAGACATTAAAAAATAAAACGTTGCTTTTTTACTCTTTTGATGGAACAAAAAGAGAATTCGATTTTATAAATAGCTTATCGAACAATATTAAACTTGTTTTATATGAACAAGAAAATATTCTGTATATTAATCAATTAAACAATTACAAAGCGAATATTGAAAAAGAGATAACAAGTGAAAATAGATTTGAATTATGTAAAATAAAATACGAACCAATTTTTGAGCCGCCAGTAATAATTAGTCCTACATTGAAAGAAACTATTCAAAAACTTGATGAGCGGTCACAAAAAGCATATGAAAGTTATAAGGACGAGAGTGATAGCTTGTTAGACGATGGAGAGGAACGAGGAATTTTTCAAATTGAATTATCAAATGGTGAGATTGTTGAATTGGATAATAAGGAAACTGTTTTTGATCGTGAAGGGGATTTAATCTATACATATAAATTAAAAGAAGGAAATGAAATTCGAATTTACCCAAAACAACTGGCAGAAAATCTTTTCCAAATAGCTGTTGAAGTAGAGCCGGATATATTTAAGGAGATTGATAAGCATTCAAAATATTGGCAAGAAATTTTAAAAAAGCTTGATGATATATTTCCACAAAGAGAATTTTTATATAAAGAATTAAAAAAACATGGTTTGAAGGTTCTTCCTGCGACAGTGGATGCATATTTCATCGGGAAAAGAAAATTCCCAATGTATAATTCTGATTTACATGCTATATTTGATTTAGCGGATGAAGTAATACCAGGTGAAAATTTTGCGACAGAAATTCTCCCAAAAATTAAGAAATCCAAACGATTGTACAATAGCACAATGATTGCCTTAGGGCGAGGTGTAAAACAAGAGTTAAAACAGTTCTTGAAAAATAGGTCAATAGGAGAAATTCTTCAAAAAAAGAATTTTACAGGGGATACTTTACAGCGATTTATAAATGAGTATATGCCATTATTAACTATAATAAAAATTAAGGAGATTGCTGATGAGTAATAGAAAAAAAGTAATTTCAAGAGTTCAAAAAGAATTGATCGGACCAGGATCTGATTTATTTGAGTGTTCAGATAAAGTGCATTTTTCTGATGAAATTATTGCAGATAAGCCCTTATTGAGATATTATTCGGGTATTTTATACCCTAAACAACAGGTTATTGGTGATTTTTTCGAAGAAGACGGTGAAAATGAAGAAACTCCTGTTGATGCAGCAGAAGAGAGCAATATAGGTGCAGAAGATAGCGATAATGCTAAATCATCGTCAGAATCAAAAGAGGACGATTGGGTAGTGCAATGTTCAGCCAGTACATTTTTCCCTTCACAATATGGTATTTCATTTGTTGTTTCCTCAGAATGTCAGAAGATTAATATAAAGATTTTGTTTGGGAACTATAAAAAAGCTAAAGCAAGAGAAATCGCTCTTCCTTATAGTGGGGAAAGTATAGATTTAATTGAAAAATTTGGGTTGAATCCGTTCGTTAAATACGATGCTGAAAACAAATTGCTTAAGTTGACAAAGGAGTTAAATAGGAAAGAAAAGCAATTAAGAAGTAGTTCCTTAAATTTATTGGCTAAAGAACATAAAGAAAGTGGACTTTACAAAACTCTTTACAAGCTATTTTTCAAGGATAAATATAAACGCTACGAAAATAAAATAGAAGCACATATATCACTCGACTTGATAAAGCAGGCAGAAAATCAACATTACAAGATTTTGTTGTCGGACATACCAAGTGTTAATAGCGATTTATGGTGGAAAAGCAAGCAAGACTCCTTAAAAGAAAACCTATGGCTACATATTAAATTGTATGAACAGCCTAATAACAATTATGTTGTGAAGATTTTCATTGAAAATGCGCTATTATTTGGTCGTAAACAATTTTCTAGAGCAAACGAATCTTTGAATCAGGCATGTTTGTTCCAAGTAGAAATAAAAGTAGAAACACCCTATTTGCAACCTTACAATATTTATAAGAACGATTTTTATAAATCGCAGGAAGACAGAATTTTGGATTTTCTCTATCGTGAAAAGCTGTCTTACGGTATCGGACATAACACAGCTTGCATTTGGGAAAATTACGAAGATGATACCCAAAAACCTCAGTGGATTAGTTCAACTTTTTTGCCTCAATTCAATGTAAAAAATCAAAGTACAAATATTTCAAGTATTGATAAAAAATGTTTGGGAATAAAAGAATTATCTGAATTCAATAAGGATAAAAACTCAATAATTTCAAATCTTGATAAGTTAGCTAAAGCGTATTCTGAATGGATTGAAGATGAAGAAGAAAAGATAAAGTTATTCAATGAACGTGACCGATTATTAGGGTTAACCAATATAAAAAAATGCAGAGTAATACAGGCAAGAATGCAGAGAGGAATTGAATTGTTGGAAACAAATTCTATGGCTTTTCGTGCATTTCAATTGGCAAACACAGCTATTTATTTGCAAATGTTCCAAAATCAATGGCATTTTGGTAAGAAAAAGGACGGTTTCGAAGCCTTTGAACAGAGGGAAGTTGCTCAATATTCATATCAAGAATATGCAACAAAAGATTTTCCTGATTCGGATAAAGCCCCAAGTTGGCGTCCATTCCAATTGGCATTTATTCTGCAATGTTTACCGTCCTTTATTGAAGAGAATTCAGAAGACAGAAATTTGGTTGATTTGCTTTATTTCCCAACAGGTGGAGGAAAAACGGAAGCATATTTAGCTTTGTCGGCATTTCTTATTTTTTGGAGAAGGTTGAATTATCCGGACAGTTATGGGGGAGTAAATATCATTATTCGTTATACATTGCGTTTGTTGTCTGCACAACAATTTGAAAGAGCAACCAAACTGATTTTAGCTTGCGAATTTATTCGTAAAAACCATAATGATTTAGGAAACGAAAGAATCTCAATTGGTTTTTGGGTAGGAGATTCTACTATTCCCAATAAAATTAAAGATGCTAAAAACAAGTATGATGCCATTACTAATAAATTGAATAATGGAAATTATGCCAATAAATCTGATTATTTGAATAACCCTTTTCAATTATCTAATTGCCAATGGTGCAATACAAAAATTATAGGGAGAGAACAACCTGATGGCAATCCTTCGATCGGACATAGAATTAGTCGGAACAGTTTGGTAAGTTATTGCTTGAATGAAAGGTGCTTTTTTTCAGAAAACAATGATGGATTGCCAATTGTACTGGTGGATGAAGATATTTACAAAAATCCTCCCACCGTATTGTTTGCGACTGTAGATAAATTTGCACAATTGGCTTGGAGAGAAGAAGCTACAAGTTTATTTAATTACAATGGAAATAGAAAGCCGGAGTTGATAATCCAAGATGAATTGCATTTGCTGAATGGTCCATTAGGTAGTTTGGTTGGACTATTTGAGAATGTTGTTTTATCATTATGTACTACGGATGATCAAAAGCCAAAAATCATAGCATCAACCGCTACAATAAAAAATGTAGAGGAACAGGTAAAAGGTTTATATAACCGTTCAGTTCAAATATTTCCACAATATGCCACCAATGCAGATGATACGTTTTTTTCAAAAACATTATCAGAAAGCAAGCGGCAATACATAGGTATTTTACCAACAGGTAGAACTCAAACAATGACAAGTTTACGTTTGAATGCGGCTTTGCTGTTTGCTCGTTTGGAAATATGGAAAGACAGCATCGATAAAACGGAAGCAGATCAATTCTGGACTATTGTCTTTTATTTTAAGAGCTTAAAACATCTTGGCAGGTTTTCAAATAAGATCGTAGCTGAATTGGTGCCGGAAATAACCCAATTACAAGATAGATATTTAATGAATGTACCACCGTATAATAATAATTACTATAATTTACCTTACAGGCATTTAGAATTAACTAGCCGTATTGCAAATGAGAAAATCAAAAATAATTTAGATAAATTAAATATTCATTTTGATGGCGAATTGAAAGCTAAACAGCAAGCCTACGATATTGTTTTAGCTACCAATATGATAAGCGTAGGTTTGGATGTAGAACGATTGAATATAATGCTGATGAATGGAATGCCTCCAAACACAGCAGAATACATTCAGGCGAGCAGTCGTGTGGCTCGAAAAAATGAGGGCATGGTTTTTAGTTTATTCGATCCGAACAACACAAGAGATTTGTCCTATTTCGAAGGTTTTATACCATTTCATAAAACTTTTTACAAACAAGTAGAGCCAATTAGCGTAACACCTTTTGCTGAAAATGCTTTAGATAAAATGTTGTTCACGTCAATGGTTGCTTATTTCAGACATAAAATGGGATTTGTTGCCAACAATATGGCAACAGCATTGAATCTGGATGGGAATAAACAAAAACTTATAACCGAGTTCGATCAACTTTTTAATAATCATATTTTTGCTGATGAGGAAGATAAGCAGGTGATTAAGTCATTTATTGATATTATAATTCAACAATGGGACTCTAAAATTCTGCGAAGTTCAAATTTGCATTATTACGGGAGTATGTATGAAAATCAAAGAGTTCAAAATTTGCTAAAACCGATTCAAGAGAGAGAAAAGGATGAAGACAAACTTGTTTGTATGCAATCGATGCGGAGCGTTGAACCAAATGTAAGTATTAAAATCAATAAATATTAATACATTATGGCAGAAAAAGTTAAACATGGAAGAAGTAAAATGATTTCCTCTTACGGAGGTGTTGGATCGGTGATTGAGACACCGGATGCTTCAATAATTATTGAAACTTTTGATAAATGGGGATACTCTCATTTAGATGATCAAGAGAAAGAAGAATATCTTATAGAAGATGATAGATTAAGAAGTCGTCTGCAATACCGCTTTCCAAGATTAAATCATTTAATAAGTATTCCTGTTGGAGAAAAAGATGGGGAAACAAAAATTCGACCTCAAGCTAATTATTTTCCAAAATGGTTTTATTGTCCTCGTTGTTATCGTTTTATGCATATAAACGATTGGAAAAAGCATTGGGGTGCAGAACAACGGGAATTTGATTTGCAATGTTTTAATCCGAAATGCAAAGGTGAACATTTAGAACAAGTACGTTTTATGATGACTTGTGATAATGGGCATATTCAAGATTTACCTTGGGAATACTGGAATAATCGTTGGCAAGATGTTGAAAATATTGAACAGTCTTCAAATAATATTGAAAATGATATAGAAAAAAACGCCGAAGAACAAGAGGGTAACTCCAGAATTCAATTGAAATACGAAAAATGTTGTCCTGAACAAGAATTGTACTATATCGTGAGCAAAGAAATTACAGATCTGTCTGGTATTCATATAAAATGTAAAAAATGCGGAAATTCTGAAACATTGAAAGGTATATTCGGGTTTTCTCGAAAATGTGATGGTAAAAAATATTGGCTTGGTCTTCGAAATGGAAAATATCAAGATGAGCCTTGCGACGAGAAAATTAAAGTTAAGATTAAAACAAGTAGCAGTATTTATTATGCCAACACTTTAAGCAGCTTATGGATACCTGAAAAGCAGGTAAAAATTGAGAAGAAACATAGGCTATTAATTGAAAAGTGGTTGGAACGAGGCAAAAGTCAAGAGGATATAATTAGAGATTTGTTTGATGATTATGACATTTCACAAGAATTAACTACACAATATTTAGAAGAACCTAATAGTGCATATATACCTGAAACTGTATACAGGCAAGCCGAGTACGATTACTTTCTCAACAAACAACAACCCGAAAATAAAGTTATAAAATTCGAACAGATTCAAGTTAAAGATCAATTAAATGGCTTTGACAAATTAGTAAAAATTAATCGTTTGAAAAAGATTACAGTACAAACTTCTTTTACACGTAATGAGCCTATTGATATCGACAGTATTTTAATTAGTGAAGATGGTTATAAATACGAGGTTAAAAGGCAATCCGTTTCAAAAAATAGATATGAAACACGATTGTTACCTGCCATTGAAAACTATGGCGAAGGCATTTTGTTTGTTTTGGACGAACAAAAATTAAAACAGTGGGAAAACAATGAAATTATCAAAGAAAGAATGAAGAAAATTCAAACTAATGCAGAAGATTCTGATTGGCGATTGCATAAAATTGAAGCAAAAAATCTTAGCGCACGGAAAATTCTAATCCATACACTTTCTCATTTGCTTATTCGTGAATTTGAATATTTTTGTGGCTATCCGATGTCTTCTTTGCAAGAACGGTTGTATGTAAGCGAAAATATGAATGGTTTTTTGATTTCAGCTTACGATGGAACAGACGGATATTTGGGTGGACTGGCAAAATTGTGCAATAACCTTGAAAAACTACAAGTTATAATTACAAGCACCTTACAACGAGCTAAAGAATGCTCCCTTGATCCGATTTGTTATGAATCTGAAGGACAAGGTGTAGCGCTGTTAAATTTAGCTGCTTGCCATTCGTGTACACTTGTTCCTGACATGAGTTGTGAATTGAGTAATCTTTTTTTAGATAGGAGATTATTAATAGATGAAAATTTTGGATATTTTAAAGATTGACTATGTTTTTAAAATCATGCGGGTCGCAATTATTTCAACTGACATTAGTAGATACTATATGTAGGGGATTATGTTAATACATTAGTCACTCATCATTAGTGGTTGATTTTGGGGAAAATGGGATAAAACCGGGAATTTTAAAAAAAGAGTTTTTGAGAAACAATATATTTGTATAACTTTTTAAAATTATGAGAAAATGAAAAANNAATTTACCGTATATCATGCCGGTGGACGGAATTCCCAAACACTTGGTAAAAACCCTTACAAGGGCCAAGTTCGAACAGCTGATCGATGATCTGTTGCAAAGATGTATCGAGCCGTGCAAAACCGCATTGAAAGACGCCAATTTAAATGCATCCGATATTGATGAAGTTATATTGGTGGGTGGTTCAACCCGTATCCCGGCTGTTCAGGCATTGGTAGAGAAGTTTTTCGGTAAAGCTCCCCACAAGGGTGTCAACCCCGACGAGGTAGTTGCTGTTGGTGCTGCCATTCAAGGTGCCATTTTGTCGGGTGAAATCAAAGACGTATTGTTGCTCGATGTTACTCCGCTTTCGCTGGGCATCGAAACGCTTGGTGGCGTAATGACCAAACTGATCGAAGCCAATACAACCATACCCACCCGCAAGAGCGAGATATTCTCCACTGCGGCCGATAATCAATCGTCGGTTCAGATCAATGTGCTCCAGGGTGAGCGGCCCATGGCCCGCGACAACAAGCAAATCGGCGTGTTTACGCTCGACGGAATACCCCCTGCACCGCGAGGAGTGCCTCAGATCGAAGTTACCTTTGATATCGATGCCAACGGCATTCTGAATGTTACGGCAAAGGATAAGGCAACGGGCAAAGAACAGCATATCCGCATTGAAGCCTCTTCCGGCCTTACCGAAGAAGAAATCAAGCGGATGAAAGAAGAAGCTGCTGCACATGCCGAAGCCGACAGAAAAGAAAAAGAGCGTGTGGACAAGCTGAACCAGGCCGATGCGATGATTTTCCAAACAGAAAAACAGTTGAAAGAGATTGGCGATAAGATTCCTGCCGACAAAAAAGGTCCAATCGAAGCTGCTCTCAATAAACTGAAAGAGGCTCACAAAGCACAGAATTTGGAAGAAATAGACCAGGCTATAAATGAATTGAACACCGCATTTCATGCAGCTTCGCAAGAAATATACAACGCGACCAGTGCGGGTGCGGGTGCCGGAGCGGCAGGTGATACGCAGAGTGGCCCACAGCAAGGAGACGACAGCGACAAAGGTGGAGATGATGTAACCGATGTCGATTTCGAAGAAGTAGAATAGTCTTCATAAAACACTCGCAATAAATAGATTAATCCCTGTGAATGCAATGTTCACAGGGATTTTTCTTTTACCTTGTAAAATTCTGCCAAAGATAAGTAGCCTTCCTTTTATAAAGGTTGCCAAGAAACAATTTTCTGACTTTTTAGTTCCTTCTTGTGCATATGTAAAAAATTTCTTAGTTTTGTACAAGCAAATATGTAAAAAAATCGACCAAATAAAAATGATTACCATTTAAAAAATTTCTAATTATGAAAAAGATGTTGTTTTTTGCATTTATCGCTGTGTTTGTTGCCATTTCAACAAATGCCGGTATAGATCAAGATTATAAAAGTCTTGTTGGTGAATGGAAATTTGAAGTATCCTCCGCACCTTATGGTTACGAAAAAGGAACGTTGTATTTTTTTGAAAAAGACAATAAATTGGAAGGGAAAGTTAAATTTGGAGAAGGCAATAAGATTAAATTAACACATCTACGTCATGCCAACGACTCTATAAAATGTAATCTTTATGTTGACAACGAGCACGTAGATGTAAAAGCCAAAGTTGAGGGTGAAAAAATCCGGGGTGTTGCCAATACTTCAATAGGAGAAATGAATTTTACGGCTGAGAAAACCGGTAAATAAAAAAGAAGCCGAGAAGGGAAAAAATACATTTGTTCTTAACATATACCGGGTATAAATTCCCAAACATACGAAGCGCAGCCAATATGGTAGTTGCCTTTCGATAGACACGCTTTCTCTCACGGTGGTTCGAACAGCAGAGAATACTCTCAAAATTTCATATTCTGTTTAAAAGTTATTAGGATTTTTTGTTTTCAAAAATTAAATCTCGATGATATAAGATATCGGGTTCATTCACCAAAAATAGGTCCAACTGTTTATTGTCAAGAAATCCCACCAATTTTTTTCTATATGCAGAGTAAGTCTGAGGATTTTCAATCTCTTGTTTTCGCTTTTTGCTTAAATTCAAAAATTCAGTTTCTTTATCCATGCCAAGAAATTTTCTATTCAAAAGGTTTGCAGCTATTCCTGTGGTGCTGCTGCCGGTAAAAGGATCAAGAATCCATGCGTTTTTTTGCGTTGAAGCTAAAATGATCCGGACTAACAGGGCTAAAGGTTTTTGGGTAGGGTGTTTTCCACACGATTTTTCCCAACGAGCAATAGCCGGCAAATTCCACACATCTTTCATTTGGGTTCCTCCATTAATTTCTTTCATTAACTCGTAGTTGAAATAATGAGAACCTTTTTTATTTTTTCTTGCCCACAAAATGAATTCAGTAGAGTGAGTAAAATATTTGCAACTTAAATTTGGCGGAGGATTCGTTTTTGCCCAAGTAATACAGTTTAAAATTTTATAATCCAATTCGGTAAGCATTTGAGCCACCGAGAAAATATTATGAAACGTGCCACTAATCCAAATGGTGCCTTTTTCTGTGAGTTTATCACGACATGCTTTCAGCCATCTGTAATTAAACTCATTATCTTTCTCAAAACCATTGGATTTGTCCCATGCCCCTTTATTAACACTTACCATTTTGCCACTTTGCACCGTTATCCCATCATTTGATAAAAAATACGGGGGATCTGCAAAAATCATATCGAATTTGAAATCAAATTGCGATAACAATTCAACGCAATCTCCTTGCAAAAGAGTAAATGCTTTGTCTTCAGATTTAAAAAAAGGAATAATTGCCACAGTTACTTTTTAGCATAATATTGTTTTACACCATCAAGGTAACCTTGCACATATGCAGCATGTGGGCTTTTATGTCTTTGAGCTTTTGCTTGACTTTCATCCAAAGAATCTAGAAGATTACCTAAATCAATTTTTTCTTTAAGTTCATAACCTTCTTGAAATCCTATTTCATAGGCACATGCTGCACATTTGTGTCTGCCTTTTCTCCCTTGATCTATAGGCAAGTTTTCCATTATTGTTTGAATGTCTGAATGATTTTTCTTACAAATCATATTTATATTAATTTAATTAAAAAGATAATACCCCTTCTTCTTTGACTTTTTGTATAAAAGAACCTAGATTAGCAAGATTATAAACACTTGGAATGATCGAAAATGCTTCTTCCAATTTGTTTTTAGCAGAAAGCCAACCTTTTCCGTCTGTTATCCACACAAATTCATAATTTGGGTATTTATTGATTTTTACAGCTACGTCAGCATAAGAACGCGCAACTTCGTTTAATTTCGACCCACCACTATTATAATAATTCGTTTCAATTAAATACGTTTTTTTTAGGGTTTTAATTACAAAATCGAATCGTTTTAGGTCTTCTCCCAAACTTTCAATTTCTGGAAATTCGGAACTATATACTTCCTGCTTAAAAAAAATGCCCGCATCATTGAACAATTTAGCAACAGTCTGCTCCATAACCTGCCCCCCTCTATTTTTCCGGGCATTCGTATCTAAACCCACTTCAACCCCAAAAACGTAGTCCACAAGATTAGATATTTTCTTGGAACGAAAAATATCCGCTAACCCTGTTTGATCAATGTATTCGCAAACCCCCTCATACGAAGTGAAATAATCGGTTAATAATTTAGGATTTAAATTTTTATCGAGAACTTTTTTATTGCTCGAATCACGGACAGCAACCAATATTCCCAGAACATCAAACGTTTTAGGATTTTCATCATAAAGCTCTTTTATGGCTAAATGTAAATTTTCTTTTCCAATTAAATAATTCAGTTGATTAAGTTTTATTGCAATCTTATTTACATTTCTTTCAACTTTCTCAAAATCAGTGAGGGTATTTAACAGCGTATTTGTTTCTTTCAACTGTGACAAAAATATTTTAAACTGATCCGACATGTTTGTTTTGTTTTATAGGGATATTGGTTATTAACAACTCCGTTAATTTACCGCGTTTATCCGGTTTGGCATTTACCATACGATTAGCATAAACTCGTTTAATATTAAAGTTCGCATATAATTTATCAAAAAAATCATCGTCCGGATTTTTACCTTTAAGATCGGAATTACTTAATATAAAACGATGACCAAGAACTTCGAGCGTAGTGCAAAATCGTGCTAGACGAATTTGCTCGCTGTCATCAAAACTTTCTTTTGTGTATGAATTGAAACTTGATGTCCGACTTAAAGGTTTATAAGGGGGGTCCAAATAAAAGAAACTACGAGGGTCGGCATATTGCAAAGTTTGCTCAAAGTCAACAGTTAAAATTTCAGCCCTTTGAAGTAACTCACTATCAGCTAAAATGGTTTCTTCATCGCAAATTTTCGGGTTTTTATAGCGTCCGAAAGGCACATTGAACAATCCTTTGCTATTCACCCGATAGAGCCCGTTAAAACACGTTTTGTTGAGAAAAATGAACAAAGCCGTATTTTCGATATCATTTAATTTTTTTGTGTTAAAACATTTTCGCATATTTAAATAATATTCTTTACGTTTTTCTTCATTCAATGGCAAGTATTCATTCTGTATGTCACGCAATAGGCATATCAATTTTTCGGGATTGTTTTTTATTATACGGTAAGCTGTGGTTAAATCCGGATTGATATCGTTAATAATAGCACGATTGATGTTTGGATAATTTTGCATTATCCAGAAAAAAACGGCACCACCCCCAACAAAGGGTTCAATGTATGTTATTTTACTCTTTGAAAAATTCTTCGGAAATATTTGCTCAATTGCCGAAATTAATTGCGATTTTCCTCCAACCCATTTCACAAAAGGTTTTGCGTTATTTTGCATATATTTTTTCTTTTATTAAACAACAAATTTTCTTGATATTCTTTATTTAAACAAAAGTACATGAAAATCGAGATATTTCCAAGCGCGCGAAAATAAAAATCAAGGTGTAGAGTCAACCGGCAAGTGCGAATTTACACTAAATGTTTGTAAAACTCATTTTTTGGTGAATTAAAATCCAATTTCTCTCGAGGTCTTCGGTTTAGTTTGTACTGAATTTTTTTGATATCCTCATCCGAATAATCTTTAAACGATGCCCTTTTTGGGATATATTGTCTGATAAGTTTATTCCCGTTTTCAATCGCTCCTTTTTGCCATGAACAATAAGGATCGGTAAAGTAAACCGGAACCCCCAATCTTTCGGTTATCGACTCGTGAGCTGCGAACTCTGAACCGTTATCCGTAGTTATGGTTTTCAGTTTATCCTTGAAAGGCAGCAATATTTTAAAGACCTCATTTGCAACCTCCCCGGAATCCCTTCCC
>MTKW01004243.1_pt1 | contig 17966 bp, 35 predicted proteins | sample 1042761 | NCBI WGS metagenome assembly MTKW01 (sample SAMN06205366, study PRJNA360243) | anaerobic digester metagenome | biome: Wastewater treatment plant; feature: Anaerobic digester sludge; material: sludge; isolation source: anaerobic digester fed with sludge from wastewater treatment plant ... | reverse complement strand
GGGCGGAACGCTCAGGGCAGGATGACTGTCCGATCCAGGGGCGGCGGTCACAAGAGAGCATATCGTGTTGTCGATTTCAAGCGCGATAAGGATGGGATTCCTGGCAGAATCGCGTCTATAGAATACGACCCTAACAGGTCTGCACGGATTGCTCTTGTGAATTACGCGGACGGGGAGAAGCGATACATCCTTGCGCCGCTTGGGCTTAAGGTTGGCGACATGATAGAGTCAGGCCCCGATTCCGACATCAAGCCGGGCAATGCGTTGCCTCTTGCAAACATCCCGGTTGGAACAGTTGTGCATGCGGTCGAGCTTACTGCCGGACGTGGCGCGCAACTTGCCAGATCAGCGGGGACTAGTGCCCAGATCATGGCAAGAGAGGGCGGATACGTGACTCTCCGGCTGCCCTCCACCGAGATGAGAATGGTTCGGCAGGAATGCCGAGCTACCGTGGGGCAGGTCGGAAATGTGGAGCATGAGAACATCTCCCTGGGAAAGGCGGGGCGGAGCCGATGGGCAGGCAGAAGGCCTGGCGTCCGCGGAGTTGCCATGAACCCTGTGGATCATCCGCATGGAGGCGGAGAAGGCAGGTCGCCTATTGGACTGAAGAGCCCAGTCACACCGTGGGGAGTTCCGACTCTGGGATACAGGACGCGCAAGCCCAAGGCTTCTGACAGACTGATAGTCCGTCGCCGGGGCAAGAAATAGGAAGTGTGTTCTGAAAGGAGGCGCGTCAACACATGAGCAGATCGTTGAAGAAGGGCCCTTATGTCCATGAGGCTTTGGCGAGAAAGGTCCAGATGCTTAATGCGGATGGCAAGAAAGAGATTATGAAGACCTGGTCGAGATCGTCAATGATTACTCCAGACATGCTTGGCCACACAATAGCTGTGCATGATGGACGCAGGCATGTTCCGATATATGTCGTCGAGGATATGGTAGGGCACAGACTTGGAGAGTTCGCTCCAACCAGGGTATTTAGGGGCCATAGGCTGTCGTCAGATAAGCCTACCCAGATAATCAAGAAGTAGGAGGTCGGGGGCAAGTGGAAGCGAGAGCGATCGCGCGTTACGTGCGCATGTCGCCACAAAAGGTTCGCAGAGTTGTTGACCTGGTGCGCGGCAAGAGCATTGATGAAGCCCTGACCATTCTTAGGTATACTCCGCACATTGCGGCGGAGCCGGTCAGCAAGGTTGTTGCGTCTGCAGCGGCAAATGCTGAGAACAACCTTGACCTCAGCAGGGATGACCTGTACATTGCTGAGGCTTATGTTGACGCCGGCCCTACGCTCAAGCGGATAAGGCCGCGCGCAAGAGGGATGGCGAGCCAGATCCTCAAGCGCACGAGCCACATAACAGTAGTGGTCAGAGAGAGGGAGGGTTAAAGTGTGGGGCAAAAGGTCAATCCTATAGGTCTGCGACTTGGTATCAACCGGACCTGGGAGTCTACGTGGTATGCCGATAAGACATACGCCGAGTTTCTCCATGAGGATCTGAAGCTCAGGAAGTATATAAAGGACCGACTTTATGCTGCCAGCGTTTCGCGGATACAGATCGAACGTGCGGCAAACAGAATTAGAATCACCATCCACACTGCCCGTCCTGGAATGGTTATTGGGCGTGGCGGTTCGGAGGCGGAGGCGCTCCGTAAGAACCTGGAGGCCAAGACTGGCAAGCAGGTTTCAGTGAACATTATGGAGATCAAGCGTCCCGAGCTCGATGCGCAGCTTGTTGCCGAGAACATCGCGGCTCAGCTCGAAAGGAGAATATCCTTCAGGAGAGCCATGAAGCAGGCGATGGGCAGAGCCGAGAGGCTTGGCGTTCAAGGGATGCGCGTGAAGTCCAGCGGTCGCCTAGGCGGCGCCGAGATAGCCAGGACGGAAGGGTACAGTTACGGCAAGCTTCCCCTTCACACGCTGAGGGCCGATATTGACTATGGCTTTACTGAAGCCAAGACGACATACGGCAGAATCGGCGTAAAGGTGTGGATATACAAGGGTGATGTTCTCCCGTCGAAGTCGGAGAAAGCTCGGCAGGGAGGAGGGGCTCGATAAATGCTAATGCCCAAGAAGGTCAAGTACCGAAAGCAGCAAAGGGGACGCATGAAAGGCGTCGCCACGCGGGGAAATACAGTCACTCATGGGGACTATGGCCTTCAGGCGCTTGAGCCTGGATGGATAACATCGCGCCAGATAGAGGCGGCTCGTATTTCCATGACTCGGTACATTAGGCGTGGCGGCAGGGTATGGATCAAGATATTCCCCGATAAGCCTGTCAGCAAGAAGCCTGCTGAAACCCGTATGGGAAGCGGGAAAGGGGCGCCGGAGTACTGGGTGGCAGTGGTAAAGCCCGGAAGGATCATGTTTGAGATGGGCGGAGTGACCGAAGAGATAGCTCGTGAGGCAATGAGGCTGGCAGGTCACAAGCTGCCGATCAGAACGAAGTTCGTGAAGAGAGAAGAAGCGGGTGGTGAAGCTGATGAAGGGTAGAGAGCTCAGAGAGATGACGCCCGAGCAACTCGATACCAGGCTGGAAGGCCTCAAGGAGGAACTCTTCAACCTCAGGTTTCAGCTCGCCACAAACCAGCTTGACAACCCGCATCGGATAAAGGATGTCAGGCGTGACATCGCCAGGGTAAGGACGGAAATGAGGGAGCGCGAGCTCAAGATCGTACGAGGGTAGAGAGGAGGCCAGGTCATGGAGACTGCGAGGAATGAACGCAAAGAGAGAGTCGGGTTCGTGATAAGTGATGCGATGGACAAGACTCGAGTGGTGGAACTGGAGCGCGCCTACAGGGATCCGTTGTACGGAAAGGTCGTGCGTCGGAGCAGCAAAGTAAAGGTGCACGATGAGAAGAACGAAAGCAGGGTGGGCGACAAGGTTCGTATAATGGAGACCCGGCCGATCTCACGCGATAAGCGTTGGAGGCTTGTGGCAATAGTAGAGAAGGCTAAGTAACGAGGGCCCTATTGAAGGGAGGAACACTCTGTGATTCAGGCCCAAACTGTACTGAATATAGCGGACAATACAGGCGCCAAGAAAGTTATGTGCTTTCGCGTGTTGGGCGGCGGAAACCGGCGGTATGCCAGCATTGGCGATATCATAGTTGGCACTGTCAAAGAGGCTACGCCCGGGGGCGTTGTCAAGAAGGGCGACATTGTGCAAGCTGTTATCGTCCGCACTAAAAAGGAGCTCAGGCGGCCCGATGGCACATATATACGGTTTGACGAGAACGCGGCAGTCGTCATCGACGATAACAAAAACCCGCGGGGTACGCGAATCTTCGGGCCTGTGGCGCGAGAGCTTCGTGATCGAAGCTTCATGAAGATCATTTCGCTTGCTCCGGAGGTCCTCTAGGCTACGGGGAATCCCGGTTGCGAGGAGGTGTGGACAGAATGACGATATCTGTAAAGAAGGTCAAGAAGGGCGACACTGTCATGCTTCTCCATGGCAAGGATGCAGGCAGGAGAGGTAAGGTGCTCAGGGTTTTCCCCCGCGAGCAGAAGGTTATTGTTGAGAACTTGAACATCATAAAGAGGCATACCCGCCCGAGCACTGCGAATCCACAGGGTGGCATTGTTGACAAACCTGCACCTGTGGCGCTGGGCAAAGTCATGGTGGTCTGCAGCAAGTGCAACAAGCCCACAAGGGTTGGAATGGAGCTGCAGGAGTCTGGCAAGTCCGTAAGAGTATGCAAGAAGTGCGGGGCTAAGCTAGACAAGAAGTAGGATAGTGGATAGGCCTGAGAGGGGGTCAATTATATGGAGGCGCCGACTCCGCGGCTGAAGGAGAAATACGAGAACGAAGTTGTCCCTGCGCTTATGCAGAGGTTTGAATACAAGAACGTCATGGAGGTTCCAAAGGTTGAGAAGGTGATCGTCAACAGAGGCGTGTCAGACGCCATTGTGGACCCCAAGGCGCTTGACGCAGCCGCCGACGAATTGGCTGAGATTACCGGGCAGCGTCCGATAATCACCCGGGCGAAGAAGTCAATCGCAGCGTTCAAGCTGCGTGCCGGAGTCCCGATCGGCTGCAAAGCAACGCTTCGTGGCGCAAGGATGTATTATTTCCTGGATAAGCTGTTCAATATTGCTCTTCCGAGGATCAGGGATTTCAGAGGAGTCTCACCCGACGCCTTCGACGGGCGGGGAAACTATACCTTGGGCCTCAGGGAGCAACTCGTTTTCCCTGAGGTAAGGTATGACGATGTAGACAGGATCCGTGGCATGGACATCACAATTGTGACCAGTGCGCAGACGGATGAAGAAGCCCTTGAGCTGTTGAAACTTATGGGCCTACCAGTTAGGCTGCAGTAAGGAGGGGAAAGTATGGCGCGAAAGGCGCTTGTGGAAAAGTGGCAAAGCGAGCCCAAGTACAAGGTAAGGCAGTACAACCGGTGCTCGATTTGCGGGCGGCCGCGAGGATATATTCGTAAATTCAAGATGTGCAGGATCTGCTTCCGAACTCTCGCCTCGAGGGGAGAAATCCCGGGCGTGACCAAGGCGAGTTGGTGACAGCAGGGGCACGCCACGAGAGGAGGTAGAGGACGATGGTGTTGACAGACCCGATCGCGGATATGCTCACCAGAATACGTAATGCGAACACAGTGACCCATGAGGTCGTTGAGATACCGGCATCTCGGATGAAGGCGGAGCTTGCTAAGATAATGAAGGATGAGGGTTACATCCGTGGCTTTGAGGTCGCTCGAGGCGACAAGTACGAAGTTATCAAGGTTTACATGAAGTACGGGCCTAGCAAGCAAAAGACTATACACGGCCTCAAGCGCATAAGCAAGCCCGGCCTCAGGGTGTATGTTAAGAAGGATGAGGTTCCAAAGGTTCTAAACGGCTTAGGAACGGCCGTAATCTCTACATCTCGTGGGCTGATGACGGACCGTCAGGCAAGGGAAGCTGGGCTTGGCGGAGAGGTCATCTGCTACATGTGGTAGGTGGTGTGGATATGTCCAGAATAGGCGAGATGCCAGTGCCGGTTCCCAAGAATGTAGAGGTTAAGTTGGATGGCCGCGTGCTTACTATAAGNNCATGGAGTCACAGAGGGGTTTGAGAAGTCTCTGGAAATCATAGGGACCGGATACAGGGCTTCTAAGGATGGCAGGACATTGGTACTCCAGGTGGGCTACTCGCATCCTGTAGAGATAGTCCCGGAGGAAGGAATTGAGATAGACGTACCATCTGCGACCAAGGTTACGGTCAGAGGTGCGGATAAGCAGCTCGTCGGGCAGACCGCTGCGAGCATAAGGGCTGTCAGGGAGCCCGAAGTATATCATGGCAAGGGCATAAGATATGCGGGCGAGCACGTTCCGCTGAAGGCTGGCAAGGCCGGCAAGATAGGCATCGGCTAAGTCCAGCAGTTCACGGCAGAATGAAAGGAGCCAAGTGCGATGTACAAGAGGGTTGACAGAAGAGTGGCCCTGGCCCGCCGCCACCAGCGCGTTCGGAAGGACGTTTTCGGAACCGCCGAACGTCCGAGGATGTCTGTGTTTCGCAGCCATGCCCATATATACGTTCAGATAATCGACGATACAGTAGGCCGTACTCTGGTGTCGGCGTCTTCAGTGGAGCCTGAGATCAGGGCGAAGGCGGGGTATGGCGGGAACATCGCTGCGGCGGAGGAAGTGGGCAGAGTAGCAGCTGAACGCGCCATGGAGAAGGGGATTCGCAAGGTCGTATTCGATCGCGGCGGAAACCTGTACCATGGAAGAGTAGCGGCATTGGCTGACGCCGCACGCAAGGCCGGCCTGGAGTTCTAAGGCGGGGGGAGGGCAGTAAATGGCAAAGATTAATCCTGATAGTCTGGATCTTAAGGAAAGAGTGGTTAGCATCAACCCCGTGTCCAAAGTGACCAAGGGCGGTCGAACGCGGAGCTTTCGGGCGCTGGTCGTGGTCGGAGACGAGGAGGGACACGTAGGGGCTGGGCTTGGGAAGGCTTACGAGGTTTCGGAGGCCATAAAGAAGGGCGTTGACGACGCCAAGAAGAATCTGGTGTTGGTTCCTATCGTTGGAACCACAGTCCCGCATGAGGTGACCGCGAAATCCGGCGCCGGATGTGTTATGCTTAAACCCGCTGGCCCTGGAACGGGAGTCATTGCGGGTGGAGCGGTGAGAGCTGTTCTGGAGCTTGCAGGTTACCGCGACATACTCACGAAGTCTCTTGGGTCGGACAACCCAATGAGCATGGTCAATGCTACGTTGGTTGGCTTGCAGTCGATGCGCACCGCGGAGCAGGTGGCCCGGACAAGAGGCAAGTCCGTCGAGGAACTTGCCAGGTAGGAGGGGTCGAATGATGGCAAAGAAGCTGGCTGTTACATTGAAGAGGAGCACCATCAGCAGACCCAAAGACCAGCGAGCGACTGTGCGCTCTCTGGGCCTCCGCAAAATTGGCCAGACGGTTGAACATGAAGACAACCCTGTAATCAGGGGAATGATCAGCAAAGTAAGTCATCTGGTCGAAGTTACTGAGATCGACTGAGAGGGGTACAGCGATGAGATTGCATGAACTACAGCCTGCGGCCGGCGCCAAGCGCGCCTCCAAGAGACTAGGTCGGGGCAGAGGTTCCGGACTCGGCAAGACTGCCGGACGGGGAAGCAAAGGCCAGCTGTCTCGCTCAGGCGGGGGCAAAGGGCCGGGGTTTGAAGGTGGGCAAACGCCGCTTTACAGGCAGTTGCCGAAGCGGGGTTTTACCAATAAGAATAGGGTTGAGTACGCAGTAGTCAACATTAGCGACCTCGAGCGGGTATTCGAATCCGGCGAGGAGGTCAACAGGGATACGCTCCGCGCGAAGGGTCTTGTGAAAGGGCATGGCGTGCTCGTCAAGGTCCTTGGAGATGGGGAGCTTACGAAGTCCCTGACTGTTTGTGCTGACAAGTTCAGCGAGAGCGCAATGTCGAAGATCAAGGCGGCGGGAGGCTCCGCGGAGGTGGTATAGGTGCTGGCAGCGCTCGTAAACGCTTGGAGAGTGCCGGATCTTCGAAAGAAGATCCTGTACAGCGCGTTCCTGTTGTTTGTGTACAGGCTTGGCTCTTTCATACCGGCGCCAGGCGTCGACACGGCCAAGGTCGCAGAGGTGTTCCAGTCGATAATGGGTGAAACAGGCGGCGGCCTTATTGGCCTGGTCGACATGTTCTCCGGAGGCAGCCTGCAGAGGTTGTCGGTATTTGCGGTCAATGTAGGCTCCTACATCACGGCGTCGATTGTAATGGAACTGCTGACAGTCGTTATTCCGTCGCTTGAGGAATTGTCGAAAGAGGGTCCGGAGGGACGGAAGAAGATTTCGCAGTATACAAGATATGCCGCCATCGTGCTTGCTCTGTTGCAGGCATATGGATATTCAGCAATGTTCAAGGATGCGATTCGCCCTGGGGCAGTCTGGACCTTGCTCGTGATTGTTAGCATGGCTGCTGGCGCGGCGTTTGTGATCTGGCTCGGAGAGAAGATATCCGAAAAGGGAATCGGCAACGGAATCTCTCTGATCATCTTTGCCGGTATCGTCACGCAGCTTCCAGGCAATGTTAGGAACGTTGTCAGCCTGGCCAAGGCGGGCGGGACCGGGCCGTTGCTTGCAGTAGTATACGTAGTTATGAGCCTGGCTCTTGTCATCGGCATCGTGGCTATGAGTGAGGGGCAGCGCAGGGTGCCCGTGCAGTATCCCAAGAGAGTCGTAGGACGGCGCGTGTATGGAGGGCAGAGCACGCACATACCGATCAAAGTGAATCAGGCGGGAGTCATACCTGTCATCTTCGCTTCATCGGTGTTGGCATTTCCCGGTACGCTTGCCCAATTCATACCTGGGATCGCACCCGGGGTCAGGGCATTCATGAACAACATGTGGGCTTACAATATCGTGTATGTTGGTCTGATAATCCTCTTCGCCTACTTCTATACGGGGATAACGTTTAACCCGGTGGAAGTCGCCGACAACATGAGGAAGTACGGTGGTTTCATTCCAGGGTTCAGGCCGGGCAGACCCACGGCTGAGTATCTCGACCGCGTGTTGACGAGGCTGACCTTTGTTGGTGCGATATTCCTGGCCATCATAGCGCTTCTGCCGAACATAACAGGGCGACTAACATCGAACACTGTGACGTTTGGCGGCACAGGGCTGATTATTGTGGTGGGAGTTGCGCTCGACACGATGAAGCAGATCGAGGCTCAGCTAATTATGAGGCAGTATGAAGGCTTCTTGAAGTAAGAACTTCACAACGCCTTACATGATGGGAGTGCATCAATGGAATGCGTGCAGTACTGATGGGACCTCCCAGCGCGGGGAAGGGGACTCAGGCTGCCAGGCTTGGAACTGAGTTGAAAGTTCCGCACATATCCACAGGCGATATGTTCAGAGCTGCAATAGCGGCAGGTACTGAGCTTGGCCGGCAGGCCCGGGGGTTTATGGAAGCTGGCAAGCTGGTTCCGGATGAAGTGACAATGGGCATCGTTCGGGAGAGGTTGGCGNNAAGATACTTGCGAGCCAGGGCGTGAAGCTAGATGCAGTAGTGCTCATTGATGTTCCCGAGGATGAGCTGATACGAAGGGCGACCGGGCGCAGGATATGTCAAGAGTGCGGCCGTGTGTACCATGTAGAATGGAACCCTCCGCCAGGGGATGCGTGCGAGTGCGGCGGTGCTCTTGTCCAGAGGAAGGACGACTCGCCGGAGACGGTGACGGAGCGGCTTGCGACCTACCGTGCGCAAACAGAACCTCTCAGGGACTACTATTCGGTCGAGGGCAGCCTCGCTGTAGTGGATGGAATGGGAGATCCCGACGAGGTGCACAGGCGTATAGTGCGTGTGCTCGGAAGGTGCAGCTGATGGTGATTCTAAGGACTCCGGCTGAGATTGAGCAGATGCGGAGAGCAGGATCCCTGGTCGGGCAAGTATTGGAGAGACTACGTGAGCATGTAGCGCCAGGAGTGTCCACGCGAGAGCTGGATGCTATTGCAGAGAACATGATATGCTCTCGAGGCGGGGTGCCGTCCTTCAAAGGATATCGAGGGTATCCGGCATCGATTTGCGCATCGGTGAACAACGAGATCATCCACGGCATTCCTGGGGATCGCATGCTTGTTGATGGAGACATAATTTCCATTGACTGCGGCGCTATGCTCGGTGGCTACCACGGAGACGCAGCTATGACTTTCCCAGTGGGACCCGTTTCGGCGGAAGCGGAGAAGCTGATGACGGTTACGCGCGAGGCCCTGAATGCTGGAATCGCGATGGCAAGGCTCAAAATGCGCTTGGGGGATATTGGCAATGCCATACAAAGGCATGTGGAGGCCAATGGGTTTTCCGTGGTAAGGGATTTCGTCGGTCACGGCATCGGGAGGCACATGCATGAAGACCCCCAAATCCCCAACTTCGGACCGGCGGGCATGGGCATGAGGCTCAGGACTGGAATGGTTCTGGCGATCGAACCGATGGTCAATGCAGGAGGCCATGAGGTAGTTGTCATGGATGACGGCTGGACCGCTTGTACGCGGGATGGATCGCTGTCGGCCCACTTTGAGCATACTGTGGCCATAACTGACGATGGCCCCGAGGTTTTGACTCTTCCGTAGCATGCAAGGCAGGTGTGGAGTGGTTGTCTTCCGGAAGTCCGTTGCTTGGACGGTTTGTCATATCCAAGATGGGCAGGGACAAGGGCAGGCTCTTTATCGTAGTCGGCCTTGAGGAAAACGGTTATGCTTGCATCGCTGACGGCGGCACCCACAAGGTAGGCAAGCCAAAGCGGAAAAATGCGAAGCACCTCATAGTTACGAGGCAGGTAGACGAGGATATAAGAACCGCGCTCGAGGCTGGAAACTCAGTCACCGACGAGCAAGTTGTTACGGCTTTGAGAGTGTACAGACCTCAAGAGGGGAAGGAGGGGGATGCTTAGTTATGGCAAAGGAAGATGCCATAGAGGTGGAAGGCACAGTTGTTGAACCGTTGCCAAACGCCATGTTCAAGGTTGAACTTGAGAACGGCCACACCGTGCTGGCGCACGTGTCGGGCAAGATGCGCATGAAGTTCATCAGGATTCTGCCAGGTGACAGAGTCACCATTCAGTTATCGCCTTACGATCTGACTCGCGGCAGGATCGTGTGGAGATACAAGTAGGAGGGTTAGGCATGAAGGTACGACCGTCCATTAAGAAGATGTGCGACAAGTGTAAGATAGTGAAGAGAAAAGGCCGCGTCAGAGTTATTTGCGAGAACCCCACGCATAAACAACGACAGGGCTAGGAGGTGCAGAGTAGCATGGCGCGAATCGCAGGTGTTGACCTTCCAAGGGATAAGCGGATTGAGGTAGCCATGACTTATATATACGGCATTGGCCTCACGTCATCCCAGAAGATCCTGGCGGCAACGGGCATTGACCCGAACACGCGTGTCAGGGACCTTACTGAGACCGAGATCACGAAGTTGCGTGAGGCGATTGACCGAGGATATAAAGTAGAGGGAGACCTGCGCCGTGAAGAGGCCCAGAACGTAAAGAGGCTTGTCGATATAGGATCTTACAGAGGGCTCAGGCATCGTCGAGGCCTTCCCGTAAGGGGCCAGAGGACCAAGACGAATGCCCGGACGGCCAAGGGCCCCAAGAAGGCCATTGGCGGGCGCAGGAAGAGATAATTAGCATGGCGCGTTGCGGAAAGGAGGAAAACTGATGGCGAAGAGACAGGCAAGGCCCAGGAGACGTCAACGAAAGAATATCGAGACGGGCATAGCCCATATCAAGTCTAGCTTCAACAATACGATAATCACAATTACCGATCCGGGAGGAGCGGTTGTGTCATGGTCATCCGCTGGCGCCATGGGCTTCAAGGGCTCGCGTAAGGGGACGCCGTTCGCTGCTCAGCAGGCTGCGGATACCGCTGCGCATGGAGCCATTGAACACGGGATGCGCTCAGTCGAGGTGTTGGTAAAGGGTCCCGGAGGTGGACGAGAGGCTGCAGTAAGGTCGCTCCAGGCCGCCGGGCTTGAAGTGAGCATGATAAAAGACGTTACGCCGATTCCGCACAACGGATGCAGGCCGCCTAAGAGACGGCGCGTATAACCCGGCGAACAGGAGGTGCGATAATGGCGAGATATACCGGATCAGTGTGCCGGCTGTGCCGACGTGAGGGAGCGAAGCTTTTCCTCAAGGGAGATAGATGTTACACCGAAAAGTGTGCTGTTGCCAGAAGGGGATACCCGCCGGGAGAGCACGGACAGAGAAGAAGAAGAACTAGCGAGTACGGTTTGCAGCTTCGGGAGAAGCAAAAGCTGCGAAGGATATACGGAGTTCATGAAGCGCAGTTTGCCAGGTACTTTGACCTGGCCGAGCGCAGACGGGGCATTACAGGCGAGAACCTCCTTGCTATTTTGGAGACCAGGCTCGATAATGTCGTCTACAGGTTGGGTTTGGGTGCGTCCAGGGCGGAAGCCAGGCAGTTGGTTAGGCATGGCCATATATACGTGAACGGCAGGAGAGTATCGATACCATCGTACGAAGTTCGTGCAGATGATGAGATATCCGTGAGGCCGGCAAGCAAGAACCTGGTGCATTTTAAGAGCCTTGCCGAAGCAGGCCCTGTGACTGTGCCTGCATGGCTTTCAGTCAATGAGGACCGTTTGGGCGGTAGAGTCTTGTCAGTTCCGACAAGAGAACAGATAGACCTGGATATCCAGGAACATTTGATCGTCGAGCTGTACTCGAGGTAATGCTGCCCCAGATGAGAAGGAGGGTGCTGAGCGCGCTATGATTGAATCTCCAAAGCCTAGAATCGATTGCCAGGAGGATGGCGACCGATACGGCAGGTTTGTCGTGGAGCCTCTTGAAAGGGGATACGGCATAACTCTGGGCAACTCATTGCGCAGGATCCTTCTGTCGTCATTGCCCGGGGCTGCAGTCACCTCGGTCAAGATCGATGGGGTGTTGCACGAGTTCTCGACTATTCCCGGGGTTTACGAGGATGTGACAGATATCATCCTGAATCTCAAAAGCCTTCTTGTAAGATTGCATACAGATGTTCCCAAGGTCATTCGGCTTAGTACTGAGGGCCCTGGTGACGTTGTAGCCGCTGATTTTGAGGCAGATGCTGAAATAGACATACTCAACCCCGAACTTCACATTGCTACACTGGGCATGGTCGAGGCCGTGAATGAGGATACTGGCAAGACTGAGGAGCGCGGAGCAGTCCTATCACTTGAGGCCGTAGTTGAGCCCGGCCGGGGATATGTGCCGGCCGAGAAGAACAAAAGGCCTGAGCAGCCCATAGGTGTAATACCGATGGACTCGATTTTCACCCCGGTGGAGAAGGTAAACTACACTGTCGAGAATGCACGAGTGGGCGGGGTTACCGACTACGACAGGCTTGTTCTCGAAGTGTGGACTCACGGGACTATCACTCCCAAAGAGGCTGTCGGCATGGCGGCTTCGATGATGAGTGAGCACATGAGGCTGTTCATCAATCTCAATGAACCAGGAGAAGATGATGGTCCCGGAGAAGACGAGCCGCTCGAAGACGACAGTGAAGATCGGGTGCTCGAGATGGTCATCGAAGACCTGGACCTTTCTGTGCGATCGTATAATTGCCTGAAGAGGGCCGGGATAAATACCGTCGACGAGCTTATCCACAAGACGGAAGAGGAAATGCTCAAGGTGAGGAATCTGGGACGCAAATCGCTTGAAGAGGTCAAGCAGAAGCTTGAATCACTGGGACTGTCGTTGCGACAGCCTGAAGAGTAGTGTAAGGGAGGAGAGCGCAGATGAGCCGCAGAAAGCTCAGCCGTACAGCGGAGGAGCGGCGTGCTCTTTTCCGGGGCTCGGTGACGTCGCTGTTTCTACACGACAAGATAATCACCACGGAAGCGAAGGCAAAAGAGATACGCCCAGTTGCTGAAAGACTCATAACATGGGCAAAGACAGATGATCTGCATAATAGACGCCTTGCAGCCACTTACGTGATGGATCCTGCAGCGCTGCAAAGGCTATTTGGTGAGATTGGGCCTGCCAACATTGATAGACCGGGAGGATATACCCGCATAATCAAGCTTGGCCAGAGGCGCGGAGACGGTGCGGCGATGGCCATTATTGAGCTGGTTGATATGCCCGGCAGCAGCGTAAGAGCTGGCTCGGCCAAAGCCAAGAAGTGATGTGGCATGAAGCCTGTAGTGCACGTCGAGAATGTGAGCTATGCCTACAATGGCGGCAGCCAGGAACAGGTAGAGGCGCTTCTCGACGTTAGCCTGGAGATCTGGCCTGGGGAATTTGTGGCTGTTATCGGGCACAATGGCTCAGGCAAGTCTACACTGGCTAAGCATATGAACGCCTTGCTAGTTCCTTCACGCGGGAACGTCTACGTGCTCGGGATGAACAGCCAAGACGAGTCTAGTCTGTGGGAGATCCGCCAGGCGGTGGGCATGGTGTTCCAGAACCCTGATAACCAGATAGTAGCGACCACTGTCGAAGAGGACGTGGCGTTTGGGCCTGAGAACCTTGGAGTTGAGCGAGGAGAAATAAGGCGACGCGTAGATGAAGCGCTGGCGCTTGTGGACATGACTGGGTATGAGAAGTCTGCGCCCCATATGCTCTCGGGAGGTCAGAAACAACGAGTGGCCATAGCAGGCGTGATTGCGATGAGACCCAGATGCATCGTCCTTGATGAGCCCACTGCGATGCTTGATCCAGTGGGCCGCACTGAAGTACTGCGCACCGTGCGCCGCCTTGCCTCAGATGAGGGAATATCGATAGTCCACATAACACACTTTATGAACGAAGCTGTGTATGCAGATAGAGTCATCGTGATGGAAGAGGGGCGAATTGCTCTCTCTGGAACGCCCCGGGAGGTCTTCTCACAGCCTGCAACATTGCGGAGGCTGGACCTGGATGTGCCACAAGTCACAGAGCTAGCCGGAGAGCTGCAAGCCGCCGGCGTGGCGCTTTCAAGGTGTCCGCTCACGGTTGAAGAAATGGCCGATGACATCGGGACTCTTCTTGGGCGGGGGGCAGTGCAAAAGTGAGCTCCACAGTCATTGAAGTTCGAGATCTATGCCATACGTACATGCGGGGAACGCCCCTGGCGCGGCAGGCCCTCCGGGATGTGACACTGTCGATTGCCGAAGGAGAGCTTGTGGCCATCATAGGCAGGACCGGCTCCGGAAAGTCCACGCTCGTCCAGCATTTCAATGGACTTCTGAAACCGGATTCGGGCCACGTTTTCGTGGATGGGCAGGATATCTGGCAGAAAGGCGTTGCTCTCAGGGATGTAAGGAGAAAAGTAGGCCTAGTCTTTCAATACCCTGAGCATCAGCTTTTTGAGGAGTCTGTTGCATCAGATATTGCGTTTGCCCCGAGGAACATGGGACTGGCGGATAATGCGGTCGATGATGCAGTCCGTGAAGCGATGCGCATTGTCGACCTCAACTATGAGGAATTCGCGGAGAGGTCTCCGTTTGAGCTGTCGGGCGGACAGAAGCGGCGCGTTGCTATAGCAGGCGTTATTGCGATGAGGCCTAAGGTGCTGATTTTGGACGAACCTACTGCCGGGATGGATCCGCGGGGCAGGGAGGATGTTCTCGGGGAGATTCAGGCGCTCCATGATGAGCACGGGTACACGATTGTCCTCGTCTCCCACAGCATGGAGGATGTTGCGAGATTCGCAAACAGGCTTGTGGTCATGGAGGACGGTAGGATAGTCATGGATGGCCCGCCACGCAATGTGTTCGAGCGCCGCGACGAACTCGTCGAGATAGGCCTGGGCGTCCCCCAGGTCACGGACCTAATGGCGGAGCTTGCGAGACGGGGATACGGCTTCCCGACTGATGTGATCACGGTTGGGGAGGCATCAGAGGCCTTGCTGCCATCGCTTCTTGCAGCATCAGGGCTGGCTCGTGAATCCGACACTCCTTGCGGAGGTGTTGGAAGATGAACTTCGCCAATGCGGCAGTCGGCCAGTACATGCCTGGCGAGTCCCTTATGCACAGGCTTGATCCGCGGACAAAGATGCTAGTGTCGCTTGGTATTGTCATTGTGCTTTTCGTGGTAAGTAATCCACTGGCATATGCCATGCTTGCGGTGCCGGTAATCCTTGCGATTGCAGTTTCGAGGGCCCCTTTCAGGCTGGTTCTCCGAAGTCTGCGTCCGCTGACCTTCATAATGGTGCTGACGTTCGTGTTGCATCTATTCATGGATCCGGGGGAGGCGCTTTTCAGCATCGGGAGTATCACAGCAACCGATCAAGGGTTGAGGCTAGGGATTATTACCATTGTCAGGCTGGCCCTTTTGGTCCTTGCTACATCGATTGTGACNNCCATTTGCGTTTCTCGGATTGCCCGCCCATGAGCTTGCAATGATGATGACGATCGCACTGCGCTTCATTCCGACGCTCCTGGAGGAGACTGACAAGATCATGAAGGCGCAGATGGCAAGGGGTGCTGATTTTGAATCGGGCAACATTGCAAGGAGAGCCAGAGCGATGATACCCATTCTCGTGCCGCTGTTTGTAAGTGCTTTTCGCAGAGCTGACGAGCTGGCCGTGGCGATGGAGGCCAGATGCTACAGAGGTGGCGAAGGGCGGACGCGCCTGCGCGAACTGGTTTTTAGCGGCGAAGATGTGGCAGTGCTGATTGTGGCGGGAGCGTACACTGCGGCTGTGGCGGTGGCGTTGTGAGATGCGCAATATTGGCATCGTAATGGAGTATGTGGGAACGGGATATCAGGGTTTTCAGTTTCAACCTGAGGCTGGTTCCGGAGGCCGAGGCAGGCCCGTCCGCACTGTGCAGGGCTGTATTGAAGATGCAATACTCCGGCTTACCGGAGAGAACCTCAGGATAGTGGGCGCTGGCCGAACCGATGCCGGAGTCCATGCCCTGGGACAGGTAGCAAACTTCAGGACCTGTTCGAGGATTCCTGCTGAGAGGTTTGCTGCGGCGCTAAACCCGCTCTTGCCTCGCGACATTAGGCTGATAAGATCTTTTGAGGTTCCGGAAGCTTTCAATGCGCGTTTCGATGCTCTATGGAAGGTATACAGGTATTTGATCATACCTGAGGCAGGGAGGATTCCGGAGGCGCGCGCTGGTGGCGCGCTGCTTGCGGGAAGAGGCCTGCTTACGAGGAATGCGTTGCCTGAAGATGCGGTTGGGGCAATGGAAGCAGCTGGCACTCGGCTTGTGGGGAGCCATGATTTTTCGGCTTATGCTGCAAGAGGGTCGTCGGCGAAGACCACTGTCCGCACGATACGCCGGCTTGAGGTTCGGCGTGAGAGATGGGAATCGTTAGAGCTTGACCTGGTTGTTGTTGAGATCGAGGCGAACGGATTCTTGTACAAGATGGCGCGCACCATAGTTGGGGCGCTCCTAGAGGTGGGAATGGGAAGGATGGAGCCCGATGGTCCAGCGAAATTGCTGGAGTCGCGAGATAGAAGGCTCGGCCCCGCGACCGCTCCACCCGACGGCCTTTATCTGGCAAAAATAGCCTATCCGGAACCCATAGGCAGTCTCACCTCTCCTTGACAGTCTATTTTGGCTATATTAAAATTGCTTGGTGAGTTTTGTACCAGTGGCGCCAAACCCCGGAACCACTGATGATACTCAGAAGAGCAGTTGAAGCTGGGAGGGAACCTGATGTCACGCACATACACGCCTAAGGCGGAGGAGATATCGCGCAAGTGGTACGTGGTGGATGCTGAGGGCAAGCCCCTGGGCAGGCTCGCGAGCGAGGTAGCCCAGATACTCAAGGGCAAGCATAAGCCTATCTACTCTCCTCATATGGACGTAGGCGATCATGTGATAGTTGTCAACGCTGATAAGGTAGTCCTGACGGGGAACAAGCGTCAGACCAAGATTCACTACTGGCACACCGGATACCCTGGCGGGATTCGCCAGATGACTTATGAAGAATTTCTTTCGACCAGGCCTGAAAGAGCGGTTCAGAAGGCCATAGTTGGCATGCTCCCCAAGAACAGGCTTGGGCGACAGATGTCTAAGAAGCTCAAGGTTTACGCGGGACCGGAGCACCCGCATGCGGCGCAGATGCCTGAGCCGCTCGAAATAACCGTATAACCGGGCGAGGAAGGGGGATTTCTCTGTGGCGCAGTTGCAGTATGCCGCGACGGGAAGACGCAAGTGCTCAGTTGCCCGTGTGAGGCTTATGCCGGGAACCGGGAAGATGACGATCAACGGCAAGCCTAGTGAAGAGTATTTCGGACGCCGGACTCTTGAGTTGCTTGCACGAGAGCCGTTTGAGGTGACGAATACTGTCGGCAAGTATGATGCCACCATTGATGTGTCAGGTGGCGGGCTGAGTGGGCAGGCCGGAGCAGTACGTCATGGAATAGCGAGGGCGCTTTCTGAAGGCGAGCCTGAACTCAGGACAGTTCTGAAGAAGGCAGGGCTCCTTACACGCGATCCACGCATGAAGGAGCGGCACAAGTACGGCCTGAAGAAGGCCCGAAAGGCACCTCAGTTCTCCAAGAGGTAAAAGGCGACCTTACCATATTGTGCAATCTTTGGCGGTGGCCGTATCCACGGGCTCAAACAGCCCGTGGCGCTGGCCATGGATGACGAGTATGCCAGGGAAGATGAGAGGGATGAGCCATCATGGCTTGTTCCTCTTTTGCATTTCTACGATTCCCGAGGGGGTTCTGCCGCCATGTTCCCTAGCCCTGTAGTTCACATTTCGCACCTGGCATATCCCACACGGCCATTTGCTGCATGGCAAGCTAAACCAGGTGTTGAGCAGGCGCGACTATGCGGTTACAGGCTGGAGGGCCGTCGCCGCCGCTTGTTAATGGCCAAGTTAAAATGGGCTTAAATGGCCACGAAAAATCCCCACAAATGGCCATCGAGCTAAAANNAAAGGGTTGACTAAGAAAGCTACAGCTAGACGGCTAGGATTGGACCGTAAGACTGTCGCCAAATACTGGGAAGGGCCAGCTGATGATCCTGAAAAGCCGAGGTATCAACGGCGCCCCAGACTAACCGATCCCTACGAG
>MTKW01008899.1_pt1 | contig 18010 bp, 21 predicted proteins | sample 1042761 | NCBI WGS metagenome assembly MTKW01 (sample SAMN06205366, study PRJNA360243) | anaerobic digester metagenome | biome: Wastewater treatment plant; feature: Anaerobic digester sludge; material: sludge; isolation source: anaerobic digester fed with sludge from wastewater treatment plant ... | reverse complement strand
GGAATGCCGTTATAGCAAGCCAATTCAACCACTTTCGGGTCCACCATCAAAAATCGTACTTCATGGGGTTTAGCTTTAAAGAGAATACTGGCTATCATGCTGTTAATACAAACACTCTTGCCCGAACCGGTGGCGCCAGCAATTAGCAAATGGGGCATCTCCGCCAGGTCGGCCACGATAGTGGTCCCTGTTATATCTTTTCCTAAAGCGACAGTTAAAACTGAAGTCGCCTGCTTAAATTCGGGGCTATCCAGAACATCCCGTAAACCCACAGTTGCCACCGTCTGATTGGGAACTTCCACGCCGATGGCTGCCTTGCCAGGAATGGGAGCTTCAATACGCACCTCTGAACAAGCCAAGTTTAAGGCGATATCATCGGCCAGGCTGGTTACTCGGCTGATCTTGGTGCCCGGCGCAGGCTGGATCTCGTAGCGAGTGACTGCCGGGCCCTTAGTCGCATGAACTACTCGTGCCCGGATGCCGAAATTTTCGAGGGTCTTCTCGAGGATTTGGCTATTTTCATAGATGTCGCGATTCTGCTGCAGACTACCTCGAACTCGCGGGGGACGATTTAGTAGCCGCAGAGGCGGCAACTTATAATCCTCCACATGAGCAATCGTTTCTTCCCCCTCCGGTTCGGGAATTGGCAGTTGCTCTACCCGCCATTCCTCCAGGTCGCCTTGGGGATCCGGAAGCACCGACGGCGCAGTGGGTTCGGGGACACCATCCACCGCCAAATTAGGCGGAACAGCTGGCTGTTCCTGATAGTCCTCAATGGTGAGCTTACTGTCGGCCCTGCTTTCCTCAATCGGCATTAGTTGGGGCTTGCGGCCTTTACTAGTTCCTTCTCCACTGGTTAACCCTTTTAGCCAGCCCCAAAAACGCTGCAGTAGGTTGGCCATTGAGATTCGGGTTGCTCCGATTAAACCAATAAGGAGCGTAAATATCAGTATTACCCAAGTGCCTAAGGTCCCAAAGAGAGAAGCGAGTGCCCAAACTAGGGCATTGCCAACAAAGCCNNTGTCAAAAATAGCAGTAAGCTGCTAGGTACTTCCCACTTTGTCAGCGATGGCATATGGCCGCTAAAAAGCAAGCGTAACCCCCACCAGGCAAGGACTAGTACAAATATGCTGCTACCGCCAGTGCCCAGCGCCGCTAGGAAAACTCGGCGTAAGGCCAGACCAAAGAGCCCCATCCCCTCAGCCCCACGCCAGAGGCTGACGGCTAGGATGGCTGCCAGCGCCAAAAGACCAATGGCAGTAATTTCAAGTAACAGGGGAAAACTGTCTCGTCTTTTCCTTCTTCGCTTCTTAGCCATACTACACACCCCAAGAACGCCAAAGCACGACGGCGCCTAGTACCCAGACATAAAAGGCGAACCACTGCAATTTGCCTTTCTGCAACAATCTTACCAATAGCTTAATGGCGAAAACTCCAGATAGAGCTGCCACCACAAAACCTACTACTAACACAATTCCATCCTGAGCTGCGCTGAAATTGAGAATATCGTCCAGCTTAAACAAAGCAGCGCCCGCTATGGTGGGAATAGAAATCAGAAAGGAGAAACGGGTGGCCGCATCCCTGGTCAAACCACGCGCTAAGGCGGAACTGATCGTCATGCCGGAACGCGATAACCCGGGCACAATAGCGCAGCCTTGAGCGACGCCAACTATGAGGGCATCGAGTCCGGTCATCCGGTCTAATCCACGGCGCCCCGCACCCAAACGCGAAATAAAAAACAAAACGACACCCGTCAATAGGAGGGCGAGGCCTACAGCTATAACCGAATCAAACATGCTTTCAAAAAGCGGCTCCAATATAATACCAAACAATGCGGTTGGGAAAATGCCGATGAGCAGAAGCCCCACTAAGCGCCTATAGGTGCGTAGCTCCTCGGACATGGGCCTTCGACCTGTGGGAGAAAGCAAAAGGGAAAAGAAACCACGAAACAGACCGACAATGTCGGACCAAAAGACCACGAAAACTGATACGAGTGTGCCCAAATGGAGCACCAACTCTAGCACCACCCCCGGGTTACCCACACCGAGGAGATCTTGGGCAACAACTAAATGGCCAGAGCTAGATACCGGCAGAAACTCGGTGAAGCCCTGCAGCAATCCCAACATAATTACTTCCCAAATCTGCAATTTTGCCCCTCCCTCCGGACTTGACACGTGCGCTTAATACTATCCAAGTGCTCTCCTAACAAATTATAACACATGGCCGTTAGGAGAGTCTGTCGAAAGTATGGACAAAACTTCGCCCCTGCAGAAGGAAGCGCAAGGGCGATGAATCCTATTTATCCTTTTGTTGCGCAGGGAACCGTATTATTGTGCCCGGCTGAAAAGCACTGTTGAGAAATAATGCAGGATCACTGCTTAACAGCTGCACCAACTTAAACTCCCCCGGCTGGGGAAGAGGTTCGGCCAATACCTTCTGCCCCCGATAAATAAGTTCTTGGGGCGCGGTGATTTTATCACTGTTCTGCCAAATGACTTCAGGTGGGACAATGGTGTAAAGCATTCTACTTCCTCCCCTGGTTTACCAACTCCCGCAGCTTAGCTAGCGCCTGTCCAACTCCTCCTACCTCGTTAATCAGCCCTTCCCTAACGGCCTCCGGCCCAGTAAGAATGGTGCCAATATCACGGGCCAGCTCACCGGTACGGAACATCAATTCGCGAAAACGCTCCGCACTAATAGCCGAATGATTTACTACGAACCGCACAACTCGCTCCTGCATCTTATCCAGATATTCATAGGTCTGGGGAACTCCGATTACCAGCCCGGTAAGACGTATGGGGTGGATGGTCATGGTTGCTGTCTCAGCAATAAAGCTGTAATCGGTAGCCACTGCAATTGGGCCACCAATGGAATGCCCACCTCCCAGCACCAACGATACAGTGGGCTTCGTCATGCTGGCGATCATCTCGGCTATCGCTAGCCCGGCCTCCACATCGCCTCCCACCGTATTTAAGATCAGTAAGAGTCCATGGATTTTTGGATTCTGTTCGAGTGCTACCAATTGGGGCAAAATATGTTCGTACTTGGTGGTTTTGTTTTGGGGCGGCAAGACCATGTGCCCCTCTATTTGTCCGATTATCGTCATACAGTGCAATTCGCTTTCCGATGCCGTGGGTAGTTGAAGCTGGCCCGTTTCTTCCAGATTCGCTAAAGGGGTGTCCTTTTCTTGCGCTTCTTCCTCTGAGCGAAGATGTCCAAGCGTCGACTCTTCTCTTAACCTTTGAAGGTCATGTTGCATGTTTCACACTCCTCTGCAGCTGACTGCAGTAGTCGCATCTGATGATGCTGGTCTTGTCTAGTATTAGCCTTTCTGCTTTCGGCTATGAGAAATAGCTACTTGTCCAATCCTTGGAGACAAGAAGGGGGCCTTGCTAAGCCCCTCCATATGGTGCGACAACTATATTTGCCGCAGATCGGCTCCTACGACCTGCTAGAGCCAACTTCCCTGTGATAATTCTTTAAGTTAAAAGCCCAAAATCAGCTAAGGCTTGGCGTACTGCCAATGATTCTTGCTCTGGGCAGGGTAGCAGCGGCAGCCGGGGCTGCCCCACCCTGACTCCGATCATGTTAAGAGCTGCCTTCAACGGTACCGGGTTGCTGGTCACGAACATGGCTTTGCAGACTGGATATATGGCCGCATGTATTTTCTGAGCTTGCTGTACGCAGCCCCGTTTGTAGGCTTGCACCATTTCCTTTAATTCACGACCGATCAAATGGGATGCCACGCTCACCACCCCGTGGCCCCCAACAGCCAGAATAGGCAGTGTTAGGCTATCATCACCACTGTAAATTACGAAGCCGTCGGGAGCCCCTGCCGCAATTTCGCTCACTTGATCCAAATTACCACTGGCTTCTTTTACACCAAAGATGTTATCAATTTGAGCTAAGCGCAGAATGGTAGCAGGCAATATGTTACATGCAGTCCGTCCGGGGACATTGTAAATTAGTATGGGTAACTCGCAAGCCGCAGCTACGGCGGAAAAATGGGCGTAGAGTGCGTCCTGCGGTGGTTTGTTATAGTAGGGCGCGACCAACATCAGGCCATGGACTCCTACCGTTTGTGCTCGCTGAGATAGTTCAATTGTTTCTTTCGTATCATTTGTCCCCGTACCCGCAATTACCTTAGCCCTATCGCCTACCTTATTAACTACGTATGCATAAATCTGTATTTTCTCCGCCATGGACAGTGTGGCTGCCTCGCCGGTGGAGCCGGTAACCACAAGGCTATCTGTCCCATTGGCTAACAGATGTTCCACTAACGCATCCAAAGCGGGCCAATCTATATAACCATTTCTGTCAAAGGGTGTAACCATGGCCGTTAAGATCTCGCCAAAATAATCTTTGTACATACCAACCCCCCTTTCCCTCTATCCAGTTAAGCCAAAACGAAATGACGATGTAAGCTCTGTACAGCTACGCCCAACTGTTGTTCGTCTATTAGGCAGGATATTGTCATATGCGAGTCACTGGTCTGCAGAATTTCCACCCCAGCTTCGTGCAAAGCCCGGCAAAGGGTGGCCATTACTCCGGGAACACCCCTCATACCTACACCCACCACCGAAACCTTGCTACATCCGGCCCGAATCTCATAGGTTATGCTGTAGCGTTGTAGTACATCCTGGACGCGCCCGATATTCTTTGCCTCTACAACGAACATCTTACTCTTGGGGCTAACATTAATTAGGTCCACACTCACCCTCTGCTCTGCTAGACCAGCAAAAAGTCGACAATCAAAATGAGGATCCTTAGCATCGGTGCAAAGACCAACCTGGGCCAAACCTACCTTATGCGCCACCCCTACCACCGGATGGGATCGGCGAGCCTCGTAACTGGTGGCGGAAGTGATTAAAGTACCCGGGGCATTTCCCTCTGGGGAGCGTACAATCAGACGAAGGTTGTTATGCATTGCCATTTCCACAGCCCGGGAATGCAACACTTTCGCACCCTCGTAGGCCATCTGCAGCATTTCCTGATAATCAACGACTTCCAACACCTGCGCTTCGGGTACCAACTTTGGATCGGCCGTCATTATCCCCTTCACATCAGTGTAGATCTCAACGGCAGCAGCTTCTAGAGCGATACCGAGGGCCACCGCACTAGTATCGCTACCGCCCCGACCTAGGGTTGTTATCTCACCGCTAGAACTAACACCTTGAAAACCGGTGACGATTACTACCTGCCCAGTAGCTAATAACTCCTTCACTCTTTTCGGGTCTACATGCACTATACGGGCATCCCCATGAATCGTGTCTGTTATAATGCCGGCTTGCTGTCCCGTAAGCATTGCGGCTGGACATTGTTGCTGNNCTTTCTGCCAGCTGGCCCGAGCTGCCGACCAAATCTAGCAGCGTGTCAGTTGCATAAGGGGCGCCTCGACGCCCCATGGCTGAAACGACAACAACTACAGCATACCCCTGTGCTCGCGCCTCGAGAACGCGCTTTATGGCAGTTTGACGACTTTCACGTGTGCTGACCGAAGAGCCACCGAATTTCTGTACTAAAACGGGCATGCCTGCTCCCTCCTCCGCCATCGCCACAACTAAGTCACTTCTGGCTCACGTGCGTTGGATCAACAAAGGCTGCAATTGCTTGCCGGCTAAAGCATGCTCTGCGGCGGCCAACAGTTTGCTGGAATCGGCAACAAGAGAGGTCGGTTTGTTCACCGGGTCATCCTGACCAAAGGGGACAAAGAAGATGTTGCGGGCCGCTAGGAGTGTGCCTATATTCTTGGCATTCAGGCCGAGGCCATCATTAGTGGAGACATAGAGTAGGACCGGACGTCCATTGCGTAAGTGAGCTTTGACAGCCATCGTCACCGGAGTATCGGTAACAGCGTTGGCTAATTTCGCTAGTGTGTTACCTGTGCATGGCGCAACAATGAGTAAGTCAAACAGCTTATTAGGCCCAATCGGCTCAGCCTGGTCAATGCTGTGAATTATGTTTCGCCCTGTAATAGCACGGATTCGCTCTCTCCAGCCACTAGCGCTGCCAAATCTACTATCCAACTGAAATGCGATCCCGGACATTATCGGATATACTTCCGCATCGGCAGCCACCAAATCTTGCAGGGGCCCCATGATCTCCTCGAAGGTGCAGAAGGAGCCGGTCAAAGCAAATCCGATACGCTTACCTGCTAATTGCATGGCTAATAATCCCTCCCCTCGCGATGTTTCTCAATAATTCTAGGCAACAGTTCACCTAGAATCCGCCCTGCAGTACGCGGTGCCACTTTCCCTGGCAGACTAGGAGCCAATAGAGCTTTGCGCCCTAATCTCCGAGCTGCCGCATAATCTACTCCCCCCAGACCAGAGGCAATATCAACAATAACTACTTCCGGTTTTGTAAGTAGCAGCAGTGAACGCGGCAAGACTAGAGCTGGAGCGGTATTGAATATAAAGTCTACAGTACCGATAGCACTGGCTAGAGCTGAAAACTCGACCGTTTGATAGCCACATACTTTTGCTCGCGCCAAGTCTTGAGGGGCACGGGCAGCTATTACCACATTTGCGCCCAATCCGTAAAGATCTTTGGCCAGCGTGGTACCGCACCGCCCAAACCCTAATACCATGCTGGTGCTACCATGAATGGTAATGTCGGAGGCTTCCATAGCCATTTGAATTGCACCTTCTGCCGATGGTATTGAATTAAGAATGGCCAACTCGTCGATATCCACTATCTCTACCAGGCGCCAGCCATAAATGGCGGCCAGTTCTTTAAGGTGGGCATTAGCCACTCCCGTCAGGACTAATAGTCCCGCCTGCGTTAAAGCGCAGGTTTCTGGTGTTAGCACCAAACCATTTTCGGTGTAGGGCGCCACGATACTGCTGTCGCTCGCCACACCGGACATTGGTAGGATAACAACATTTGCCCAGATTAAGGCCTCCGCTAAACTGACCAATTCACAGGGCACTAAAGCTACCGCCTTGTCAAAACCTACAGCTTTAACGGCAGCACCCTTTTCTATAAGGGCGGGGATGTAAAAGAAACTACGAGCATCGCCCCCGAGAACAGCAATGCGCTTGCCAGCTAAAGCAGGTGCCATTTCCATCCCTCCCCCTCATGTTCCCTACAATATATGAGGAGGTATCCTGAGGTGTGAAAAGGGGCGGCCTTACAGCCGCCCCTCTTCATGTTAAATACCACCCGGCAGGTCAAGGATGATCACATCCTCGCCAATTCGTTTAACTGCAGACCAAGGTATCACTGTCTCGTCCCCCGGCCGTGCTCCTAGCCAAGAACGCTTTTCGATGACCAGTGAAAGCAATTGCCCCGAGTCGGCGTCGAAGGCTATGTCATATTCCCCAGCCCAACCCAACTTCTTGCCATCCCGAAAATTGACCAGCTCTTTTGCCATCAGCTCGCTATAGTACATGCAACCACCCCATCGACCTTAATCTATTCTAATAGATGCAACGGGGCCCTCTAATAGACAAAAAACCGTACGACTTGTACGGTTTGCTCGTTATTTCTTTGATAGCTGCCCCTGCTGGGCTTTGGCTTGCATGTAGCGGGCAATTAGTGCGTCTAAACGGGAGCTCAACTCATACACCTGCTGGGAGCCCAAAAGCTCGGGATGTTCCTTCAACATATGATCAAGTTCTTGCCGCAACGCCTCCATTTGCTGCAGCAGTTCTTGCTCGGACTGACGAGTCAATTCGGGCACCCCCTTTGCAAAGATGTACTTCTCAAGATAGCATAGGTCAGTCAGTTTAGCAACTCAATTTTGTTGCCAGCTCACATTAGCTAAGACCTCGGGCAGCGTTTCGATCTTCCCAACAGCAGCGATAGCCATCTGCTCCCTCTTGAATATAGCAGCGGCTAAATCCATCATATCGGCCGTCGTAACTGCCTCCACCCGGCTAATCACGTCTTCAATTTCCTGCACCCGGTTTAAGAGCAGTAAACCACGTCCCAAACGCCCCATATGGTTGGCGGTGCTTTCCATTCCCATAATTAGAGCTCCCTTGACCTGTTCCTTAGCCCGCCTCAGTTCAGCCTCTGTTACGCCCTTCAGACAAATATCGGCCAGCTCGCGGGCGATTAGCTCAAGGGCAAACTCGGAATTGTGGGGAGCCAACCCTAGGTAAAGGGCCGTGTAGCCAGTTTGCTGGAAACTGGCCGTATAGGTATAGGCGTTGTAAACTAAAGCATGTTCTTCCCGCAGGCGCTGGAATAGGCGGGAACTCATTCCCGAACCTAATAAGTTATTGAGCAAATTCCATGCGTAAAGTCGTTCATGGTCCATAGGCAGCCCGGGGAACCCCAGAGCTAAATGCAATTGTTCCGTGGGTCTTTCTATCAACAGTTGCTCTGGGTGAGACCCTCTAGGCTCTTCTGCCTGCTTTAGTAGGGCTCCCGCTGCCGGCAAGTCCAAGCGGGTCGTTAACCATGCTTCTAGTTGTTCATGTTCTAGGCTACCGGCAGCAGCAATCACAATATTGCCCGCCCGATAGCACTGCTCATAAAAGGAACGCAAGCTAGCGGCATTAAAGTCTGCTAGAGAGGTGCGGGTACCTAAAATCGGACGGCCCAAGGGGTGGTTAGGTAAAATTGCGGCCGCCAACAGGTCATGCACGTACTCGTCAGGAGAGTCTTCGTACATGCCAATCTCTTCAAGAACCACATTGCGTTCCTTTTCCACATCAGCCGGGTCTAGCCGTGCGTGGCAAAGCATATCAGTGAGCACATCTACAGCCGTCTCCAAATGCTGATCCACTACCTTGCAGTAAAAACAAGTGTATTCTTTCGATGTATAGGCGTTAACCTCGCCCCCAATGTTATCAAAGCTTTCGGAGATGTCCTTGGCAGAGCGTCTGTCCGTCCCCTTAAACAGCAAGTGTTCCAGGAAATGAGAAGCGCCTAACTGATCTGCTTCCTCGTAGGCTACTCCCGAACGCACCCAAAATCCTAAGGATACAGAACGTACATGGGGTAGCTTTTTGCTAGCTAATATAATGCCAGGCTTGATCTCAGTTATCCGCATCATGTTGCCTCCTCGATGCCGTTGGGGCATTTACCATAGTGCTGCCAGTTTACCACATCTATTGGGACTTATTCTAGAGTCGGGCGGGGTATTTCTGCCTTTTCCGGATTAGGAGATAGCAATTGACTGATAGTTACTAATTTGTACCCCTGTTCCTTAAGCCCCTTAATAATCTGGATCAGGGCCTGAGGAGTTTGCTCCGTTGGATGCATCAAGACTATACCGCCATTATGGGCTCGGGGTACAATGCGCCTCACGATACGCTCCACGCCAGGACGCATCCAGTCCGCCGTATCAAGACTGCACAGCACCGTCAAATAACCCTGTTCACTGGCCACCTCTAGCACCTTTTGATCGAAATCATTGTAAGGCGGGCTGAAAAAGAGAACTTCCTGACCCGTAATTTCCTTAATTACAGCGCTAGTTCGTTCGATTTCCTGGGCAATAGCCTCCCGACTTAACATGGGTAAATGGGGATCTGAATAGGCATGATTACCGAACTCGTGCCCACCGGCCGCTATGGCCCTAACCAGATCGGGATACTTGGCCGCCCATCGACCGACCAAAAAGAAGGTAGCTCGCACCTGCTCCTCTTCTAGCGTTGCCAACATAGGAGATAAATTCTCATTGCCCCAAGCCACGTTGATTACTAAAGCCATTTCCTTCTTGGCCGAGTTGCCCTGAAATATGGGATACTGGCTAAACTCCCACAAAGACGTGGGATAAACGGGAGTATAAGCCGCTTGTACCGCCGCTCCCGGTAAAGCCACTAGAGCCTCGTCTATGGTGGCTTCCACATCTAGGACACGACCACATAGGCCGGGAATCACTCCTTTGGTTATGGGATCGATTGCTGGTTCGATGGCGGGCACGGCTAAGTGTTCTGCCAGCTGCTCCAGATATTCCCTTAACTCACTGGCCGTCCAGGCAGAAATTTCTATGCGGCCATCGGGCGAGGTTACCAAAACCACATCCATCGCTACTCGTAGCTCCTGCTGGCTGTTGCACCGCCAAAAGGACAGGCCACCTAGTACAGCACCAACCATCAGCATTATAACTAATAGGTGTAGTTTGCGCATCAGCCTTCCCCCTTTATCTTCCTGCTAGGAAGTTATGGGATAAGCCTTGTGTATATGCATAAAAAAAAGAGGCGTTGGGAACCAACGCGCTCTCTTATTTTGCCTCCTCCTTCAGAGCTTCTTTGCGGGAGAGGTTTATGCGGCCCATGCGATCTATTTCGGTCACCTTGACCGGGATGATGTCGCCTAGTTGGCATACATCTTCCGTACGAGCCACATGAGCATTATCCAACTGGGAAATGTGAACCAGACCTTCCTTACCAGGCAAGACTTCCACGAAGACACCGTATTTTTCCACGCGGGTTACGCGCCCTTGATAGATGCGTCCAACTTCCACCTCAGCGGTAATGTCTTCAATCATCTGTTTAGCCCGTTCTCCGGCTTCCGTATCAACGGCAGCGATAAAGATACGACCATCGTCCTCGATATCGATCTTTACCCCGGTTTCAGCAATAATCTTGTTGATTACCTTACCTCCAGGACCGATAACATCTTTTATCTTGTCGACAGGCACGGTAAGTGTCAGCATGCGTGGGGCATAGGGCGACAGTTCGGGCCGTGGCTGTGGCAGGACTGCCAGCATTTTGTCCAAGATAAAGAGTCTTCCCCGGCGGGCTTGTTCCATTGCTCTCTGTAGAATGTCTGCATCCACACCAGAGATCTTAATATCCATTTGCAGGGCGGTGATACCCTTTTCTGTACCTGCAACTTTGAAGTCCATGTCTCCCAGCGCGTCCTCAATGCCCTGAATATCGGAGAGAATAGCTATATTGGTGTCTTCACAAACCAAGCCCATAGCGATACCGGCAACAGGGCGCTTAATTGGCACTCCGGCGTCCATCAGAGCCAGAGTACTACCGCAGATGCTGGCTTGGGAGGAGGATCCGTTGGATTCTAAGACCTCGGAAACCACTCTAATGGCGTAGGGGAACTCTTCTTCGCTGGGGATCATCGGTAATAGAGCTTTTTCACCCAGGGCACCGTGACCAATATCCCGACGACTGGGACCTCGGATTGGTCTAGTTTCACCTACGCTATAAGGTGGAAAATTGTAGTGGTGCATATANNCGTGACTATACTGAGCACTTGCGTCTGACCTCGGGTGAAGAGGCCCGAACCGTGGACGCGCGGTAAGACCCCTACCTCACAACTAATGGGTCGAATTTCATCAGCCCGTCGCCCATCGGGCCTTTCATTATGATTCACAATCATATCCCGGACAATCTGCTTCAAGGTGGAGTGCACCACTTCTCTGACTTCCTTTTCCCTTTCCGGGAAGACATCCTGGAAGTGCTCTAAGATCTCCGCCTCAGCTAAAGCCATATTAGCCTCTCGCTCCTGCTTGTTGGCATTACGCACCGCCTGCTCCAGCTTGTCCTTAGCAAAGGCTTCTACTGCCTCTTGCAGCTCGGCTTCTGGCACGTGGGCTTCAAACTCCATCTTTTCTTCGCCAATTGCAGCGCGCATTTCTTCCTGTAAGGCCACTATTTCCTTAATCGTCTCATGACCAAACAAGAGAGCCTCGATCATCTCTGCCTCGGGAACTTCATTGGCCCTAGCCTCGACCATCATAATGGCGTCTTTGGTGCCCGCTACGACTAGGTATAGTTCGCTCTCATCGGCCTGGGCTTGCGTCGGGTTGATTACCAGTTGACCATTAACCTTACCCACGGCAACTCCAGCAATAGGACCGGCGAAGGGAATTTTAGAAATGGTAAGTGCGGCTGAAGCGCCGATCATGGCAGCGATTTCAGGACTATTGTCTTGGTCGACAGACAACACGGTGGCAACTACCTGTACGTCGTTGCGAAAGCCCTTCGGGAATAATGGACGTAGAGGACGATCTATGAGACGAGCGGCCAAGATAGCCTTTTCGCCGGGACGAGTTTCCCGCTTGATAAAACCTCCCGGAATCTTGCCCACTGAATAAAGCCGCTCTTCATAGTCCACAAGCAGTGGGAAGAAGTCGATACCCTCGCGGGGTTGCTTGGAAACGGTGGCAGTGACAAGAACGTATGTATCACCGTACTTAACCAATACAGAACCGTGAGCCTGCTTCGCCATTCGCCCCGCTTCGAGGGTCAGCTCACGGCCTGCAAGGTGCATAGTGAAGCTATGCATAAATTCACCATCCTATTCTAATTACAGTTGTCTTTATTATTGCACAGCGGGCAATCGACATACAAGCAAGCGTATAAAAAGAAAAAGCGGGAGAGTCCCGCTTTGTTCTTATCTGCGAATGCCTAGCTGCTCAATAAGTGTGCGGTAGCGTTCGACATCCTTTTGTCTTAGATAGTTAAGCAACTTGCGTCGTTGCCCAATCATCATGTACAAACCACGACGAGAATGATGATCCTTATGATGTTGCTGCAAGTGAGCACTCAGACTATTGATACGCTCAGTCAGCAACGCCACTTGAACTTCAGGAGACCCGGTATCACTTTCGTGCAGCCTATACTTGTTGATAATCTCAGTCTTATTAGCCACCTAAGTTCACCTCCTTCAATTAGTTAATCGCCATCAGCCAAGAAAAACGGTAGGAGAAAACGTTAATCCTAGCCCATGGTTCTCTTTATCTACCAATGACGGTGATAATTAACCGTCCTTTGGCAGTATCTTTGACTACCAGGTCAAATCTACGGCCCCTCTGTCCTCTAAAATTGCGAAAACGAGTAGCCACCGTAATTTTGCCTGGTAGACTGCTGGCAGCGACACGCAAATCATGCATCGTGATGTTTGCCTGGCGGGGACTTCGTAAACGGCGCAAAGCATGACCACTAATGATAATTTGCATGGCTACTGTCTAGCAGTTAGCTGCTCTAGGCCATAATCTTGCTCGAACAACAGGGTCAACATACTATCAATATAAGCATCTCGCCGGTAGCCATGCGCGTTTTGCCGACGGTAATAACGTTCAAGTTCGCGCCGCAACTGGCGAAACGAGCGAGTTTGCTCTAGATCATAGATTAGGCCCAAGAGTACCCATAACTGTAGTTCAGCCATCGCTACACTCCTCCTATTCTACCACGCGAACTTCCCAGTCACAAGGGCTATTATTAATCCCTATGCGTAATAGAATTGGAGCATGCAGCGATGTTTTGAGCTAGAATTTTAGCAGAGCTCTAATCTGCTCTTCATCTAATGATAATTGTCTTTTGAGTTCTGTTCCGCTGGCAAAATGCTGCTCTGGCCTGATATGTTTTAGCAGCCTTACTTCCAGTTCCTGTCCGTACAGATCGCCGGTGAAATCAAAAATATGGACCTCTAACGTGGCCCCTGATTGGGGAAAGGTGGGACGAACTCCTAAATTGGCCATACCTATGCCCAAACCCACAATCTCCGCCGCATAAACACCAAAGGGAGGTAGAGCCAGGCCTTCCAGACCATAGAGATTAGCCGTAGGAAAACCGAGATGACGGCCCCGTTGATCCCCCAGTTGTACAACTCCGGTGATGCTGTAGGGTCGCCCCAGCAAAGCCTCTACCGTANNCATGGATAACCGGCGGTATCACATGAACTGGTACCCCTTGGTCCCCTAAGGTCTGCTGTAAATACTCGGGAGTACCAGCAGCCTTGCGCCCAAAACTATAATTGAAGCCGACCACAACTGCAGCTACCTTTGCCTGCTCAATTAAGACCTGCTGCACAAAATCAGCCGGCGTCATTTTCGCCACTTCTTTGTTGAAAGGAAGGGCAAAATAGGCGTCCAGGCCCAAGCGGGCGAAAAGCCGCTGCTTATCTCGCTCCGTAGTAATAGTCTCAACCGTTTGTCCCAAAACGGCGAGAGGGTGGGGATTAAACCCCATAGCAATGGCTGCGCCTTGTTGTTGACGAGCTAGGTTAACCGCATGTGATAGGAGTGCCTGATGCCCCCGATGCACACCATCAAAATTCCCGAGAGCAAAGACCCTAGGTTTCTGGGGCAAGGCATCAAAATCTTGTGTGATGATCATGCTCAGATAGTTCCTCCCACTTCGCTAATACCTTTTGAGGTGCCAAAACGCCCTGCCTAATTCGGCCCACACCTAGTAAGCGGTCTGCCTGATACACGGCTACCATCACATCCCCATAGGCTTGGTCTAATCGGATACGTTGCCCCTGCAGGAAGCGGCGGGCGGTGGCCAACTCTAGATTCACTTGCGGCCATCCGCGCAGTGCGAGCGCTGACGGCAGAAGACATTGGGCAACATGGCCCGTTTCTGCCAGGTTATGAATTTCTTCCAAAGTAAGCGCATTTTGCACGGAGAAGTCTCCGACTTGCTCGCGCAGCAAAAAGGTCAAGGTGCCCTGGGTCCCTAGCTGTTCTGCAATTTCCTGAACTAGGCTGCGCACATAGGTCCCTTTAGAGCAGCGCAGGTGGAAAAGTAGCCTAGGCCATGGATCAGCCCGGAAATCCTTAATGGATAGGGAATAGACGGTAATCGGCCTGGCTGGCACCTGAACAATTTTACCAGCCCTAGCGTACTCATACAAGGGACGGCCCTGATACTTAATTGCCGAATAGGCAGGTGGAACCTGCTCTCTAGGGCCAATCATAGCCGCTAAGACCACTTCTATCTGTGCCAAGTCAAGAACCGGCGGCCTGGCCGCTTGCCAAGTTACTTGGCCTTCCTGGTCAAGCGTATCCGTCGCAACACCGAAAGTAACTTCACCGATGTAGGCCTTGTCTTGAGCCACCAAGTGTTCCAAAAGGCGAGTAGCTTGTCCTACAGCCAATGGTAGTACCCCACTGGCCGCCGGATCTAAAGTACCCCCATGGCCTATGGCCCTAATTCCTAAAAGTCGCCGCATCTTACTTACAGCGGTGTGGGAAGTAAGCCCTGGAGGTTTAAGCAAGTTTATGAACCCATTCATCATGTCCTCTGGCCCACCTCATGTATCGCTTCCTTTAGTCGCCGTATACACTCCTCAATACTACCCTGCATTGTGCACCCGGCAGCCCGGGCATGGCCGCCGCCACCAAGAATGGCGGCCACAGCGCTAACATCCAGCGGTTCGCGGGACCGCAAACTCACTTTATAGGTATCGGTCTCTACCTCGATAAAGAAGGCTGCTACCTGAACGCCGGTCAGTGAACGAGGATAATTAACAAATCCATCGGTATCAGCCACGGGAATCCCAAGCCGTTCCAGGTCTGCAGAAGTAAGATAGCTGTACGCACCTTGACCCGATGCAAAAGTCTCTAGGCGCTCTAGGACAAGCCCCAAAGCTTTTAGGTAGGAAAAGGAGCGAGTTTCCAGGTTTTCATACACCAAATTCTGCTTCGCTCCGGCGGCTAGCAAACTAGCAGCCGCCTGATGCACCTCGGCCGTCGTGTTGCTGTAGCGGAAAAAACCGGTGTCACCGGCGATGGCCGTGTATAAACAGGTGGCAAGGACCTGGTCAATTTCCTCTTGACAGTAGGAGAGCAGGCGCAGCAGCATGAGGCCGGTGGCTGCCGCACTACTATCTAAGTAGTTGGCTTGGCCTAACCCTTTAGAGGTGCGATGATGATCAATATTAACCACCGTGTGCGCAGCAAAACGCTGAGCCGGTAGTCCCACCCGCTCCCATTCACCACAGTCTAGCACCACCACGGTAGCTGTCTCGCTAGGAAGCTGGTCAGGACAAGTAAGCACCTCCTCAGCACCGGGCAAAAAACGATACCGGTCCGGCACACCTCCCTCCACGTAAACCCATACCTGCTTGCCACGACGCAACAAAGCATGCCGCAAGGCTAACAGGGAGCCGAGACTATCTCCATCGGGAGAAACATGGGACAACAAAAGGAGGCGGCTGGCCTCTTGTAGGGCAGCCGCTACCTTCTTAAGGTCTTTATCCTTAGCCATTTTGAGGACCTCGCTTAGCTCCTTCTTCCTCTTCTAGCTTCCGTAATAGTGCATTGATATGGGTACCATGTTCAATTGACTTATCCAAACGGAAAATGATCTCTGGTGTATGTCGGAGCCGAATGCGCTTGCCAATTTCCGTACGAATAAAATCGGCTGCATTATTTAGGGTGGACACGGTCTCCTCCTGCTCGGCCGGATCCCCCATAACGCTGACAAAAGCTTTCGCGTGTCTTAAATCCCTAGAGACTTCAACGGCGGTCACCGAGACAAATCCGACCCGTGGGTCCTTTAGAGAACTATGGATAATATCGCTCAGTTCCTCCTGCAAAAGCCCCTGCAATCTTTCGGCACGATACTGAGTCATGAGCATCCTCCTAATCGGATGGTTCTATTTTGGAACTTCTTCCATAGCGAATACTTCGATTACGTCGCCTTCTTTGATGTCATTAAAGCCCTCTAGGCCAATACCACATTCGTAGCCGCTGGCCACTTCTCGGGCATCATCCTTGAATCGCTTCAACGACTCGATGCGAGACTCGTGCACAATAATACCATTACGTATTAATCGGGCCTGAGCCTGCCGGACTATCTTGCCGTCGGTAACATAGCTACCGGCTATTGTGCCAACTCGACTGACCTTGAATACTTGTCGAACTTGAGCTTGACCTAAGACGACCTCTTTATATACAGGAGCCAAGAGACCCTTAATCGCTTTCTCTACGTCCTCAATGGCATCATAGATGATGCGATAAAGACGGATATCTACCTTCTGCTGCTCCGCCATTCTGCGCACGTTAGCATCCGGCCGCACGTTGAAACCGACGATGATAGCATCGGAGGCAGTGGCGAGTAAAATGTCGCTTTCGTTGACCGTTCCTACCGCTTCATGGATGATCTTGACTTCAACCTCATCATTGCTCAGCTTGACAAGCGACTGGCTGAGGGCCTCAATAGAACCTTGTACATCGGCTTTGATAATAATACGGAGTTCTTTTGTCTGGCCCTGCTGTATTTGCGAGAACAGTTCATCTAAAGAAGCACGTGGGGCTCTCTGCAAATCACTCTCCCGCTTCTTGCTGTGCATTAACTCGGAGTAGCGTCGGGCTTCCTTCTCGTCCTCAAGAACCATGAAGGGTTCGCCAGCTTCGGGCACTTCCGACAACCCAATAACCTCTACCGGTGCCGAAGGACCTACCTTCTTAACCCTACGCCCCTGATCGTTGTGCATAGCCCGAATGCGTCCGTAGGCCATACCAGCGAGAATTGCATCGCCCACATGTAATGTACCCTCATGGACCAGTACACTAGCTACCGGGCCCCGCCCTTTATCAATCTTCGACTCAATAACTAGACCGCGGGCCGGCTTGTTGGGATTAGCCTTTAGTTCCATCATCTCTGCCAATGTTAAGATGGAGGTGAGCAGATCATCAATCCCGATCAACTCTTTGGCCGACACATTTACGCAAATAGTCTCGCCGCCCCACTCTTCAGGAATCAGGCCATGTTCTGTCAGCTGTTGTTTGACCCGATCCGGGTTGGCTTGGGGACGATCGATCTTGTTAACCGCAACAATGATGGGCACTTCGGCTGCTTTAGCATGGTTGATGGCCTCAATAGTTTGTGGCATGACACCGTCATCAGCCGCTACCACCAGAATGGCAATGTCGGTCGCTTGGGCACCCCGTGCACGCATAGAAGTAAAAGCCTCATGACCAGGAGTGTCCAAAAAGGTGATTAACTCGCCCATTACCTCCACTTGATAAGCCCCAATATGCTGCGTTATGCCTCCCGCCTCGCCAGCTGTAACCTTGGTATGGCGAATAGCATCCAGCAAACTGGTTTTGCCGTGGTCAACATGCCCCATAACGGTAACCACCGGGGGCCTGGGCTGCAAGTCCTTGGGATCATCGGGCTCAACCGGGATATCGAAAGGATTATCATACTCGGGCGTAGGTGGCGCCGCAAACTCAACTTCATATCCGAGCTCGCTGGCTACTAGAGCCGCCGTATCCGAATCAATGGCTTGATTAACGGCAGCCATAACACCTAGTTCAATCAACTTGCGAATTATCTCCGTAGCCGGCCGTTTAAGCAAC
>MTKW01000836.1_pt1 | contig 18028 bp, 16 predicted proteins | sample 1042761 | NCBI WGS metagenome assembly MTKW01 (sample SAMN06205366, study PRJNA360243) | anaerobic digester metagenome | biome: Wastewater treatment plant; feature: Anaerobic digester sludge; material: sludge; isolation source: anaerobic digester fed with sludge from wastewater treatment plant ... | reverse complement strand
ATTGCGCGTGACACTTGTCAGGAGCGCCTGGTTGACCCCTACCAAATTCGTTTTTACCGGGGAGTATGGTATCTAATCGGATTTTGCCATCTCAGAAAAGCAATACGAATATTCGCTTTAGATCGTATCCAAGCGCTACAGACTACAAAAAATAAGTTTAGTATGGTTGAGGAATTTAGCTCAGCTAAATACTTTAGTGACGCCTTCCAAATGTTCAAGGGTCCTGATCTTCATCAGGTTAAGATAAGGTTTAGCCCCAATCAAGCCCGCTGGATTAAGGAAAAGCTATGGCATCCCACCCAGAAGATAACAGAAAACGTGGATGGATCGCTGGTTCTTTCCATGAATACCAGCGGACTTTCCCAGGTTAAAAGATGGGTTTTAAGTTTTGGCGCAGATGCAAAAGTACTTGCTCCGGAAGAACTTGTCTCGGAAATGATTCACGAACTCACCACTGCATCTTCTCTATATCCAGATAAATCAGATCAGTAATATTTATTTATTAGAATTGGTATGTCAATAGATGGCACCTCGGTACTGCTATAATTAAAATAGCATCACATTTGTTGAAAAATTAACAACTGGAACATTTCTAAAATAAATGATAATTAGGAGAAAGGCTCAGAATGGTATTTTACGCTCATTCTAACAGAGAACAAGAAAAGATAAATTGGCACCTGTTGAAAGATCACCTTAGTGATACAGCAAAGGCAGCCGGTCAATTTGCCGCTTCTTTTGGGGCAGAAAAACTTGCTTTTGCGGCCGGTCTGTTTCATGACGCCGGTAAATATTCTCATGGTTTTCAACGACGTTTGGAAGGGAAAAACATCAAAATTGACCATTCCACCGCCGGCGCTTGGGAAGCGGCCAGGCGCTACGGACCTTTGGGTAAACTGCTGGCGTATATTATCGCCGGCCACCATTGTGGTCTTCCTGACTGGGGCAGTACGGCAGATGAATCAGCCCTGGAGGCCAGGCTGGGAAAAAAGTTGGATGATTACAACGCATTTACTCATGAAATAGACTTGCCGCATCCACGGGAAATTGATTTGCCAGATATTAAACCCATTATCGGTAAGGGATTCAGTATCCAGTTCTTGATCAGATTCATATATTCTTGCCTGGTGGATGCTGATTTTCTTGATACAGAACATGCTCTGGACAAGCAGAAATCGTCTTTACGGATAGGGGACTATTCTTTAGAAAAACTGGCCGTAAAGCTTGATCATTATCTCGACACGATCTGTTCCGTTGCTCCAGCAACCTTTATTAATACCAGACGGGCTAAAATTCTTGCCGATTGCAGAAAGAAAGCCCCCCACCCGCCGGGGCTCTATACTCTTACCGTTCCCACGGGTGGCGGAAAGACGCTTTCATCCTTAAGTTTTGCTCTGAGGCATGCGGTGCACTACGGTAAAAACAAGGTGATATATGTTATCCCTTATACCAGCATTATTGAGCAAAATGCGGCTGTATTCAGGGAAGTGCTTGGTGATGACAATGTCCTGGAGCATCATAGCAATTTTGCTTATCCTGATGAAGAGCTTGATGAAACTGAAGCGGAGTTTTCGGCTGATGTTTGGAAAAGGTTGAAGCTTGCTGCTGAAAACTGGGATATGCCGATCATCGCTACTACCAACGTCCAGTTCTTTGAGTCGTTGTACGCCTCCAGAAGTTCAAGGTGTCGCAAGCTACACAACGTAGCCAACAGTGTAGTGATCATTGATGAAGCGCAGATGATTCCCACGGGTTTTCTAAAACCGTGCCTCAATGCAATCGTGGAATTGGTTGCCAATTACCATACTACCGTGGTTTTATGTACGGCCACTCAGCCGGCCATTACCGGGTTGCTGCCGGAATCTGTTAAAACAGTGGAGATTGTTGAGGATCCGGCGGAACTGTACGAAGTCTTTAAAAGAGTAGATGTTTCTGATGCCGGATCGGTAACCGACGATGATCTGGCGGAAAAAATAACCGGGCATCGTCAGGTGCTCTGTATTGTCAATTCGAAAAAACATGCGCGCCTGCTCTTTAATAAAGTCAATGGCGAGGGCACCCTTCATCTGAGCACCCGGATGTGTCCAGCCCACAGATCTGAAGTGTTGAAAGAGATAAAAGATAGACTGAAAAATGGGTTGTGCTGCCGCGTTGTATCCACCCAGTTAATCGAGGCGGGGGTAGATGTGGATTTTCCGGTAGTCTACCGGAGCATGGCGGGTCTCGATTCGATCGCCCAGTCAGCGGGACGATGCAACCGGGAGGGGTTGATGAAATCGGGACGGTTAAATGTATTCTGGCCTGAAGAACACGGCATGCCCAGGGGATGGCTCAAAAGGACAGCCTCCCTGGGCAGGATGCTCCTTGAGCGTTCTGATGATCCTCTGGGGTTGGAGTCAGTAAAGGATTATTTTACCCTGCTCTATGAAATTGACGATGCGGAATTGGACAAGGAGGGTATTATGGTGGAAATCAAGGAGCAGGAGAAGCAACTGGGGTTTCCTTTTAGAACTGTGTCCGACAAATTTAAGCTGATTGATGATCGCCATACCGGTACGGTAATCATCCCCTGGGATGATCTCTGCCGGAAAATACTTAATGAAGCTGATCAAAGCCGTTTTCCCGGCAGGTATTCCAGAATACTGCAACGATACGGCATCGAAGTATATGAAAATGAGTTTTGCGAACTTCTCAGAAGCGGCGCTCTGCAGATTGTTGGAAAGAAATTTTACATGTTACGGGAGGAGGTCTACGAACGGCACTATACTCAAGAAATCGGGCTGGAACCATTCACCGAGAGCATGTTTATACATGAACCGCTAATTATCTAGGAAAGGAGGGGACAGGCCCATGGGTTATGGGATTCGGCTTTTGGTGTGGGGCGACTACGCCTGCTTTACCCGGCCGGAAATGAAGGCGGAACGGGTGAGCTACGATGTGATCACTCCTTCTGCTGCGCGGGGCATATTGGAAGCCATCCATTGGAAACCCGCTATAAAATGGGTGGTAGATAAGATTCACGTGCTTAATGAAATCAGGTTTGACAATGTGCGCCGCAACGAAGTGGGGGGGAAAATATCCGCGGTAAACGTAAAAAGAGCAATGAAGGGCCACCCTGTTCTGCTCTGTCAGTACGCTTCCGAAGAGCGCCAGCAACGAGCAACCCTCTTGCTGCGGGACGTGACCTATGTAATCGAGGCTCACTTTGAGATGACCGGCGAAAGCGGGCCGGATGATACCCCGGAAAAGCATCATGCCATAGCCATGCGGAGGGCTAGGCAAGGCCAATGCTTCCAGCAACCCTATCTCGGCTGCCGGGAATTTCCGGCCAGCTTCAGGTTGATCGAAGAAGATGAACCGGCGCCTCACTCCATCCATAACGGTGAGGGAGATCTGGGATGGATGCTGCTGGATATCGATTATTCAGGGGACGAGTTAACCCCCCGTTTCTTCCGGGCTTTGATGAAAGACGGGATTATTGAGATACCCCGTTTGGAGAGCGAGGTAACGGCAAAATGATTATCCACGCTCTTTATCAGCATTACAAAACCCTGCTTCACGATCCAGATTCAGGGATCAGCCCGCCGGGCTTCAGCAGGGGGAAGGTCAGTCACTGCCTGATCATCGACCGTGAAGGCAAACTGGTGAATATAATCGACCTGCGGGTTACCCGGAAGAATAAACTGGTATCCAGAGAAATGGACGTTCCTGCACAGGTAAAACGAGCGGTCAATATATCAGCCAACTTCATGTGTGATAACTGCGCTTATGTTTTAGGTTTGGGAAGAAAACCTAAAAGTGAAAACATGAGCAGAGTAGAAGATTGTTTCCGGGATTTTGTCCAACTGCATGAAACCGTGTTGAAAAATACCGGGGATGAAGGCTCCGCCGCTTTGTTGCTGTTTCTGCGAAACTGGAATACCGTTTCTGCAGAGACGCATCCTGTGGTCTCGTCATACCTCGAAGATATTACTGAAGGCGGTAACCTGGTATTTAAACTGGATGGTTTTCCAGGTTATCTGCACGAGCGGGATGCCGTGGTGGAAGCGTGGTCTCAATATAAGGAGAGCCGGAGTTCCGATGAGGGAGGGCAGTGCCTGGTCACCGGGAAGTCGGCAGGTATAGCCCGGTTACATCCAAGTATTAAAGGTGTTACCGGGGCTCAGTCCACCGGTGCTTCACTAGTCTCATTTAACCTGGAGGCTTTTACCTCGTACGGTAAAACTCAAAGCTTTAATGCGCCGGTTAGCGAAGAGGCGGCTTTTGGCTATACTACCGCTTTAAACTATCTGTTAAACAGTGCCAAGCACCGCATCAGGGTTGGCGATACTACCGTGGTCTTCTGGGCGGAGCGCTCTACCGGGGGGCTGGAGGAAGACCTGCTGGGCTCGCTCTTTTTCCCGGATATGGAAAACAAACAGGATGAAAGACCCAAAAAAGATGATCGTGACCGGCCGGTAAGAGATCCCCGGACGGTAACCCTTTTGCGCGATATTTTCGAACGAATTAAGACAGGCCGGCCTGCTGGTGATGGATTGGTTGGAATCAATGCAGAGACCAGGTTTTACATCCTTGGTTTGGCCCCCAACGCTGCCCGCCTGGCGGTGAGATTCTGGCATGCTGATCCATATATCAAATTTATCGATCGGATCGGGCAACATTATAGTGATCTGGCGATTGTAAAAGGGTTTGACTGGGAACCGGACTTTCTTTCCGTGACCAGAACACTTAAGGAAACGGCTCCGCTTAAGGATACCAAGAGAATCGCCCCCTTGCTGGGCGGTGCGCTGATGCGTTCCATCCTGACGGGGGCGCCTTATCCGATGGTGCTTTACAATTCCATCCTGTCACGGATCAGAGCTGATCAGGAGGTCAATTACACCCGCACTGCTATAATCAAGGCTTGCCTGGTCAGAAACCGGCGTTTTTATCACAAAGGAAGCGAGGTGGATTTTACCATGGCTTTGAATGAAGAGAATCGCAATACCGGCTACTTACTGGGACGGCTGTTTGCCTTACTGGAGAAGGCCCAGGTTGATGCCAACCCCGGTATCAACGCAACCATCAGGGATCGTTACTTTGGGGCGGCCTCGGCCTCGCCCGGGTCGGTTTTTCCAATACTGTTAAGGTTGGTCCAACACCACATCACCAAGGCGGAATACGGCCGGCTAACAGATAAGCGGATAGCGGAGGTCATATCCCTTATTGACGCATTCCCGGCTTATCTGAATCTGGAAGATCAAGGCCGCTTTGTCCTCGGTTATTATCAACAGCGCCAAGCGCTGTATACAAAAATAGAAAAAAGGGAGGATGCTCAATAATGGCTGATCCAATCAAGAGAAGGTATGAGTTTGTGTTGCTCTATGATGTAGAAAACGGCAACCCCAACGGAGACCCGGATGCGGGCAATATGCCGCGCATTGACGCCGAAACAGGACATGGTTTGGTAACCGACGTTTGTTTGAAAAGAAAGATCCGGAATTATGTGGACCTTGTCAAGAATAAAGCAGGGGGGTATGACATTTATGTGCGCGAGGGGGCGGTGTTGAATCTTCAGCATAAAAAAGCCTATGAGCATATCGGGATAGAGCCTGTAACAAAAAAACTGCCCTCCGACGAAGAGGAGGCCACGGCCGTTACTGCTTTTATGTGCAGGCACTTTTTTGATATCCGCGCTTTTGGCGCAGTGATGACCACTAAAATCAATTGCGGGCAGGTGCGCGGCCCGGTGCAGCTTGGTTTTTCCCGCAGTATCGATCCTATTGTGCAGCAAGAGGTAACCATTACCAGGATGGCGGTAACCTCTGAAGAAGATGCCGATAAGAAAGACAGGGAAATGGGGCGCAAACATATTGTACCCTATGCGCTCTACCGCGGTGAGGGCTTTATCTCCGCCAGTATGGCTGAGCGGACCGGATTTGCCGGTGCGGATCTGGAACTTCTTTGGGAAGCATTGATCAATATGTTTGACCATGATCGCTCGGCGGCAAGGGGGAAAATGGCGGCCAGAAAGCTGATTATTTTTGAGCATGACAGCCCTTTGGGTAGCGCACCTGCCTACAAATTATTTGATTTGGTCAAGGTTGTTAGGGTGGACCCCACCCGGCCCGCCCGGGCTTTCAGTGATTATCAGGTATCAATTGATAAAACAGCTCTTCCTACGGGGATAAGTTTAATCGAAAAGCCATGAGCGCCGGACCATACGAAGATGACGACCTGCTACCCCTCTCCGGCATCCAGCACTTTGCCTATTGCAAGAGGCAGTGGGGGTTGATCCATGTAGAAAGGCAATGGGTTGAAAACTTGCGCACTGCTGAGGGCAGGCTTCTACATCAAAGGGTTGATGATCCCTATTTTGCTGAGTCACGCGGCTATGTAAAAACGGTCAGATCAGTTCCGTTACTCTCCAAAACACTCGGCATGTATGGTATTGCCGATCTCATTGAACTACATAGAAACACTGGCCATGATCGCGAGGCCAGATATAGCATTGTCGAGTATAAGCGAGGAAAACCAAAACCTGAAGATTGGGACGAGGTCCAGCTGTGCGCCCAGGCTGCCTGCCTGGAGGAGATGCTTGGAATCACCTTGGATTTTGGGTATATGTATTACGGTGAAACCAAGCGACGGCAGCGGGTTGATTTTAGTGAAAGCCTCCGGGAGAGGGTAAAAACATTAGCGGAAGAGATGCACCTGCTCTATGAAAAAGGGGAAACCCCGGCAGCGGTAAAAGGTAAACGATGCAAAAATTGTTCCATGAAGGATATCTGTTTGCCGAAGCTAAGCGGGTTTGGTAACAAGATTGAAGCTTACATGGCAGGTCTCTTTGACGAAATGATGGAAGATTGAGCGACAAGGAGTATCGGATATGAGAAAGATGTTAAATGTACTTTACGTTACCAATCCCGAAGCTTTCCTTTTAAAAGATGGTGAGAACCTGTTGGTAAAGGCTCCTGATCAAAAAGTTTTCCGGATACCGATCCACTACCTCGAAGGGATTATCACTTTTGGTCATATGGGAGCAAGTCCGGCCCTGCTTGGCATGTGTGTGGAAAGAGGGGTAACGGTTTCATTTCTAACGGAGTACGGCAAACACCTCGCCACAGTGCAAGGTACACCCAGAGGCAATGTTCTGTTGAGGAGAAAACAGTACCGGTGGGCGGATTCAGAAGTAGAATCGTCGAAGCTGGCAGCATCGTTTATTGTCGGTAAAATTGCTAACAGCAGGACGGTCCTGAGGCGTTTTATCAGTGACTATGGTAACGAGTTGGTAACTTCAGAAATAGAAGAAGTCGTGAAGTTGATGGCTCGCAACGTGCTAAAACTACGTAAAGCTCCAGGGCTTGATGAAGTGAGGGGAATTGAGGGAGATACTGCTCGCAAATACTTTTCTGTATTTGATCAGTTGATCGTAAAACAGAAGGCGCAATTCTATATGCGGGGTCGTAACCGGAGGCCGCCCCGGGATAATGTGAATGCATTGCTTTCGTTTTTATATACTCTTCTGCTTCACGATACCAAGTCTGCTTTGCAAACTGTTGGATTGGATCCTTACGTAGGTTTTTTACATCGTGACCGGCCAGGTAGATTAGGACTGGCTCTTGACTTGATGGAAGAGTTCAGACCATATATGGCCGATCGGCTTGTTTTGAGCATGGTTAACCGGCAACAGCTAACAGGTAGAGATTTTATACCACAGGAATCAGGTGGCGTGATTATGACAGAAACCGCTAGAAAGAAAGTGCTGGAGGCATGGCAAAAACGGAAACAAGAAGAGCTGACCCATCCGGTCCTTGATGAAAAAATTAAGGTGGGTCTCTTACCATATGTCCAGGCGTTATTACTGTCCAGGCACCTGAGAGGTGATATTGCCAGATATCCGCCGTTTATCTGGAAATAGGAGGTGCAATGCAGCAATGATGGTGCTGGTAACCTATGATGTGAGCACAACTTCACCAGAAGGTCGCAAAAGATTGCGCCAGGTAGCAAAGCAGTGTGTAAATCATGGTCAGCGGGTGCAAAATTCCGTGTTCGAATGCATGCTGGATCCTTCGCAGTTTGCCATGTTAAGAAATAAGCTGGAAAAAATCATTGATGTAGATGAAGATAGTTTGCGCTACTATTTCCTTGGCAGTAACTGGAGGAGGAGGGTAGAGCATATCGGCGCTAAACCTTCTTACGATCCTGAAGGGACTATAATTGTTTAGAAAACGTTAAAGAATAGTTGTTAATAAATCAAGGTCCACCTGATCTTTGACAATATAATAAGATTTAATGAGACTTTCGCAAGGTATAAGTAAGATGAAGGAATTGCAAATGTACACAGATTAACTCAATAAGGCATCAATCTGAAGAGTATTCCCAACGTGCGAACCGGAAGCTAACATAATTGCATGATAGTACCCCAAGTCCCATTTTTCAACAGTTTAGAACAATATAACCATGGTTGTTTAGAAATATTAACTTCATAAATGATGGGTTCGCTAAAATCAGCCTGGGAACCCTTACCCGATAAGGGTTCCCAGGCTGTACTGTCGCCCCCCGCACGGGGGCGTGGATTGAAACATCTGGCCGTTGCCGTCAAAAACCTCGACGTTGTGTCGCCCCCCGCACGGGGGCGTGGATTGAAACAATTTTTCGTAATTAAATAAATGGCCCTGATTAAGTCGCCCCCCGCACGGGGGCGTGGATTGAAACCCCCGCCTGTATAACAAGCTCCGCCATGCCGCCGCGTCGCCCCCCGCACGGGGGCGTGGATTGAAACAACAGATACGGTTAAGCCTGCCTCTGCGCCGCCCGTCGCCCCCCGCACGGGGGCGTGGATTGAAACCACACACTGATCCCGCAGGCCCCGCGGCCGTTCCGGTCGCCCCCCGCACGGGGGCGTGGATTGAAACTTAAGTGAGTGAATTAAAGTGCCCCAAGTGTGGTGTCGCCCCCCGCACGGGGGCGTGGATTGAAACACTGCTCCATTGACTACCTGTTAAACCACAACGTCGCCCCCCGCACGGGGGCGTGGATTGAAACACCGATCCCGAGGTGAAGAAGCTGGAAAAGGCCGTCGCCCCCCGCACGGGGGCGTGGATTGAAACAATTTCATCCTTTCGGGTCAAGATTATCTTCTGATGTCGCCCCCCGCACGGGGGCGTGGATTGAAACCCGGATCATCTTTATCAGGTCCGGTTTCTCCCGGTCGCCCCCCGCACGGGGGCGTGGATTGAAACTTTCTGGCCGAACTCCTGGCCGAGAAATATTCACCGTCGCCCCCCGCACGGGGGCGTGGATTGAAACCTTGTTTTCCAGCCAGTCTTTAAAGAACTCCACCGTCGCCCCCCGCACGGGGGCGTGGATTGAAACTGATACAAGCACCATACAAGCACCCGAACACTCTGGTCGCCCCCCGCACGGGGGCGTGGATTGAAACAAACTCAAGCCCGACCATGCCCTGCTTGATCCGCGTCGCCCCCCGCACGGGGGCGTGGATTGAAACAGGGTGACGCTGCACCCGGAACGGCTGGAACAACGTCGCCCCCCGCACGGGGGCGTGGATTGAAACATAACGCCCAGTGAGAAAAGGAATCATCCCGCCGTGTCGCCCCCCGCACGGGGGCGTGGATTGAAACAGCCTGCGTCAGGCCGTGTTTGGCGACGTGGGTCTGTCGCCCCCCGCACGGGGGCGTGGATTGAAACCAATCATCTGCCGCATCTTCTCGGGCTTCTCGCTGTCGCCCCCCGCACGGGGGCGTGGATTGAAACAGGCGCAGCGTTCTGACGGCACCTTCCGATATGTTGTCGCCCCCCGCACGGGGGCGTGGATTGAAACCTTAACCGCCATCAGCGGGTAATGCCGGTCAGCCGTCGCCCCCCGCACGGGGGCGTGGATTGAAACGTAAAACACCAGAGGGAATAATTTGTTCGCCAGAGTCGCCCCCCGCACGGGGGCGTGGATTGAAACCGAAGCCCTCGAACACGTCGGGCTTGTTATCCTGTCGCCCCCCGCACGGGGGCGTGGATTGAAACGACGATCTGCCCCTCAAGCCGCTCCTGTCGGATGGTCGCCCCCCGCACGGGGGCGTGGATTGAAACGGTGTCAAAAGGAAAATTGCGCCTGGTGGTATGAGTCGCCCCCCGCACGGGGGCGTGGATTGAAACAAAATATCACGCTTGGTGAGCATAGTCAACAAGTCGTCGCCCCCCGCACGGGGGCGTGGATTGAAACATCAAGCCCCGTCAGCCCGTCCATGCTGCTGCACGGTCGCCCCCCGCACGGGGGCGTGGATTGAAACCCGCGGCGGCCGTCAAGTGATTACCGCAGTCAAGTCGCCCCCCGCACGGGGGCGTGGATTGAAACACCAGAACCGGCCACTGGCTGGATCTGGCGGCGGCGTCGCCCCCCGCACGGGGGCGTGGATTGAAACTTATCCGTAGCCTTCCTGCGGATCAATTCCGCGCGTCGCCCCCCGCACGGGGGCGTGGATTGAAACACGTTAGCCGCAATCAACACCGCAGCACAGGCATGTCGCCCCCCGCACGGGGGCGTGGATTGAAACTTTGTCCAACGCCGGAACAGCGGCTCGCACTTCCGGTCGCCCCCCGCACGGGGGCGTGGATTGAAACACGTTATCATCGTTCTAGAGACTCCGGCCATTTTGGGTCGCCCCCCGCACGGGGGCGTGGATTGAAACAAGTAGATCCATTCCTCTTCCGTTTGCACGTCGGGTCGCCCCCCGCACGGGGGCGTGGATTGAAACTTGTGTAGTCGCCGCCGGAGAGTTCGACGCCTGTGTGTCGCCCCCCGCACGGGGGCGTGGATTGAAACGACAAGGCGAAAAAAGAACGGTTCACCGATCCCGGTCGCCCCCCGCACGGGGGCGTGGATTGAAACATCCTATAGAGGCCTATTCAGCAAAAACACAAAGTCGCCCCCCGCACGGGGGCGTGGATTGAAACCCCCAGGTCCAGGTTTTGGGTGTCGGGCCGGCCGCGTCGCCCCCCGCACGGGGGCGTGGATTGAAACCTCAGCTGCTGCCCATGCCCCACCGATGTTCACCGTCGCCCCCCGCACGGGGGCGTGGATTGAAACAGCCAGATGTCGCCCGGCTGCCCTACCCCCGGATGTCGCCCCCCGCACGGGGGCGTGGATTGAAACAGTAATGGAGCTAACCTGGACACCGGAGGGCGGCTGTCGCCCCCCGCACGGGGGCGTGGATTGAAACGGTTAAGGTGATCGTCTTGTCATCGGGGACGGTGGGTCGCCCCCCGCACGGGGGCGTGGATTGAAACCCTGTTCTCGTAGTAGTGGCCGACCAGGAGCAACATGTCGCCCCCCGCACGGGGGCGTGGATTGAAACATTAAGGCGGTGCTGATATGTCGTTAAGGGTAGTGTCGCCCCCCGCACGGGGGCGTGGATTGAAACACGAAAACCCGGACCTGGCTGAAGAGGATGTCAAGTCGCCCCCCGCACGGGGGCGTGGATTGAAACTTGAAAAACCTGTTGCCATGCCGCTCTGCCGCTGTCGCCCCCCGCACGGGGGCGTGGATTGAAACTCGGCAATGTGCTGCACCCCCTGGGCATGGCGGGTCGCCCCCCGCACGGGGGCGTGGATTGAAACGCTTGCCTTGCCGCTTTCATCCAGGGGAGATTTCGTCGCCCCCCGCACGGGGGCGTGGATTGAAACCGGTTATGTCTGATAGCAAGATCCATGCTATCGAGTCGCCCCCCGCACGGGGGCGTGGATTGAAACGTATGCACCGCGAATTTCATGAAGCTGAACCGGGTCGCCCCCCGCACGGGGGCGTGGATTGAAACAGTATGTGCCTTGTTTCGATGCCTAACTGCCCGGCGTCGCCCCCCGCACGGGGGCGTGGATTGAAACAGTGAGGATGCTCACCTCCCGGTCGGTCCAGTTCGTCGCCCCCCGCACGGGGGCGTGGATTGAAACTTTAAACTGCGTCTTTTTGCCGCCGAAGTTGACACGTCGCCCCCCGCACGGGGGCGTGGATTGAAACATTATTGCTATGGTTATACCAGTTGAGAAAAAAGGTCGCCCCCCGCACGGGGGCGTGGATTGAAACATAAGAAACGCCCTTTTTGCCCTTGTTCCATGGCGTCGCCCCCCGCACGGGGGCGTGGATTGAAACTTATATAATTGATTTATCGGGAGCAAAAAATTTAGTCGCCCCCCGCACGGGGGCGTGGATTGAAACACGATAATACCATCTTTCCTTTTCTCTTTTCGACGTCGCCCCCCGCACGGGGGCGTGGATTGAAACAAGCTGCCCTGCTGTTTTTTAAACCCAAAGCCGGGTCGCCCCCCGCACGGGGGCGTGGATTGAAACAGTGGATAAGGTCGATATATCAATCGCTAATAGGGTCGCCCCCCGCACGGGGGCGTGGATTGAAACGCTCCAAAATACCTCCCCATCGCTAACAAATAGCGTCGCCCCCCGCACGGGGGCGTGGATTGAAACACAAACAAACTGATCCAACTCTACACCTGCATGAGTCGCCCCCCGCACGGGGGCGTGGATTGAAACATACCAGCCGCCTCCGACGTGCTTCGGCTCCGGCGGTCGCCCCCCGCACGGGGGCGTGGATTGAAACTTCAAATGATCGATTGCCTGTTCCCGGTCTGTTAGTCGCCCCCCGCACGGGGGCGTGGATTGAAACCTATTATAACCTTGTTGAACAAGTCCAGCTATATGTCGCCCCCCGCACGGGGGCGTGGATTGAAACTTCCAAGACCGGCATCCCGTCACCCTCGTAGCGCCCGTCGCCCCCCGCACGGGGGCGTGGATTGAAACGTAGACCGCCAGAACGATAAAAAGCAATACGGAGTCGCCCCCCGCACGGGGGCGTGGATTGAAACACCTGCACGTTGCCGACATTCCAGCGCAGGAGTCGCCCCCCGCACGGGGGCGTGGATTGAAACCCTTTTGGATCCAGGATATGCTCTTGCTTAAATGTCGCCCCCCGCACGGGGGCGTGGATTGAAACCATTTCGGTCGCCCTTGTGTAGCCAAAATTGGCGTCGCCCCCCGCACGGGGGCGTGGATTGAAACATCAAAAACAACCGCGCCGTCGTTGGTTGTTACGGGTCGCCCCCCGCACGGGGGCGTGGATTGAAACCCTGATCCAACTGTTCCCGTAAAAATTCTAATCATGTCGCCCCCCGCACGGGGGCGTGGATTGAAACATTACTGGGAAAGGCTATGCTGCAAAGTGTTATGTCGCCCCCCGCACGGGGGCGTGGATTGAAACAAATATTACTGGATCGTCGACGCCCTGGATATGGGTCGCCCCCCGCACGGGGGCGTGGATTGAAACTGCATCAGTTAGGTATAAAGACCTTCTTTCCGGTGTCGCCCCCCGCACGGGGGCGTGGATTGAAACTCCGAAGCGCTCACCGAAAAAGCCGGGGTTGCCCTGTCGCCCCCCGCACGGGGGCGTGGATTGAAACACGTTGTGAAAGTAAGGTATAAAGCAGGTGTTAGAGTCGCCCCCCGCACGGGGGCGTGGATTGAAACGATGACAGGCCAAGGGCGGCCTGCGCGTCTGTAGCGTCGCCCCCCGCACGGGGGCGTGGATTGAAACAAGAAAACCCATATACCCCTGCATCAACCCAATAGTCGCCCCCCGCACGGGGGCGTGGATTGAAACATATGTCAACCCTTAAAAGAAATATCCCATTCCGGGTCGCCCCCCGCACGGGGGCGTGGATTGAAACTTAACTCTTCTAAATACCACACAACACCTATAGTGTCGCCCCCCGCACGGGGGCGTGGATTGAAACCATGAGTTTGAGTCGCGGAAAGGGAATAGGTATGGTCGCCCCCCGCACGGGGGCGTGGATTGAAACCCAATTAAAGCTAAAACAAAAAGAGAAAAGGAGAGTCGCCCCCCGCACGGGGGCGTGGATTGAAACGCCTACACCCACATTTAATAAATCCTCCAGCTCAGGTCGCCCCCCGCACGGGGGCGTGGATTGAAACACGTTTGAGCTGGGCGCATTATCTCCGTACTGGGTCGCCCCCCGCACGGGGGCGTGGATTGAAACACGTTTGAGCTGGGCGCATTATCTCCGTACTGGGTCGCCCCCCGCACGGGGGCGTGGATTGAAACTCACTCGACGCCATCTGCAGCCTGATCCCGCTCCTGTCGCCCCCCGCACGGGGGCGTGGATTGAAACCATAGGCTTCGTTGCCCGCACACTTGTTTGTTTGGTCGCCCCCCGCACGGGGGCGTGGATTGAAACGCTGATTTCCGCGTCGTTGAAGTTGGTCCCGATAAGTCGCCCCCCGCACGGGGGCGTGGATTGAAACCGTTTGCCTTTGGAGAATATTTTCCATCATGGCTGTCGCCCCCCGCACGGGGGCGTGGATTGAAACATAGATATAAATGGCCTACTTCGCGGTCATCTTGGTCGCCCCCCGCACGGGGGCGTGGATTGAAACCTGTTGCTATTGCCGGGATAATTGGATTAGCGCTGTCGCCCCCCGCACGGGGGCGTGGATTGAAACATGATAGGTATGGTTTATGTGACACCAAAATTACTGTCGCCCCCCGCACGGGGGCGTGGATTGAAACGGCCCGGACCCGGGCCAGAAAAAAAATGGTGGTGTCGCCCCCCGCACGGGGGCGTGGATTGAAACATACTCCGCCATAGCTCTAATTTGACGATCTATGTCGCCCCCCGCACGGGGGCGTGGATTGAAATCTGATCGGCGGTGGCGAAATACTCGCGCACCTCACGTCGCCCCCCGCACGGGGGCGTGGATTGAAACATTTCAGGCATCAGGAATCGCGTCTCGACTGTTAGTCGCCCCCCGCACGGGGGCGTGGATTGAAACTTTTTCCAGGGTCGCCACCTCCCTCTAAAATCCGGTCGCCCCCCGCACGGGGGCGTGGATTGAAACGCTGTAGATGTCAACGGTGTAATCTGTTAGCTCATGTCGCCCCCCGCACGGGGGCGTGGATTGAAACGTTTGGAGGTGTAGTGAATGGCTAAATTTTGGAGTCGCCCCCCGCACGGGGGCGTGGATTGAAACTTATATAATAGACTTATCGGGAGCTAAAAACTTAGTCCCCCCCCGCACGGGGGCGTGGATTGAAACATTATATGCGCGGGAAATGCCCCTGTCGCGCCCTGTCGCCCCCCGCACGGGGGCGTGGATTGAAACATGTTGTCGGCGATCTGTTGAGCGGTGCGAGCTACGTCGCCCCCCGCACGGGGGCGTGGATTGAAACCGGTAATGTATATTACGGTAACAAGGCCGAACCCGTCGTCCCCCGCACGGGGGCGTGGATTGAAACATGGTCGAGTTTCCCCCGGACTTTGTTCGGCTGGTCGCCCCCCGCACGGGGGCGTGGATTGAAACTTGGTATGCTGGGCGGCACGGTAGTCGCGCATAAGTCGCCCCCCGCACGGGGGCGTGGATTGAAACGGGCAGTACGTGATCAAGGACGGCAGCGGCCCGTGTCGCCCCCCGCACGGGGGCGTGGATTGAAACCCACATGCTGTAGCGGCTGTCCCGCACGACGTCGCGTCGCCCCCCGCACGGGGGCGTGGATTGAAACTCCGTTCGTTGTGCTCGATGTCCCCGCCCCGTAAGGTCGCCCCCCGCACGGGGGCGTGGATTGAAACTTTGCCGCCTGCGCCGCGTTTTTGGCCTGCGCCTGTCGCCCCCCGCACGGGGGCGTGGATTGAAACCCGATGAGCGGTATGCGGAAGGCCCTTTTCCAGGTCGCCCCCCGCACGGGGGCGTGGATTGAAACATCATTCAACCACGTATCAGATTCAAATGGAGGAGGTCGCCCCCCGCACGGGGGCGTGGATTGAAACGAATATTACCAGCATAACCAGGGAATAGCCTGGGGTGTCGCCCCCCGCACGGGGGCGTGGATTGAAACTCATGCCTCGGACGTTGTAAACAAAATCGCTATCGTCGCCCCCCGCACGGGGGCGTGGATTGAAACACAACATCAGTAACAACACGATTCAACCTGCAAGGTCGCCCCCCGCACGGGGGCGTGGATTGAAACTTTTGAGTCCAGGGCAGCGTTTTTGCCGGCCTTTGTCGCCCCCCGCACGGGGGCGTGGATTGAAACGGGATCGGGCTTCGGGTCCGGGTCCGGCGGCTTCGGGTCGCCCCCCGCACGGGGGCGTGGATTGAAACCAAAGTGCCTCTATCACGTTGTCGTCGTCACCATGTCGCCCCCCGCACGGGGGCGTGGATTGAAACGTCAAGGGCGTCCTGAACGGCCTCCCTGTGGCTAGTCGCCCCCCGCACGGGGGCGTGGATTGAAACAAAGTCTCCCAGGGTTTCACGGAGAAACGAAATGTCGCCCCCCGCACGGGGGCGTGGATTGAAACTCCCAATAGCGTGCTTGTATCAAGCGCGATGATGGTCGCCCCCCGCACGGGGGCGTGGATTGAAACTCAACAAATTATAGATTTTCAAACTTCTCAAGATACCGATCGCATATATACCAAGCAAAATTTATCGACATGATCGGATTTATTGAGGGGTTAAATAAAACTTAGCATCAGCTGCTTTTACGAATAACGGGCGCAAAATTGGCCCATAATTTGCCATTTATATTGAGTATAATATAACCAAGAAAGTAGGCGACTCCGAAATGCTAACAGTCGCCCTTATTTATTTTTGCTGTTATATAAATACCTTGGTCTTTATAGGAGAAAACACTTAAAGAACAGAGAAGGTCTGAAGCCCCCTGATAAGTAAGGTTTTCTTTTTACCTTACAGAGGCATGAAAAAGCCCGGAAGTTCACGCTTCAAAGCATCCGGGCTTATATTTTACAGGGCATATTTTCATGCCCGCTTTTATGAAATGTCTTTTGACCTGGCCTGCTTCAGTTTTGTATACGATACTGCGTGGGGGGAGCCATCCTCGCGGGCAGGCTTGCTGACATTCCGGGGCGGTGGCGACACGTCAAGCTTAAGGCGAATAGCCGTCTGCAGCGAGCGCGAAAAGTTTATCCCGGCGCTTGTGGCTACATCGTTCAACCATTTTGGCAGCGTGACGGTTTTTCTAACAAACTGGTTGGCCATCTCCGCGCGGACTACCGGCATATAAACCGAGATTGGGGTCACAAAAGAGCCGGGCCTGTCAAGATGCACTTCGGCCGGGTCTGACGCGGCTGGAATAGGTAGGCCATCCTCCTCCAGGCCGTAAAGGGTCAGTTCTAAGAGCTCTTTTGCCATATCAAGGGCATTTTCGAGGTTTTCTCCTTGTGTATACTGGCCCAGGTCTGGAAAATGCACGACGTAAACACCCGGGTCTTCTTCCGGGTGGTAAAACACTGCAGGGTAAATATAGCGTTCAGCCATTTTTATTACGCTCCTTTGGTTTGGTTTACTCTTTACCATTTCCACCCAGCCTGCCAGTATATGTTTCTAAGCACGTCACCAAATATGGATTTAACGGGTGCTGGACGGTAACTGTGCCGGGTTTTATAGGGTGCGTGAACTGGTGGTGCGAACCTTTCACACGGGTGAGCTGCCATCCATCTTTTTTCAGCTTTTAAATATGTCCTTTGAGCTTTCGTGCCGCATGTTTCGCACCGCCTTTTGTTGAACTTATTATAGCAGAATCACACGTATTGTCAATGCATAAATATATGCATATTATACCATGTTGCTGGCTACGAGGAGAAATATTTTATGCAAAAGGTAGAGCCAATAGCTATGGCCGGCGGTATTGAGATCCACTACTCATTTGACGAGCTGGGGATATGGAAAAGCTGGTACCAAACCCGAAAAACCGAACACCCACCTCGAGCGCCAGCTGGTCCTGCTGGCCAAAATCATAAAGTACCAGGGCTGGCGCGTGTACGATCACGGTATCAAACCGCTCAGACTTTGTTGTGCGCGACCATGGCCGGATCATGGCGGCTGAGCTATTGGGTGTATCCAGGGTACCGGTGGATTACCATAACTATGCTAGTGAGGCTGAACACCGGCTAAAACTTTACACTACCGCTTAAGGCGCCATTATATTATAATAGG
>MTKW01000899.1_pt1 | contig 18069 bp, 17 predicted proteins | sample 1042761 | NCBI WGS metagenome assembly MTKW01 (sample SAMN06205366, study PRJNA360243) | anaerobic digester metagenome | biome: Wastewater treatment plant; feature: Anaerobic digester sludge; material: sludge; isolation source: anaerobic digester fed with sludge from wastewater treatment plant ... | reverse complement strand
GGTATTGCTCGATACCGATCATGTGTTTTCCTCCTTTAGTTTGTTATTAAAGCTAGAATACAGTAAGCGTCAAATCATACGCCTGACGATAAATATAACGCCACCTTTTATCAGTGGCGTGGTTTCCTGCATTCGTCCGGAAGACTCTCTGACCATGGCATCAAGTAATCCAGCTTTGCAGAATCTATATTTCCTTGTTCATCACAGAGCTTTGGCAGCTCAGTGAGTATATATTTAAAGTAATAATAAGGACGTAGGTTATTAAGCTTTGCCGTCTCTGATATACTGTAGACCATTGCACTGGCTCCGGCTCCTCTGGCTGTATTGTGAAACATCCAGTTTTTCTTACCAAGACAAAATGTACGGATTGCGCGTTCTGATGCCGAGTTATCGATTGGAACGTCACCGTCTGTCAGAAATACTTTTAGGTACTTTTCCTGATTAAGACAGTACTGTAAGCCCTTGCCGGTCTTGCTTTGAGGCGGAACAACACAATCAGCCACCTGCTGTTTTACCCACGTAAAAAATTCCTCAACTAACGGCTTGATTATTTCCTGCCGCTTTTGAAGTCGTTCCTCTGATGAGAGTCCTTTCAGCTCTGTATCAGCACTATAGAATTCAGCAATCCTCTGCAATGCCTGATATGCAACGGATTGTTTTAGCACCTGTGGATTATCTTTGTCCGCAGCCTTTAACGCATCGGCGAAATCACGCCTCGCATGTGCAAAACAGTTTGCATTTGTTACATCTGGTAGCTTTTTATCTACCAAATGGTACTGCTGAAGGCTGTCTGTCACAAGGACTCCTTTGTAATCCTTGTAGAACTCCAGAGGTATCTGGTGGTCTCGCCCTTTCTGATACTCATATATCACGATGGGCTTGTCCTTGTACAGCTCTCCGGAGCGGTGGACCCACATGTAGCACCGGCTGTTAGGATGGTCGCTGTCCTTTATTACCTGAGTCGGTGTCTCATCTGACTGGGTTACATGAAGCTTTAATAATTCCTGCTTCATGCGTTCCACAAAAGGAGCAAAATATTTATTTGAGCTTTTTACTATCCAGTTAGACATGGTCTGCCTGGATATGTTTACGCCATTACGTTCAAACTCCTTCTCTATCCTGTGAAGGGCTGAGGAGTTGACATACTTTACATTCAGAATGGATGCCAACAGTGACGGTGTAACTATACTGTTTCTTAAAAGGTCCTTGGGTCTGTCACCACGAATAAACTCATCCTGGTGATCACCATCGGTACCTACATATACCTCGACAGTATGTATCTCAACCGTCCATGATTCGGGCTCATGACGAAGCCTTTTATAGCTTTCATCCGGCATACGTCTCCAGTTGCCTGCGCCATAAAAGGCATCAAGCTGTTCCTTTGATACACTGTAGGGAGGAATAATCTCTTCTGCAAAGTCCTTAAGATCAAGATTGCGCTGACCCTTTTTCTTTTTGCTTCTCCTTGGAGGAAGGACATCCTCAGGATCCGGTTCGGGAGTTGATTCGTCACAAGCCATTTCAGCCTCATTAAAGAATGAGTACTGGCCTTCTATGGAGCTTAAGGTCTCGGTATGTCTGCCGAATCTGTAGCTGTTGGCGATACGCACCTGCTCGATAAGCTTTTCGATGTTTGAGTTTAAAGCATCGAGCTGACCCTGCATCATCAGTACAAGGGTAATCAGTTCTTCCCGGCTACAGTTATTTAGTTCCTCAAGGGTATGCTTATTTGCCATTTATTTATTCCTCCATCTTCAACTATTATAGCAGAAGATGGCTGAAATAGCGAATTTATGTGTAGCAATGATTCGTCATTTTGCCTATTGATGTGAGATTGTATAAGGCCTGTAAGCATAAGGAAATATAGAGTTTTCAAGGTTCAGAAATATATTTTTATAACCATCCTAAGCGAATGTAATCGCTATATATATGGATATAAAGCAGGGTTATAATAGAACCTTAGGAGGCCGGAAGAAGGCTGAAAAAATCTCTGTTTTGCACAAATATCAGCAGACCTTCCTGGGGGTAACCTCCTTAATTTTGGGGTCCAGGGGGTTAAGACCGAGCATCAGATAATTGAACTGATCCTCGGTAAGCTCTGCAGCCTCATGAATGGTTCGAGGCCAGGAAAGTGCTCCATCCTCAAACCTTTTATATAGGAGCAGAAATCCATTTCCCATCCATAGAAGTCCCTTTATACGATCTGACTTTCTGCCGCAGAAGAGAAACAAGGTTCCCTTTTCAAATGGGTTTTGGTTATATTTATCTCCGATAATCATTGCGAGTCCGTCGATTCCTTTTCTCAGATCGACAGCTCCACAGGCCAGTACTACACGCCGAATCCCGGCAGCATCTTCAAGCATTAAGTACCTCCTTGAAGATACGATGAAGGAATGATTCCGATATATCTTCCGAAAGCTCTACCCTTGTCTTGCCAAAGTTGATAACAGCTGTTGCATGTGTGGGTTTAGTCGTTATCTTAGCGACAGGTAATGATACTTCGGCAAAAGTGATTGCAGTAGTTTCCTGATTAGTGATTGTCGGCGAAAGCCTCTGATAAGCTTCTGAACGCACCTTACGCTGCCAATAATAGAACTGGTCTTTTGAAATGTTATTATCGAATAACCAATCCTTCAAAAGCTGAGTTGAAGGTCTTTCATTACTGGCTTGAACAATTTTTGCCCACTGGGCTAGCCTAACTTCATATGTGGATTTGTCCATCTTTACCTCCTTGATAAAAAAGTGTTTCGAGTTTTTTACTTTTTTTCAAGTTTGACACATTTTCCACAGTATTTCTAGGCGCGTGGTTTTACGTTTACGGTCGTTTTGCCTGTGCCGCCTTTCTGATTAGCAAGTGCGATTACTTTTGACACTTAAAATTCCTCCTTTCACGCAAAAAAGCCGCTTGCTCTATTGGGGTAATAAAGCAAACGGCTTTAAAATATAGTATATTTTTGTATATTAATAATTAATATTACAAAAGGAACTAGAGTTATATAAAACTTATGCTCTCCTTGTCTGGTTAAAAATGATAGGCAGTGTATAAGCCTTATTTTCAACTAACTGTTTCATCTTTAACCTTAATTGCTGCTTCAGCATCATCTCGTGTTATAGTATAGTATTCCAACACATTTAAAATATCTTTATCCGAAGTTAGAGAATAAATATTACTAAAATCATTCTCATGAATAATAGGCTTTATAAATTCCATCTTCTCTGGATCAAGCGATAAAAATGCATTCCACCAAGCTTCTGTTATACCATTCTCTTCATAATAAAGGCGATAAATGATCATAGCCTCTGGCATATATAGAAGCTTTTCATATTCTTCCTCGTCACAACCGAATGCTTTTTCAAAGAATGTCTTGCCTCTACCAACCTTGCCTTTAGTAGAATTAAGAATCGCTTGGATGGAACGTATAAATTTCCTATTCCAATGTTTTCCGATAAATGTCCTATTTCTAAAATATTCAGGGTCTTGAATAGGATGATATTTCATTGGAAATGAATAGATATTAACATCCAATTCTTCACATAAATCAATGTTTAATTTTAAACGACGGTATAAGTCAACTGGCCTTTCTTCATAATTATATAATAAGTAGTTAGACATATCTCTTATACCATTTGAAGCAGCAAGCCGCACAGCCTTCTCATATGTCTTTCTCAAACTCCAAGCATCAAAAGCTATTCGTAAAGGACGAATTGGTATTTCCGACAATTTTTTCATTTTTTTAGGTGTTAATAGGCGTGCGTCGAGACCTTGATTAAAATCAACATAACGTGCCTTAACACTTTTGTTCCTATATTTTTCAAATAAAGGAGCAAAAAAATCATCAGCATCTAGTATGGATTTTTTTGTTGCAGTATCAACACTTAGTAATTTGTATTTATACAGAACATTATAAACACTGCTTTTCGTTTGATTGTCTACTCTTTTATATAACCATTTATATAGACTGATGATACTTTTTATATGTCCACGATAGTTAGTGTTTAATTTTCTCATGTTTTGAATTAACATTGCATATTTATTCGGCTCTATATATGTTGCACCTTTATAAAATCCACACTCTTTGATTTCATCTATTATGTCATCAAAACGTTCAGAGGCTAGAACATTATTATCAAGCAATAGGAGATTACGCTTTTCACCAAAGTTTTCTGCTATATACTTTATTTGCTCTTTGATGCTAATGAAATTATCATATTGAGGCTCCAGTTGTGGTACAGCGCAGAAAGGGCAACTATTTACACAGCCTCGAGTCATATATGCATAATAACCATCGTTTTCAGGATAGACATAGTTGACCTCATTTAAAATTGAGTAGTCTAACGGAAGATGATCAATAATGATATTATTATTATCATACTCACCACCTTTATCTAGAAGTCCAATATGGGGACGAATGCCAGTTTCTTTTTCCATATCATCAGGGAGAAGTGTTGCAGCGACACCTCCAACCTTAACTTCACTAATATCTTTGCAAACTTGTTTAAATAAGTTTATCGTATTGATTGTCTGCTCCCAATAAAATGTAAACAAAGTAGTAATGCATACTCTGTCCCACTTTGGATCATCCAAATACTCCTTTTTATTATAATATCGCCTATAATACTTCAAATTCTCGCCTACTAACTGACTTTTACTTAAAGCTGTTAGCTCAGAATACTTTGTAGACAAGCCTTTATTAATGTACTGGATAATGTCCGCTCGGTACTCTGCCCATTCAACAGAGTCATCGTTAGCTGTTAGTTTTTCCATTAACTCTTCATATATTTGTTCTAGAATAAAGTCTATAAATTCTCCCTTAAAAAAACGTACCTCGTCGCCAAGCATCTTGTGGTAAGTAGCTATTTTCATAAGACCTATGGGAGGGTATTTGTTCTTATAATTTGGTTCAATTAGCAGAATTCTTCTTGCCATTTTTTAATTCCTCCTGTATCTTGTTGATCAATTCCTCACTTTGTTCAGGAGGCAGATTTCGTGCTATAACATCATATATACGTGATACCAATTTTCTCTGTTTATCCGGCAAATTTGATAGTTCATCAACAAGATATCCTTTTTTCTTTTTCTGTGGTTTTTCTTCTGAGGTAGATGATGTTAATATCTTTGGAGCTGCTTTAGAAAATCCAGCATCTTTTAAAGACTTTTCATGATTGTCCTCAATGTGTTTCAGAACAATACTAAAAACATCATCATTTTCAGCTTTTGCTTTTAAACGTACAAGATCTTTCTTTGCTTTTTCCTTCTCCGTTTTTGCAGCTTCTATTTCCTGTTCAATCTTTTGCCTTTCTCGGTCACTCACAAAACGGCCTCTCTTTTTTGAATAATCATCTTCTTTTTTGTAAAGAGCAATCTCTTTTTTGTAAGCATTTTTAGCACGGTTTGCGTCAATATATAGCTGATGTAGTGTTGTTTGAAAGAAATATCTAAGCTGCGCCTCAAATTCATTTCTAACTTTACTTTCGTTAAAATAATCCCTTCGTGCATTAGGAGTTAAATCCTTATGTACTACATGAACTTCACCAATAAAGTACAAATTGCCCCTTGCTTCCTTGAAAAGGGGTACTAATGTACGCTCATTACCAATTTGTATATTTGATTGACGCAGTCTTATACCAGCTGTCTGATTTAGTGGGTGCGGAATTTGTTTTTCAAAACGACTAATCCCATACCACATCCATGCAAGTAACTCACCATTATCGTTGCAGAATTCCTGAATCTTGATATCATACACTTCATCATATTTCCGGCGCTGTCCAGCAGGATTTTTCTCAAAAAGTGTTGTTGTATATAGTTTCAGGATATCTTCACCGTCTACGAATATTTTATATTCGTTCTTGGAAAATCCTTTTTCCCTAAGATAATCATATATCTTCTGTTTATAGTAGAATTTACTGTCATATGGTACAGGAGCATTGAGAGCAATATATTCTTTGACTTTTTCAGTATCTAACAGGTCAACATTTTCATTTGATATATCAAGCATTTCCACAATGAAATAATGGTCATCTGCAGGACACTCTTCATAATTGTATGTTATAATTTTCTGTAGAATTGTGCCGGCAGAATCTCTGACAGTTTTATCATCAAGCATTTTACTCAGAATGTTTGCATCCCATGTCATAATGGTTCTTTGATTTTCACCTTTAGCTGTAGTTATAAAACGTAATTTTTTACAATAAGCCAATCCTCCTAAACGACCAATGCCCCGGAATCCCTTGGCTTCGCCTTTTATCTTATCCGAATCGGCGACATATGCTAAGGTGGATTCTATCATTTTACGACTAACTCCAGTAGCATTATCCTTTATGGTTACATTACGTCTGTTCTTGTCAATTTTTATATCAATAAACAGATCCTCGTCAAATAATTTATGTTTTAGGGCATAGTCAATTTGGTCAGCAGCATTTTGTATGTACTCTCTATAAATTATTTTGGAATCTTCATACATTCCCCGGGTTAGATTCTCTATTGCGTTTTTACCTATTTTTATTTCGCTCACAATATTATCCTCCTTTGTTACTTAAACTGCTTATAGATTGGCTCCGGAAATTTAATATTGAGGAGCGATCTGAAAATAGGGTTCTGAACAATGTATTCACCCTGCTTCAATCGAGTCATCATATTTTTATAGACAGAAGGAATGTACTTATACTCACTATTTGAGAGCTCGATTGCATTGGTACGGCCATATGCAAATGTTGAACAGTTTCCGGATACTCTATTGTGGATGGCACTTTTAAACTGCTCAGCTGCAAATAATATCACACCTAAAGAACGACCTCTTTCTGCGATATCAAGTATCTGCCTTAATATTGGTGAATCTTTTGGGGAGTCCTTAGAGGCAAACTTATTCAATTCATCGATAAATACAATAATTTTTGATGGTGGGCATTTACCATTACTATAGTCCTTCTCTTCCAATTGGAAGTTATATAACTCTCTAATAACATTACCAAATACGTAACCTTGCATATCAGAATCCAGCTTGGCAATATCTATAACATATACATCATTTTTTTGAATTTCAGAAATCTTATCTGCAATTCGAACCTCTCTATTGCTCTCATCAAGATCATTAAACAATGGATTATTATATACCGATTTTTTTATGTGTCTTGTGAATTTTCTCCAACTTATGACTCCAATTTCTTTATTCTTTGTGCTCGATGTATTACCAGCTTCACATTGTTCCTCGAGCTTCTTAATAAAACTTGGCCAAGTTGAAATAATATTAAAACCATTTTGTCCATCTATAATTTGATTTATGATTCCAGCCATTGTTTGTGTCGAATCTTCAACATTTGAAAACATCAAATCAATGGTATCTTTGTCTTGCTCGTATGTAAACTTATATTGGAACGCTTTTTTCTGCTGCTTCTGCTTCTCAAAAAGTTCTTTGGGCACATAAGAATTCGACTTGGTTTTTGTTGAGTATGGATAAAAATATTTTACCTGGCTGAAAGGTTTTGTTGACAATCCAAGCATTTCATACTTAGCTTTTACTTCTTCTGCCTTTTCTGCTTTGCAATCGAAATCATTAGGCTCATCGATAGCCAGTAGATCACGCCCTTTTACATTAAATACGACAAAAGCAACGCTATCATTTTCTGCTTCTGCCTCTTGCATATTAATATATTTGTCTTGTATCGCCTTCAACAGGAACATTGCATATGATGTTTTTGCCGCCAACCCAGAAATACCAGAGATATTCAAATGTGCACCTTCTGGTCCGATTAAAAATTTGGAATCAACATTTACAGGCAGAGTTATTTTATTTTCTTCACCAGAGCTTTCGTACATTTCAATATACCCGCATACTAAGGGATTCTTTATATCCGCAAGGCCAAGGGCCTCACTCACCTCATCTCTGCTTGCTAAATAAACTCTTTGTCCGCTTTGGACAGGGATAAATATGTTCTTATCATTTCCTACTACATTTGCTTTTGCATAATTCATACCTATCCGAAGAGTTGGTGCATCCGTATTTACATCCCCAAAGTCATTTGATATAAAATTAGAAAGAAAACTAGCAGAATCAGTGATATGTGAAATTTCTTCAATTACTGCAAATGTTTTGCTTCCATTGATATGTTCCACTTTTACAACATCAAATGGATTAAGTATTAAATCAATATTAGTCCAAAAGCAAAAACTATCAATAGTTGTCGGAACCTTTTCAGTTGCTATAACTCGTCCTATTAAACTCATTTCACTGCCCTCCTTAAAAAAGTTGAATAAATAAATCATTGCTTAAATACTTACTTTTAACGTACTGCTCTGTTAAATAAACTGGGTATAGGTGATTTGCCCATCTATCATCGGAACCATAACAAACCGGATTACGCTCATTTATCAAGTAAGCAGTGATATTATTTATATCATCTGTTTCAATACCGTGAATTCGCTCTTTTTCAGTTACAATAATCTTTTCAATTTTTAATACTCCATCAAAAATACTATGTGTGTGGCGTGCGTCTCTAATCCTAAGATACCAGATGCTAAAATCTACATTCGCACGTGTTGAAGTATATCTAAAAGCGGGTGTTCTCTCATATAGTTTTAAATTGGCAATTATATTTGAGTTTGTCCCTCCACCATGCACAAGACATTTCGTAGGATCAAATGATTTAGATACCCCAATCACTCGTCGGTAATTGTTACGAATATGTTCGCTACTCAAATTCAGTGCATTCTTATTCTTTTTCACTGAGACTTTTTGATAATCAAGAGAGCCATCTTTGATTAAATAGTTTGATTCATTCAATTTGCCGGCTGCTACTAAATCTGCGACCAATTGTTTTTCGAGCTCTACCATGTAGTCTTGAACTTTTCCAATCCCCTTTTTCTCAAATTTTTCATCCTTATTTGTATCATAAATCAGCAAATCATTGAAGCGAATTTTCTGAAAGCCTTTAATTGGTACGTTGCTATTAATTTTTTCTAGTAAAGGTCTCGCTTGATCTTCGCCATCCCAATCTGTGCTAAATGCCCGATCTGGTAAAGCAATGACAAGTTTTCTTTCAAATAGTAAAGCCGGTTGCAGCTTTAAATTACGACGCTCACAGCAACCTACACCGACTTGGCCTGCAATGATAGGGTATACATTCTTCTGAAAGGACATATCATCTACTTTATAAGTGTGTCTTGATCCATCAAGAAAAAACGTGAAAATAGAGGGATAACCGCGTCTCGCATCAGCAGCATCTTTTAAATTAACTGGTCTAGTAAGTTTTTCTGTTTCACCATATTCTTTCCATATTATGTCTTTGTTATCGTCGTAATCAATACCGCTTCTATCGGAAGTGTCATGGCAATACCTGTATGAATTAAAGCTCACTCCAGATGTTTCTTTTTCAATAACTTTAAGTACTGACCCCACATTATCCCCCCTTTAAACGTAATTGCTCATTATTTTGTATTAGCACCACCAGATTTTACCCATTCGTCCACTTCTAAAATTTTAAATTTCCACAAACGGCCAATCTTGTGAGCGGGCATATTATTTTTATTAATCCATTTTATAGCAGTGTCACGACTAATACCAAGATGTTGGCATATTTCATTCATTGAAAGCCATCTATTTTCAACTTCACCCATCTTAAAACTCCCTTCTGGCCGAAAATAACGATGTTATTGTAAATGATACATTTTTCTTAATTATTATACAATAATAATGGAAAAATAGTAATACGATTTAAAAATATTTATTGAAGTTTAATAAGATTTACACTGATTTACTCCGAATAATAAGAATAAAATTATTTTGTTCTTTTAGATTAACTATATAATTAAAAAATTACACATAAACAATTTGTTAAATCGGCGAATGAATCAAGCAGCTCTTTGTTAAATCTATATAGTATATACTTAATTACACCTTTTCCATATTTCCTCAACTTATATATCCATCTTAACCTGAGACTATCAGAATGAATCCCCTCTTTTGCATGAATATAACTCAATAAAGTCATAAAATTAAGGAACAATATGTAAAATCAAGACCAGCGGCCACAATTTTTCTACTTATAGAATACTTGTTATAAATCACAATAATACTAATTTATAATATAAAAAGAGAACGCCGTCCAAAACCGACATTCTCTCACCATTATTCAGTCTCAAATTACCCCACACTGCGTAATGTAGATAAGTCTAAACACTCTACCCAAAACACTGCATAAACATGTCTACACACTCGAGGTCTAACACTACGGAAACTTCAATTTTATCTTTCAAAACTTTATTTCTGAAATCATCACCATCCGTTGTAAACGTAGTGAATTTCGCAAAGTGCTGAAAATTCAGGATTTCTAGGTATCTTTCCTTTGCATTCCTATTACGCACTCAACATGGCTTGAGCCGTTGATATTGATGTTTTTTTAGTTGTCGGTAGGCGGAAACAAGACGACTAACTATAATCAGTCTATTATATAGAATAATCTTTATAAATCAAACAAATCGTAAACAGGCGGTTCGAGTCTATCCCAGTAATTTCCTTCAGCTTCAAATAAAGTCGCTATTCCAAACTCTATGGCACAGAATTCATTACGTTTGTATTCTTCCCAATTGTCCCACGCATCAGGGTTTACGACAATATTTTCACTTATCATAGGCAGTAAATTATTGATATATATTTTTTGCTTTTCTTCGGATAGACTCAGGAGTTGCTGTTTATACCTTGCAAATAACTCATCATTTTCCTTAAGCCAAGATATAATGCAATATGTTTTCTCTCCTTCTGGAAATACCATTACAAAAATATGTTTTGCCGAAACATTAGGATTTAATAAATCCTGTATTTTGTTTCCTTCTAAATCATGTGTCATTGCTTCAAAGCCAGTACCAGCAAACTTAACTGATTGATCAAACTCCCATACAACACTAGAAAGCACATCATAATTGCCGGTTAATAAGGCTGTATCAAAAATTCTTTTAACATGCTGAAGATCATCAATTGCCATATGCATTCCACGATATGGATTATCTTCATCTGGCATATCTGCTAATGATGGTTTTATTTTAAACATGTTCCTTTCCATATTAACAACTTCTTGTTTTTTATGATACTCAACGGCAAAACATCTATATGTATAGAGGAAAATATGCTGTATGCTTTTATCAAACATTCTATCCTCGATAGGTTGGAATACTGTCTTATCGTGATATCCACAAAAACCCGTAAATACAGTTGCTTCTTTTCTCCCGTACAAAGTCATTGGTGCAAATGGATTGTCTGATTTTGGACAAGGCATATACACTATACCATTAGAAGATAAACGCTTGATTATTTTATTGTTTTGGATTGAATGTGCCCCGATTATTTTTTCAGAGCATTCGTCTGATTTAGGATGTAGACATCGTTTAATTCTCGATTCTTTTCGCACTTTTCTATAGGTTTCTAGAAGATTAAGTGGATTAGAATAGTAAACATCATCAGCTTTTCCAAGACAACATTTTTTATATTTTTTGCCACTACCACAAGGACAAGGATCATTTCTTCCTATTCTCATTATTTTTCACCTTCATTCGCAAATAGTACTATACAACCGCCGTGTCTTTCAACAGATTCTAAACTCCAGTTATCCTAGTGTTTATAATAACATCTGTACTCAAAATTCTATAATTCCTCACAACTGGTTATTTGCACAGGGGGAATATCTATTTCGTCTTTTACATATAAGAACACTTCAGAAAGTAAATTATTATAAGCTCGATCAATCGCATGACTTACCATACACCGTTTTATAAGAATAATTTCTTCGTCCGTTAGTTCTTCTTGTGTTTCATTTAAGTCAAGATTAAAGCTATGGATTTGATTTATTGTTGCATAAAAATTCACTTTATAGCTTTTGCTACGTTTAGCCCATTCATCCTCCATCTTTTTCAACTCTGGAAAAGCAGCGGAAAGTTTCATTAAAAATTCTGGCCTTTTATGAATATTAGTTCCATATGAAAAAATATCATCATTCATCATAAACCCATTAACACAGTAGTCGTAATATATTCGATGTGCAATCGGTTCAAGATATTTCTCTGGAGACATTGTATAGTTATTATGCCTATACCAATCGTAATCAACATTGTACTCTTTACCTTTATAGAACAACAGACGTCTTTCCACATCAAATAATACACCATTGGATTTTAGCATTCTGCTAAATAGAGTATCTCCAGCTAAAACCTTTTGGAGATTCCTTAAGCCATGTCTACGAATTTCTCAGCATTCATCTAAAGAACCTACAACATGAAATCCCCATACTCTGATATTATCTATATTGATGTCATTTACCTTTGCTGCATTGCGATACCAAAATTTCTCAAAATCGTTTCCACTATTGATAATAAGCTCTTCAATATATTCTTCTCCAGACATATTGAAGAAAGTAAGCAAAAAATCATACGCACTATCAGGAGTTCTTAAGTCAAAATCATACATATAACTACCTACCTTCTATAATCATAGCTTTGGTTTTGGCAACTTAATATTAGTGTTACCACCATGAGCAACTTGTCCGGCGGCTGGTTGAAAAAGTCACCGTTTATGAGGACAAATTCACTATAGAATTCAAGTCAGGATTAACGGTGGATGTAAATGAATAGTTAAAACGAACAAGTCACTCTACGAAATTTGCGTAGATGCCCCGGTGCTAAATTCCGAAAATATCTTTTCTGAGTTTTTTATATGTATTGGTTTCTTGTGTAACTAATGGCGCCATTGTATCACGTAAGAAAGTTACTGTATTACTTCCGCATTTTGTTAACCCAAGAGCTTTCTTTGCTTCTGTAAAAAACAAACCAGCTGCAGACTTCAAGTCATCTGAAGGGTTCCCTCTTTCTATTGACTTTTTTAATGCTTCAGCTTTGATAGCTTTTATTATGTCAATTTTCTCTGGTTGGTTACAAACTGTACATAACTTTTCAATAATCTCATCTTCAAGTAAATAAGACTCTAGTGTACGCAAAGATAATACTAATATACCCTGCTTTTTAAGCTCTTCAATTTCTTCCGCGCTCCTATCATCTCTATCTATTAACTTTATTATATTGTGATAGGGATTCACTTTTTTTATCACTTCAAACAATAGGTTATTATCTGTCTCGATATCTTTACAGGATCCAACAGAACAAAATACTGCGTTAGGAAATTCTATTGAAAAAATCTTTGTGTAACACTTCTCATCATAATTTTTATTTTTTGTTCCTTTAGAATTACCCTCACAAAGAATAATGTATTCGTCTGTTGTCTTTCCAATACTATGAGTTCTTAATTCTCTATTAATCTGATGGTCCTGAACAGTGTAAGTAATTTGATAATCACCTTCTGCCATTTTTATTGCTTCAAGGCATAAAATATTTATCATAACAGCAGGGCCACCTTGTATGTGCCAACATCCAACTTCATTCTGTTGACTTAATAGCCATTCTTTGCCTTTATCCACATAACGTTGATATCCTACCGGCTTTAATACAACTAATGCAGTCATAGCTAAACAAGTAGATAAAATATCTCCTTTTGTACCGTTAGACGTTAGTGGCCAAGCTCCAGAAACCAATTGAGTCTGAAACAAAAGTAGTAATGCTTGATCTAAAATTTCTTTGTTTATATTAGTTGGATTAATGCGTTGCCAAGCGAAAACAATGATACTAGCAGTTGGTATATAATCAACATAAGTAATATTTCTTCTTTCTTCACCTGGTTCTTCCCAATAACGTTTCCATGGCTTTGATGGATCAATATTTCCTACGCATATACCGTATAATAATGCTTCCAGCCCAAACTTCGATACCTTTCTTAGAAGTAAGTCAGACCTACAATAATAGAACAACGGATATAAAGAATAAACTTGATCGACTCCACCTTGGTAAACTGTAGATATTTCTTGAGCGTATAAATCAGCCCATGGCTCGTATTCATTCAATTGAAACCATTCCATTGTTCTAAAAAATGTTGTGGTTATAAAATCTTCTTCATTATCATAGGCTTGCAAAAAATTAGGAAACGTTATCGAATGCTTGAATATTTCGGCAATATCTATTATGGATAGCTCATTTTTCTTAGCTTTTTCAATTATTTTTTTATCATCGCTATGTAAACAACCGCTTGCAATATCGGAACAAATCTTTTTTCTCCAAGTTTCACTCAATTCGTGTGGTGGTACAAGCGTTTCTCCCTTGCTCTTAAAGTATAAAAGCGCTTCAAGATCAGAATCTACACCTGCCTTTAATGCATATGGATAAAGCCAGGCTTCTGTTTTTTCCAAACCTGATGGAACTGATATAAAAGCTTCTTGAAATGTATCTCTAATTGTAATCAATTCGGGAATATCTTCATTAATGTCGGATTGAAAACCTAATGGTAAAAATTTGTAAATCTCTGGCTTTTCGTTGTTTGATTTCTCATTAAACTCTTTCTTCTCTAACTTTTGCAGCCTGTTCTTTATTTCATTTATATTAATAAAATCATATATTTCCGGAATATACGAATCAATAACTTGAAAAGCACCCTCAAGCGAATACATACCCCAATAGTAAATCAATTCATTAGCAATAATCCATATTTTAGATAACAGTCGTGGACTTGCTGCGCGTATAAATTCTTTCATCTTTTTTTCATTTATACAAATCAATAGGCTCACCTCACAATTCTATTTGTATTTAACATCCAACCTTTGTTTTCAACACAGACAGCATTTAAATACCGTACCATGTCTTCTGAAATATCATATCGCGAAACTGGTAGTAATTTTTTTGTATCATTATTATAGATTATGAAACCTTCAAACTTAACATCCTTATCGAGATTGCTTATATTTGTTAATAAAAAATATACAATTGCAGCACAACATAATACTGTACCAACGATAATTAAAATTAAAGCTGCTCTATGCCTAACAAGCCAGTAGCAAGACTATCTACACCTATCGCAAGTAAAATTGATATAATAATTAATTACCTAATATTTCGATTTCTTTTTTTAATGAATGAAGTATCTTACCATTTTGCTTCACTTATATCACTTTTTCTTTATGATATGATATTTGATTATACCACATTATTCCATTAAGAGTGTATAATTCTACAACTATCTCTTTTTACACGAAAAAACATTAACACTTAAATAATTCAATGAAAGCTGATAACATCCATCCTATCTTCTCAACCCTATTAATTTATCTATTCTGTCCACTCAACCTTACCTAATTTCAGACTCATTTTTACCACAAAAAAACACCCTCGATATGTTTCCATGTACCTATATCGAGGGTTTAAGTCGAGTTGACAGATTTACTTTTATTTTATGAAATCCAGTATTTTCAATGCTTCCCGAGCTTTATTCCTTAGACATCAAGCAAATAGTCTCCACATGGCTCGAGTTGATGGAATTGATGTCTGCGGGCCATTTTTTTATAGTATCTGTACGTGGAAACATATCAATGGGTTTTTGGCTGTTTTTTCGTAAAGAGTCCGTGCGTGGGAACATATCGACGCTTTATTATCGTAAAACTACCTATAAATGCCCGTTTGCTCGTAATTCTGTAGAAACCTCAGAAAACTGTTCTCCTCAAGGTAATTTCCATGAGGTGCAAAATGACTGACCATAGGACCACAAGGTTACGGCGTGGTTTAAGTAGTCATAATTGGTGCCTGCATCCATGAGCATATATCATCTTTGCCTATTCATCAAACTCCGGCATCTCCAATTAATAATCTTAATTTGGATGGCATCTTACAAATCCTTGCACGCATTTATGTACTCATTTACCTGCTGGCGGTTTACTAGAATGTGCGCCCGTTCACCATAGCGTTCAATTTCGGAATAAACCGCATCCGTAAGCGCATCAAGATTGTTCCAAAGTGCGTCTTGCGTTAAACTTGAAACAAGTGTTTTTTTGAGGATGGCTAGTTCAGCATCGGGGAGTTTATCCACTTCTCTGCTCCGACCGGCATCAAGAGAGTACCGGCAGCAAAGCAGCTCAATAAGCCATTTTCGCGCAAGCTCAAGTTCGGTATATGCCCGCCAATACTGTCTGCGTTTTATTGCAACAGCAGAAAGCATCAGATTATGCCAGACTGAATCTGAACACTCTACAAGCTTTTTGTCAAATTCATTTGTTTTGAAAACCATTTCTTTTTTCTCCCAAGAGGCTCGCATTGCTTTCTCCACCGTTCCTGATTTATCAAAGAGCACCTTCCAATACTTCCGGATGGCAGCCGCACCGGTGTAGGCACCATAACCGATGTCAATCTCGAGATAATTATCGGTCAAATATACCTGGAGCCTTTTTTGAGGAATTTGCCTAAAGTATATGAAGTTCAGGCGCTTATTAAGCTGTGATCGGACATATTCCATAACGATTTCCATGTTTTCATCACTGTCAATAGCTATCACAAAATCCAAATCGGATAACTCGTCATAAAAACCATATGAACCCGAACCAACAGCGACAAGCGCTACAATATGCTCGTTCTGTTCGGTGAAGGATATTATATAATCCATAACATTTTTTCGATCTGCTATACTGAATAATGACATATGTTTCGCCTCCCCAAATTACATCAACGGTGTAAAATAACTGAAATATTTTTCAGCATTTTCGGTGGATTTATAACCATTGATATAAAGCCTATACCCCTTCATTAGCATAATGTAGTATCAGCAATGCCCTAAAGGTAATATCGCAAGCCTTGCGAGTCCTTGATTTCCAATCTGTTTCCAACCGAAAACCGCAGTATGGCCCCCACTCCTTTAACTCCAGTGTCGGAGCATGACAGATACCATCATCATCAACAGCTCTCATAATATCATCAACGACTTCGCGCAATGCAGGAATATGCTTCACAATACCACAATGAGCAAACCATTCAATATACTCCATCTGATATACCTCAGGTCTGCCGCGATAAGAGATTGACATAGGACTTGGCAGCAGACAGGTTACTTTAACAGTCAAACCCTGTGCAGGGAATGCTCCTAGTGGGCCCAAAGCATATCCAACCCATGATAAAGGAACCAAATTTACAAGTTCCGGACGGTCGGTTTTCATCAGCTTAGTAATAGCATCTGCAAGCATCTTTACATTCTTTTCGTTTTTCCATGAGCTTGTATGAGCTAATATATCTAGGTGATAACGGCAAGGCCATCTTTCATTATCATTAAAAACAAGCTGCTTTCCACCGCGAATTGGGTGGCTAATATCCAATACTGAATCAACCTCAAGAACACGTTGAAAACAATCCAGCGATAGCTGAATCTGCGGTGATATGTCAATAACATCATCGTATCCGGCACGAGCGATGCAAGCACAACGAATCAAGTTATGTCCATGTCCGGTCACCTTGAACTCATCAATTATTTTGCCCCTTGTATCATAACACCAATCATCAAGAGGGATTGAAGCAAAAGCGTCCATAGCTCGTTTGAGTACGGGTGTTTCCTTATCCAAAGCTTTTTCTGCAAGGTATTTTGTAGCACCTTCTTGTGTATCAAGACCTCCGTGAAGGCTTTTTCCTATCCAGCCATTCTCCTGTTGACACGCAATAATATGCTGTATCATTTCTTCTTGAATAATCTGTTCTTGATATAGCGCAGCTTCATCGGCTGTAAGGTTATGTAAAATTTCACTTTTTATTCGACGCTTGATAGAGGGGTTTGCATTTTTAAGTAGAAAATCTATCATTTTTTGCTTTTTACTTTTCAATAATAAAACCTCCGCCATAAAAAAGTGCTACATAGAAAAGCTTTCCATTTACCTTCAATTATATATCAACAGTTACTATTTTCCAACTAAAACGATTCATGCAATGATTGTTTATACCTTACTAGAATAAATTTTACATCTATCATGTCTCCTCAACCCATTATGAAAATGCCCGCTACCTATTCTGTCAACTCAACCCCACCTATTTTCGAGCTCAAATTTTACTCCAAAATATACCCTCGATATGTTTCCATGTACTCATTTCGGCACTTTATGTCGAGTAGACAGATTAGATGTATATAATGATACCAGAAATTAAGACAGACAAAACGGCCAAAATAAGTTAGTATGGAACTA
>MTKW01003107.1_pt1 | contig 18072 bp, 16 predicted proteins | sample 1042761 | NCBI WGS metagenome assembly MTKW01 (sample SAMN06205366, study PRJNA360243) | anaerobic digester metagenome | biome: Wastewater treatment plant; feature: Anaerobic digester sludge; material: sludge; isolation source: anaerobic digester fed with sludge from wastewater treatment plant ... | reverse complement strand
CTTATATATAAGTTATAAATATATATCTGTTAACTTGTATGATTATAACAATATCCTAGGTCTACAATAGTTTTCTTACTTCCTCTAAAGCTTTATCATAATCTGGGTGCTCTGTAACCTCCTCTACATACTCCACATATCTAACTATATCGTCCCTATCTAGAATAACAATACCCCTAGATAGCAATCTGACTTCTTCCATTACAAAACCATAGTTTTCACCGAAAGAGAGTAATCTATGGTCAGACAATAACTTCACCTTATCTATCCCTTCTGCATCACAATATCTTCCTTGGGCAAAAGGAAGGTCCACACTTATGGTCCAAATCTCTACCTCTGGAAGTTCTGCCGCCTCTTCATTAAATCTTCTTGTTTGAAAGGAGCATACCCCTGTATCTATTGAGGGTACTACACTAAATATTCTTACCTTTCCACTACCATCTTTTAATGAAACTTCTTTCATTTCATTATCCAAGACCTTAAAATCTGGTGCCTTCATACCTACCTTTATTTCACTACCTAATAATGTCATTGGGTTACCCCCCATTGTAACTACACCTGTTCTTTTATCCAAATCCTAACCTCCTTTAATTAACTTATCTTAAATTTACCCTTTTAATAATCATTTAATCTATAATTATTCTTATTACATTACTTGCTATTCATTCTCTCAAAAATTTATATATTTCAATGGATATGTGATAAAATAATTAAAACCTAATTCCTTTTAAGGGAGGATGAAATTTTGTGATGGAATATGGCTTAGTTTTAGGTGGAGGGGGAGCTATGGGCTCCTATGAGATTGGAGTTTGGAAAGCATTAAGAGAGCTTAATATAAATATCTGTGCTATTGCAGGAACTTCTGTAGGAGCATTAAATGGTGCCATGATTATCCAGGGTGATTTTGAAAGGGCTGTAGAGCTTTGGGAAAATATTACCTTAGACCAAATAATAGATATTGATTCTAGATTATTAAATAAGGGGCTACTCAAATGGAAAAAGGAGGATTTTTCCTTATTTTTTGCCCTATTTATGGATTTTATAAAGGAGGGTGGCTTTGATACAAGGCCTCTTCGTAAGCTTTTAGAAGAAAATATAAAAGAAGATATTATTAGATCTTCAAATAAAGAGTTTGCAATTAATACCTATTCTATAACAGATAGAGAACCTATAGAATTATATATAGACCAAATACCCAAGGGAAAATTAGTATCCTATTTGATTGCCAGTGCCTGTCTTCCTATTTTTAAAACTGCAGAGATAAGTAATATTAAATATTTAGATGGGGGTTTTTATGACAATGTACCAATAAACCTATTAGCAAAGAAAGGATATAAAAATATAATATCCGTTGAACTCTTAACTAAAAATATTAAGCGACCATTAGAAATAGATGTTTCAAATCTAATTACCATAAAGAGTTCTGCAAATTTAGGAGGACTTATGGAATTTGATCCTGATAGGGCAAAGGCCAATATAGAATTAGGATATTTAGACACCTTAAAAACCTTTAAAATGCTCTAATACAATAATAAGGGATGGATTAGTAATGGTTCTATCCCTTATCCCATATCCCTTACCTTACAATATTGGTGAGAATAAACGGGTTAAGGATTCTTTTATTTTTTCCCAAAGAGGTCGTTTAATAAATTCTTCTAAGATCACCTCTGTACTATCCTCAATATCCTGGAAAAAGTCATGTTCAAATCTAGCTACAGTTTCTCTATTGTAAACTAAAGCATTTACTTCAAAGTTCAATCTAAAACTCCTTATATCCATGTTAGCTGTACCCACTGATGCTACAACCCCATCTACTAATAAAATCTTTGCATGGAGAAATCCCTTATTATATAGATATACTCTAACTCCTGCATCCAATAATTCACCAATATATGACCTGGATGCCCAGAATACTATTTTATGATCTGGTTTATCTGGCAAAATCAACCTTACATCTACTCCACTTAGAGCTGATGTTTTTAAAGCCATTAATAGACTTTCATCAGGGATAAAATATGGAGATTCTATATAAATCTTTTCCTGGGCAGTGGCAATGCTGGTAAAGTATGCCTGTTGGATGCCCTCCCAGGGATGATCTGGCCCACTTGCAGCTATTTGTATTAATTCTTCTCCATAATACTTGTGGTCTGGAAAATAATTTTTGTACTCCCCTATCTTTTTCCCTGAAGCATAATACCAATCCATCAAAAAAATATATTGCAGTATATAGACTGCTTCCCCTTGGATTTTAAAATGGGTATCCCTCCAAAATCCTAGCTTATCGCTACCAACCCAATATTCATCCCCCACATTAAGGCCTCCTATAAATCCAGTATGGCCATCTACTATAACTATTTTCCTATGATTTCTATAATTTAATTTACTATTTAAAAGAGGTATCTTAACTGGTAAAAATGGTGCATATTCTACCCCTGCTTCTCCCAATGACCTTAAATATTTTTTTGATAACTTTCTACTCCCTAACCCATCATATATAAATCTTACTTTAACTCCCTTGCGGGCCTTTAAAATCAATAGCTTTCGCAATATATTTCCTACTTTATCATCTTTTATAATATAGTATTCTATATGGATATGATCTTTAGCACTATGGATAGCATTAAAGATTTCTTTAAAACTTTCCTTTCCATTAGTAAGAACCTTAGAACGGTTATTAATGGTAAAGGGTGATCTGGAATTTTTTAATAATAAAGAAATCAGCTTTTTAAGGGGACTTATATCATGATCATCAAAAAAACTAGAATCTTGAACTTTTCTAAATTGGACTTCAATCATCCTATCTAATTCTTCTTCATCGATAATATCCTTTTTCTTAAAAATCCTTTTCTTTCTGAAGTTTTGTCCAAAATATATATAAAAAACAAACCCTACAATGGGCAAAAGTATAAGAATTAATAACCAGGCTGCTGTTTTAGAAGGCTCTCTATTTTCAAAGAATATAACAATACCTATGAGTAAGATTGTTATAAAAAATATAGTAGTAATTACAGTACTAATAATAGGATGATCCCTAAATATGCCCACTATCCTTTTTAAAGATATAGCTAGAAAAAATATATTATTATATAAAGTCATTAACATATTTTATCCCCCCTTTATCCATAATTATTTAGTAATTGGATAATGGTTTTCCTTTTCAATCAATTGAATAATAAGCACCCTTATTACCGCAATTGTAGGCACTCCTAAAAACATCCCCCATACACCAAATATTCCTCCCCCAATTATGATAGCAAAAAGTACCCAGAATGGGCTTAGTCCCACCTTATCACCTAAAACCTTTGGTTTTAAATAATTTCCATCAAATTGCTGTAATACTAAGATAAAAAGGAGAAACCATAGGGCTTTTATTGGGCTATCAAAGAATGTTAGAATAGCTCCCGGCACTGCTCCTATAAAGGGGCCGAAAAATGGTATTAAATTTGTAACTCCTACAATTAAACTTATTAAAAATGCAAATCTAATATCCATAATTACTAACCCTATAAAGCATAATATTCCAATGATAGAAGAGTCTATAATATTTCCTAAAAGGTATTTCCCGAAAATTTCATCAGTTAAAAATAGTATTTCCTTCCATCTTTCCACTTTTTTGGGATGGAAAGTAGTAAAGTATTTATTAATGTTTCTAAAGAGTTCCTCCTTATCTATTAAAATATAAAATGCAATAAATAAGGAAACCACTAAAGAAAAGACTCCAGAAGTAATGTAAATAACACTATTAATTAAATAGACAACTATCTGCTCTATGGTATCTTGGGCATTACTCAATAAATTATTAATATAATTATTAATATTTCTGTTGATATCATATTCTCTTATAACATTACTATCTATAGGTAAATTGTCTATAAAGCCTTGAATCCTTTGATTTATATCCAGCTTGGTAAGGAATTCTCCGGTTTTTTCTATGTATTGGGGTATTCCCCCTATAAGATCTGTAATATTCTTCCCTATTGAAGGCAAACTAAAGGATAGGAAACTTCCTAAGATAAAAAATATTATAATATATATTATTAAAATACTTACAGCCCTACATAATTTCTTTCTTTTAATAAAATCCTTCATAAAATTCTCCTCTAGCCACTTCACTGGTCTATAAATAAAATAAGCAATAATTCCACCTATTATAAAGGGCCTAAATAGCTTCAATGTAAAATTAATTATAATCCTAAAGGAATCAAAGGCATTGGAAAAGTTATCAACAATTTTAAAAAATAGTATCAGCAGGGCCAATGTTACAAAACCATATAAACTTATTTTTATATACTCTTTATTAATTTTCATATTCCCGTCCCTTCGAAATAATTAAATTAATTGTTAATTATATAAGTATTTTAGCTCTATAATACCATATTATAATATAAAACACATAGCTTGGTTAATTATACCCCATTATTTACCCTTTAATAATCCTTATCTTTATTTCTCTTAATAGATATAAAAACTATAATTACAAAAAGGATAATAATGGTGATAGGTAGATTGTATTTTTTTAAAAACAATGAGGTTTGGTCTAAATTTCCCTTAAAATAATATCCTAAATATAAATATAATAAATTCCAGGGCAATATGCCGAAAAAGGTCAATAATATAAATTTTATAATATTTATATTAGCCAATCCTGCAAAATAAGAGATATAATTGCCTATCAAAAGGGGCCTAGAAATAAAAACACTAAATTCCCCATATTTATGAAAGAATTTTTCTACAGCATCAATCTTTTTACTGGGAACTTTCAACTTGGTTTGCAAAAATCTATATAATCCATCCTTAATATATTTTCCAATAAAATAAGGTATTAGAGCAGCAATACTATAAGCAATCCCCCCTAATATAACTCCATAAAATAAGTTTAATTTCCCCATGTACACATTATGACCTGTCATAATAAGCACAACAAAGCCAGGAAAAGGCAGGGAAGCCCCTTCTAAAGCAGAGCTGATTATTATAGCTAAATAACCATATTTATTAAAAAAATCCAATCTATGCCCTTCTTTCCAGATTTAAATAATCTTATTATTCTTTAATTATATTATTAAAATACCTCTAAACAAAGAATTAGTAATAATCATTGTGTAAAATTTTGAAAATCCATGAAAAAGTAGTATGCTATAAATATCTTATTAAACTCTAGGAGGATTTTTATGTTTACCTTAGGAATAATTATAGCCAGTGATAAGGGTTCAAAGGGCTTAAGAATTGATGAAAGTGGAATTCTAATAAAAGAGATTATGGAGAACAATGGGTATAAGGTGGAAAAATATATTATTCTTCCAGATCGACAAGATTTATTAGAAGAGGAACTTATTCATATGAGTGATAATTTAAAGGTGGATCTAATCCTAACCTCTGGAGGAACAGGATTTTCAAAAAGAGATATAACTCCTGAAGCCACTTTAAATATCATAGATAAAAATGCACCAGGAATTGCAGAGGCTATACGTCTTAATAGTTTGAAAATAACTCCCCGTGGAATGCTTTCCCGTGGAGTATCAGGTATTAGAAAAAACACACTAATAATCAATCTTCCAGGAAGTCCAAAGGCAGTAAGGGAGAGCCTAGAATATATTTTATCTTCACTAGAACATGGACTAGAAATCTTAAAGGGAACAGCCCGGGACTGTGCTAGGGAATAATGGATGGAATTGTATCTAAAAACCCAGCTCCTATTATACCTCCATCGTTACCCAATTTTGCCAAGACTATATCACCATATTTAACACCTTTATAAAATACCCTCTTACCCACTTCTTCCTTCAGAGGGTCTAGTATATGACTACCTGCCTTTGCTAATCCACCCCCAATAACTATAGAGTCTGGATCTAGAATATTATAAATATTTACAATTCCTATTGCTAAATATTTAATAAACCTGTCCATTGTTTCTAATGCGAGTTTATCCTCCTTCTTTACTCCGTCAAATATGGTTTTTCCATTAATATTATCAAGGTTACCTTCTACCATTTTTACTATAAGGCTATCATTGCAACCTTCTGAAATTCTTTTTTTTACATACATTATAAGTGCGGTAGCAGATACAAAGGTTTCCCAGCACCCATTCTGTCCACAATTACAATTATAGAAATTCTCCCCTACAATCATATGACCTATTTCAGAACCCCAGCCATGACCACCATTATAAATACTTCCATTTACGATAAAACCTCCACCTACTCCTGTTCCCAATGTAATTAACACCGAGTCTTTTACTCCCTTTGTAGAACCAGCAATGTGCTCACCTAATGCAGCCGCTATTCCATCATTAATAATATAAGTAGGTTTATTAAAGTAATCTTCTATTATCTCCCCTAATTTTACATTCTGCCAAAATAAATTAGTTGCAAATATTATTCTTTGGGTTTTCTTATCTACCAACCCTGGCACACCTATACCTATGGATTTTATTTTCTCTAAAGGAATATTTGCTGTATCCAATATTTCCTCTATCTGACCTATTATATCCTTAATAATAAGATCTACTCCTCGCTTAACAATAGTAGGTATAGAGCTTTTGGCTATTATATTACCTTGATTATCAATAATACCTACCTTGATATTAGTACCTCCAAGGTCTATCCCAATTCTCATAATATCTCCCTCCCCTTTATCTTCTAGAATAATACACTTATTTATGATCTTTAATATACACTAATCTTACTATACTATATAAGGGTAAAATGATATAATAACCTATAAATACAATCTCCAGGAGGTCTTCCATGATTTTTTTTGCAATAATATCCCTAACTATAATAATTGATCAGATAGCTAAAAATCTTGCTATTAAATATCTACAACCTATTGGTACCTATCCTTTAATAGAGGATTTTTTCCATTTAACCTATGCGGAAAATATAGGGGCAGCCTTTAGTATTCTTCAGGGCAAACAAGTATTTTTAGTGGCTACCACTATAGTATTTACAACTATTTTATTATATTATCTTATAAAAACCAAAACAAAAAAAAGTACCCTATTGTTTAAAACTTCCCTTTCCCTGATAATAGGTGGAGCAATAGGAAATTTAATAGATAGAATAAACTTAAGCTATGTTATTGATTTCTTTGATTTTAGATATATAAATTTCGCTATCTTTAATACTGCAGATAGTTTTGTTGTGGTAGGCACTATTCTATTGGCATATGCAATAATTTTTGGAAAGACAGATAATATATTTTAGATTCTTATGGGGGAAAGATTTTATCCTACCTCTAATGCTTAAAAATGAGGGTGCAATCTCCTACATATGATGACCTTTTTACAACAAAAAGAAGGGATATTTATTATACCCCTTCTTTTTTCTCTTATATCTTATTTGTTTTCTGCAATTCTCAATGCTACATTTTCTGGTGAAAGTGGTAGGCTATGGAAGTTGATGCCTGTTGCATCATATAGTGCATTTCCAACGGCAGAGGGAACTGAAATCATTGGATGTTCTGCAACACCCCTGGCACCATAAGGTCCATCCACCTGCTCATTTTCAATATATATTGGAACCACTTCTAAAGGTGCATCCTTTGCTGTTGGAATTTTATTATCTGTAAAAGAAGGATTAAGTAATGTTCCATCTGAGCTAAATTTATATCCTTCCAATATAGCAGAACCAATTCCTTGGAGTACTCCTCCAATAACCTGACCATCCACTAACTTCTTATTTATTACCTTGCCTGCATCAAAGGCAGAGGCCATTTTTAATACGGTAATTTCTCCAGTCTCCACATCCACCTCTATTTCTACCCCATGGGCTCCAAAGGTCCAAGCTAATGCAGGTAATCCTTCTCCTGTTTCTGGATCAAGATTTGTTAATCCGCTGGCTGTATAAACACCATGGGATATTAATGGACCTCCAATAGCATTCCCATTTTCAAAAACATATCCCCTTGAAAGTTTATTATAAGGTATTTTCTTGTCTGGATGTTTTATATGATAGATATAGCCATCCTTATGGGCCAATTCTTCTATATGGGCCCTAAAGACCTGGGCTGCAACTTCTTTCATTTGTCTTAGCATATCCTGGGCTGCCTTTTTAACTGCATTTCCACCCATAAGGGTATATTTTGAGGCAACGGTATTCCAATCATAAGGGTGTTTATCCGAATTGATTTCCCAAGAAACCTCTACCTTTTCTACTGGTATATCTAATTCCTCTGCTGCAATTTGAGCCATAGCTGTATTCACACCCTGGCCCATATCCACTGCACCTATCATTAATTTAACCCCACCGTCCTCATCCATTTGCATTATTGCACCTGTTGAGGTATTAGTAGGCATAGCAGGAGCTTTTTGTAGTAAAGCTATTCCCTTACCTCTAACCTTACCAGTTTTAAATTGTTCTAATCTCTCTTCTTTTGTTTGATATCCTGTCCAGCCTATTTCTTTAGCCACAGCTTCTAAACATTCAGAAGGGCTGCCGGTGTGCTGATAAATAACTTCTCCACTTAGGGTGCGAGAACCAGGTTTAAGAATATTTTTCATACGTAATTCAAAGGGATCCATCCCAAGTTTTTGGGCTATAATATCCATTTGTCTTTCAACGGACCAATGGGTTTCTAAATGGCCAAATCCACGGTATGCTGTGCTAAATACCTTGTTTGTGTATAGGGTACGGGAATGAATCTCAGCATTTTCGATTTCATAGCCTCCTCCACCTGAATAAACAGCAGTTTTCCCCACATTTACACCATAATCTGCATAGGCACCACTATCCCAATCATAGTATGCTTGAAATGCAGTAATCTTGCCATTCTTTTTAACTCCAGTCTTTATTCTGCCTCGCATACCTGCCCTGGTAGGTAATTGATTAAATTCTTCTTCCCTAGTCATTTTTAGCTTAACGGGGCGACCCTTAGCTGCTTTAGAAAGAACAGCCACTAATGGTTCTATGTGTATACCTGCCTTCCCTCCAAAGCCCCCACCAATATATGGGATTACTACTTCAATATCCTTTCTTGGAATATTAAAGGCCTTTGCCAACATATCTCTTAAGGTAAAGGGAGATTGGGAGGAAGACCAAACCTTTAATTTATTCGAGTAAGGATCCGCTTGAGCAACAGACACATGGGTTTCCATGGGCGCATGTGCCACTGCTGGTAATGTAAACTCATTTTCCACTATAAGATCTGCCTCAGCAAATCCTTTTTCTATATCGCCTTTTTTTGTTGTATTCCAGCTGGCAATATTAGAATCTGGTTGAGGGAAAAATACCCCCTTCATATAGTCAAGGTCATTAATGTCTTCATGTACTAATATCTTTCCTTCTAGAGCTTCATCAATTGTATGAACAGCTGGTAGCACTTCATATTCTACCTCAATCAGGGAAACTGCTTTTTCCGCTGTAACCTCATCAATGGCAGCAACAGCAGCTACTACTTCCCCTTGATATCTCACTTCATCCCTTGCTATTATACGTTTGTCTATCATATATAGCCCTACTAAATAGGGAGCATCTTCACCTACTAAAACAGCCTTAACCCCTGGAAGAGCCTTTGCTTTACTAGTATCAATTGATAGAATTTTTGCCCTTGCATGGGGGGAATGTAATAATTTAGCATGAAGCATTCCCGGCAATTCAAGGTCATGTATATACATTGCTTGACCTGTTACCTTTTCCTGGCCCTCTTTTCTTAAATAGGACTTGCCAATATGCCTATATTCTTTTTCTACCATTATTTCAACTCCTCCCTTTCTCTTTTAGCTGCTGACTTAACAGCATCAATTATCGGGATGTATCCTGTACATCGACAAAAGTTTCCAGCTAGGGCTTCCTTTATTTCTTCTTCACTAGGATTAGGGTTTCTGTCTAATAAGGCCCGAGCTGACATTAACATTCCTGGAGTACAAAAACCACATTGGAGGGCATCCATTTTAATAAACTCCTGTTGGAGTATGGATAACTCCCCATCCTTAGCTAATCCCTCAACAGTAAGAATTTCTGCACCATCTGCCTCCACTGCTAAAATTATGCAAGAATTAACAGTTTCACCATTCATTATAATAGTACAAGCTCCACATTCTCCCTCGCCACAACCCTCTTTTGTTCCAAAAAGCTTTAACTCATTTCTTAGAAAATTTAACAAGGTCATTGTAGGGTCCACACAAGCTTGAATCTCTTCTCCGTTTACAACGCATTTCAAACCCACAGGGGGTAATCCAGAGTCCACATGTACAAAACAATTATTTCCATGTTCTCCACACATATTAATTAACCTCCTTTTCTATGAGAGTCTGTAGTGCCCTCTTGGCTAAAACTCCTGATATATGAATACGGTATTCCTTAGAAGAACGGACATCACTAATTGGGCTAATATATTTCTTGATTTCCCCCTCCACCCAATCAGGTAAGTCATTGGATAATCCTTTTTCATTAATAACATCCTCTAATTCTGTCAGCTTAAGAGGTATTGGAGCAACTGCAGCTATAGCCAAAGATATCTTATTTTCATTGTTTCTTCGTGCTGCTACACCTACTGTAGCTAGGTCATGACCTTTAAGTCGAGATTGTTTTAAATACACACTATTGTCCCCTTCTTCTACATCAGGAAGTAGAACACCTAAAACTATTTCATTATCTTTTAATATTGTCTTTTTCACTCCTAAGAAGAAGTCTTTGATATTTACCATCTTCTCTCCCTCTGGTCCTATTATGTGTACTTCTGCATCATATACCAATAGAACTGGCGGTAAATCCCCTCCTGGAGATGCATTACAAATATTTCCCACTAAGGTTGCCCTATTTCTTAATTGATAGGAAGCAAGGGAGGCTGCAGCCTGGTGTAAAGCAGGATATTTTTCCTCTATAATTTCTGAATCAACTATTTGATTAACGTTTACACCAGCTCCAATATATAACCCTTCTCCATTCTTATAATCAAATCTTTGTATTTCGGGAATGGCCTTGATATCTAAGATATGTTTGCAAGTAATTGCATTACGTCTTAAAAGTATCATTAGGTCAGTTCCACCGGCAAGAATCCTTGTTTCGTCATTATTATCTAAGTAGTCAAGTGCTTCTTTAATACTTTTGGGTTTATAATAATCAAACTTACTTAACATAACAAACCTCCTTAAATAGAATTTAAAATAAAAAAGAAAAAAATGGACGGTTTAATGCACTATATATAAGCAATATACCGTCTCTATTTTTATTTTTAGAAAACTGCCATTGTCATCACCTTTATAATTGTTGATAACACTATCTTATGAAATTTTAATTATGTCCTTATATTTATTATACTTTTATTCCTCTATATGTCAATAAAAACCAATACATGCCAATTGTATTATAGTAACTAAATCATTTTTTTTAATTTATATACTTTTCACAATTATTAGTTATTGTTATTTATTAACAATTTCCTTTGCGGAATTTACGATGTTTTCCACGCTAATTCCATATTCTTTTAGAACTATATCTCCAGGGGCAGAGGAACCAAACTTATCAATTCCAATAATCCCACCTTTAATACCTACATATCTTTCCCAACCTATAGTCCTACCAGCCTCCACTGCTAATCTCTTTTCAATATCTTGTGGAAGAATTTCATTTTTATATTCCTCCTCCTGCTCTTCAAATATTTCCCAAGAGGGCATACTGACAATTCTAGCATCAATGCCTTCCTTCTGCAATATATCGTAGGCTTCTAGAGATATGTGGACTTCTGAACCAGTTCCAATTATTATAATATCTGGTCTTTCTCCTTTTTCCTTCTTAATGATATAGGCACCCTTTAGAGCATCCTTACCACTTTCCTTAAGTATAGGAAGGTTTTGCCTTGTTAGAATAAGGGCAGTAGGTCCATCATTATGAGAAAAGGCTGAGATATATCCAAAAGCTGTCTCCTTTGCATCTGCAGGTCTAAATACCCTCAGATTTGGAATTAGTCTAAGGCTCATAACCTGCTCAATTGGCTGGTGGGTAGGTCCATCTTCTCCAACGGCCACACTATCATGGGTAAATACGTAGATAGCAGGCAAGTTCATTAATGCAGACAGCCTAATTGCTGGCCTCATATAGTTAGAAAATATTAGGAAGGTACCTACAAAAGTCCTTAATCCACCATGAACTAATAATCCATTCATAATAGCCCCCATCCCATGTTCCCGAACTCCATAATGAATATTTCTACCCTTTCTATTATCCTTAGAAAAGCTTCCTAGATCTTTTAAATAGGTATTGTTTGAAGGTGCTAAGTCTGCAGAACCCCCAATTAGGTTAGGAATCTTTTGGGCAAGTTTATTTAGCACTTCTCCAGAGGCAGAGCGAGTTGCTAATTTATCCTTAGTGAAGTTCCATAAATCCTCATCTTCAAAAATTTCCTTTGCTAATTCATTACTATTCCATTCTTCCCATTCCTTAGCTAATTCTGGATACTTAGCCTTATATTCCTCAAACTTGGCCTTCCAATTAACCTCTTCCTTCTTCTTATCCTCTATTATATCTTCAAAATGTTTTCTTACTTCCTGGGGAACATAAAAGTCTTCCTTATGGGCCCAACCTAAATTTTGTCTTGTAAGTTTTATTTCATCTAACCCTAAGGGTGCACCATGCACACCTGGATTATCTGCCTTGTTTGGACTGCCAAAACCAATGATGGTTTTTATCATAATTAAAGTAGGTCTTTCTGTCTCTTCTTTTCCTTCTTTAATAGCCGCTGCTATAGCATCAATATCATTGCCATCTTCCACCTTTAATACTTGCCATTCTAATGCCTCATATTTTTTCCCCACATCTTCTGTAAAGGTGATATCGGTTTTACCCTCTATAGTTATATTATTGTCATCATATAATACTATTAACTTTCCTAATTTAAGATTACCTGCTAGAGAAGCTGCCTCAGTAGAAATACCTTCCATCATATCACCATCTCCAGCTATTACATATGTATAGTGATCCACCAAATCTATATCTTCTTTATTGAAATGGGCTGCTAATATCTGCTCACCCATTGCCATGCCCACTGCATTGGCAATACCTTGACCAAGGGGACCTGTAGTAGTCTCCACCCCAGGTGTATGATTAAATTCAGGATGGCCAGGAGTCTTGCTTCCCCATTGTCTAAAGTCCTTTAAGTCTTCCATAGATACATCATAACCAAAAAGATGTAAAAGACTGTATAATAGAGCTGAACCATGGCCTGCAGATAATACAAATCTATCCCTGTCTGGCCATTGGGGATTTTGGGGGTTGAACTTCATAAAGTCCTTCCATAGAACATAACTCATGCTAGCTGCTCCCATAGGCATTCCTGGGTGACCAGAATTTGCCTTTTCAACAGCATCCACTGCTAAAAACCTTAATGTGTTAATAGATTGATTATCTACATTTGACATTACATCACTTCCTTATATTTATTATTTTATACTATTTGGCCTATATTTACCCAGAGATTCTATCATTAATAGTTCTTTTAGACCTCATTATAATTTTGCCTTAAAACAATGCTTTTGTCTAGTGTTTTCATATCTCTTGTCAAAACAAAAAATGTTATGACTACAGAAAGAAAGTCTGCTAATGGGTAAGCTGCCCATATTCCTTCCAATCCAAAAAACTTCGGCAAAATAAGTATTAGAGGTATTAATAATAATAATTGTCGGGACATAGATAAGAATAAAGCTGGTGTAGCCTTCCCAACTGCTTGAAAATATCCAGACCCTACCACTTGAAAACCTACTAGGGGTAAAATAAGCACCACTACCCTAAGTGCATGACTCCCCATTTGGATTAATTCTGGGTCGCTATTAAATATGGATATCATAGTGTTTGTAAAAAACATTAAAATTAAAAATCCAGTAGTAGAAAATACTGTTGCTATTTTTATACCCACCTTTAAAGCTTCTTTAACCCTCTCCAACTTACCTGCTCCAAAATTAAAACCAATAATGGGCTGTAAGCCTTGAACAATACCCATCATAGGCATTAGGGTGAACATGATTAACTTATGAAGAACCCCATATACTGCCATTGATAAAGAACCTCCGTATATAGCTAAACTATTGTTAATAACAATAGTAACCAAGCTACCTGCCACTGATCGAGTAAAGGAGGAAAAACCAATGCTGATAACTTCCATTATAAGTTTTGCTTCCAAAATTAAATTCTTTATTTTAAGCCTTATAATAGCTTTGCCCTTTATAAAATAAAATATTAAATATACTACAGTAGTGGCCTGAGCTAGAACTGTTGCCAATGCCGCCCCTTTTGTCCCCATATTCAGTCCTGGAATATTTAATATAGGTATGGTATCAAAGATAAGTATTGGATCTAATATAATATTCATCCCCGCTGAAATTAACATTGTATTCATAGCAATCCTAGCATTTCCTTCTGCTCTTATAATAGCGCCACTTGCCATTGCAAAGGAGAACAAGATGGTTCCCCATAGAATAACACTACTATAATCTATGGCATGGTTCATAATATCTTCAGTCGCCCCAAAAATCTTTAATAATGGTTCTATATATATAACACCTAATATGGTAATTAGTCCACTTAAAATAAATACTAGGGAAAACACATTCCCTACAGTCTTTTCAGCCTTCTTAATATCTTTAGCTCCCAAACTTCTAGAGATTATTGACGCCCCACCAATCCCAAGCATTTGGGAAAAGGACATCACTATCATCTGAATGGGAAAAGCTACCGAGACACCTGCAATGCCCTGTATACCTACACCTTGACCTACAAAAATAGTGTCAACAAGATTATATAATGCTTGAACTACCATACCAATAGTTGCAGGAATTGATAGTTCCATTAATAGTCTTCCAATACTTTTATTACCTAACATTTCATTTCGTTCTGTCATTCTTAATCCCCCACAATACTAATTATTCTTTAGCTGGGAGATGTTCTCTGCCATCTTCCCCAATAACTTCAACGCAAAAATCTTTTCCTGGTCATCCATATTCTTTAACAATATACTATTCCATTCCCTTAAAATATTAAAAATAATAGGTTTCATGGAAAGGCCCCTATCTGTTAAAAATATCTTATAGGATCTTCTATCCAATAAATCTCTCTTTCTATGTACATAGCCTTCAGCAACCAATTTTTTTATGGCTCGTACTGTAGTGGCCTTGTCCATCCTAACTATTTCATTAATTGATTCTTGACTAATCCCATCTTTATTAAATAAAACCATAAGATAGGGAAATTGACCACTTCCGATATTATAAGGTTCTAATCTTTTATTAATAAAGCATTGACCTATTCTATACAGATATGATATATATTTGCCTATATGTTCATTGTATTCCATAAAATTATCCTTTCCCAAAATAAAAATAGTTGCCAGTGCAACTATCTACAATTATACAAAAAAATAGTTGCAAATGCAACTATTTTAGGAGTTTTGTCCTATATTATTTCTTCTGGGAGGTAATTTACCAAAATATTGATATAGGTAAGTTAGAATTCTTCCATTATAAAGTTTTCGATTTTTATTTGCCCTCTCTCCAAAATGTTTTTCAAACTCTGGATGGGAAGTAATAATAAAGTAGGACCAAGAATCTAGTTTTCTAAACACCTTCCCCATATCCCTATACAATGCTATTACCTGTTTTTCTTCTCCTAATCTTTCTCCATAAGGAGGGTTGGATATTATTACTCCATATTTTTTACTGGATCGTAGCTCTTGTACTGGCAACCTTTGAAAAAACACAAAATCATTTACTCCTGCCTTAAGGGCATTTTCTCTAGCCTGTTTTAATGCCCTTCCATCAATATCTGAACCTAATATTCTAAAGTCTTTTTCCACCTGAATTGCTTCCATTGCCTCTGCCCTTGTCTTTTTCCAAAGACTTTGGGAAAGTTGTTTCCAACCCTCTGATATAAAGTTTCTCTGCAGTCCAGGGGCAATATTTTTCCCTATCATTGCCGCCTCTATAGCTATAGTCCCTGATCCACAAAGGGGGTCAATAAACTCCCTTGGGGGTTTCCATCTAGATAATATAACCAATGCAGCAGCAAGGGTTTCCTTTATAGGGGCCTCATTACCATATTCTCTATAACCCCTTTTATGAAGACCTATTCCACTGGTATCTATTAGCAGGGTAGCCACATCCTTTAATAGAGAAATCTGTATAGGATATTCTCCCCCTGTTTCCTTAAACCAATCTATGGAATATTTGCTTTTTAATCTCTCCACTACTGCCTTTTTTACTATAGATTGGCAATCAGAAAGACTAAATAGTTTAGATTTAACAGATTTTGCTTTATAGATAGGAAATTTCCCATCTGGTGGAATCCATTTTTCCCAGGGCAGGGCCTTTGTCTGTTCAAAGAGTTCATCAAAGGTAAGGGCCTTAAACTCTCCCATTTTTACAAAAACCCTATCTGCTGTCCTCAGCCAAAGATTTGCCTTTGGGATATCCTCCACCTTTGCTATAAAGGTAACCCTTCCATTTTCAACTTTTACATCATCAAATCCTAAGTTCCTAACCTCTTGTGCAACAATGGCCTCCAGCCCAAAGGTACTTGTTGCCACTAATTCAATATTTCCCATCTTTTTCTCCTAACTTTAATAGCTATTAGCTTACCCAATAATAGATTTTTATATCAATATAACCTTATGATATATCTTCTTACCCTTTCTAATCATAAGACTATTATCTGCAAAATCTTCTAGGGTAATATTTTGATAAATATCTTCTACCCTTTGGTCATTAATATAAATTCCACCCTGTTGAATTAACCTTCGTCCTTCTCCCCTGGAGGATATTAGCTGGGTTTTTTGTAGCAGACTAATAATATCTAATCCTTCCCCTAGCTCTTTTGATGATAGCTCCGAAGAAGGAACATCAGCATCTCCACTAAAATCACCAAATAATAGTTTTGCCGCCACCTCTGCTTTTTTAGCCTCTTCTTCCCCATGGACCAGCCTTGTCACCTCAAAGGCCAATATTTCCTTAGCCTTATTGATTTCTGAACCCTCTAATCCCCCTAGTTTATTTACCTCCTCCATGGGTAGGAAGGTTAATAATGATAGACAATTTTTAACATCAGCATCATTTACATTTCTCCAGTATTGGTAAAAATCATAGGGGCTGGTCTTTTCAGGATCTAGCCAAATAGCTCCTGATTCTGTTTTGCCCATCTTTATTCCCTCACTAGTGGTAAGAAGTTTAAAAGTCATTCCATATACAGTGGCAGAATCCACCCTACGACATAGGTCCACCCCTGCAATAATATTTGACCATTGGTCATTGCCCCCCATTTGAAGTTTGCAATCCACCCTTCTATGTAATTGTAAGAAGTCATAGGCTTGCATAATCATATAATTAAATTCTATAAAGGATAATCCCCTATCCATCCTGCTTTTAAAAGCCTCTGCCGATAACATTCTATTTACTGTAAAGTGAACACCTATCTCTCTTAAAAAGGGAATATACTCTAGGTTGAGTAGCCAATCCGCATTATTCATCATAAGGGCCTTTCCTTCAGAAAAATCAAGAAATTTAGAAAATTGTTTTTTAAAGGCCTCACCATTAGCTTGGATTTCCTCTATAGTAAGCATCTTTCTCATATCTGTCTTGCCGGAGGGGTCTCCTACCATGGTAGTCCCTCCACCAATTAAGGCTATTGGTCTATGGCCTGCCTTTTGCATATGGGACATTACCATAATCTGAACAAAATGGCCTACATGAAGACTATCTGCTGTTGCATCAAATCCTATATAAAAAGTAGTAGATTCCTTACCTAATTGTTCCCTTAACTCCTCCTCGTGGGTTACCTGTTCTATAAAGCCCCGTTCACTTAGAATATCAAATACATTTTTCATTTTATCTGCCTCCTGTTTTTACATAAAATTATTTATTGAAATAAAAGACTCCTTCCATCCTTAGCATCTCCCTTACATCCACAGGATAATTTCCCTAAATCCTATCTTTTATTTAGTAAAAAGCAAAAACTTTCCTACTAAAGAAAAAAGGCGCTCTCCTATAAGGACGAGATCGCCGTGGTACCACCTTAATTCACATCAATAAGATGCCTCAAACCATGTAACGAATGGAATACGCATTAAGAAACTCAGAAGCTGTACTTCATTAACCAT
>MTKW01005385.1_pt1 | contig 18107 bp, 16 predicted proteins | sample 1042761 | NCBI WGS metagenome assembly MTKW01 (sample SAMN06205366, study PRJNA360243) | anaerobic digester metagenome | biome: Wastewater treatment plant; feature: Anaerobic digester sludge; material: sludge; isolation source: anaerobic digester fed with sludge from wastewater treatment plant ... | reverse complement strand
CGGGTTTCCGGCCGGGCCGTCGCTATACCGACGGCAGATCTTGCAACCCGTCGGTATAGTGACGGGTTACATAATATGAGCTATGACAGCAGTGAATAGACCGCGCAAATATGTATAATCTGATATCATGTTTGGGGATTTCGGACAAGGCCTTGTATCACAAGTTGCATTGGATCTTGGCTCTTGGGAGGTGTGACACGGCCTTCAATCTCCCTTCTATCTGGCCTTTTCAGGAGTCACTAGCAATGTCCATAAGTTTTTCTAATGCAATAAGGTTATGTTTCCATTTCAGATACTCTTTCGCTTCTGTATACGAACACCACCTATATTGTTCATGCTCACTGGATAGTTGTACATCCGGTGTGTTGTCAACTTCAACGGCGAAGCAAATGTTTCGCATGTTCATTAATACAGCGTCTTTGGTTTCTGTATACGTAAAGGTGTAGCCTAGGTCTACGATATTCTTTATGCTGGTTATTCCGGTCTCTTCAAACACTTCCCGTACTACAGTTGCTCCAGGTTCTTCTCCATTTTCAACGCCACCTGAAACAGGCCAGTAACCACTTCAATTTGGTGTTCGCTTCAGAATAAGAACCTTAAACGATGGATTCACCGAGAAAACAAACGCTTGCACATTAGTCCTTGTTAACATAATTATCCAACTCCCCGATGAGGTCATGTTGTCGAGAGCCGCCAGCCGCCGGTGTTCTCTTTGATGCATGGCATTCTACAGACCGGAGCCAGTAACCTCTGTATCTTGTTTGTATCCTTGAATGTAGGGCCTAGGTTAGGTACCGACCACTGATTTTTCACCAGGATAACCGGCTCGAATCTATCCGTGCCAACGTAGTTGTCAGAAAAGTACATCAATGGCAAAATGGTGTTAGTGAATGTGCATGAACCTGTTACATATCATGACGCTCGGGGAGGACCGAACATGAGGATCAAACTAACTAGCATAATGGTTGATGATCAAGACAAGGCCGTCACGTTCTATACAGAGGTTGCGGCAACCTTATTCAGATCTACCAGGCCTAGTTACTGCTATTGGCCCTGAAGAGCCCCTCTGGGGTGTTCTTCAGGGCGGATTCTACCTGTAGAAGTTGCTCCTTGCGACCCGATGGCGACCAGACGTCGATCTACATGTTTGCTTTGATTCCTCTCTGATCATGGCTATCACGGCATTTGACCGATGTCTCTTTTCACGAAGATTCTGGTGGACAGGGCCCATGACACTGCCATTGCAAGTAGACCCAAGGCGGTTGCCGACAGGACTCCCGCGGGAGTCTGAGTGAACTCAATTATACCGCCGATCTGCTCTATCACTGCGCCGGTTGTCTCTGCCGACTTCATGACTAGCATGCCCGGAATGGCTGCCACAAGCGTTAGCACGATAAGGGCAGTTCTCGCCGACTTCAGCCCAAGCCAGAAGTGCATGAAAAGGCTTACACTTGCAATAACTAGCGAGAAAGACATTATTACTGAAACCAATGTTAGGATTTTGGAACTCGGCATAGAAGTAAGCGGGCCTGCCACAAAGATGGCGCTAGCAAACAGGGCAGTAGTCAACACTGATAGCAGATACTTGGATCCGACAATTTCACTTGGGCGTATGGGCAGAGACCTCAGAAACACGAAAGTATTGCCCCGTTCTTCATGAGTGAAAGAGAGCTGCGGAATGGTCATGGCGTTTACCAGTGGAAAGACATAGCAATACGTTATCATCATAGTTGGAGAAAGCTTGCCAAACAACAGCAGAATCGCGGCAAGAATCCCGAAAGACTGGACCAGGTGAGAGCGCAGTTGAACCAATTCCTTGTAGACCAGAGTCAACATTTTTTAGACCTCCTTTCCAGCGAGGCACATGAGTAGTTCGTCGAGGCTGGCATTGGTGACTTTGATATTGGAGGCTCCAAGTCGTCTAAGGTCCGCGATGAGTTCGGGCGAATAGCTCCCGGTGACTCCCAGGTAACCGGAGCCGTCGGTTTTCACAGCTACGAACAGATCATCCAGTTCATGGGCCAGCCGGTTGCCCGGTGATTGGGGTGTATCTGATAACCAGCTGACCTTCTTCCACCTATCCAAAAGAGATTCTTTGTCGGAGTATTCCACTAAAGAGCCTGACTCAAGAATAGCGATGTAATCTGCAATTTGCTCGATGTCCTGGGTTATGTGAGATGAGAAGACAACTGTTCGACTGTCGTCCTTTATGACCTCTCCAATTTCTTGAAGAAGCTCACGGCGTACAACCGGGTCTATGCCAGACGCCGGTTCATCAAGGACAAGCAGCTCGGGTCTGTGGGATAGAGCCAGGGCCAGGGCCAGTTTGACCTTCATGCCTTTGGAGAGCTCTTTAACCCGCTTCTTCGGGTTGAGGTCGAACTTGCGAAGATAGCTGCCATAAAGGTTGTCGTCCCAAGTTGGGAAATACCCGCTCACCAGGCGGGCCATCCATTCTATGCTCATTTCCTCGTAAAAAGTAGGTGTTTCTTCAACGTATCCCACCCGCCGCTTAATGTCCAATTCCTCAAAAGGCTGGGTCCGGCCAAGGACTTTTACCTGCCCGCTGTCTGGATATACCATGTTCATTGCGATCTTCAGCGTAGTAGATTTTCCTGCACCGTTTCTTCCAATAAGGCCCAGTATATATCCGCGTTCCAGGACCAATTCCTCAATATCGAGGGTAAAATCGCGGTATTTCTTCTTGACTCCTTGCAGTTCAAGTGCGTTTGTCATTTTGACACCTCCAAGTCCATAGCCCGGTTGAACAGGTTCAAGATCTCTTCTTTGGAGACTCCCAGACGATTGGCCGTTTGGACCAATTCAATGACCATGCTTTCTATTTGTTCTAACCGTGACCCGCGGACATCTTCGGGTTTGAGGTTGCTGACAAATGTTCCAAGTCCTGGGCGAGTCACGATAAGCCCCTCGGACTCAAGATCCTGATAGGCTCGTCTGACTGTGATTACACTGGTTAGAAGCTGGGCAGCAAGCTGCCTGATAGACGGCAAGGGATCGCCTGGCCCCAGGGCACCTATGAGAATTCTGTCTTTAATCTGGTCCACTATCTGCTGATAGAGGGGAACAGAGCTCGAGTTGTCCAACGATATCAGCATGATTTCCCTCCGGTAAACAGGTCTTGCGGACTGCTCCGGCCGGCTAGATCTGCAATCTCCCAAGTTAGAATTTGCCAGAACTGAAGTCCGACCTAGTCGGGGACCTGGTGTCTGCCATTCTGCCTGAGTTGTCCGATGCCCTTATTTTGCCAGGCCAATAATACATTGGTATAGCCATGTCCTCCGGTACATCCCATTCAGTGTGTATATTGACTATACACACTATACACAGATGGAGAACCGGTGTCAACATGAATGTAGCTATTTTTGGACAGCGTTACGAAGAACACTATAGAGGGTTTTGTTTATGTCCATGTCTAGAAACAGGACTCCGACTTCTCTACTCCCCGGTTCCACCAACAAGCACGAAGAATCCTACATGGTGCACAACCGGTTTCCGGCTGGCAGGATCCACTTCACCCCACATGCTGCCGATTACGACCTTGATCTTCAGATTGGTGCTTTCGGCCTCAATGACCATGTCTTCTGGACGAAATTGGATCTTGCTTTCCGGTTCGTATTGTGGCAGAAGGCTGTCTATGAATTCAACCAAAGACTTTTCCCATTCCACGTTTCCGTTCAAACTTACTGCTATGGAATGCGTGTTTCCATTATAGGTTGTCACAACGCCGCCTTGGGAGAGTGAGATTCTATTGTCTTCCTTGTACTGCGGTCTTGTGTAGTCAAACAGATATTGATATTCACTTATATCCATAGGTAAATTAGCTGCTTCGTACTGCAATCCTTGCATCGGTACCGGTAGTCCGGTATCTGCATACGGGAACCCAAACACTTGCTCAAACTGCGCCAAAGTGAAGCCCTTGGGCAGGAGTTTTACGCCCGCCAGATCATGATAGCGGTCAAAGTACTGCAAAATGGCTGCCATTTCCCTGCGATCAGATTGGGCGACTTGAGATGACGGCGATATGGTGCCACTGTCGGCCATTCCGTATTGAACACAGAGACGCTCCAGTCTCTGGTTTTGACTCCATTTCGAAACCGAGAAACTGCTCCAAGGGCCGATTACCGAGAGCGCGACCACCATTGCCAGAGAAATGGGGAGAGCGACGCTTTTCCTTGTTTTAGCGAGATTCAGGTAGAGCATGGATCCTAGGACCCATAGGCCCAACACCAACACGTAGTACCGGTTCTCTGTAATACCATAGAACTTGATTCTGATTCCTATGGAAAAGAACATCATGGCCAGAAGCGGAATCACGGCTTTCTTAAAATACCGCGAAAATGCCTCTGCCCATTTGTTGCTGGACGTCAGTGGCCAGACAAAGTATAGCATTGCCGTGCTTGCCACTGAGTACCACAGGACCAGATGGGAGACCAGGCCAACAGGCCATTGCCGGGTAATCAGTATTTTGGCGAAGTACAGGTACAAGATGACGGTATATGCGGCCAGAAGAGGCGTTACTACATACACGACCAGGTTATAGAGCACTTTAGGATAGTCGTCGCTCTTGACTGTGGCTCCAGCCGGTGGGATTCCGGCCATGAATAGGAAGGGGGCCAGGATACCAACCATAACAAGCCATATTTGAAGATAGATTCGGTATGACACGTCTATGGAGAAGAGATATGTGACGGTGAATGTGATCGCAGCAAGCCCGATAAACATGACTGCTGCAAACAGGGCAGATACTACTGCCTGGGTGAACAGCCTGACTATATACATCTCAAGTCCCTGGTTTTTGCGGATATGAGGAATTATGAAAAACAGCAGGAAGAGAAACACGCAAATGCCCACATGCCTGCTGACAGCGACGAAAGTGAGGCCTTTGAGCATGGCATACGTGGCCCCGGTGACTATACCGGCGGCCCCTAGTGCAATTAGATTGCCTGCGATGGCCATGTTGGCAGCCGGTTGTTGCTTGCTTGGAGTCTGTGCACTCAGTTGCTGATTCCAGAACTCCCAGAACAGAACTACGCACCATGACGTAAGTATTCCACCCAGGAGAGCTAGGGAGAGCCTGTTTAGCACCTCGGTTGGGCGTGGATACGGGCCAGTAGTACTCATTATCAGAGTGGTTGTTAAGGCTACCGTGAACCCGACTGACACCCAAAACCGCCTAAATGTTGGGCCTGCAGCGGCCAGCATTCTCATGATCAATTCTCTCAATTTGGTTTTCATAGAAGTCTCTCCTCTGACTCAGGCTGATTGGAGCACTGGTTGCTCCACCGATGATCACGCACTGGCAATTGTATAGTCTTGGACTAGATGCTTTGGGTTACGCACCTTTGAATTTTGCTCCTTTTAATCGTGCTATTCTTTATTACGCTACACTCACCGCTATGTATTGGTATTACATACATGCCTCGTTTGATTTCGGCTTTCAGTGAAACACCATTCCTACATACCAATACTATATAGACTTCAATAAACTTGCGCTGGTTCCCGGCGGTGTTTCGGGATGTTTCCATGCCGCCACAGACACACGTTGGTTGAGATGTGCATCCCCAGGGGACAGGCGGTTATTCAAGAGAGGAGTTTTCTGAGGTTTGCAGCAGTTCCATGAAAGCTCGCTGGAATCGTTCATCATCGGCGCTTGTTCGGGCTGCCGGCCCCTTTGTGCGTCCGCCGCCCCGGCGATGACGGGCTAACAGGTTCCTTTGCTCCAGCATAAAAGGTATGCGGTCGCTGGTATAGACTAGACCGGTCGGAGCAATGGCCGATGCCTTCTTGCCCAGAACAACGGCTGCAAGGCCCCAGTCCTGGGTGACAACAATATCACCTTGCTCCACTCTATTGGCTATGACTATATCTACTGCTTGCGGCTCGGGGTCTACTGTAATGTGATACTCACTGTCTAGCATGTGGTTGCTCGTAGAGACAGTTGCCAGGCCATAGCCCAATCTGGCCTGGTTCTCCTTTAGAAAATGCATTACGCTACGGGGGCAAGCATCTGCGTCTACCCAAACTCTCAAAATGAGATACCTCCGAATAAAATGCCTCTGAACAAAATGCCTATGAAGAAAGTATATCGCACAAACGCTCAGACTAGTGTCTTCTAGTGTCTTGTTTCACCTGTCATTCTTTTACGGTTTAGAAGGGCCGACAAAAATCGGGGATGGCCTTCCCGGATTATCCGGGAAGGATTGCACAAGCCCTGGCTGCTGCTTTCGTTATTGCCTGTTCAACTACGGCATCCAACTGCTTTGCTTCAAACACGTCCAGGGCTGCCGCTGTGGTTCCTTTCGGTGATACCACCTGTCTCAAGAGGCTTTCCACATCAGCACCGGTTTGCTTGAGCAGCTGGCCTGCGCCAATAAGAGTCTGAGCAGAAAGCTCCCTGGCGAGTTTCCCGTCGAGTCCCAGTTTCTCTGCTGCCCGGGACATTTCCGCTGCAAGGTTGTAGAAGTATGCAGGGCCGCTTCCGGAAAGGGCCGTTATGACGTCCATGTAATTTTCCGGTACCCAGACTACTTTCCCAAGAGGATGGAAAATCTTCCCGGCCTGCATTGCCTGGGCTTTTGACACTTTATGGCCTGCTGCAAGTGCAATAACACCTTCGCCTGCTTGTACAGGAGTGTTGGGCATCGCCCTGATGACTGCCGCTTTCCTTGCAAGCCGTGATTGGATGTATTGGGCAGGTATACCTGCGGCAACAGAAATCAGAAGATGGTCTTCGTTCACGCTATGGCCAACGGAGTCCAGAACCTCAGGTACCTGGCCGGGTTCTGTACATATTACTAGTGTGGGGCACACAGAAGCCAGTTCTTCAAAACTTACAGCTGCATGTACCCTGCATTCTAGTTGGAGAGTCTCAATCCGTTTGCGGTTGCTCTTGTTGATAATCATCACATCATTACCTGCAACAATACCTTTTGCGGTGATTGCCCGGATTATGGCAGATGCCATGTTGCCGGCTCCTATGAATCCAATTCTCATTCCATTGCTGTTTGTCATATTTCTGCCTCCTAAATAGAAACCCCCTCCGTCCGGTTAAGGACGAAGGGGATACTTCGCGGTGCCACCTTAATTGGGCTAATACTAGGCTAATGCCCCGGCTCAAATGAGCTCAGAAGATTGTCTCAAAGCTCTCCCTGGGGTAACGGGCGGGTTCCCGGTGCGGTTCATCGCCGACGGCTCACGGGCGGGTTTCGGTGAGTCTTGGCGGCGAGGTCTTTCAGCCCCGGACCATGCTTTCTGTACGCCAGAATTCATCTACTGCTCCCGATCATCGCTTGTCTGTTTTGGTAACTATAAGAATACCATTGCCTCTGCCAAGTATATCGTTGTCAAGATCATGATCTACCGGGCTTCGATTGTCAAGGTTGAGGCCGGAAAGTGTTGTTGGTTGACCGAATTACTGTCTATTGACGGGCCAAAGCCGGAAAGGGGTATGCCAGGCAAGTCCGGGTAGTTTAAATTCTAGTCATCATGGCAGCCGGACAGCGAGGCAGGATCAAACCGGTAGAAAGGAGTAGAACAATAACCGTAGAATTAGGCAAAACAGTAACTCGACAGGAGTTGGTCATAATGTCCGTGCTATTTTCACCTATTTCATTTAGCGGCCTTACCATCAGAAATAGAATCGTGATGCCCCCGATGGCTACGGTCTTTGAAGGCCCCGGCGGTTCCCAGAAGGATGACGGAATTCCAGGCGAGGCTACCATTGCACACTATGAGAAACGTTCTAGGAATGGTGTAGGTATGATAATCGTAGAACATTCCTATGTTTCGAAGAAGGGTAAAGCCCACCTGGGCCAATTGGGAATAGACCGAGAAGAGGCAATCCCTGCGTTCAAGGCTCTCGCCGGTGCAATCAAGCGAGGAGGTGCAGTGGCTGCGCTTCAAATCAACCATGTTGGCGCCGCCGGAAACCCTGACGTGACCGGATATAACCCACTTGGGCCTTCGGACGTTCCTGTGCCCAATCAGGAGCGAAAACCCCAACCTATGACCCAGGACGACATCACCGGGACTGTCGAGGATTTTGCACTTGCCGCCAGAAGAGCCAAGGAGGCCGGGTTTCAGGCAGTAGAAGTCCATGCTGCCCACGGATACCTTCTTACACAATTTCTTTCCCCAGTCACCAACAGACGAACTGATGAGTATGGCGGAAGCCTCGACAACCGTGCACGGTTCCTGCTCCGAATAGTTGAAGCAGTGCGGCATCAAACCGGCCGGGACTATCCCATATTTGTGCGCCTTGGAAGTATAGACGGCATTGAAGGTGGTATTGTGCCTGAAGATGCTGCTGAGGTAGCCAAAATGCTGGATCATGCCGGCGTATCGCTGATTGATGTATCTGGAGGTTTCATGGGCTCACGGCCAAAAAATGCACCGCCCGGATACTTTGTTCCTGCAGCATCGGTGACAAAGGAACAGGTCGATATTCCGGTCCTTGTAACCGGAGGTATAACTGATTCATGCCTGGCAGAGACCATTCTTCAAGAGGGAAAGGCTGACTTGATTGGTATCGGCAGGGCTCTGCTAAGAGATGCGGAGTGGGTTTCAAAAGCTCGAGACGCTGGCGAGCGGTAAATGAGAACAAGGTAACGCAAAGTGAACATAAAGGAACGTCATGGAAACAGCGAGAAAACATCAGTGAAACAAGGAGAAAATACCTGGCGAACAAGGATGAGATCACCAGGGAAAGTGAAACAAGGATGAAAACACAAGGGAAACAGCGGGAAAACACCAGGGGCTATCGGGAAGACTGAATAGACGAATAGACAGAGTAGGGCAGAAACGGGACAGGCCATATGAATTCTAGACAAATAGCAAATAGGCACTTGAGAACAGCAAGGCGTTGAGAAGCATCTTGACGGCTTTATTCGATTTGCTTTCCTTCATTAGCAGGAAAAGCTCTGCCGCATACACAGTTGATGCTGCGGCAAACAGGGCCAATATGCCGGTCATTCTTGAACCAAAACACAGTCCTATAGCCAGCGAAACTGCTCCAAAAACAATCAGAGGAAAAGGCAAATACCCAAGGAGGATCCTGCTCCTGCCAAAGGGGATATACAGCCCCAGCAGACATTTTTGCATTATTGTATTTGCCTGTCTTATGAAGATTTCTTTCAGGTTGACATAGACTGTTGCAATGCAGAAAACAGCAATGAGTCTCGAAACCTCGGGAAATTCAACTGGGGAACCCCAGGATAACCACGTTGTTTTGGTGATTGTGTATGCAAAGACAAGAAGGGCCAGAAGTGTAATCCAAATTGCTTTGGCTTGTCTGGTAGTTTCAATCAGGTTCTTGTAGACAAGTACATTGTGTTTCTTCAGATCAAAATGGTGCAACATGACTTTGTATTTCTGTCTTAAACTATGTTCTTTGGCTATTTGCAGCATCTTGGCCAGGTTATTTTGGCTCTGTGCGGCAGTGGCTTCATCGATGAACAGCAAATCTGCTTCGTATTTTGAGTAGTCCAGTTGAAACCTGTGCTTCATGTGCCAGAGCACAGCAATCAGTTCAATGGCCAGTAGAGTGATTGGAATGGATTCTCTGGCGAAGCCTCCCATGAAGTCCCAAATACATCCTCCAGCATATTCTCTAACACATGCTACACTATTTCCTCCGATGAACAGCAAGAGAGCGTTCAGGCAGACCATGCCGGACAAGACGGTTTTCGAATTCCAGGTGTTATATGATATCCATGCCAACAATTCGCCAAGCAGCAAATATGCAAACAGCAGCAAGCCGGTTGTCACGAAAAGCGCGTTTATGGCCCTGCCTGCGATTATGTAGGCAGCAATTCCGGATACAGCCAGGCTTTTTACTGCAAGAATCAGGTATTGCAGGCTCATTATTTTGGCGAAGTACTTAGTGTAAAAGGTATGGTGTAGGGTAGCGGCATTAATGACTACGACCGGCGACTTCATGAAGAACGTCCTGTAAAAATACGCTGCGGCAAACCCGGCCGTTATGTAGAGAACATACTTTCCTTCGATAGGATTGCCGGGTTCCAGGTGGGTTACAATGCGGATCGCCTGAAATAGGATATACCCGCCAATGAGAAACAACCCAAGGAAACCCAGGAGATTGTGTTTGAGAACTCCCTTTGCCAGGCGGACCTTGTTTTTGAATATATAGCCATATATCTTACTCACGGCAACTCACCAGTTTAAGATATATATTCTCCACGGAGCTGTTATACGGTAACGCTGCCTGTGATGCCAGTTCACCTTGTGTACCGGTGGCCAGGATTCTGCCTTTGTGAAGTATGATATATTTGTCGCACATTTTCTCTGCCATATCCAGCAAGTGTGTGGAGAGAATAACTAATCTACCGTCTTCCTTGTGCTGAGCTATGGTGTCTTTTATGAGGCGGATTTGCTTCGGGTCAAGGCCGGTAAAAGGTTCATCGGCAATTAGGATTCGATAGTCTCTCAAGAGGGCCAGTGCTATCATGAGTTTCTGCTTTGTACCCCTAGAGAGGGCAGATGGAACTTTGTCAAGGTGTTCTGCTAGTTCAAAACGTGCGATCATTCTTGATATGCTCTGTTTGTTTTCCAGATACAGGGTCTTGATAAAGTGCAAGTGTTCTATTACCGTCAATTCGTCGTAAAACACAGGGGTCTCTGGGATATAGGATATTGGGAAATCTTCATTTCTTATATCGGACACATTAACGCCGCCAATGGTTATCTTCCCTTGCTGTAGTCTCAAGTGTCTTGTAATGTTCCTTATTGCAGTTGATTTCCCAGCGCCGTTTTCACCGATTAACCCAATAATCTGGCCTGGGCCTCCACAAAAAGACACATTCTGCAAGGCCCTTGTATTGCCATAGCTAAACGAGACATTATTGACGCACAGGAGCACTGGAACACCCCCTGATAAACGGGCCCTTGAATGCCTTAACCCTTGCTTTCAGTTTGTCATGTTCTATGCATTACCATAAGATTCCTTTAGGTTGTCCTAGGATACCTTGACTATTGCATTTGTGGGAGCAGGGTTATGTCCAAAAACAACTGCAAAAGTACTCTGATTCGGGCTAAAATGTATTTGGAAGAAATAATTGAAAACAGCCAGATCTATGTCTGGATTCCCACGGAGATAAGTTTTCGCATAGGAAATCTTGGAGTTTCATCAAACCTCAGGCCCTTATCTCATCCATTACGGCCGTGGGTTATGGAATAGCAAGACCGATACTGAGAGGATGATTCAAGTGCTGTCTTTCATCCATACAGGAGACCTTCATCTGGGAAGGCCATTTCGCAGGTTGGGGAGCCTGGGTAAAGAGGTTCGAAAGGCCCAACTCCGGTCCCTCATGAATATCGTAGATACAGTCAAGCAGACGAGGTCAGACTTCCTTGTTGTTGCAGGGGATTTATTTGACGCCAACTCTGTTTCCGACAAGTTTGTCAAGAATGTGATGAGCTACTTTGCTTCCATAGCACCGGTTCCTGTCTACATACAGCCAGGTACACACGACGTATTTGATTCAGCATCTGTATACCGTACCATACTCGGTTCTCAGGTTCTGCCGCCTAATGTGACGATAATTCCTGAAGAACCATCTGAGTTTCGCCCTATACCTGACGTAGCGGTGTTTGCTTCAGCCAACACCACGAAAAAGGGAGGGGACCGCCCGCTAAGGAGGCTTTCAGCCCTGGCTTCAAAAAGCGAGGCTAAGTTCAAAGTTGCTGTTGTTCACGCTTCGGTAGACGTACCTGGTTTGTCAATAGACCCTGACGAACCACTAATAAGTTTAGATGAAATTGCATCGAGCCCTTTTGACTATATTGCGATGGGACACTGGCACAAGCGGCAGGCGTGGCCGCTCGGGGGAACTCCAAAGGCTCTGTATTGCGGCCCTCCTGAGACGCTGGAGTTTGACGATGTGCCTTCTCCTGGTTGTGTGAACCTGGTATCTCTTGGACCGACCATTACAGCAGAGGAAAAGACAGTGGGCACATACAGGTGGGTGAAACTTGGTATAGACGTGAGCCTTGTGCCAGACATGAATGCGATTGTAAGCAGGGCCAATCGAGAAGCAGGCCCGAATACTCTTTTGCGTCTGGAACTCAGGGGCAGTCTGAGTTCCGGCGAAGAGGGGCGATTGAGTTCTGGTGGTCCGGGTAGCCCGGGTGCGGGCGAAGGAGGCAGCCCCGATGGCATTGCCGGCGACAATGCGTCCAGCTTTGACTGGGCAGCCGGCCTTAGCATAGACGATCTTGTTAACGATCTCAGAGAACGGCTGGAGCCCAACTTCTTTTTTGTTGAAGTCGACACAAGCAGGCTTTCTTTTTATGAACCAGCCCCCGGCCAGTTTCCTCCAAACTCAGTTGGCCGGGCATTTCATGAAATCATGGCCGAGAAAATCGAAATAGCCCAGGACCCGGCAGAGAAGGAGATCCTTCAGGAAGCACTCCGGCGGGGGTCTCTGTACCTTTCAGGAAAGGCGGGGATAAGGTCATGAACAGTGTTAATACGGCGGAGAATTCGGTCAGCCAATCCTCTGGTACAGGTTTTGTACGGATAAAGCGTATTCGAATGATAGGATTCCGGTCGTTTGACGACTATACCCTTGATATTCCTTCTGGACTGGTTTTTGTCTGCGGCCCCAATGAGTCGGGGAAAACAGGAATCATGAAAGCAATTCAGCTTGGGCTTTTTACTGATGCATCTACTACCCGCCAGGACGTCCGGCAACTCACCAGGTGGGGTAGGGACGAAGGTTTCAGAATCGAACTTACACTGGAAAACCAGGATGGGCAATGGGAGATTATCAGGGATTTTGATACGGGACGCAACATGTTGAGCAAGCCTGACGGCACTATTGAAAGGGACAAGCACCGGATCGCTGAGATCATAGCCAGGCTTTTGGGCGTCCCTAAAGAAGGTGCTGAAGCGGCTTATATAGCCAGTGTTTGTGTGCTTCAGGACGAGCTTGCTTCAGGCGGAAACGATCTAAAGAAACTCATTGAGAACCGGGTTGTTGGCGGAGGCGTTGATGTGATGAAGCTGGCCGGTGATGCCGGTAAGAAAATCAGCGACCTCAAAGCAGGCACCAAGGGCGGAACTCGCCAGGGCGATCTTACCCAGGCCAAGAACCGTGTTTCTGAGTTAGAGGCAAGATTGAGAGATACTGAGCTAAGGGTTAGGAGCGGCCAGGAAGCAAGGACTCAGGCACTGGAGATTGCAAGGGAAATGGCCAAGCTCACGCAGGATGTTTCCATTCTCAGCCAGACCCTTGATAAGGCCAGGCGTCATGCCAAAGCCCAGGAGGTCTACGCACGGGAGAGTAAGGAACTGAACAGTATCTATGAGCAGAAGCTAGAGAGGAATACCCTTGAACAGCGGCTTAAGGCCATAGAGCCTGAGATAAAAACCCTGTCTGAAACCAGGGGCAAACTTACAGCGGAAATCACACGGAAACAGCGACTAGATGAGATTGATCGTGATATTGCCTCGGCTCAAGGGGAGGTTGCACGGCTTTCTGAGCTTCACCAGAAGGCCCAACACCTGCTCAAAGAGGCGGAAGATGCTGAAATGAAGGCTAAGGGCCTAGCCTTGATAGATCCTGAGAAGGTAGCCAAGGCCGAAGATCTTCACCGGAGCCTTTCTCATCACAAGCAGGTTCTGGCAGAGGACACGAAAACCTTTGAGCAGTTTAAGATTGGTATTGATATGCATAGTGAAGCGATCAGAAAGAAGTCCGGTGAGGAATCACGGCTTTCGAAACTGCTTGCAGTCAAGAACCTGGATGAACAGTTTAATTCTATATCCGCCCAAATCCAAAGGCTTGAGCCGGCAATCGAGGAAAACGAGAACAGTAGGTGCAAGCTTGCTGGGCTTGCCCCTGTATCTGAGCATGATGTTCAAGAAGCAACCAGGTTATCTGCTGAGATATTGGCCATGGGTAAGGTGCCTGCGGGCCTCAATGTGGAAGTTAATGCGGCACCTGGAGCCGCGGCCGGAGGTAGATTGGCCCTTGATGGTAACCCGCCCATGGACATTAAACCTGGGCTTGCTGAGTTTTCCGCCCTCAAGCGAATTGAAGTGAATATTCCACAGATTATAGATTTGAAGGTCAACACAACTGATGCAGAAGAGTTCTTGGCCAGAATGAAAGAGGCAGACAACAAGCTCAACACTATCCTCAAGCGTTATGGCGTTGAGAGCACACGAGCCCTGTCGGAAGCCCTTGATGGTTACAGAAAGGTTCAGTCTGAAGTTGCTGCTTCCCATCAAAGTCTTGCCAATCTGGTTGCAACAGTAGATACAGCGCAGTATGAGAAGCATGAAGGCCTCTGCAAAACGGCCAAGACCATTCTCGCATTGCTTCGCAAGCAAGCCGAAAGGCTCAAGCACGAGGTATCTAGCGGCCTGAGTGAGTTGGGCATGGAACTGGGGGAACTGGAGAAGCAGCAGATCTCGGAAATCGAGAAGAATCTTCAAGATGTTAAGTGGGAATTGCAGGCAGAGGCGCATGCAATGGCTAAACTCAAGGGTTCGATTGATGTCCTGGATCTGAAAAAGAAAGAACAAGAGATTCAGGCCATTGAAGGTTCAATTGCGGCCCTGGTTACGGAAACCGGATGTGTATCATTCGAGGATATGGTGGCCAAAAGGGATGCCTTGCTCAACCTCAAGAAGGTTATTAACGACAGGAAGTTGAGGGCAGGAGACCTACTTGGAGACAAGACTATTAAGGCCCTAACAGGTGAAATAAGTGTCCTTGATCAGAAGATAAGGGGCTTAAATGAAGAGAGATGTGGCATCCTTGCAAAAGGCTCGCTGCCTGACGGTTTGGAGGAGAATCTAGGCAAAGCACAGGAAGAACTCAAGACGAAGGAAAGCGAACGGGACCGGATTTTGGGAAAGATAAGCGTCATCGATTTGGAAAAGCTAGACGCAAAGCAAACCGAGGTTCTGGCAAGGCTTATGCCTGCACAAATGGAATTGCAGGAGACTCTGGCCTACAAGATGATGCCGGAAGAGATTGTTCAAAAAGAACGGGAGTTAGACGACAAAACGAAACTACTCCAGAAGCTGGGCGGTGAAAAAGCGTCAGCCGAGGCAACGGTTAGGTTGATAACCGAGGGGGCTGAGGATATCGCCGGCGTAACCGAAGAACTCGAAGAAGCCAAAAGGCATCTGGCACACATCGAGCGGGAGGTCAAGATACTTGAGGTACTCAGGGATACGTTTCCCGAAGCGCGGACCAGGGCCGTATCCGGTATGTTTGACCTTCTGTCACAGTCATCGTCAAAGTATATCGGCCACATGACAGCCGGACGGTACTCGAGGATGGATTTGTCTGAGGATTTGAGCCCATTGTTGTATTCTGAATCCCGTGGAGGGCCTATTGACGCACTTCGGGAAAGGGGCCTTCTTTCCACTGGTACGGCGGATCAGGTGCTTTTGGCAGTGCGCCTTGCTGTTGCAGACCTTATGTCCCAGGGTAAGTGCCCGCCGGTTATCATGGACGACCCGTTTGTCCATTTTGATCCGGCTCGCCGTCAGGCAGGCATAGATGCATTAAGGCAGATTTCCGGTGCCTACCAGGTGATAGTGTTTACATGCCATGATTATCCCGAAATTGCAGAAGAGCAGAAGGTGGATTTGAGCGGGCGTCAAAGTGTGCTAGAATGAGCGTGCAGTTCCACGTACCTAACGTGTGACTTCAAATTCGGCGCTTACAATCAGCCTAGGAGGATGGTTGATGCTCGATAAGGCTGGTCAGATCCCCTTATACATTCAGCTTAAGGATCTAATTCAGAAGAAAATCGAAGACGGAACCTACCCTGAAAACACGGCTATCCCATCTGAACGGGCACTCTGTGATATGTACGATGTGAGCAGGATCACTGTAAGGCAGGCGATTAATCTTGCGGCCTCTGAAGGGTTCCTGGTTAAGAGACAGGGTAAAGGTACCTATGTAGCCTCTAAGAAAATAGTACAGGCTCTAGAACGGATAACTCTGTTTGATCAGACTATGACCGGACTGGGCCTTTTTCCCAGAACCTCGGTTATTGAAGTCAAGAGGGTGTCGGCAACAGACAAGATATATGATGCTCTTGAAGTTAAGAAGAGGACACCTCTTGTAAGGGCTAGCCTTCTCGGTATGGCAGATTTAGAGCCTCTGGCCGTGTACATATCCTATTTCAAGCCTGAACTGGGCACACTGATGGCCCAGAGAGCAGCTGAATGGGGCTCAGAAAACAAACCTTTTACTTCGTTCGATTTGTACCAGGGCGTGAGTGAAGACCTCAAGCCTGTTAGGGCGCGCCAGACGTTTGAGGCCAGGCTGGCATCAGGCAGAGTGGCCCGGTATCTCAGACTGAGCGGACCGGCAGCACTTTTCGTAGTAGAATCTGTAGTCGAGGCAGAAAACGGGGTTCCGGTTGAGTTCAGGACAGTTTACTATAGAGCCGATCGGTACAAATTCTCGATTACCCGTGAGATGACAACTTAGCAAAATCCAAAGTTTTACTCAAACTTGTCACAATTGTGCAGATAAAGAAGGAGTCTCCTTCTTCCAAGTGGTAATAACCTATTATAACCGCCGATCAAACATCAGTGTCGACTACCAGGCGGTGAGGAGGGCACAAAACAGTGTCAAATAACGGGAAGAAGAAAGACAAACTAACGATCTTATGTCCAAACGGACACATGGGGTTTGCTCCTTCAAAAGAAGAAAGTTTCTGGATTGGCGTAGAGGATAATCCCAACTACTACTGCTGCGATTCAGGGAGCAATGACATAGGCCCTGCGCCACTTGGGGTAGATAAGTCTGTTAGTCCTTACGAGTGGCAGGTACATGACCTGGAAATGATGCTTGTGGCGTCCAGGAAACAAGGTGTGCCGATGATTATCGGTTCATCAGGCGACACCGGCACTAACAGCCGGGTTGACATGTATGTAGATATCATAAAGAAATTGGCCAAAAAACACGAAATCCCCAAATTCAAACTTGGCTACTTCTATTCTGAAGTACCTGTTCAGCACATTGTAGACAGACTTGAGCAGGGTGTTGAGATTGAAGGGCTGGACGGCAGGCCAAACCTGACTGTTGAAGAAGCCAAGAGCACTGAACGAATGGTGGCAGTGGCAGGAGTACACCCGTTTATGAAGCTTCTTGATATGGGCGCCGACGTTATCATAGGCGGGCGGTCCAGTGATTGTGCCATATTTGCGGCCCCGGCAATACGCGAGGGTTTCTCTGAGGCTCTTTCATACTACCTAGGCAAAGTAATGGAATGTGCTTCCTTCTGCGCCGAACCTTACGGGGCGAAAGAGACAATTATTGGCACCATTACCCATGAAGACGTGAAAGTAAAGGCTATGCACCCAAAACAAAGGTGCACAGTGGAATCGGTTTCAGCCCATGCCATGTATGAGAGGTCAAACCCTTTCTATGAACACGTTGCCGGCGGTCTCCTTGACATGACCGAGTGCGAATACAAGCAGTATGATCCCAAGACGTGCGCCATCACAGGGCCAAAGTTCATCCCGATTGAAGGCAAAGTGAAAGTCAAGCTAGAAGGTGCTGGCAAGATCGGTGAAAGATATCTCGGTATTGCCGGAATCAGAGATCCTTATCTAATTGAGAATGTTGATAAGGTCATTGATTGGGCAAGAAGCCAGGTAGAAGAGAGGTTCAAAGGGACGGAACACCAGGTATTCTTCCACGTTTATGGCAAGAACGCCGTTATGAGAGATCTTGAGCCTGTAAAGAGCGTAAATCCACATGAACTCTGCATTGTTGTAGAAGGAATCGCTCCAACAAAGGAACTGGCCGAGGAAGTAGCCATGATAGGGACAAGGCAGCTTTTCTATGCGCGGTTGCCTGAAGTTAAGGGTACAGCAGGTACTGCTGCGTTTCTTGTAGACGAAGTGTTTGCAGTGTCTCCTGCATACAAGTGGACTCTGAATCACATCATCCCTGTAGACGACCCACTTGAGTTTTTCACTGTCAAAATCACTGAGGCGGGGATATAAGGAGGCCAAGAAAGATGAGAACTGTCAAGTTAGAGGACCTGGCCAAGGTCATAAGAAGCAAGAATGCAGGGCCTGATAAGGT
>MTKW01011713.1_pt1 | contig 18137 bp, 20 predicted proteins | sample 1042761 | NCBI WGS metagenome assembly MTKW01 (sample SAMN06205366, study PRJNA360243) | anaerobic digester metagenome | biome: Wastewater treatment plant; feature: Anaerobic digester sludge; material: sludge; isolation source: anaerobic digester fed with sludge from wastewater treatment plant ... | reverse complement strand
AATGTAGCTTCATGATAATTAAAGGGATTATGGGCGGCTAAGCCCACATCACAGGCTTTGCGATCCAGTAAGGTAAAATACCAGCTGAAATACTGAAAACTCTTCTGTTCCGGATCGCCCTTTATTACCTCGGGAATAGGCAGAATCGATCCAGTTCCCCTGATTGCCACGTTTTCCAGGCCATCTCCGGCGCGCTTGCCCAGAGCCGCGTCAAAGTCAACTGGTTTAGCTGCGAACATGCCATAGTCAATGATGGAGTTGGATTGAACCAGTTGGGCCGCCTGTTCGGCAGTAATCAGTTTCTTTTTGTACTCGTCCATATAAGTACTCAATGTTACTCCCCCCCTAAAAATTTACCTTGCCATGAAAAAATAGCTGACAGAAATAACCGCTGTGAGGCTGGTTATAAACACATATATTAGAATATTCGAACAAAATTAACATAATCCTCCGTGTCGATTAATTTCGAAAAATTGAAAATATTCAAAAATCGACGATCAATCTGGCGAAACTACCTCTCAATTTATATTGCAAAAAAATAATAATTTTCGGTGGGGCAGGCATTTATCGTTATAATGACGAAAGAATCATGGATGATTGCATAATTGGCGATACTAGCTGATAAAACCACTTAAGGAGAGATTTATGTTTACCACGCGGATTATCGATAAAAATGAAAAAGACCGCTACAATCGCTTCGTGGCTACGCACCCTCAGGGTCACTTTTTGCAGTTATGGGAATGGGGATTGGTCAAACGTGGCATGGGCTGGGAGGAACTGCCTCTTATTTTGGAAGAAGACGGAGAGATTCGAGCAGCTATGCTCATCTTAAAACGCGCTTTACCCTTACCCGGAATGAAAAAATGTATTTTTTATTCACCTCGTGGGCCGGTCGTTGATGTGGAAAGCCAAGAATTGTGTCAAGTCCTCTTGGCAGGAGCTGCCCGAGTTGCCCGAGATCACGGCGCTATTTTCTTGAAGATGGATCCAGCTGTGGATCACCGCCAGGAGCAATTTGCCGATATATTAAGCGCATGTGGCTTGCGCAAGAATGAAACCGGTTTGGATTTTGAGGGAGTCCAGCCTCGCTTTGTTTTCCGTTTGGATATCAGCCCTTCCGAGACGCTCCTTCTAGAAAATATGCACCAGAAATGGCGTTACAATATTCGGCTGGCTTCTCGTAAAGGAGTAGTTATCCGCCAGGCTGAAAACAAAGAGGATTTGCGCATATTTTATGACATTCTGCTGGAAACTGCCCAGCGAGACCAATTTCTGATCCGGGGTTACGAATATTTCGAATGGATCTGGGATCATATGGTGCTCAATGGCTATGGCCAGATTTTTGTGGCTGAATATGAAGGCCAAGCTATAGCTGCTACCCTGGCTATGATATTAGGAGAAAAAGCCTGGTACCTGTATGGAGCCTCCAGCAACGAACATCGCAACGTNNCTGGATGAAAATAATCCTCTCTATGGCTTATACAGATTTAAGAAGGGCTTTGGCGGAGAGCTTACCGAATTCATAGGAGAGTATGACCAGGTTTACTCACGCTTTTTTGATTGGCTGTGGATCCATGCGCTTCCTATCTACCTTAAGATACGGAATAGAAAGGAAACCGGGGAACAATGATTTCAGCTGGGTGCTATGACAAGTGGATAGAAATCGATGTGGATGATATCCGCTCCAACCTGGAACAGGTTCGTTCCTGTTTGCAGGAAGATGTGCGCTTGATAGCAGTGATCAAGGCTAATGCTTATGGGCAGGGAGCACCTGAAGTAGCACGAACTCTTTATCAGCAGGGAGTAGAATTTTTTGCGGTCAGCTATTTGTCAGAAGCCTTGGCCCTAAGAAAATGTGGCTTGAAGGCTAGTATTTTGCTCTTGACTCCCTTGACCAACCCAGAGCAAATGCAGGAAGCCATAGAGAACTTTATCACTCCCAGCATAACCTCATTGGCAGAAGCGGAAATGATCAACATAATTAGCCGCTCCCTTAACCGTTTCGCCACTGTTCATCTGAAGATAGACACTGGACTGGGGCGCTTTGGTTTGGATATTAATCAAGCTGTTCAGTGTTGCCAGGTATTGAAACGAAATTCTAACATATATATTGAAGGAATATATACTCATATGGCTGAAGGAGCCGCTCGCAACTCACGCTATACCAAAAAGCAGTTTAGACGTTTCATGGAAGTGGTCACCTATCTTCAGGAAAGAGGATACAGGATTCCTATCAAACACTGTGCCAATAGTGCCGTCCTTCTCAACTATCCACCTATGCAGCTTAATGCGGTGCGGGTAGGCACCCTTCTTTCCGGAGAGCACCCGGTAGGCAGAACAAACCGCCGCCTGGAACTGAGGAACCCTTATCGCTTCAAATGCCGGATCATATCCCTGAAAACTGTGGAAAAAGGTGGCTATTTAGGTTACCAGAGAAGCTACCGTTTGAAAAAAACAGCTCAAATAGCGGTTCTGCCAGTTGGCTATCGTGATGGAGTAGCACTGGCGGTCAACAACAAGGCCTCAGGATTTATTGATCTGTTAAAACTCTTAATCAAAACGGTACTCTATTACTTTAATTTTCCCCGGGTACAGATAAAAGTTATCTATCAGGATAGACACTATCCAATTCGTGGTAAAGTATTTATGCAGATGTGTCTGGTGGAGTTTCCAGCAGATTTGGATGTACAGGTAGGTGACGAAGTGGAAGTGCCCATCAGGAAAACCTTGGCATCAAGCAATGTTTTGCGGCTTTATGTACGAGAAGGGCAAGCCGGTAAAAAAGACAATGCTTCGTATGTATCCTATATATCAGAGGAGGAATACCATGGGTAAAAAACTGGTGGTGGGTCTGCTAGTGGTATTTTTGGTTATCATGACGGTTCTATCCATACAGGGGATCAACAGTGCCGGTGGCGGCGGACGGCTGTCGGGTAGTTCTACCATAGGAGTGATAGAGATAAACGGCACCATAAGCGGCGAAACCAGTGGCGGTTTAATGGGTGGGTACACCGCAAATTCTATGGAGCTGATGAATTCCATTCGCCGGGCTGGAGAACGTGATGATATTAAAGTAGTGGTCTTGCGTATCGACAGTCCGGGAGGAAGTGCTGTGGCCTCGCAAGAAATCGCTTTGGAGTTGGATCGTCTGCGGGAAAAGGGCAAAAAGGTGATCACTTCTATGGGGGATACCTGTGCTTCGGGAGGGTATTGGATCGCTTGCAGCAGTGATTACATTATGGCTAATGGGGCAACTCTGACTGGTAGTATTGGCGTCATCATGCAGTTGAGCAACTTGGAAGGCCTATTCGAAAAACTGGGTATTAGAGATGAGGTAATCAAGAGCGGCAAACACAAAGATATGGGTTCAGCTACCCGGGATATGACTACTGAGGAGCGTCAGCTGTTAGAGGACATTGTGGGAGACTCTTATGATCAATTCCTGGATCAGGTGTTGCGGGGGCGTCAGGGAAAAATCACCCAGGAGGACTTACTGGCCATAGCTGATGGGCGGGTGATTTCCGGGCGACAGGCTGTGGAACTAGGCTTAGTAGACGGTATTGGCAATTATTATGATGCCCTGGACGTAGCCCGGGAAATGGCTGGCTTGTCTGAAGATAGCCCGGTAGAACTGTTGAATGAAACTAACATTTGGGGAAGCCTGGGTTTGAGAGCGTTGACGTTGCTGCCCAATCAGATGAAGCAGCCCTTACTTCAGTTGCGGTATGAGTAATCCGGGGGAGGAATTTTTTTTGTCATTCACGGAAACCATTTATGGTGTGCTTTTCGAACCGGCGGCGACTTTGCGCAGCCTAGCCGACCACAAACCGTACGGAACTGCCCTGTTAGTTTTCATAGGGGTATTGCTTTGGAGTGTAGTTTTTGAACAGGCCTTAAATGTTTATGGTGATAGTCAAATACAGGAGATGATCCCCGCCAATCTTTACTGGTTGTTCAGCCTGTTTGGCGCTATCCTGTCATTGCTGGTACTGCTGGTAGGTAGCGGACTGTTATCTTTGATCAGCGAACTAATCTATGGAAAATTCAACGCCGGAGGGATACTGGTAGTTTTATGCTACTCTTCTATTCCGGGTATTCTGGGCCCCCCTCTTCACTATGCCTCCACATTGGCCGGGCTTCAGTGGTTAGGAGCTATACTGGCCGGACTGTGCATGCTATGGGTACTGGTGTTACAGGTGATAGGAGTCAGGGAATCCTTGCAGGTTACTACCGGGCAAACCATCTTAATAATGCTCTTGCCATTGCTCGTGTCAGTATTACTGATCGTAGGAATGGCGATTCTTGCCACTATGACCCTGACTATTTAACCAAACATCACCTGCAACAAGAAGGATAAAATTTCCTGTTTACCGAATAGGTAATGGGGAAACTGATCCTAGGGGGGGATAGTATGCCTAAGAAAATTTTGATTGTAGATGATCAAAAAGGAGTGCGGCGTCTCCTGGAGGAACTGTTTAAGAAGGAAGGCTGGAATGTGTACATTGCCGCCAATGGCCTGGAAGCCATTGACCGAGTGCAGGAAGTGATCCCGGATATTGTTCTGATGGATATGAAAATGCCCAACATGAATGGCCTGGAGTCTTCTTCACAAATACTGCAACTGTATCCCGACATCAAAATAGTGATGATGACTGCCTACGGTGAAATGGATGTGGTAAAAAAGGCTTTGGAAGTTGGTGTTCAACGGTGCATCACTAAGCCTTTTGATATATTGCGCCTGCGTGATTTGGTAAATGAACTGGTGATGGATGGAGTATTGTAATTATTTAAAGAGGTGAGAGCATGTTAGTTTCAGTACACGAGTTACTCTTGAAAGCCGACCAGAAGGGATATGCAGTCGGGGCGTTTAATGCCAACAATATGGAGATTATNNATCGGGGTATCAGTCGAAGCTGAACTGGGTACAATAGGGGGAACCGAGGATAATGTCCATGTGGATCAACGGGATGCCCTGTTCACTAATCCGGAAGAGGCTCGCTATTTTGTGGAACAAACCGGGGTAGACAGCCTGGCTATAGCTATCGGTACCGCCCATGGTCGTTACCAGGGTGAACCTCAACTCGATTTCGCCCGCCTGCAACGAATCAAAGACCTAGTAAAAATACCGCTGGTTCTACATGGTTCTTCCGGCGTACCTGACGATGCCATTCGACAGGCAATTGAATTAGGTATCCGTAAAGTCAACATTGATACCAACATCCGGGAAGCATTTGTCGGGGAAATGCGCCGCATTATAGAAGAGAAACCTGATGAGATTGATCCCCGCAAGATCCTGGGACCTGCCCGTCAGGCCACCGTGGAGATTATCCGTGAAAAAATTAGGGTGTTCGGCAGTTCAGGGCATGCCTAAAAGAAACATGACTTTATCCTAACAGTGATAGAGGGAATAAAGGAGGTTTTTCTTTGCGAATCTTTATTGACTCTGCTAATATAGATGAAGTAAAAGAGATTAACCAAATGGGGTTTCTGGCCGGGGTGACCACTAATCCTACTCTGGTAGCAAAAGAGAAAAGGGATTATCGGGAAGTGATTCAAGAAATAAGTCAAGTGGTAGATGGCCCCATCAGTGCCGAGGTTATCTCTCTGGAATATGAACAAATGGTGCGCGAGGGCGAAGAACTAGCCACCATACACCCCAATGTAGTGATCAAAATACCTCTTACAGAAGCAGGCCTTAAGGCTATAAGCACCCTGAAGAAAAAAGCAATACCTACTAATGCCACTCTGATTTTTTCCGCTAATCAGGCCTTGTTGGCCGCTCGAGCCGGAGCAGCCTATGTTAGTCCTTTCTTAGGTCGGGTCGACGATTACGGAAATGATGGATTGACCCTCTTGAGCGACATACTTACCATTTTTGATCAGTATATGCTGCCAACAGAGGTTATTGCTGCCAGCATTCGTCATCCCATGCACGCCGTACAGGCGGCACTCCTGGGTTCACATATAGCTACTATTCCGTATAGTGTTCTGAAACAAATGGTGAAGCACCCCCTCACTGATGCGGGGATCGAAAAGTTTATGGCAGATTGGCAAAAGGCGTTTTAGCATGCCTACAGGGGAGGTCAAAAAGTTGGAACGGGAACTGGCGCTGGAGTTTGCGCGCGTAACCGAGGCGGCAGCATTAGCAGCAGCCTGTTGGGTAGGCAAAGGTGATAAAGAAGCTGCTGATGGTGCAGCTGTTACAGCTATGCGGGCTATGTTTGACTCGGTTTCTGTAGATGGAACCGTTGTTATCGGTGAGGGTGAGATGGATGAAGCCCCCATGCTCTATATTGGAGAAAAGGTGGGAATTGGTACTCCGCCACAAGTGGATATTGCCGTGGATCCTTTGGAAGGAACCAATATTGTAGCCAAAGGTTTGACGGGGGCCATTGCTGTCCTGGCAGCAGCTCCACGCGGCTCCCTATTACATGCGCCCGATATGTATATGGATAAAATTGCCGTGGGGCCTGAGTGTAAAGGTAGAGTTCACTTGGATGCTCCTGTTAGGGAAAACCTGCGGGAAGTAGCTCGGGCCTTAGATAAACTAGTTACTGAAGTCACGGTAGTCATCTTAGACCGTCCGCGTCATCAGCAGTTGATCGAAGAAGTACGTCGGGTGGGAGCACGCATAAAACTGATCACTGATGGAGATGTATCACCGGGAGTTGCGGCGGCCTATGAAAACTCCGGGGTCGATATTTTAATGGGCATTGGCGGTGCCCCGGAAGGTGTCATCACAGCGGCAGCTCTCAAATGCCTGGGCGGAGATTTTCAAGCCCGGCTGTTTCCAGAGGAAGAGGAGGAAATAAATCGCTGTCATGAAATGGGTATCAGTCAAGTTGATCGACTGTTTACTATTGATGAATTAGCTACTTCCGATGATGTTATCTTTGTGGCTACCGGCATCACGGATTCTTTTTTGCTCAAAGGTGTTCGCTATTACAAACGCCGGGCTGTGACTCAAACACTGGTCATGCGTAGCACCTCCGGGACGATCAGACATATTGAAGCCAATCACGATTTGGATCGTAAACCACTGTTTCGCGATCATCGTATCAAGCTGCTTATAGAGTAAGGGAGGGGAAATCTCAGAGGATTAGAATCTGCCTATTCTGGGGACACTATCATCATCCCCCTTATCATGGAAAAGCGTAACAAGACTGTATCCTACCGGGCAACTCACCGCCAGGGATTGGCTGGGGCACGTTTTTCGATCACACCATCTGTTTTTTTACCTATTATGATCAGACAATAAGGTTGTAAATGTGTAGGTAACCATCTGGAAGGAGGACCATGTTGGCGAACGTAAATATATCCGAACTGGAAAACAAGACTATACTGGAATTGTATCAAATTGCTCGGGACATAAATCTGATTGGTTATTCCAAACTACGAAAAAAAGAATTGGTATTTGAAATTACCAAGGCTTTAACTCATTCTGATGAACTGCTTCAAGCCCAGGGTGTATTGGAGATCATGCCTGATGGGTATGGGTTTTTAAGACCATTTGCTTATCTGCCCAGTCAGGATGATATCTATGTCTCTCCTTCTCAGATTCGTAAGTTCGAACTGCGCACCGGGGACCGGGTAGCCGGCCAAGTGCGTTCACCTAAGGACAATGAACGTTTCTTCGCCTTACTAAAAGTAGAAGACGTAAATGGGTTTCCCCCGGAGGATTCTACTAAGAGAATACATTTTGATGCTCTCACACCTCTGTATCCTACCGAAAAGCTTACTCTGGAAACGGAGACTCGGGAGTTATCTACCCGTATTATTGATCTAGTAGCACCAATAGGCAAAGGCCAACGTGGACTCATCGTAGCCCCTCCTAAGGCTGGTAAAACAATTTTGCTACAAAAAATCGCTCAGGGCATAACTACTAATAATCCGGAAATAGACGTTATAATCCTGCTGGTAGATGAACGGCCAGAAGAAGTGACGGATATGCAGCGTTTTACCACAGCAGAAGTAGTGGCCTCTACCTTTGACGAGCCGCCCGAGAATCATGTTAAGGTAGCGGATATGGTACTGGAAAGGGCCAAACGCCTGGTGGAACATAAAAAAGACGTAGTCATTCTGATGGACAGTGTGACCCGGTTGGCTCGGGCTCATAATCTGGTAGTCCCCCCTAGTGGACGCACCTTATCGGGAGGTATCGATCCGGCTTCCCTGGATAAACCGAAGCGCTTTTTTGGTGCGGCACGTAATATAGAAGAGGGTGGCAGTCTTACCATCATTGCTACCGCTTTGGTGGAAACTGGTTCCCGCATGGATGAAGTTATTTTTGAAGAATTTAAGGGGCGGGGCAACATGGAATTGGTTTTGGATCGCAAGCTAGCCGAAAGGCGCATTTTCCCGGCCATCGACTTGAAACGTAGTGGCACCCGTAAAGAAGAATTGCTATTAAGCGACGAAGAACTGGAACTAAGCTGGCATCTGCGTAACTATTTCGGTGAGTATAATCCGGTGGATACCATGCAGGCCATGATAGATACCCTGAAAAAAACAAAATCCAATCAGGATCTGGTGAGGGCTGCGCCCCTGGTATTTGGCAAAGCCAATGGTTCCCGGTAATCAACTAAAGAGTATAGCTTTCCTAAAATTGGTCAAAAATAAGGGCACAGGCCCTTATTTTTTTGTGTCTGAAAGAAACGAGGTGGAAAATCGTGTATAAACGATGGGTAGGATCCCTGCTAGTGGGTTTGATCTTTACCGGCATCCTAGTAGCGCCAGTTTGGGCCGGCTTGATTCAGGGAAAATTTATTCCTATTGGCCAAGCCAGGGTTCTGACGGTTGACAGTCAGACTAGGTACTACCAGGTGCAAAAAGGAGACACACTCTGGGATATATCCAGAAGTTTTAATGTGGATGTGCAAACTCTGGCGGCAGTAAACAACTTAGAGCGTAATAGTATACTGAGCATAGGGCAAACTCTGCAGGTTCCGGGAACAGGACAGCGCCTGCATGTGATCCGCAAAGGAGAAACCATGTGGGATATCGCTACTCGTTATAATATTAGCTTGGCCCGGCTAAAAGCTGCCAATCCCACCAAAAATCCAGTTAATCTGAAAATCAGTGATAAACTAGTCATACCTACCGATACTTTACAGGTAGCCCAGGTCATGCAGGAACCTTCCCGAGGATGGTCGGTGAGCCCGCTTTTTAACTGGCCGATCGTAGGAAAGATCACCTCAGGCTATGGATGGCGTTCATCGGGTTATCATCATGGGATAGATATTGCTGGCGACATCGGCGATCCCATCAAGGCTTGTGCGGCTGGAACGGTGACCTTTGTTGGCTACAAATCAGTCTATGGGAGAACCGTTGTAGTTGATCACCCCGACGGCAAGCAGACTCTTTATGCCCATGTGCAGGCCATAAAAGTAGCTCAAGGGGACACGGTAGCCCGGGGCCAAGTAATTGCTACCGTAGGTATGACCGGTCGGACTACCGGGCCCCACGTTCATCTGGAAGTGCGCAATAATGGAGAATTGTGTAATCCCCTCACCTACCTGAGTCGTTAATAGTGGAAGCGAAAAAGGCCTCGTTGCCAAACCCTGGGGGCATAGCAACGAGGCTTTTTCATGTTCGGTTATGCAAGAGCTTCTTTGATAAAGGCCATGTCCTTTTACTTTGGAGTGACCTTAGTTTCCCAAAGTTGTTCATTCTTAGCACCGTTTAGCTTCTCACATAATTTTTTGCCATCTAATTTCCTATATGCTTTCATGATCCCTCTTACAGTCGGCGAAGCTTCTTGCCTTCATTCTCTAGGTATATTGATAACCCTTCAATNNATCAAAACCATATGCGAATTTTGCCAATCCCATAATATCGAATTTGATGAAAATAAGTACCTGCAAAGTGAGGAAAAGACCAATGAAAGCGGCGAGAAATAAAACAATTGATATTACAGTAAAAGAGGGACAGGTATATTTGGATAGGTGCATTTCTATTGATAAACCTGCCGAATTGACCACTATTTTAGATAAGACAATTTTAGGTGATACGTTTGATATTATTTCATTTCTTCCCCAAGAATTTGTTGATTTGCTCATTGTAGATCCGCCATATAATCTGGACAAAGATTTTCATGGTAATAAGTATAAGAAGACTTCCGATGATTTATATGAAGAGTATACAGAAACATGGATAAAGCTGATATTACCTTTATTAAAAGCAAAGGCATCAATTTATGTTTGCTGTGATTGGCAATCAAGCCCGGCCATCGGTCGTGTGTTAAAAAAATACTTTTATATACAAAATCGCATCACATGGCAACGAGAAAAAGGTCGAGGCTCATTATCAAACTGGAAAAATGGCATGGAAGACATATGGTTTGCTACTAACTCCAAAACATATACTTTCAATGTTGAAGACGTCAAAATGAGGCGTAGAGTTATTGCTCCCTATAAGGTTGATGGTAAGCCCAAGGATTGGGAAGAAACCGAAAGCGGCAACTTTAGAAACACATATCCGTCCAATTTCTGGGACGATATTTCGATACCCTACTGGTCTATGCCAGAAAATACTGCTCACCCTACCCAAAAGCCAGAAAAGTTGTTGGCCAAGCTCATTCTTGCCAGCTCAAATCCGGGGGATATAGTATTTGATCCGTTTTTAGGTTCTGGCTCCACCTCTGTGACAGCTAAAAAGCTTAATAGGCATTATGTAGGCATAGAGCAAAATCCTCAGTATTGCGTTTGGGCTGAAAAGCGCTTGGAAATGGCTGATACAGATCCCACCATTCAAGGTTACACCGACGGAGTTTTCTGGGAACGTAATACAAGTGCCCTGCAAAAGAAAAGTAAGAAATCGCAAGTGACATTATGGGAGCTAGACGAAAATGTATAATAAAAGTACCATAGACCGACTCATTGCACTTGTTGAGCGTTACAACGGAATTGCCGATAAAAATAAATTGGCCGGCATTGTTCAGAAGGAGTTTTCTCTTACCCAGGATAGAAGTGTTTATTACTGTGATGATTTTGCTATTCGGTTTAGCAAATCCGAAAACAAGCGAATGAGTAATACGGTATTATCATTGTCGGCTCTACAAAAGTATGACAACATTCCTTTTATAGTCTGTATAGTGTCTTCGACCACAAATTACCTATTGCTGGCGAACTCTACTTTCTTAAAGAAAATAAGTCACTCTTCACAAGAACTTCGTGTTGACAATATTAAAGGTAGTTTTAACGGGGGGGATATTATGATGGAATTCGAAAGCATCGAAAACTCTCCCCGCTATTTTGACCGATTGTATGCATACCATCGTGGTTTCAGTTTCCAAGACAATCTTGAACGGCTTGTTGAAAGCACCAATGACATTGTTGGAAAAATTCAAAAATTCAATGTTACCGAAAAAGCACAAGCAACAATTATTGATTCGGTTGATCGAGCCATAAGTTTCCTTAAATCTGATTGCTATCATGATTTGAACAACGATTTGGACTCTCGTGTTGCTGAAGTTCAAGGTGAGATTGCCATCGCGGCCTTTATTGACAATGTGAATATAAGAGGTCGTATCATTGAATATTTGATCACCGATAATGGATCAACACTTAAAGATCAAATCATCGCGGCTTTACACAGCAAAAAACCATTTCCGCAGTTTAAGACCGAGGATAATTTGGGGGATTATTTCAAAGGATATCCGGAGTATAATACTGAGACAGATATTAAGACCAAGGTTATGTTCTTGGACGGAAATCCCAAGGCATATAATATCGATAAACTGCTTGAATTTCTATCAACTGACAAATCTGTATATCTGATATATCTGCTTGGCATAGATGAAGATGGGAAAATCGTGTCTCGACTTTGCTCCGCGTTTGACGACCGACTTTTGGATGCTACCAATGTCATACACCATTGGGCAGGAAGAAACACTCGCGGCGTTGCTCAATTTATAGGAACAGCATTAACCAAAATACTTAATGCGTCTAGTGGTTCAGAAATAAATAAAGAAAAGGCAACTGCTTTCTTAATTAACTTGATTGACAGATAATAAGAGTTCAAAAAACACCTAAGCTGAACCCCCTTTGGGGGCTTTTTTTATGGGCTGTTTTCAGCTAGTCTATAGATAGACTTTGAAAGCGAGGATGGTTATGTTTCTAGCTCTTTATGCTAATGAAAACCAGGAATTATTAGAACACTCCAGCATAGCTATGCTGGGTAGAACCGGTTCCAACTGGGTAGAGCCTGAAGAGTTGGAGATGATACCCCTGCCTCGGGGAGCTTCCCTGGTTACGGTGCCCTACTATATTCCGGTGGGGTTAGATGGAGATAGACTGACCTATTTTGAATCAGATCCCTCCGGTCGGGGACAGAAGGCTTATGCAGTAGCAGCCCTACTGCCCCAGGGATTTACCAGAACTTTGTTGCCAGCCTGTGTGAGCAGCAGAGGTGCCGGAGATCTTCCCTTGCTGGGCTATGCTGCGGTGGGTTTCAAAAATGGCCAGGTATATACGGCAGCGGTGCAAACCGATGAACATCGCAAATGGCATCCCGTCAACTATAATACGGCTCGACTTCCTGAGCGGATAAACCGACAGCTGCGACAATATCCGGATAACAGGATCTTACAACATTTGGCTCACTGCTCTTTAGACTACAGCTGCTTTACAGCGCAAAACATATTTTATCGTCGGTGGGAAGGAGGCATCCCCACCATGCCCAGCTGTAATGCCGATTGTATCGGCTGCATTTCCGAAAGTCATCATGGGGCCGATTCCCCTCAACAGCGATTGACTTTTGTGCCTGATGCCCAGGAGATTGCCGAAATTGCTGGAGATCATCTGCAAAATGCCAAGGAGGCTATCATCAGTTTTGGCCAGGGATGTGAAGGGGAGCCAGCCTTGAATGCCCCTCGCCTGGCAGAAGCTATTAAAATGGTACGCCAACAGACTGATCGAGGTACTATCAACATCAACACCAATGCCGGGTTCAGCAGTGGCCTGAGTCNNCTGTTGGTTTTTCCGGGATTCACGGATCGCGAATCGGAGATAGAAGCCTTGCTGGAATTCATAAGGAAAAACCCAGTGGACATGATACAACTGCGCAACTTAAACATTGATCCCGATTATTTGTTGGATTTGTTTGATAGCCAGGAAGCGGGTATGGGTATGCTAACTTTTTTGAGCATTTTACAGCAGGAATTGCCGCAGGTGAGGATCGGTTCCTATACTCACCCGTTGCGTTGCGATAAAAGGGAGTGAAGTCTTGGAGAAAAAAGGACCATTTACCATACAGGAATTGAAAGCCTTACCGACCGGAAGTCAATTGTGGGGAAAATACCTGGTATTAGACAAGAACCAGCGCAAGACTAAAGATGGTCGAGACATAATCAATCTGAGGCTGGGCGACTCTACCGGTGAAGTGGATGCTATTGTCTGGGATAACTGCCAGATCAATGGACCAGTGGAAGCCGGTAGTCTTCTGGGAGTCTTGGGTGACCTGGGAAGTTACAATAATAAGCTCCAGGTGACCGCCAAACGGATAAAAGCGTTGCAGGAAGACATTTCTCCTTACTTGAAAAAGCCGGATATCGATATAGAACGGCTCATTGAAGAGTTTAACCTACTGCTGGGACAGGTTAAGGAACCGGCTTTGGGAAAACTGCTGGAGTCGATCTTTACCCCGGATGTTCGCCAGCAGTTTTACGGGGCTACGGCTGCCAAAAAGGTACATCACAACTATCCGGGAGGCCTCCTGGAGCATACTCTGCAGGTGGCAAATTTAAGTCTGCAGCTTGGGACAGCTTATCCCTGGCTTAATACCGATCTTTTGATTACGGGTGCTCTTTTACATGACATAGGCAAACTGGATGAATATCGGGTCAAAGTTGTCACCGAGTATACCGTTGAGGGGAAACTGCTGGGCCATATCATGATGGGAGTTGAACGCATCGGGAACGCCATTGCTGCAGTACGCAGTCAGGGGCAGGATTTCCCCCAGGAACTGGAGTGGATGATCAAGCATATGATACTGAGCCATCATGGCACTACCGAGTTTGGTTCACCGGTAGTTCCCATGTTCCCAGAAGCTTTTGTGCTGCACATGATGGATAACCTGGATGCTAAAATGTTTGTCTTCAACCAAAAGATAAAAGACACTGATGATGGGGATGAGTTCTTCAGCAACTACGATAGCTTTTTCCAGCAGCAATTTTTCAAGTACCGTTTTACGCCATCAGAACCAACCTAGAGCGTTAAACAACACCAGCCTGGTTTTGCCTGATCTTTGCCTTGTTTTTTGTTGTGATTCTTGCTATAATTTCATTTGCAGTTTGCTCATAAAGGCAATTGCCAGCAAACCTGTGCAAAAAGCGAGGTGAAACCAATGAAGGCTAATATCCACCCTGCCTACAAGCCCACCGTAGCCAAATGTGCCTGTGGGAATGAAATCGAAGTGGGATCAACTAAAGAGAACATACGCGTGGAAATTTGTTCGAAATGCCATCCGTTCTACACTGGTAATCGCTCCAGAATCGTTGATACTACTGGAAGGGTTGACCGATTCAAGAAGAAATACGGTTTACAATAACCTGGCAATAGCAGAGCGGATCCTCTGCTATTTTGCTTATAGGATAGAAATTAGGTGCTGAATATGGAAATGAAACCATCTATTGGAGGTATGGCCGTCATAGAAGGGGTAATGATGCGCGGCCCTCAACAAACCTCATTAGCAGTTAGAACTGCCTCGGGCCGTATTGAACTGGAGACCGAACCCAACAAGGAACTGCCGCGGCGCTGGTCTTTCCTAAAATGGCCACTTATCCGGGGAACATATCAGCTCATAACATCTATGGCCATTGGCATACGTATGCTTAATAAATCAGCTAACCTATCTATGCCCGAGGAAGAGGAAGAACTGAGCGCCACCGAACTGATCTTGACCGGGGTCTTTGCCTTTGGTCTGGCTATACTCCTGTTTGTGATCCTGCCTACGGCAGTGGTTCATTATACCCAGGCGTTTATCGGTGGCGTGGTAGCCCAAAACCTGGTGGAAGGAATTTTACGCATCGCCTTTTTCTTACTCTATGTCTATGCTATCTCTCGTATGGAAGAAATAGATCGGGTATTTATGTATCATGGAGCCGAGCATAAGAGCATATTTACCTATGAAGCCGGTGAAGAGCTGACTATTGAGAATGCTCGCAAACATCCCACTCTGCATCCTCGTTGTGGCACCAGCTTTTTGTTGATCGTTATGGTCATTTCCATACTGGTTTTTGTGATGCTAGGCGAGGGAACGCTGTTCTACCGGATTTGGACCAGATTAGCGGTTCTGCCGATCGTGGCCGGATTGGGTTATGAATTTATTAAGTTTTCCGGGAAGTATTATCACAACCCTTGGGCGCGGATAGTGATTGCCCCAGGTTTGTGGTTGCAGAAACTGACTACGCGGGAACCCGATGACCAGCAGCTAGAGATAGCCTTGCAAGCGTTAAAAGCTGTTTTACCTATTGAAAATGAGGATGCGCAAAAAGTTTCTGACCCGGCCATGGCTCAGTTGGGAGTAGCCCGAGCCTAAACACCTGCTGACATGATTTAAGGAGGATCTATTCCCCGATGTTGGAAAAACTACAGAGCCTGGAAGATAAATACCAGGAATTAAATGAGCAGCTCAGCCAGCCGGAAATCATTGCTGATCAGGCCCGCTATCAGAAATATGCCAAAGCTCACTCTGACCTAACCGATATAGTAACTGCTTATCGAGAATATAAATCGGTTCTGCAGCAACTTGCCGATACCCGCGAAATGCTGGAGCAGGATCAAGATGAAGAGTTCAGGCAGATGTTGACTGAAGAGCTGACCAACCTGCAAGAACAACAGACATCCTTGGAACATCAGCTGAGAGTTGCCCTGCTGCCTCGTGACCCTGATGATGATAAGAGCGTTATTATGGAGATAAGAGCAGGCACGGGAGGAGAGGAAGCGGCGCTGTTCGCGGGGGACTTGTTTCGCATGTATTCCCGCTATGCCGAGGAAAAGGGCTGGAAAACTGATATTATGGATGTTCATTACACCGATATCGGTGGCATCAAGGAAATCATTTTCGTGGTGGATGGACCAGGTGTCTACAGCCAGTTGAAATACGAATCCGGTGTACATCGGGTTCAGCGTATTCCAGCCACTGAATCAGGAGGACGTATCCACACCTCAGCGGCTACGGTAGCAGTATTGCCAGAAGCGGAAGAAGTGGAAGTGGACATCGATCCCAATGAATTGAGAATAGATGTTTACTGTTCCAGTGGTCCAGGCGGACAGTCGGTCAATACCACGCAATCGGCGGTACGCATAACTCATGTTCCCACTGGTCTGGTAGTTACCTGCCAGGATGAGAAGTCGCAGCATAAGAATAAGGCGAAGGCCTTGCGGGTACTGCGTGCTCGCTTAAAAGAAATTATGGAAGAAGAAAAGAATGCCGAGATGGCCGGAGCTCGTAAAAGCCAGGTAGGCAGCGGTGATCGCAGTGAACGTATTCGCACTTACAACTTCCCCCAGGGAAGGGTCAGTGATCACCGGATAAATCTCACTTTGCATAAACTGGATCTGATATTAGGAGGCCAGCTGCAAGAAATAGTTGATTCATTAATCGCTCACGATCAAGCGGAACGTTTGAAACAGGTGGATTGATGCAAGATAATTGGACAATCAAAGATCTCCTGGAGTGGACCACCCGGTTTTTTACGAACAAGGGCATAGAAGAACCCCGGCTCAATGCTGAAGTTCTTCTGGCTCAGGTTCTTGATAAAGACCGGGTCTATTTGTATGTCAATTATCATGCCCCGGTGAACAAGAACGAACGTGAGCAATATCGCGAATTTATAAAGAGAAGAGCTAACCATGAACCCCTGGCCTATTTAGTGGGCAAACGCGAGTTCATGAGTCTTGATTTCAAGGTAACCCCGGCAGTTCTAATACCCCGACCGGAAACGGAATTGCTGGTGGAAACCGTTTTAGAGCTGGCAGATAAGGAAAAACCTATGGCGATCTGTGATGTCGGAACTGGATCGGGTGCCATTGCAGTTAGCCTAGCTTATTATCTGCCTCAGGCGCAGGTTACTGGCACTGATATTTCCCAGTCAGCTCTGGAGGTGGCCCGCTTGAATGCCCAGCAGCATGGAGTAGAAGTGCGTTTCCTGGAAGGCGATTTACTGGAACCGTTGCCAGTGCAGGAACAATTTGATTTTATTTGCGCTAATCTGCCCTATATATCTGAGGAAGAATATGCTCGATTGGATGTACAAGTGCGCGAATTTGAACCCCGCCAGGCTTTGTGGGGATATGGAGATGGACTGGAACTTTATAGAAGGTTTATACCTCAGGTATGGCCCTATTTGCGGCCGGGCGGATATTTGTTAATGGAAATTGGCTGTGACCAGGCCCAAGCAGTAGCCCAATTGCTGCCTTCNNATGGAGACCGTCTACTGGCAGGTAGATCCTGATCAACCGGCAGCACACATTATTGAAGAAGCTGCTGCCCTTATCAGAGCTGGTGAACTAGTAGCTTTCCCCACGGAGACTGTTTACGGGTTGGGGGCAGATGCCTTTTCTCCAACTGCTGTGGAGAAAATATATGCGGCGAAAAATCGTCCTCCTATGAATCCTCTGCTCGTCCATATTGCTCGTTTTGATCAGATCCAACAGATCGCTGGGCAGGTTCCAGACACCGCCCGGCTCCTAATAGAAAGTTTTTGGCCGGGCCCGCTTTCCCTCATCCTACCAGCAGGCCCTGATGTACCGGATATTATAACTGCTAATCGGCCGGGCGTGGGATTGCGTATGCCCTCTCATCCGGTGGCACTGGCTTTGATCAATCGGGCCGGCCCCCTGGCGGCGCCCAGTGCTAATCTGTCCGGACGGCCCAGCCCGACCACTGCTCAGCATGTAAAAGACGATTTGCATGGCCGGATCGCCGCCGTTCTCGATGCCGGGGCCACCGGTCTGGGTATAGAATCTACCGTTCTTGACTTAACTGGTTCCCAGGTGCGCTTAGTGAGGAGTGGGGGGATAAGTCGGCCGCAACTGGAAAGTGTGTTGGGGCAACCTATTGCCGATTCGGTAGCAGAGCCAGGGCAGCCAGCCCACTATCAGACCTCGTCGCGGGTTTTGCTGTCTGACAGCATT
>MTKW01012207.1_pt1 | contig 18174 bp, 13 predicted proteins | sample 1042761 | NCBI WGS metagenome assembly MTKW01 (sample SAMN06205366, study PRJNA360243) | anaerobic digester metagenome | biome: Wastewater treatment plant; feature: Anaerobic digester sludge; material: sludge; isolation source: anaerobic digester fed with sludge from wastewater treatment plant ... | reverse complement strand
TTATAACTAACTCAAATATAGCTTTTTAAGCTATGACATGCAACATTTTTTAATTTTATATGCCTTTAGTTTTCAAATAGTTATCGACAAGGAAACTTGAGTAAGATAATTAATAGATTAAATGCCTCAAAGATACTGGTTTTCGGTGGCCTAAAAAACCACCGAACGCCAGTGAGGTTAAGTTCAACATGGCATATTCATAAATCCCATTACAATGAATGAAAGTAATACCAAGAGGAATTTTTTCGTTGTACTCTGTTTGCTTTTATTTTTTTTCAATATTTACATCTTGTCATCGTAGTTTTGATACAATGCCAGCAAAAAGTCCCGGTTATCGGCGGTAAGATAGTGCATTTCGCCACCCATCCGGTTAAATGTTTTACAATAACGCAGGTAGTAGGCCGGATTCTCCATGGGCGGTTCGCCGTCTTTGTCCCAGTCCCATTCCGATTCGGCCAAATCCACCACCAGGATATAGTGGTTATTGATGTGGCCGCCTTGCTGAATTTCGAGGTTTTGCGACATCGAAAGCGACTTCTCAAAAATCATTGGCGACATCACCGCCGAACCTACTGACATGTAAACTCCATGTTCAAGCTTGCTCACACTTTGGGCGTAGCTTAGGAAATCGTTTTCTGCCGTGCGCCCAATGGAAGCCCCGTGGTTCATGGGGTGCGTGTAAATAATATCGTGCCCGAACATAGGATGCCCCGTAAACGGGACTCCCTGCGCATAAGCATTTCCCTGCACCGAATATTTTTTATACGGGTGCGGAATTTTCATAAAACCAGAGGACAGGCTGAAATGATTGATTACTCCGGCCAAATCAATAGCGGCTGCAGATTTTTCGGGTTCGCCTTCCATGGTATTGCGGGCAAAATCATATAAAAAAGAAGTTTCCGGAATGTCCAGCCCTTCGCGGTGTACCATTTTTCCCACCGATTCGCCGTAACCCAAACCTTCATAAGCCCCAACCACCAACGCCAGGTTGATGTAAAAGCCGGTATCGTCCCAGATTCCGAACTGCCCCAGTTCCACGTTCTCGCGCACGTCTTCGCTCGATTTTCCCTGAAAAGCAAACTCCCAGTCGTGAATAATTCCTGCCCCGTTGGTGGCGAGGTGGGTTACCCACCCTTCTTTCATCAGGGCGATAAGTGTTGGCCCCATTCCGTTTTTTATGGTGTGGGCGCCAAATGTCAGCATTACCGAACGGTTCATTTCCCGCGCTTTTTTCATGCGGGCAACAGTTTTGTCAATCAGTTGCATCCCTGATTCAGTTAAATCTCGCGGAGACTGGTTCACAGGAATATGGTCCCGTTCGATGTAAACCTTGTTTTTCCGGTCGGCCAGCTGTTTGATGTCTAATTTGTTTCTGTCGAATTTTGGATAAGGCATTTTTTCAGATAATTTGTATTGAGATTAAGTACTTTTTATTGATGCCTGTTCGTTTACATTCAGCAGTTCCAGGAGTTTGGGCAACTGCGAAAAATCGGGAACAATCACATCTGCCCCGGCTTTAATAAGCCGCGAGCGTTTGCTTTCGTTCAGGCTGTGGCGTTTCACTTCATTACTGGCAATACCAATGGTTGCCCCGCCCCGCTTGAGGGTTTCGCGTATTTCCACCGGGCCGTCGCCAAAGGCAACCAGTTGCCCGGTTTTCGTTTCGCCAATTGTATTCAAAATGCGGTCGAGTACCATCTTTTTGGCCTCTTTGTCCACGTCGCCCACCGCGCCGTAAATCCCGCCTTCAAACAGATGGTCGTAGCCCAGGATACGGGCTTCGTTTTTTACATCTTCGTCGTCGGTGCCGCTGGCGAGATAGAGCGTAACGCCGGCTTTGTGCAGTTTTTCCAAAAGCGAAACGGCATTTTTCAGGGTAAAGTCTTCAACAGCCAACTCACCCCGCGAAAGTTTCGCCTCGCGTATCCTGACCATTTTCAGCAACTCGTCGTTATAAATTTGTTTGTACCCGAATTCATCGAGGATTTGTTCTTCGGGTACCAGGCCAAATTCCCGCACTAAATCAACCAGGCCCTTCATTTGCACCAGCGTTTGAATGCCGGTGGTTTTGTCCACAAAATCAATCACGCGCGCGTGTACTTTGTGGTAAAGGGCTTCGTCGGCATCCTGAAAATGTTCGCCCAGAATGGCTTTCATCATCATGGGGACCATAATCTGCTCCCAGCCTTCGCGCAGCGTGGAAATGGTGCCGTCGTGGTCGAAAATGGCATGGCTGATTTGCAGCTTTTGCGGCCATTCGTTAATGATTTCAATTTCGGAATCGTTCCAGAAACGGGCGTGGCGAATATCTTCGGCCAGTTCCGGACTGTAAATAAAATCGGGATCGGAACCTATCTGCAGTATTTCTTCGGGAGAGGCTGTTCCGGTTTGAAACAGTTTTTGAACCGTAACCCCGGCCACGTAGGAACCGATTTGGGCTGCCACCTGCATATTGTAGCCGGCTGCAAGGGTTGCCGCCGCGCCCGCGAGGTAGCTGTCGCCGGCGCCCACCGTATCGACTTTCGAGATAATCATCAGTCCGTAAATATCGGTTACGCCGTTTTCGTCAACAATTACCGAGCCCCGCTCCCCCCGGGTGATAAATAAAGGTTTGCCAAATTTTTCAAACAGCCTGGCCGCCGCCTCTTTCACTTCGGAATAAAGCACCACATCGTCCGGCTCCTTTTTCAGCCCGATAAGATTGGCCGCTTCCCTATCGTTAATGTTCCGGTAAGTCCCCTCGTAAACTTCACTGTAATCCCGGCTGTCAACAACGAAAATTTTTCCCGGAAAGTTTTGGACCACCATTTTAAGCTGTTCTCTGAAATATTCGGTGTGGATTCCTGACAAAACCTGCTGGTTAATAATAACAACATCAACCGCGGGAATTTCATTTTTCAGCAATCCGATGAGCCGGTCGGCCGTTGCATCTGACAGTTCATTAAAGTTCCCAAAGTCGATGCGGTTTTGTTCCTCGTCGGCAATGTAGGGTTTGGTGTAAACGTGTGTTGACCAGTTTTCTTCCTGAATAATCAGGTTTTGCGGATTGATGCCATTTTCCTTCATCACCTTCACCATTTCGGCACCAAACGGGTCGGGGCCAATCACACCGAATGCCCTTACATCTTTTACCCCCATCGCGGTAAGGTTGTTGGTCACATTCCCGGCGCCGCCGAGCGAATAACGCTGCTGTTTTACCGGGCGGGTCATCTGTCCGGTTTCTATGGAGATTTCACTCTTCGATTCGTCGATAAACCAGTAGGCATCTAAACAAAAATCGCCAAGCACCGCAATTTTTGCCGAGCTAATGTCATGTAATACTTTTTGTAACTGTTCTTTATTCATTTTGATTTAATCAATATTTTTCAGAAAGAAAATAAAACCATCATTCAGTTTTTTGTCATGGAAGGCGGGGCATCTTCCGGCCGGTTTCCCCAGGTTTTGTTCGGCTCCGCGCCCATTTGAAAAGTGAGCGTAGTGCCGTTTTTTATATCCTCATGGTTGAACCACGGACGGTTCAGGATTTCCCCGTTCAGGGTTGCAGACTGAATGTATTTGTTTGCCCGTGAATTTCCTGTGGTTTCAATAATTAGATTGTTTGCATTGTAGTTGTTTTCATCCAAATGCAGGACTACTTTGCTGAAAGCCGGACTTCCGATGGCATACACGTTTTGTCCGGGCGCAACCGGGTAAAACCCCATGGCACTCAACACATACCAGGCCGACATTTGTCCCATGTCTTCATTGCCGCACAACCCGTCGGGGCCGTCGTGGTACAGTTCATCCATAACTTTCCGAGCCATGTTTTGCGTTTTCCAGGGCATCCCGGCATAGTCGAACAAATACAGGGTGTGGTGGCTGGGCTCGTTTCCATGTGCGTACTGCCCGATTAAACCGGTTACATCCGAAGCGGTTTCCTGAATTTCCGAACTGATGGTAAACAGGGAATCGAGTTTAGCGAGGAATCTATCCCTTCCGCCTTCCAGTTCAATCAACCCCTGAACATCGTGCGGAACAAACCAGGTGTATTGCCAGGCGTTGGCTTCGGTGTAGTGCCGCTCGCTGCCGTGCCCCACGAAAGTGGGGTTAAATGGCGCGAGCCAGTTGCCCTGATCGTCTTTTGGCCGCGCAAACCCGGTGGAAGTATCTATCACGTTTTTGTAAGATTCGGCCCTTTTCGAAAAATATTCATAATCCCCGGTTTTCCCGAGCGCCAGTGCAAACTGCGCCACACACCAGTCGTTGTATGCATATTCCAGCGTCCGCGACACCGACTCCCGAATTTTATTGTAAGGAATGTACCCGTATTCTAAATAATATTCCAGGGCAACCCTGCCTTTTGAACGGTGGTCGGCCGGCGGAGTTTCCATCGCGTTTTTTTTCACGGCTTCGTAAGCTTTCTCTACGTAGAAATCATCGATTCCCTTTCGGTATGCATCGAGGATGGCCGATACCGGATGGTCGCCAATCATATCGTTGGTGTAGCTGTTTCCGAACTGCTGTGGCGTAGGCAGCCATCCGCCCTGATCGTACTGGGCCAGCATGGTTTTAATCGAGTTCAGGCTGCGTTGGGCATCAATCAAAGTGAGCAATGGCATCTGGGCGCGGTGGGTGTCCCACAGTGAAAAGTCGCTCAGGTAGGTAAAACCTTTTGCCGTGTGTACATCTCCGTCCAATCCCACATATTTTCCATCCACGTCGCTGAACGTAGCGGGAAACAATAAAGAGTGGTAAAGTGCGGTATAAAAGGTGGTCATTTTCTCCCGGTTAAATTCAGAACTATTTTCTTCGGGAAGCTGCACCTCAATTTTACTCAGCGCTGTGTTCCATTTTTGTTTTGTCTGTTCCTTTATTTCATCAAAATTCCAGCCGGGTATTTCGGTACCCAAATTCAGGCGGGCCTGTTCAATGTTGGTGTAAGAAATGCCAACCTTAACTTCAATGGTTTCATTTTCAGAAGTTTCATAATCAACATACGCGCCAATATATTTCCCGGCATCCTCTTTTGACCCGGGTTTAATATTTTCTTTATTCCACGTTCCGTAAGATGTAAAAGGTTTACTGAATCTGGCACAGAAATAGACATTTTTGTGTTTCACAAAACCGTGCGATGCGCGATGCCCGACAATTTCAGTGTCGCTTACAATTTCAATCTCGCTTCCCATCCGGTAATCTTCACGAATCCCATGGCCTGCATCAATGATGATATGCGCTGCATCCGATTCAGGAAATGTATATCGGTGAAACCCGGTGCGTTCTGAAACTGTTAATTCAGCTTTCACGCCATAATCCTTCAGCTTCACGGAATAATAACCGGGCGATGCGGCCTCTTCTTCGTGCGAGAACCTTGAGCGGTAGCCTTCATCGGGGTTTTCCTTACTTCCGGGAATTACTTTCAAATCGCCGGTTACGGGCATCAGCAGCACATCGCCCCAGTCGCCGGCACCCATTCCGCTGCGGTGCAAATGGCTGAACCCCATCACCGAACCATCACTGTAATGATAGCCGGAACACCAGTCCCAGCCTTCCACTCCGGTATCAGGGCTCAATTGCACCATCCCACCTGGGAGTGCTGCGCCGGGGAATGTATGTCCGTGATAAGCCGTTCCAATCATCGGGTTAACAAAGTCGGTGTATTGAACGCTTTCAACCTCTTTTTGCTTTTGGCAACTTAGGCCAGTTAGCATGATGAAGGCAATAAAAAGTACAATCTTGGTTTTTTTATTCATGTTGATTTTGATTTATTCAAATTGATTCTTTCAGAATGAGCTCGTTTTCCTTAATTTATTTGATTTTTTGAAAACATTTCTCTCTCCACCATCAGGCAAATCGCGTGATAAACTGGCAGGTGCAGTTCCTGAACAAAAGCAGTCCGCGTTTCCGGCACATTAATAAGTAAATCGCAATATGCTTTCATTTTGCCTCCGGCTTCTTCCGTCATACCAATGGTTTTTAAACTCTTTGCCTTCGCCACCATAAGTGCATCAATCACATTTTGTGCATTTCCGGAGGTGCTGAACGCCAGCAATATATCACCGGGATTTCCGTAACCGACTACTTGTTGTGCAAAAATAACATCGCTGCCAATATCGTTAGAGATGGCAGAAATTAGCGCAGAATGAGCTGATAAAGAAATGGCCGGCAATCCTTGTTGCAAGCTTTCGGCCAAAAACTCTCCCCGTTCAGGGAAAAGTTTACGGAGTTTTTCCTGAACCACTTTCTCCACCGGACGTTTCATCTCAAAACTTTTCATCAGCTCTCCTACAATATGGTCAGAATCGGCACTACTTCCACCATTGCCGCATACCAGCACTTTTCCTCCGTTATTGTATGTTGCTACAATGGTTTTTACCGCTTCTTCAATACGGCCTTCCAAAGGCATCAGGCGGCTATACCGTTCTATCAGTTTCTTTACTATTTTATTTGTCTCCATTTATCCATATTTTTTTCAACATCCTTTTCTCAAAAACTCCAAAGTATAAAGAATCAGCAAAATTCTCAGCGTATGATTTAATTTTAAGGTCTTTAAACTTTCGCACATTTGCAGGGTATTATTTTTACAAGTTTTCACCGTATATCCATCCTTCGCGAGCAGGTTCTTTTAAATATGTATTTAAGTCAGGCCTATTAAGAATCTTCAAATTATCAGAATCGTATTCTACTTTAGTCTGAAAACGTTGGGAAAGGACGCCTATTAGAATCATTTCTGTCAAATCGGCCGAGTAATTAAAATTTGATCCCGGCAAAGTGTTTTCTTTAATACAATTTATCCATTCTTCCTGAGGTTGCTCTTCCAAAGTTCTGGGAATTGTTTTTTCTGGTGCATTTTCAAGAAAATCATTCCATTCGTCATCAGGAACCATTAAACGTGGATTGTTTGGTCTACCTCCCGTAATTAATGATTTCTTTTCACCAATCATAATCATTCCGCTTTCAGGTAATTTACTAACCTTCCATTCAGGTCTGATTTCTGGTTGTTCACCTCCCTCATACCAGGTTAATTCTACCGGCACTTTATTATCTCTTTGTCCAAACTGAAAAGTGACCTTTGAAGTATCAGAGATAAAACTATAATCAGGACTTGGATTTGAAGTAATCGTTTCAACACTATGAGGCATTCCAAGATTAAGTGCCCAGAATGGAGCGTCTAAAGTATGACAAGCCCAGTCTCCTAACATCCCATTTCCAAAATCAAAGAAACCTCTCCATGATTTTGGAACATAAACGTTATTGAATGGACGTTTTGCTGCTGGTCCCAACCACAAATCCCAATCTAATTCAGAAGGTATTGGTTGAGCTGGAGGTGGAAAGCTATCTGGTTTCGTCCAATAGCCGCCTGGCTTAAAATCAAAAGGACCAAACCAGGCATGAACTTCTTTCACCTGGCCAAGTACCCCTGCATCATACCATTCTTTTATTAACCGAATACCATTTGTGGTATGTCCCTGATTTCCCATTTGTGAAATTATACCATAATGATTGGCAGCTTTTTTTAGAGTACGAAGTTGCCAAACATTATGGGCTAATGGTTTTTCAACATAAACATGTTTCCCCATTTCCATTGCTGCCATAGTTGCGGAGAAATGAGTATGATCTGGAGTGGAAATAATGACTGCATCAATTCCCTTCCCAATTTCATCAAACATTTTCCTAAAATCTTTAAACTTTTTTGCTTTAGGAATAGAATTAAACCCAACAGAAGCTCTTGAGTAATCTACATCGCACATAGCAACTATATTTTCATTTGTTACCTTTTCCCAATTAGCTTGACCTCTGCCTCCAACTCCAATAACAGCAATATTTAACTTATTATTAGGTGAACAGCTTAAGAGGTTGGGAATAAAGGACACTCCTGTTGCTGTTAATGCGGCTGTTTTTAAAAAAGTTCTACGTGATAAATCATTCATTTTTTTACTTCAACTTATTTTATTAAAAAATATTAAGCGAATTCAAATTGACATTAACAATTTATTCAAATTATACGTTATATCTCTGGCTGTCATGTCTTTCTCTCTTATTGTTAAACAGGAATCTTTTATTTGTATTTTTTCAACACCTTTGTAATCTTCCGGAATTTTGGACAGAAAGCAAATAAATGATTTATTGATAAGTTCGTCAGCATCAATAAACTCAAAAATATTGCGGTCGAAGATTTTTCCCTTTTTAGCCAGAATCGGAAATGGTTCATGCAACCCTGTGGTGCCAAATTCCATTCCAAATGCAATCGGGACACCATTACTCATTGAGCGCCAATAATTTATCCAAGGATACTGACTAACCTTCCAAATGTAACCTATCATAAGTTTTTCTTTCGGATTACATGCGGTAGTCCAGCCATACGTATCATTTAGATTATATACAAAAGAAGAGACTCTGGGCCATTCATTTGTGAAGTAACGAAAATTCATCTTTTCACCGTTATAATCAGCAAAAGGCCAGTTTAAAACAGGTTCTTCCTGGTGTAAACTTCCATCCTCTTTGTTTTCAAAACCTTTTTCGGTATTGTTGTCAAAAATTGTTGATCTATTTAAAAATGGTGCAGCCAAAGTGACATGTTGTACAATATTAAACATCCGCCCATTTTTATTCAGGTTTTTAATTTCTTCAGTTACCAGAAACACTGGGTCAACATCTGCCAACTGAACTTTCCTGGTTAATTGTAAACCTGCCATTGGCAGACTAGCTCTCATTAAACTTTTTGTGATACAATCCTCTTTTTTTGTAGAATCAAGTAAGTCCCAGGTTTGAGTATTAATTTCACCATGCGGGGTGAATCCATGATTTTTTTCTCCATTGGATGGAGGCCCCCATCGGTCAAAACAAAGGAAATGCCCCTTAAAGGCAGGTTCCAATGGATTGCCAGAACGAAAACTCAGAGGATTCATAGGAGAAGTTTTAAAATGAAAATCAAAATAAGCACCGCCATGTAAATTAATTTGAAGCAGCACATTCTTGTTTTCCATTACTATAATTTCATGACCGGCGTGTTTATTTTCCAAGAGGCTTTCGTGATATTTCATATTTTTAAATTAAAATTATACGCATAAAATTCTTAGATTGTAGTTCTCTTTCAATAGAACTTCATTTTCCATGATCCACTCAAAACCAGAATTCTTAGTATCCAATTATACAAGAATAAAGTCTTGTAAGAACAAGTTTTATCAAAATTCCTCTTGCTAGCACTCACGCTGGCACAACTAATCAAAGCCTACTGTATCACAGGTCATCTATGCTAATTATGGCTACCTGGTTGAACGAGATTTAAGTATTTAAATCCGAAAATTAAAAAAAAAACAGTTCTGCCAACAGATATTATCATCTAAATTGGCAGAACATCTTTTCAAAATTAGGAAGGCATACCGGGTAAAGTCCAGCCTTGTCGATAATTATGTTTGATCAATTCTGCGGCAAATTCTTTAGCCGGGAGAGATTTATCTCTACTAATTACAACCTTGTCACTATCCGAGATATTCGTGAAATTCATATTTTCCCCATTCCAGTGAAGAACCTTATTCAACGACTGGAGTCTGGTTGATAAAACACCCATAACTACCATTTCGTTAAACGGACCTGCTTCACTGAAATCGGATTTGGATGGAGTACGATTTTCAGGACTTTCCTTACATGCACGAATCCAATCTTTTTCATGACTTGTTTCCACTCTTCTTACGGTTTTAGGAACATTTGGAACTCTACCAGAGAGGAGAATAGGATCAGTACCATATTCACCACATACTAAAGTGTCTTTCGTTCCTCTAAAAATAACGCCTGAACTTTGAACCCTATCAACTGGCCAATTATTGGGCAACTCTGGTTTTAGTCCACCATCATACCAGGAAACCTGAATTTCAGGAAAATTAATTTTTACGTTTGAAGGTTTCGTCCGCGAAGGAAAAGTTAAATGGACAATCTCTGCATTAGGTGCGCCATCTGGTGAAAAAGGAGTGGAGCTTCCAATAACCTCTGTGGGATAGCCTAATTTCATTGACTTAAATATCGGATGCATAACATGGCAAGCCATATCTCCAAGAGCACCAGTACCAAAATCCCACCATCCACGCCAAACCCATGGATGATAAGCAGAGTTATATGGACGAAACTTAGCTGGACCAATAAAAAGATCCCATTCTAAACCTTTTGGAACAGGTTCTACTTCAGTTGGGGCTGATAATCCTTGTGGCCATACAGGACGATTTGTATAAGCTTCAATCTTTTCTATTTCCCCAATTTCTCCATTCCAAATCCATTCACAGATTAGATTTACTCCTTCGCCTGAAGAGCCCTGATTTCCCATCTGAGTAGCAACGTTATATTTTTCAGCCAGTTTAGTAAGCAAGCGAGATTCATAAACACTATGCGTTAATGGTTTCTCTGTGTAAGCATGTTTCCCCATAGTTATTGCATTTGCTGTAATAACGGCATGTGTATGATCAGCTGTGGCACACATAATAGCATCAATGGATTTCCCCATCTCGTCAAACATCTTGCGCCAATCATAATATCGTGCAGCTTTGGGATAGGCGTCAAAAACCTCAGGGACATTAATTCTTCCCCCAGTGGTCCAGTCAACGTCGCAAAGAGCAACGATATTTTCATCGGACATTCCGCGTAAGTTACCTCTTCCCTTACCACCAATTCCAATACCCGCAATATTAAGCTTATCGCTTGGTGCCTTATGTCCCAATCCTGAAATCACATTACTCGGAACAATAGTTAGTCCAGCTGCTGCTACGGCAGATGATTTAAGAAAATTTCTTCTGTTCATGTATTTTAAATTTTTCATTTAATTAATTTTTTATTATTGAAATCTATTTAATGGCAAATATTACCAATAAATCTAAGTTTATAATGAAAATCTATATCGAGTATAATACACAAATATAGCGCATCTGATTGCTTTTTAAGTATTTTTTTAATGACTTATCATTCCTTTTCACTATATATTTTAACTTAACCAGATGTATATTAAAACAGTAATAACTGAAAGGACAAACAAGTGTAGTCTCCAGTCGGTAACTCCTCTAAATTTTTCAAATTTATCGGAATAATTTATTGTTGTTTTCTGCAGCTTTTCAGGCTCAGTTTTTTTGGTGAATGCAGAAACAATAAAAAGAACAAATGTAATAAGTATTTCTGCCCAAAGACCACGGTAAGCAAAGTTTAATGTGAACTTATGATGAAGAATAGGGAATAGCTCTTTCCCAGCTTCTGGCCCAATTAATTGATCAATTACAAAAACAGTCGCCAATAAAACACCAAATATTATTGAAACTACGGCACCTTTCAGAGTTACCCTCTTGCTTAATATTCCAAAAAGAATAGCTGGAAATATTGGGATTACAAGGTAAGCAGAAATTGTTTGAAGATACTTATATAACCCTTCATCATTTTTATAAACCAAATAAGCAGCTGCTATTCCTAAAAGTGTCATTGCCAAAATGGAAAGTCGACCAAATAACACTTGTTTTTTTTCTGAAGTAATGGGACGATATTCAATAATGAAATCACGTACTATCAAAGTCGAAACAGAGTTTAGAACAGCAATAAGTGATGATATAAGCGCAGCCAATAATGATGCAAGGAGTAATCCTCTAATTCCGCTAGGAAGCAATTTATTAAGCATAAGGACAAAAGTTTGTCTTGTGGCATCCCCTTCTAATTCTCCCGGAAATAATGCAAATGCGATTATACCTGTCACCGAAAACAGAAATACCGGTAAGAGCTTTAGGAGTGTCGCAAACATGGCTCCCCATCGGGCGTTGTCTAAGTCAGGTGCCGCAAGCGCCCTTTGTACATTAACCTGGTCCATTCCCCAATAAAATATTCCGGCATAAAAGGATGTAGCAATTATACCCCAAAAAGGATAAACTTCATCGTGTGGTTTGTACATAGACATCATATCCGGTGCCTTCTCTAATAGGCCACCCCATCCACCAACTTTGTCAAGTCCTATATACAGCATTAAAGCAGCTCCAACAATAATTATAATGGTTTGAATTGCATCTGTATAGACAACAGCTGTGAAACCACCAAAAATCGTGAAAGAAGCTACAATAATCCCAAGAAAAAAGATAGTGGTCATAATATTCCAGCCTAAAATACTATTTAGTACAAGAGCACCAGCAAAGAGGGTAAATGCAAGTTTAGTCATAACACTTATTACCAACATTAGTCCGGAAAAGAATGTGCGTAAAGAATGATTATACCGTAATTCAAGAAACTCTGGAATTGTAAAGACCTTGTTTTTCATGTAATAAGGGAATAGCACCGCACATGCAATACCCAGATTAATAGCAGTTGTAAGTTCTATAGTTCCGGCTGAAAGACCATACCGATATGAATCTCCAGTTAAGCCAACTATGTGCTCAGCTCCAATATTTGTAGCAAATATGGATGCACCAATAAGCGGCCACTTAACATTTCGCCCCCCGAGAAAGAAACTAGTACTGTCTTTTCCAGCTTTTTTCTTATATGCCATACACATGCCAAAGAAGAGGCTTATGGATACGACTAGAATCACAACAATCCAATCCCACGAAGAAAGAATTAAACTCATTGTTTAAAAATTGTTATTTTAAGAAACTTCATCAAATACTTCATGACTTCAAAAGTATTTTATCCAAGCGATAGATACTCTGAATCATCGATCTTACTGTGTGGTAATTAATTTTCCAAGAATGCCCCATATGTGTCCAAATTGGATCGCCTCTTCGTGTAAGAAGCGGATACCATTCACCAACGGATTTATTAATCACCTTGTCGAAAACAAATCGGTGCACGTTTTTGTAGGCTTCCCAATACTTTTCATCTTCAAGCAATATAACCGCATCAAGTAATCCGATTAAAACTTCTGCTTGTTGCCAAAATTCTTTTTCTCGATCGTAAACTCCACCTGAGTGTGGACCTTCTACAAAAACACCACCAAACTCATAATCAATTCCGTTATTAATAGTGTGATCATAAATGGTACGAAACAACTCCTTATAATCTTTTGGATTAAGTTTCAAAATTTCTAAAGCATGATTTAGCAACCACGCGAATTCTGCATTGTGACCATAGCAGGTGTTATCAGTGGCATTACCTTTCTGTCCTTCTTCTGAAAAGCGATCCCACCCCCAGATGATGTCAAACTTAATTTGCGGTGCAACCGACCAATCTTTATAAAACTGTGGAATGCCGGTTTTGTATTCAGGATGAATGATCCTATTGAGTAAAAGGTCTATAATTTCAAGCAATTTACGTTGGTGTACATCCTGCCCAGTAGCTTCATAAAGTGTAGTAAAAGCTTCCATCAAATGCATATGCACATCTAATGTTTTGCGATCGCCTCCTTGGCTGTCAGGACCGCAGAGCGTCCAGTCTCGTTGGAACATTTCCCAATAACCGCCAAACCTGGAATCGACGCAATATTTCTGAAGCAGATCGAAAACCTTTTCTGCGTACCCGATGCCCCGTTTATCGCCGGTGGCCAGCGTGTATTCACTCAACGAGTAAATGGCAAAACTATGTCCGTAAATAATCTTCTGATCGATCTTTATATTCCCTTTCCGGTCAAGCATCCAGAAAAAACCTCCATGCTCATTGTCCCACATTTTTTCGAGCAGGAAATCCACGCCATGACTTGCCATTTTTGCCAGTTCCCCGTTTCCGTAACCCGCCCGGTGAGCCGAAGAAAGCGTATAAAGACAGCGGGTTTGGGCAATCAGTGATTTTTCGTCTTCGCCGGTGTCGTTGCCTTTTTCGTCGAAATGTGTAAGATAACCGCCATTTTTATCATCAATCATCCTTGATGTCCAAAATGGCAGTAATTTGTTTACCAAATGGTTCTCTGCTTCATCTCGATAATCTATTATTTCTTTTTTATTCATAATTGAATGTAATATCCATGTCAATTAACTTTTAATTTCAAAATATTAAATAGTTTATCTTAAAGTTCACGAATCATTATGTTTTTAAACCACACAGTATAGCCATGATCCTGCAGACCGATATAGCCTTCTTTTGCAATTCCTTCCTGAAAACCTTCAAATCTTTTGAATTTACTATTTTCAACAAGTTCATCCCATTCATCCGTCCAATGGGTGTATTTTACTACTTCTGTTCCGTTCATTGAGATTATTGCTTTGCCGTCGTCAACTTTAATAACGCAAGTGTTCCATTCTCCGGCTGGATTTACAGTAGAAGGATCAGCTGCTATCATATCATACAGTGAACCTGCAAGATGACTGGGTATTTTATTGTCCGTAGCGTTTTCGTTATCAAGCACCTGAATTTCTGGGGCAGCATAATATATTGGTTTGCCAGGCACCTCTCTAACATAGTAAAAAATACCGGAGTTCGCCATTCTCCCAGCTTTCCAGTCAATTGACAATTCAAAATTTCTGAACTTTTTGGGATAAAAGAGGATATCTCCACCTGAGCCTTGCCCGGGTCTTTTCCCTTCCGCGGTAAAAACTTTCATAGCCCCGTCTTCAATTTTCCAGTTGTCCGGCATGTTAGTTCCATTGCATTGTCTCCATCCGTCGAAATTTTTACCGTTGAAAAGCAGTACCCAACCATTCTTTTTCTCCTTGCTGGAAAGTTTATTTGCTTTTTGAGCTATTCCATTGAATGATATTATAATTAGACTGCTAATTAAAATTGAAATAATTACATTTTTTTTCATTTGGTGTACTTTTAAATGTGAAATAATCAATCCATATATGAAGTATAAATTATTTTTTTGTCAAATCCCTATAATACAAATCTTTAGCTTCTATTTTCATGCATGGGTTATGTTCCTGAATAGCCAAATGTCCTGTTTTGTATTCATCATTTTTATACATCATCACTTTCTCATTGTTAATCCAAAAGGTAATTTCATCGCCAACAGCACGAATCTTATATAAAAACCATTCCCCATCTTTTGTCAGCAATTTGGAAGCTTTTCCCGTTGGTGTTCCTGGTTTCCAAAGCCATCCAGCGTAGGCGTCCTGGTTATGACAAATCTGAGCTTCATAGCCCCCGAGGAAAACCATTCTGGTCGTCCAAAATGGCAGTAATTCGTTTACCAAATGGTTCTCTGCTTCGTTCCTGTAATTATAAAGTTCGTTTTTATTCATAGAAAATTTATTTTAGATGGAAACAGCACAATTAAAGTTTTCAAGTTACTTCATTTTGTTTTATAATTCGCGAATTTTAATATTTCTAAACCAGAGTGTATTTCCATGATCTTGCAATCCTATATATCCTTCTTTGGAAATTCCCTCAATAAATCCCGGCCAGGTTTTGAATTTGCTGTTCTGTACAAGTTCATCCCATTCGGGTGACCACAATGTATATTCAACTACTTTGTTACCATTCATTGTGTGAGTAACTTTGCCATTTTCAACTCTCAAAACGACTGTATTCCAAAAGCCAGCAGGATTTACTGTTTTTGGATCGGCAGCTATCATGTCATACAATGAGCCTGCCAGATGGCTGTCTATTTTATTATCGCTGGCTTCTTCATTATCAAGAACTTGTACTTCCGGTGCTGCATCACCAATCCCCATACCGGGAACTTCACGGATATTATAAAAAATTCCTGAGTTGGCCTTTGGTCCTGCTTTAAAATCGACTGAAAGTTCAAAATTACCGAACTTTTTTACTCCATAAATAATATCTCCACTTGATCCTTTCTCTCCTGGAAATACTTTCATTGATCCATCGTCTTCAATAACCCAGTTGGCAGGCATTTGAGTTTCGTTATACTTTCTCCAGCCATTAAAGTTATTACCATTAAATAACAATTCCCAACCTTCTTCTTTTTCCCTTTTTGAAAGCTCATTCTCGCCTGATTTGGATAGGTCTTTGTAATATAGATCTTTAGCTTCAATCTTCATCCCCGGGTTATGTACCTGAATTGCAAAATAGCCTTTTTTGTATTCGTTGTCATAATGTATCATCACCGATTCATCATTGATCCAAAATTCTATACGACTACCTATCGCTTTAATACGATATTCAAACCATTCACCATCTTTAGTAGGGTTTTTTGAAGCTTTTCCTGTTGGAGTACCAGGTTTCCAAAGCCAACCAGTGTGTGCATCTGATTTATTGTCAATTTGTGCTTCGTATCCGCGTGGGTAACCATCAGGATTCCCTAATGGTGGATTAGCGCGAAAGTAAAAACCGCTGTTAGCATTTTTACCAGTGCTGGTAACACGAAATTTACCTTTTACTTCAAGGTCGGTAAGTTCAGGAGTAGCATAAATATGCCCGTTGTCGCCTTCACCAATCAAAACCCCATCTTTGACAACCCATGTTGCTTTTCCGCGAGCTGTCCATCCAGCTAAATCTTCTCCGTTAAATAAGGAAATCCAACGTGATTGAGCTTGAATAGAGTTGATACTTAAAAAGGTTACCGCTATTATTAATAAAATTGATTTTTTCATTATCGAAATTTAATTTAAAACAGATTTAAAATAACTGTAAAATGGTGACTGTTTGAATTCTTAGATTCAAACAGTCACACCAATAAAAACTCAACGACCTCATTATGCAGGCATGTCGGGAAGTGACCAACCTGTTCGGTAATTATGTTTAATTAATTCCTGCGCAAATGATTTTGCGTTAATTGGATCACTCCAAACTTTATTAAAACTTGGATGTCCTTCAATGATCTCCATTCCATCATCAATACAAAATTTGAATTCTTCATTATCACGGATGTTGGTAAATTGCATATTTGGTCCATCCCAATGCAATTCTTTATTCAAATCTTGCAAACGAACAGCGAGAACTCCCATTACAACCATTTCATTAAATGGCCCGGCTTCAGAAAACGGTGAAGCGGTTTCAGTTCTATTTTCAGGACTTTCCTTACAAGCCCTAATCCAGTCCTGCTCGTGACTGAGTGTAATGCGCGGAATGGATTGAGGAACATTTGGTACGCGTCCTGACAATAACCAGGGCCTCCGTCCGTAACAACCACAAATGATTTTATCCTTTGTTCCGTGGAATATTACCCCTCCGCCATCATCATTCATGTCGCGCCCTTCAGGCCAGTTTGATGGTTTCATCGGTCTCATGCCTCCGTCCATCCAGGTTACCTGCACTTCGGGAAAATTTATTTTAATTCCCTTTTCCTTTGGACGGGCAGGAAATACTAACTGAACAGTTTCGCTATCCGGAGGTGAATCTGTCATAAGCAGGGTTGAAACTCCCTGAACCTTTGTAGGATAACCCAGTTTAAGACCCATAAATACCGGATGAAGAATATGACAGGCCATATCTCCGAGCGCACCAGTGCCAAAATCCCACCAGCCCCTGAAAGTCCAGGGAGTGTACATACGATGGTACGGGCGAAATTTGGCCGGCCCAATAAATAAATCCCAGTTCATTGTTTCTGGTGGCCACATGCCCATTTTAGGAGCAGCCAACCCTTGAGGCCATAAAGGCCTATCAGTAAAGGCTTCAACTTTCGTAACTTCTCCGATTTCGTTGTTCCAAAGCCATTCCTGAATTAACCGTACCCCTTCCTCCGAGGATCCCTGATTCCCCATAGACGTGGCAACCTTGTATTTTTCAGCAAGTTTTGTTAAAAGTCTTGATTCATAAACAGAGTGAGTCAATGGCTTCTGTACATAAACATGTTTGTTTAGTGTCATTGCATGAGCAGCAATAATCGCATGACTGTGGTCTGCAGTTGCAACTAAAACTGCGTCTATTGACTTATCCATTTCATCAAACATTTTTCGCCAGTCCCAATACTTCTTTGCATTTGGATAATGATCGAAAGTACGTTTACTATGGTCCCAATCAACGTCACACAACGCAACAATGTTCTCGTTCTCCATTCTTCTCAGATTACCAAATCCCATACCCCCAATACCCACGCCTGCAATGTTTAATTTGTCGCTGGGGGCCTTGTGCCCAAGACCAGCAACTGCATGACGGGGAACAATACTGAAACCAGCAGCAGCTGCTGCCGTGGTGCCAATAAAGTTGCGTCTGTTAATTTTTTTTAAGTTTTTCATCTTATCAATATTATAAAAAAATTTGAATTACCGCTAACAATTCCTGCTGAGGTTGCAAGAATAATATTTCTTTTAACTAAACATTTCATTTTAGACTATCATACAAATTACATGATAAACAGGCAAATGCAGCTACTTAGCATAAGCTGTTCTTGTTTCCGGAACATTTATAAGC
>MTKW01006247.1_pt1 | contig 18183 bp, 17 predicted proteins | sample 1042761 | NCBI WGS metagenome assembly MTKW01 (sample SAMN06205366, study PRJNA360243) | anaerobic digester metagenome | biome: Wastewater treatment plant; feature: Anaerobic digester sludge; material: sludge; isolation source: anaerobic digester fed with sludge from wastewater treatment plant ... | reverse complement strand
CCTCCAATCCAGTCTGTTTCTTCAGTCATAATAACCTTCAGTCCATTGCGGCACGCTGCAAGAGCTGTTGCACAACCCCCCAATCCTCCGCCTGCAATTACAACATCAGCAGATAAACCTCCTGATTTTATTTTATTTTTCTGATTTGATTTAAAAGCCGCTGAACTTTGTAAAGATGGGCTTAATAGTATTCCACCACTTCCGGCTGTAATTAGCGTTACAAAATTTCTTCGTCTCATATTGAATTGATTGAGTTAACTTTTCTGTTTCGGATTTTGTAAGTATTCTTTATACCTGTTATATAGATGGCCAGCTTGCAGATAGGCTGATTGTGGACTCATAAAATGTGAAAACTCAAATGTTATTGCATTATGAATTCCTGCTTTTGCTGCCATTTCAAGCTTCAATAAGAGTTTTTCCCATTTGATGGGCATAAATTTGATGGGCATATCCCTGTCAAAAGTCTCTGAATTGGTCCAGCATTCAAGATTATATTTATCGGCTAATGATTTATTAATCTGAAGGAAGCTGGTCAGATCATTATAATCCACATGCCCATCCTGAAAGGCAACTATGTCAACCGCCCCTTTTATTCCATCAAAAATTTCATTCCATTCGGCTTCGTGCTGTTTAATTGTTATGGCGTTTCTTTTTGTTGTGCGGGTTAAGTATTGGCTTACATTTTTTATCCCATCGATATAGGGTGAAATAAGTACCGGCAGCCCACCCGAAACATTTTTACAATGTTGGGCAAGACCAGCATACAAATCAATGATTTGTCCTGTTTTTTGGCTGATTTCGTGAGAAACATACCATCCTTTGAAGGCAGGCATTTTCTCATACTTTTTCCATGCTTCGTCAATGAATTTTTTGTTGATATCGATCTCCTTTTGAAAATTTCCTTCGGGCCAGTATTTTCCTGAATCATATAATCCAAAATAAAAATCCATTTTGTGCTTATCTGCCAATTCCAGAAACATCTGAACCAGGTCAACGGGTGGCAGGTAGGCTCCTTCCTGTTGCATCAAAACCTCAGACGGGAATGTCTGCCACTTTCCATATCCTGCACGTATGAGAATAACCGTGTCAATACCTATCTCTTTCATGTAACCAAAATCCTGGTCCCACTCTTTTGTTCCCCAATTTTGATGGGGGATGTCGTGGCTGATTTCATCTAAAAATGTGCCTTTAATCTTCATGATTTTTTTATTCAGAAATATTAAATCGTTTCATAATCTTTTATCTTGTCCAACCAATTAAATTTCAATACAATTGAGGTAAGAACAAATAACACCAGCGAAACAACCAGCCCCTGTGGTCTTCTCAGCACCAGGTAAATGGGGGCGGTAATTAAGGTAGTTTGCCATACAATTCCTACCAGTATATTAAAAGCATCGCGAGGTAAATCCATATTTTTAGCTATGCCGGGATATTTTTTCTTTGCCTTTTCATAAATTGGGTTCCACCAGCCCCACGGACGTACATTCTTGTAAAATTCAATCAGCGTGCTTTCATCAACAGGTTCAGTAAACAAGCACCCAAGAAAACTGCCAATAGATGCCATACCCAGGATTAACGGGAACAGATAAATATCAGGAGTGTCAGGGAAAAACAAAAACTTCAGGGTTGAACCGGCTAACCCTGCCAGCATCCCCCAAAAATAACCGTAACCGTTAAAGCGCCACCAAATCCATTTGAGTACATTGGCAGCCACATAACCCCCATACAGAGAGGAAGTTATCCATAGCGTGAGAGAGTTGATAGAGGCAGAGAAAAAACCGAAAATAATTCCGACTATCACAATACCGATGGAAGACAAATAGCTTATCCGGATATACTTTTTATTGGAAGCATTTGGATTGATGTATTTTTTATACAAATCGTTCACAATGTATGCCGGAGCAGAATTCACAAACGCCGAGAAGGTTGACATAAATGCCGCCAGCAGCCCTGCCAGGATAATGCCCTTCAGTCCAACAGGCAACAAATTGTTGATTACAAAAGGAAGAATTTTCTCGAAGTCGATAGCCCCATCACTGGCTTCCATCATTGGGGCAACAGAAACCAGCGCCAGAATTCCCAGTCCGGCAACCATCAAATAACGCGGCGGATAAAGGATCAGAGAAGTTAATCCGCTCATTTTGGCGGCATCGCGCGGTGTTTCGGTGGATAACACACGCTGCATGTCGTAGCTCGGTACCGGTCCGGCTAAACTGGAAAAAATTCCTTTGAAAAACATCATCATTACCATGGCTCCCAACATACCGTAACCGTCTTCGGCAACTTTTCTGTTCACCTGGTCAAAAATNNTCATTGCAAACCATGCCACGGCAATGCAGGCGATGGTCATCACAAAAAACTGCATCACCTCTGTGGCAACTACGCTGTACATTCCGCCCTTTATCACATATAATGTTGTGATTGAGAGTAGAATGGTTGCATATGTATATTCAGAAATGATATGAATATTACCAAGAGTAAAGGACAAATCCCAGGGGAAAATCATTACGGTAAATTTCCCGATGCCCACAAAAAAGTAGGCGATAAAACCAATGGCGCTAATAACCGCAAAAACTACTACGATAATGTGTGATAACTTTCCTCCTGTGTCATTCCCAAACCGGGTTGTAATCCATTCGGCACCGGTCATTACATTGGAACGGCGCAGCCAGATGGCCATAAAAATCATCACAAAAATCTGATTCCAGACGGGCCAGAGCCAGGGAATCCATACGCTTTTCAATCCGTAAACAAAAAAGATGGTAACTGTCCATGCAGTACCTGAAACATCAAACATTCCGGAACCATTGGATAAACCCAGATAATACCATTTCAACTGGTTGCCGCCTAAAAAATAGTTTTGCAAACTTTTCCCGGCTTTTTTTGAAATCCAGAAGCCAATAAAAATGCTAAGTGCAATGTAAGCGGCTATTATCAATAAATCAATCCAATCGAACCTCATTCTGATTTAGTATTACAAAGTTTCTTTGTAAGCAATTGTGTTTCCCTTGTTAATTGTGATTCCCTTGTTGTTTGCAACAAAATGTGTTATCATTTTTTGTGAAGCTTTTCTGCCCGTTCGATACCTCGTTTAACAGCATCCCACTGGTTATACTTCATCAGATAAATCATATCAAAATACATTAAGCCATCGCCCACAGTTAAAGCAATATAGACAGCTTCTTCTGCATTTTGGGGTTTGTTTTCATAATTTAACCCGTATAAACTTGCGCAAACGTCCACATCTCCCATAGTCACTCTTTTTGCATTTAAGATTGCCCCCTCTACACTCCATTCATTCTCTGCACCGTACAATGCCTGTCCGTAAGCTCCAGTCATATACAGGTCAAGCAGTGAAGATAATCCATAGTTTTTATATTCTGGAGTAGCCCATGAGTAATGAAGAGAAGCATCAAACCTGTTACTTGCCCAATTCACTCCTTCGTTATAATAGGATGAATACCAAGAGCCGGTATATGTTCCAAATCTGATATGCGGATTTATCTCTTTTATCTTGTTTTTTGTGTTTTTGAAAAGATCATAAATGGTTTTTGCCCGGAATTCGAGCCACTTTTTATAATGTGTCCCGGGAACAACCTTATCGCCATTCCAGGTAAAAACAGAATATGGAAAAGCATCGACAGTTCTCCCAATGTATTTTTCAAACTCACCTTTTGTGAGTTGAGAAAAATCACTTTCAATAGAATTAAAACGGGCTCTGTCCAGAACAATACCATCCAGATTTGAATAGTTTTGAGCCAGCTCTTCCACTATAGATAAAAGGTATGCTTGCACTTCAGGATTTACCGGATTGAAAAATTTTGCATGTGATTTTTCATCGTCCATAATTGAAACAATTCCTGATGGATAATAGAGTTGAGTTGTCCATGAATTCTTATCACTCTCCCGGTACAAGACACCTCCGTCGCGAATATTTCCACCAACCATAATGTTGATATTTGCATTCACTTTTAATCCCAGATTATGAGCCTCTTCGATAAATGTGCCGAGATAATCCCATGTAGCGGTCCTTTCGATATTGTTTAATTTTTTAATTTGCTCAACAATATTACTCTCATACAGAACATCGCCGCATGTAGGTCTCACATCCACAACCACTTCCGTAAATCCTGTATTTTTTGCTTTAACTAATGTGTTCCGGATATTTTCCTTACTGTTTGCCAGGTATTCAAAATTAGCCGAGGCGTCAATCCATAAAATTTTTGGTTTTTCACTCACGGGAATAGAAGGTTGCTCCGTAGGAGGTTCTTTCCACTGAACTTCATCATCTCCGAGTTTGTAACCTCCGGAGTCTGTGCAGGAAACAGTTACAATCAGGTAAAATAATACGGTATAAAATTTTATTTTCATCCAATTAAAATTAAAAGTTTTCAAAGGTATTGGATGCCTGCCTGTCCGGTAGGCAGGTAACTCCCTCATTTTAATTATGCTTGTTTGTGAAGCATTTCTTCATGGTCGTTTCATAAAAAATGAAAAAAGAGCAGAGAGATAAAACTCAAATTTCGGCAATAATTAAAGCAAATAAAAGAGGGGCTGAACTTAAATTGGATTCTTCTTGATGTTTTCAAATCCAATATTCAGCTCCTCTTTATATTTATTCCTTTCTAATAAAACTTATCAATAGATTTCCCAGAGTTCCACTCCGCCATTAGTGCACAAGAATGCAACAACAGCAGACTGTCCATCCGGAGCAATCTTCACTTTCACTTCGCCCGTAACATTTCCATTAGTGGCATAATTGGAATCCATCGGAAATTTTAACCAATCATTCCACACTCTGAATTTAATCAGATCCATGACTGAGTTAATCTGTTCGGGCCTGAGCATTACTTTTCTGACATCAAAAATCTCCCTCATCCAGTTGTATGCATTCTGCTCAATCATAAATATATAGTAAGCTCCATCCATTTGGGCATAGTCAAAAGCATGGCCTCCACCTAGCCATTGATGATAAATATCCTGAATGTGATGCTCTGATTGATAGATTGGCTGGTTGGTTGTTCCATCCATATATGTAATGGCAACTTTGGCAACTCCATTCTCATACCGTGCCACAAAATAGTTGCTATTGGCACCAACCTCAATCGGTACAATTTTGGCTTGAACACCCATGGTATAATCGAGCGAATAATCGACCCTTCTGGGTTCTTCCGACACGACCTGACCGTTTTTGATTTCCCATTGCAGGAACGTGTTTTTATTGGAGAGCCCCAGATAGAGGAAAGCGTGATCGGTCATATCGCCTCTCACATAGATTTTTCTGCCGACCTGTACTCCCGGAACATCCAGTGCATATTCAAACAGCAGTTCAGGGGTTGCCGTTACACCTCTCCACCAGTACATGTGAATCACATCTCCTTCAGCAATGCCAAAGTTACATGAGGCAATATTGCCCGCATCATCGGTTGCCATGTGCAGCGGAACCGTTCTTTGGAGGCTGCCCCAGTCGATCCCTTCCATGGAGATATCACCGGCTTTTTCACCATCAGAAATGTTTATGTAGAAAAATCCGCCCCTGTCGTGTATCACAATATAATCGCCGCTGAAACCCACAGCACCATTATTATGGTTGGTGAAGTTTAGCTCGGTGGCGGTTTTTTTCCATAAAGTACGGTGCTGATATTGGACGCTTAATTTTGCTTCGATTGTATAAGCTTGTCTTGCTCCATCAGCTCCTACTACTTCAAATTGATAAGGCTTAGATAAATCCACAGGCCCTTCAAAAGGAGGTTCAACTTTTGCATTGTTGGGAATGATTGCCGATACATTGATTTTTGTCATATCAGTGGTTTTCAGTCCATTGATATCCGCATCAATAACAATAGCTCCCTCTGTTTCTGTATCCTCTACAGTGATTTTGGTGTCAATCAGATCAGAGGTTAAGAAACTAAGTGTTGTTAGTTTATTCCCGGCTGTTGGTATCAATTCTTCTGGTTCCTGACAACCTGATATTAGAATTGCTAAACCAAGAATACACAAAGACAGTAATTTGTTTTTATTCTTTCTCATAACTTTTCAATTTTTTACCACAAAGGTGTTTGTTTGCACAAAGGATTATTATTTAATTCACTTTGAGGTACTGGTAACTTATAGTAACTCTCCTTAAATATCCGATTCTGATTATCACATTCAACGGTTTCATATATAACCGGTCCGCCATCTCTGGTAATTTTAGTTCCGTGCATCCTCTTCCCGTCAAGTACATCAACGGCTATTCTCCAACGACGCAAATCCCAAAGACGATGACCTTCAAAAGCCAGTTCTACCTTACGCTCTTCCCTTATGATTTCACGTAAAGCCTCTTTATCGGTTACGGTAATGTTTGGCAACTTAGCTCTTTGCCTAACTTTATTGAGAGACACTAAAGCCTCTGAACCTCTTCCCAACTCATTGAGAGCTTCAGCATGGTTCAACAATACTTCAGCATATCTTACTTCATACCAGGTTTGTGAGCTTACGCCATCCATCGGAGCATTTTCATCAACCATTTTACGGATATAATAACCTGTTGTTGTTCCTCCTGAACTTTGTTGTGCAGCATAAGGTTCAAAGCCGTCTTTTCCTCCCACAAAAGTCTCAATTGTACGACCTTTCCATGAGGCACCATTATAAAGTATGGAAGCGTAGAAACGAGGTTCTCTGTTTTCGTATGGATTGGCAGCATGCTCCGGATTGTTCCAGTCAAATTGACTTCCATCAGACATCCGATAGGAATCTACCATTTCAAGCGTCGGTCCGGCTATGCCAATAACGCCTTCACTTTTATCTCCCTTTGGAGAGTATAGTTTATGGAATCCGTGCCCTAATGTGCCTCCAAAACGATAATTAAGAACTCCTTCCTTACTATCTTTTGTCTTAAAAATTTTATCGTAATCCGACTCAAGCTGATATAAATTACCCTCCTCTTTTATCACCTCTTCTGCAGCATCTACTGCATCCTGCCACCTTTCAGCATAGAGCATTACTCTTGATTTATAACCTAAAACTCCTCCTCTTGTCAGGCGGCCTAAATTGGCATTATCCCAAGCCCGGGGAAGATTGTTTGCAGCAAAATCCAACTCTTTTATTATGAAATCATAGCATTCATTCTCAGTGCTTCTTGCCTTAAATGCTTCGTTTGGTCCATCGATGTAATCTCTTATTATTATTCCACCATGACTTCTGACGAGCATAAAATGCAGAAATCCTCTGAAAAATCTTGCCTGCGCTTCCATTAGTGTCTTATCTTTTCCGCTATAAGTGGCATAATTCTCCAGTCCGAATAAAAACTCATTAATCCTTCGGATCCGGTTATATTCATAGGAATAATCAGAAAGAACCGGGCTGTTGGGGCTGATAATTGAACTAAGAATTGTTTTGTTCACATCACCTCCATTAGGTCCCATGACGTGTTGATTATACTTTACTATATCACTAAATCCATCGTTCAATGCTACCCCTGCATATTTTACACCATAAGGGCCATATTCATAAATTGGTTTATAGAACCCATTGATATATAAATAGGTGTTTTCCATTGTTTTCCAAATCTCCGCTTCTGTGTAAACGGTACGTGGTTCGGGATTGAGATATTCCTCACTACATGCACCTAACAAAAGAAAAGAGATCAGAAAAAGTAACTGATATTTAATTTTACTTATTTTCATTGTTATTTCATTTAAAATGTCACACTTACACCAAACTCATATGTACTTTGTTGCGGATAATATCCATTGCTAATTTCCGGAGCTTCCGGATCGATACCGTACTTGTTCAAACCAGACCAGGTAATAAGATTGGATCCGGTAAAGCTCAGGCGAATTGCATCAATTCCAACATTTTGAAAATAGCTGTTTTTAATGGTATATCCTATTTGAGCATTTTTTAATCTAAGATAATCAGCGTTGCGCATCCACCAGGAAGAAGCCCATCCGTTTGCATTACCAACTTCGGCAGCAACTGTGGTAAGACGGGCAAACTCAGAATCCGGATTTTCAGGAGTCCAGCTATTTTCTATCAGGAAATAAGGTGAGTTGCCGTTGCCATGAAAGGGACGGGTATATATGGTAGCATCTACGTGACCATTGTCATAAACACCACTCAGGAACATATCACGAATTGCTGCACCCTGAAAAAATAGTGACCCATCAAAACCTTTCCATGAAGCTCCCAGATTAAGACCATACATCAACTCCGGGAAACTGCTATTCCCAAGAAACGTATAATCCTGAGCGCTCTCAATCCTTCCATCACCGTTCAAATCTTTGTAAACGATGTCGCCGGGGCGAATCTGACTTATTTTTTGAAGGTGGCTAAGCGTTGGTGTATTCATAATTTGCTCTTCCGACTGGAAAAGGCCTTCGGCAATGAATCCCATTTTTTCACCCATTTTTCTTCCGGTGCGTTTTTGATAAGCGGGTGTATTCGGACTTTCATTCATTTTCAAAATTTTATTCCGGGACCACCCCAAATTTCCTTTTATATTATAAGATACTTCACCGATTTTATTATTATGTGTCAAAACCAGTTCCAATCCCCGGTTTGCCACTTCGCCTCCATTTACTGTTCCAGGGTAATTACCACCCAATGACGGTGGGTAAAGACTACCTCCGCCGATTAAGATGTCGCGGGTATGCTTATAGAAATAGTCAAACTCCATTCCGAATATTCCTTTATCAAGCATCATTTCGAAACCCAGGTTATATGTAGCCGTTTTCTCCCAGGTTATATCTCTGTTCACCTCTCCTGCAGTATATACAGAGATGTATTCTTTATCCCCAATATAAATAGTTGCCGGATTTCTTCTCATCATATTCAGATAGGCAAATTGCCCCACATTAAGATCATTACCGAGAACTCCGGCAGAAGCACGAAGCTTCAGATTTGCAATTTTATTTTTCAAAGTACTAAAAAAAGGCTCCTCGGAGACTCTCCATCCGACCGATGCAGCAGGAAAGAATCCCCAACGGTTGTGTGGAGGAAAACGCGAAGAACCATCATAACGAGCTGCCAGTTCAAGCAGGTATTTATAATCATAGGAATAATTGATTCGACCAACAAAGCCGGCGCGTCTGAAAATACTGCTATTCCCCCACACATTGGGTCTTCCGTTTACATCTTTGATATCATTTCCCATATCAAGTTCGTGAAGAGTAGTTACATCATAATCTACTGCAACAGCTCCCAAATTTTCACCTTCCTGCAACGCTTCTTCAAATAAGAATAAACCGGAAATATCGTGTTTGCCAAAAGTATTCTCGTAATTGACTGACGGTTGCAATGTTCTCCTGTAAAATTGGCTGTTTGCATGTGTGAAGGCTTCTACGTTATTTTCTGTTATTGATAAATTGGTCAACACTTCAGAGTAGGTATTCGTTGCAATGTCATAACTATTTACCATTTCAGGAGCTGCCCATGCTCTTTGTGTTGTATAGTCCTTATCGTAACTCATTTTAATGCCAAATTCAAGTCCTTTAACCCAAGGCAGTTCCCAAGCTAATTTTGCAGATGTCTGAAGGACATTCAAAATCGAGTTGTTGTAGCCTACATTGTTATAAACCACAGGGTTATATGTTATGGTTTTGTTGAAGTGACCAACCGTAGGCAAACCATCGTATGTGGGAGGCAGAAACGGAAATACTTTTGATGCCAGCATCACCGGGTTGTTCCATGCCTGATTTGACACACTGAAATATCCCGATTTACGAGCCTCCTGACGAGCTGCCATATCCAACTCTATCCGAAATCCGTGATTCAAACTCACATCAATATTGGAGCGCACATTGTAGCGCTGAAAATCAAAGTTGTCAATAATCCCGTCTTGCGAAAGATAACCTGCCGACAAGAAGTATTTTACAAAATTATTTCCTCCATTCACATTAATATTGTGATGTGTTGAAAAGGAACCCGGCTTCATAATTTCATCAAACCAATTTGTGTTTTGAATTTTTCCTTCCGGATCACCATTTAAGGCTTTTTCATAAAGGCTCTGGGTGAAGATCGGTTCTTTTCCGTCCATTTCAAGAGCCTTGTTATACCATTTTATAAAATCCGGCCCATCGAGAAATTCGGGGAAAAAGGTATTCTGGTTGTATGAAACTTTCCCTGTGTAGGTTATTTTTGGTTCTTGCAAAGATCCACGTTTTGTTGTAACCAAAATTACTCCACCTGCACCTTGAACACCATAAACTGCTGCCGCAGAAGCATCTTTCAAAATGGATATTTTATCAATATCGTTTGGATCTAACTGTGCAAAACTGCGTTGCACGCCGTCCACAATCAAAGTAGCTGAACTATTCCCCAAAGTAGAAAGCCCCCGCACACGTATGGAGGAACCATCATACCCCGGCTGCCCTGAAGTTTGAAGTGAAGTCAGTCCCGGTAATTTCCCTGCAAGTGCAGAAGAGATATTTCCAGAGGGAGCCTGCAGCAGTTCTTTGCTTTCAATCTGTGCCACAGAACCTGTGACGCTCACTTTCTTTTGAGTTCCATAACCTACCACTATTATTTCCTCAAGCTGTTCGGTATCCTGTTGTAGGATAACATCTAAATAGGTTCTTCCTTCAAGTGCAATCTCCTGACTTGAATAACCCACATAAGAAAAAATCAGTGTAGCATTAGAGTTTGGCACAGCAAGAGAAAATTCACCGTTAGCATCTGTAATGGTACCCAGATGAGTATTTTTTACCACTACATTCACACCAATCAGTGTTTCTCCTGTCTGGTCAACAACTTTTCCTCTTACATTTACCTGCGCAAACGCAACATTTGTCGAGAAAAGCAGTAGCACTAACAACAGATTTCGTACGAATCTGTTGTTCTGCATCAATAATCGTTTGTTACATTCCATAGAGTTATTTTTTATTGTTTAAAAATTAATAGAGTACCTGCATTTTCATTGTAAAAATTTAATCTTGTTTATTTAATTTTCATCTTTTCCTATTTTCTTTTCTTTTCATAAAATTGACTAATGATTAATTTCTTTCCGCTCTTTGGATTATGAGGTTAATGACCCGGCGATATAATGCCCGGTCTGTTTCTTCTTCTGATTGAGATAATTTATAAAAAGCATCTCCTCCCTGATAATAGGCTACTTTTAATGAGTCAAACACTCCGTTATTTTCATAAACATCCAGATAATCAGTCAGTCGGTATCCCCATCCCATATTTTTCAAAGCTCTGTCATCAAATTCAATTTCCATATTCATCTGAAATTTTTTAGCTCTGTTGCAAGCTTCCTGCAAACGGGAATAGGGTATATTCTCATTGAAAAAATAGTTGGGCTGATAATAGGGTACATTAAATCCCAAATTACTCCATTCAGAATAGCCGTCGGAGTTGAAATAGGGAATCCAGTAAAAGTCGTACTTCTTTTCATAGAGGTAGTCAGCAACGTCTTTTGCAAGATCCCTGCTGTTGGTTGCTTCTTCCGCTAACCAGTAAAAGCCAACGAGCTCAACATGCTCAAAGCTGGCATTTTGGAAAAGTTGTTCGGCATAATCGATATACCATTTGCAGGCATCTAGCCTGTTTCCTTTATTGAAAAAATGGAGCGAACGGCCATCCAATTGCCCCCACTCGGTTTGATTTGGAATTGGCTCGGGAATACTTATTACAATTTTTCTTTTTTTGAATTTACCCTGTATCCGGCCATTTTTCCTGACATCATCAATTTGTTCGTTCAGTGCATCTATGGCGTTTCCTTTTGCAAAATAGTTTTCAAGCAAATGCGTCCACTCAACCTTACGTGCAGCTGAAGCCTGATATCCGGAGGCGAAGCCGCGACCTTGTCCGTTATGTATTTCCAAAAAGAGAAACCCGTCGAAAAGCCAACTTGCCTTCCCATTCATTTCTGCTGAAACATAAGGTGCAAAATGCTCTTTATTCCACTTAATGCTCCGATGTGCTCCACCATCATAAATAAGAACCATGTCATTAGGTACCTCTTGATAATGCTTCAATTCTCCAGATGAAGTTTCCTCTTTAAAAATTAACTTCTCATCATCGCCGTTCAGCTTGTTTCCGTATGAACATGCAGTCATGCTTAACATAAAAACTCCCCAAAAAATGATTGAAATTGATATTTTTAAAAGGCTTCTTATCATGTTCTATGGTTTAATTTTTCGTTTCTGTATTTATTATATAAGATTGTTTTTTCTTAATGCCAGAGCACCTGCTCCTTTAATGGCAGCGTCAGGTCCTACTGAGCTGAAAGTAAGTTTACAAGACTGGAGGAGTAATAACAGAGAGGTGTGCATCATTCCTGACTTGATTGAATCTAATAATATTTTTTTTGCAGGTGCAAATTTCCCCCCAATAATGATTATCCCCGGGTTCAATAAATTTATGATATTACCGAGAGCCTGCCCAAGTTTAAAACCAATACTATGGGTTAAGGAAATAGATAAAGCATCACCCTCACTGGCAGCTTTTAAAATTTCTTTAAAGCTTACTTTATGGTTTTGTCTATTTAGCACCAACAATGAAGTTTCGCCTGCCTCAATTTGTTCTTTAAAATTTTCTTCCAAAGCATAACCTGAAACTTCGGTTCCCAGGCATCCCCTTTTTCCGCATAAACATAATTTATTGGATTCAGCAATTTGCATGTGCCCAAATTCGCCAGCAAAACCATCTTCTCCCGTTACAATTTCCCCATTTGCAATCATGGTTAGTCCCATACCCTGACTTAAATTGACTACAAAGGCATTTTTTACATTTTTGGCTTTGCCAAAAACCTGTTCTGCAAGTCCTATTAAATGGGAATCATTATCAAGATAAACCGGGAAATGGAAATATTTTTCAAAATAGGCTGCCAACGAATTTTCTAAAAAATTAAAATAACTGTATGAAATGCCTGTTCTGGAACTTATCCGGCCGGTAATTCCTATCCCCATACCTAAAATTTTGTTTTTGCTAATCCCCGATTGATTAATGGATTGACTAATAAAAGCTAACACCTCATCCAGGCATTTTTGTGTGTTTTCAAGAATAAATCCTTCAAATTCAACAGCATATTCTTCCTCCATTGCAAGGTTGTAAACTGAGACCGAAAGCCCTCTCAGTAAAATAGTCACTCCAATAGTGTATGCGTAGCTTTTATCAACCCTATATAAAAAGGGACGTCTGCCATTTTCTGTTTCCTTTTTCCCTGACTCAACAATGATTTTTTCTTCAATAAGTTCGTTAATTAATCTTGTGCCGGTAGGAACACTTAACCTCACCTTTTTACACAGCTCAGGAATTGTTAAAGCCTGGTCTGCTTTGTTTAGAATGGAGACAATTTTTTTCTTTTGAGCATGTTGCCTGCCTTCATTACTTACATCTGCAATATCTTTTAAAAATAGATCCAAGGAAAATAGATTTATAATAATTATTGTTTGATGAGTGCAAGTTCGTATTTATTTTTATTAATTGCAAATGATTTCAGTAAATTTATTTTTAAATGTCTCAAATCTGCAGATAAATAATTTTATAGTTTTAAAAATTATAAAATATGAAACCACTGAAGTTGCAGTGAAAAAGAGCTAATTACATATCATTTAGTTAGTGATTTTTGGTTTTCGTATCTGGCTGTTGGCGTTCATGGTGATTGACAACCCTCGAAATTGAAACATTGAAGAAAAGTTGTATTTTTGCCTTTATGGAAGAACAAATTGAAAATATTGAGGAGATAATAAAATACTGGAAAAAATCATCTGACCAGAACTATGCTACAATGAATAATCTTTTAAAATCAAAGGATTACAATTGGGCTTTATTTATTGGGCATTTGGTTATTGAAAAACTTTTGAAAGCTCATTGGGTTAAAACTCAAAAAAAACACGCCCTTTTTACCCATGATCTTCTAAGATTATCAACCAAGTGTGGATTAGAAGTTTCCAGTGAATATGAAGAATGGTTAGACAATATCTCAACTTTTAATCTAAATGCACGTTATGATAATTATAAGCAGGATTTCTTTAAACTCTGCACTAAAGAATTTACATCAGTTTGGGTTCAACGAATTGAAAAAATTAGAGAATGGTTAATCCAAGAATTATAGAAACTATTAAGAATTATCTAATGCTTATCCCTAATGATTTCGGGGTAAAGAAAGTGTATCTCTTTGGTTCTTTTGCTAAAGGGGATGAACGGGAAGAGAGTGATATTGATGTAGCGATAATTCTTAATAATATGACCGATTTCTTCTCTACCCAAAGGGAGTTAATGAGATTAAGAAGAAAAGTTGACCTGAGAATTGAACCTCATCCAATTAATGAAAAGGATTTTAATATTTTGAATCCTTTTGCATTTGAAATTCAACAAACCGGGATAGAAATAAAATTTAACGCTTAACCCTGTAAAAATACACGAGTGGGACAGAAAATAGCTCTTTTGCAATTTTTGATAGTGTGTTGGGCTGTGCGATTTGCAATGTACTTACCGAAGGATGCTTTTTTCTTTAATGTCTGTAAATCAAATTTATCTCAGAAAGTTCTTGTCCTATCTGGTGAATCCCATCCAAAATTTTCTCTGTCTGTATTTCAGATGGTTTTTTATGTCCTTGCACATATTGTGATAAAAGTGTTGGATTCATTCCGATTTTGTCTGCTAAAAACTTTGCATTCAAAACTTTATAGTATTGGAAAAACTGTTTAAAATCAACTTCGAATTTCAAGTTTTCTTGTGTGATTGTAAGATTCTTTTCTTCAAAGTTTAAGTTTGCAGCTTCCAATGCATTATTCATTAATTCAGTAATCGTTTTTCCTGTAGTGTAAATAGGATATTCTTCCGAGAATGCAGAAAAACCTGTGTCAGTTTTTTCCACTATCATTGTTATTTTTTTTCTTAACGTTTTCATAACCAACCTTTTTATTAATCCAACTAATTAATTCCTGCGTCCCTTAAAATCTTTTTTTCTAACCCTTTACCCATTTCCTGACTACCGTGATTCGGGAAAATTATCACACCTTTCTTCAAATCGTGTTTTAGTTTTACGTGAGAACCTTTCTGTGATATTGGATACCAACCATCTTTAGTCAATATTCGGTATAGCTCAGAGCATTTCATTATTTTTCATTAAGCATACGGCAAAGGTAAATTATTATTTACCTAAATGCAAAGGTTTTCGAATTTTTTGATGGTGATTTTTTCTTCGAGCATTGGCTACAACGGGCAGCGGTATATCTTTCTGGCGGCATATTGTGCATGGTGTTTCTCTCTGTCACAGCTTATTAACTATTTTAACCATTGCCTGGAAAACGATATTTGGACTGCTTGTTTGGTTAACTGTGCCGGTAATATATACTCTTTTGTCCGGAACATAAAATGCAGCCGAACCAATAGAGCCGCTATGTCCTATTAATTCAGGAACAGCTTTAAGTGGAGATAAAAATCTCGGAATGTAAAATTTCTGGATTCCAACACCATATTTAAAGGGGAAGAATATGTTGTTCCATCTCTTGAGTTCAAGAATAAATTCTTCAGGAAAATATTTGCCATCAAAGAATGCTCTGATAAATTTCATCTGGTCGGTTGCTGTGCTTGCAATATCGTGATGGGTTGACTTCCAATATCTTTGGATGTCAATTATGTTTTGTTTGAAATATATGGGAGCACAATTGTCGGCTGAACCAGAAGGCAGTACAAAAGTATTTTTCATTTCTAATTCGTGAAAAACAGCAGCCAACAAGTCTTGAATACTTTTATTAGTGACCACTTCCAAAATCCTGTCTAACAGCCTGAAGTTTGTTTCAGAATAGCTTGCCTTTCCTTTTGCTCCCGGTTGAAATTTCGGTTTCATTTTCTTTACTTCATTAACCACCTTGCTTAGCGGCCAGGATTGGTCATTCCCGTTAATTATCAAGTCCATATTCTTTTTGCCGTCAGCTCTTTTGTCAATCAGGTAACAAGGCAAACCGGATGTATGTGAAATTAAATGACGTATTGTCAATTCGCTTGAATAGTCTTTACCATCGAGAACCAATAATCCGTTCAGTATATCATTTGGTAAATAATTTAAAATTTTATCGCTGAGGTTAATTGTCTTGTCTTGACAAAGTCGAAGCGTAATAAATGAAATGATTAGCTTATTAATACTGGCAATGTAATACTGGCTTTCAGGAGACATGTTCCCGGAAGCTGAAAATAGGCTCATCGACTTGTCACTTGATTCAATGTGAAAAACCGACCCGTTTATGTTTTTATTCGCAGCTGTCTTTGCAACTATTTTGTCAAGTGATTCCTGATTTAATTTTTTCATTCCACTTCTTTTTTCATTTTTCTTATTGCCCACCTCTATTAATATTAGGCAGAGCAGGCATCGGTATATTTTTCGGGCGGCGAAAAGGAACTTGAAATTTTCCAGCCGCTAAAAACTTTGTAGAAAACTAAAAACCAATTGTTTAAACATTCCCGCCGCCTGAAATATTACCGCATGTTACATGCTGGCTTTATTTTTCAGTTCAATTATCCTTTCTCTGTCAATATAGTGTATTGAATATCTGTCCTCAATTGTTTTATCTCCTGATTTACTAAATCTAAGTCGTCGTTTTACGCTTTTTCCAAATTGATTGTATCCTGTCCATGAACTTTTCAATCCTAATTCGGTCGAGTATTTTCTAATCAGTTTATTTATCAGAGTCAATTTGCTCAAATTTGTATTGCAAACTTTTTCTAAATAATCCACTCGTCCGAATCTCCAGTTTTCATAGTCCTTTTTGGTCAGGTAGTTAAGTTCTAGAAGTATATCTACTGCACAAACAAGTCCTTTTTCGTAGCTATTTAAATGCACCAGACTTTTTACCTTTTTTTCTAAATCTACATTATTCATTAAAAACTTTCCTGTTTAAATCAACCTGCTCTTTAACCCAATGAATATAGCGCATTTTCTTAAAATCAAACCATTGCTGTCTAAACACTCCAGAGTTATCTATTTGCCATTTAAAGTTTCTAAAAGGTTTTGGTCTGTTTAATGCATTTCTCAATTTGTCTTGTAATTTTGAATCGTCAACTCTCTCTGCAAAGTCTGTCATTAATTGAAAAGAATCATGAGATTTAAATCCTTCAAATTCAAAGTAATCAGCCCAGTTGTCATTAATCTCCTCAGACTCTTCCTTCCAAAGCTCTTCGTCTGCTCCAATCCAACTATCTGTATTAAGCAAAGTTTTTATTTCTCCCGTTTTGAGATTATAAAAACATCTCATTCCAGAATCTAAATTGTCTGCAATTTCTTCTATTTGTTTTTCATTTAGCTTCATGTTTGCACTATCTCTTTTTTGTCAAACTTGCCCATAACGGATGGCGGTATGAAACGTTGGGGATTGCGGGCTAATTTCCTGTCCAGTTACACCAAACTTGATGCGTGGCAGAACGCTCGAATAACCACTTAAACCCCAATTTTTTATACCGCATGTTGAACTTAACCTCACTGGCGTTCGGTGGTTTTTTAGGCTACCGAAAACCAGTATCTTTGAGGTATTTAATCTATTAATTATCTTATTATGACAAATTTAAAAAAAAAGATTTGAACAGGAAACGGTTTTACGCAATTTAAGTGAAAAAACACGCAAAAGATACTGGAATACCTCTCGCGTTATGTGTTCCGCATTGCCATTACCGACCGGCGTATTATTGAAGTAAAAGACGGGAAAGTGCGTTTTTCGTGGAAAGATTACCGCACAAGCAGGTTCCGGCAAATGAAACTTGATGTAGATGAGTTCATTCGCCGGTTCCTGTTGCACGTCCTGCCCAAAGGTTTTTTCAAAGTGCGGTACTACGGTATTTTTTCGAGCCGTTACCGGAAGCAAAACATAGAAACGGCAAAACAACTCTTAGAAGAAGAAGCTGAAACCAAAAAGGAAGAAGCCCTGGAAGACGGTGGGCAGGTTTATGAAAAGCAGAATACGGTGTGGGGTGAAATCAAGGAACTGATAAAAAGCATCAGGCAGCCCAATTGTCCAGCGTGTAAAAAAGGGAGGCTACGCTTTGCCGGTTTGGTAAAAGATGTTCCGTGGGAACCCGGATAGCCGCCGAACCACAGAACGTTCTTTGAAAATATTGTACTACCAGCTTACCAGCTAAAAACTCACTGTTTCTGGCTGAATGGGGAAAGTATGTTCGGTGGGAAAAGATAAACTGCACGGTTGGCGATTTCGGTCTGACCATGCCAGCCTTTTCGGTTGAAACGGTGCCACTCTAAAAGAT
>MTKW01005968.1_pt2 | contig 18212 bp, 7 predicted proteins | sample 1042761 | NCBI WGS metagenome assembly MTKW01 (sample SAMN06205366, study PRJNA360243) | anaerobic digester metagenome | biome: Wastewater treatment plant; feature: Anaerobic digester sludge; material: sludge; isolation source: anaerobic digester fed with sludge from wastewater treatment plant ... | reverse complement strand
AACTGTGAAATAGTCTTATCCGCGCTTCTTACACTGAAGTCAAATACAGGCCTGTCTCCTACCATTTGTTTGAGCTCGTCTGAAAGAGTTAACGAGTCCACCCTGGAGGCACTTATTTTTACATCCCCCGCTGCTTCACCGGAAATGGCGGACAGCACCTTGTTGCTAAAGGTGATGGAAGCTATGGGATTAGATACAGTGAACTTTTCAATACCACCTTCTGCCATGAGGGTCAGCGATGATTCCGATATAGCGGCTTCTACTGTGTTTGCACCGGCCTCGGTTTCAATATTAATCCTGACTGCGGCCTTTGTGCCGTCACCCTGCTTTCGGGCTTCCGACACCGCCTGATTGACAGCGTTGCTTATCAGAGCTTGGGTTATCGTGGCTGTGGTTTTCCCGTCACTGCCTGTAGCAGCCGGTATTGTTGCTATGGCTGTTGTAGTACGGTCGGCAGTGGTTATTTCAATTATCGGGGTTTCTGCGGAAGGCTTAGCCAAAGGAGTACCCTTTCCGCCGCCGCCGCCGCCGCTGCCGCCACCGCCTTCCGGTGGTTTTGCAGCCACACTTACACTTACAGCAACTTTAAGGGGAATATTATCGGTGTTCACCACTCCTGTCGGCAGAATGACTGTTCCTGCCGCAATAAATGTCTGCGCCGACGTTTTGGATGTTTTATAGCCGCTTAAGTCCCAGGTGATGGCTGCGGTACCAGCTGCCGGAATTCCATCTATGCTTATATTAATCGGTATTTCCACCGGCAGGCCAAGGGCTGACGCACTGGCAGCCGTACCATAGGGTATGCCGGTAATTGAAGCGTCAATCTCACCCAGGCTTATCAACACAGGCTGCACCACATGAATGGTGATGACTGCGCTGGCTTTTGAGGCGGTCTGGTTTCCATTGACTTCGGTGTTGGTATTGACAGCCACCACATAATAATACGTTGTACCCGTCTCATCCGTTGATGGCGTGTAAGTTCTGCCAGTTGCACCTTCGATCGCTACTCCCGTAGTGTTGTTATTCTCACTGTTCTTATACCACTGGTAGGAAATCACGCCTCCGTCGCCGGAAGTGGCATAAACCTCAAGATAGCTTGACTTTGCTCCCTTATAATATATCCATGTACCCTTGCTTTGGTCCTCAAACACGGGCTCTGCCGCATCCACCTTATCCTGTATTTTTATGGTCTTGATACCGCTTACGATGCTCGCGGTTTTGGCTCCGTTGACACTCTCATTGGTGTTGGTGACAACAACATAGAAGTAAAGCGTNNGGATAATTAGCCGAACCCGAGAGATTTCCTCCCTCCATAAAGTAGGGCTGGGCTGCATTAACCACAGCTTCGACGGTTACCACTATGTCGTCACTGGTTACCGAAGCGGTGGTATTGCCGGTGATCCATTCATTATTGTTAGTGTTGGTTACTACAACATAGTAGCTAAATGTTCCTGCCACGTTGGTAGATGGGATGCAGCAGTCATTTTCACTTACAAGTGTATCGGAACCGCCCTCGTCGGAAGCCTCTAAGTACCATCTGTATGATATTGTGCCTCCGTCGTCAACGGTCGCGCTTACTATCAGCCAATCATCGGAGCTGATGGTATCGCCCTGCAGGTAGGACGTTTTTCCTCTCAGGCCGGTTATTTTCGGGGGTTCGGCATGAACCGGCTCCTTGACCTGGACAGGTGTGACGGCGCTTGTTTCGGCTGCCGTTGTACTTCCGGTGGCATCAGGGTTGTCGTTGGTGGCAATGACATAGTAGTATTTTATCCCTGCGGTACCGGTTGACGGGGTGTAACTTTCACTGTTTGCCCCGGCTATTTCCGTCCCGTTTTCGGCGCTGTTTTCATTATTTTCATACCACTTATAGCTGATAGTGCCTCCATCGCTTACTACGGCTTTGACGGATAATGGCGCCGCGATTTCTCCCACGTTATATAGAACGGTATCCGCTGAGAGATCAAGCTCAAACACCGGTGTTTGCGCATCCACCCTGCCGACAACCATAACGCTGGCCGTGCCGAACTTAGTGGGGTCAACGGTGGAAACAGCCCTGACGGTGAGTACGGTGCCCGCTGCTTCGGCCGTGTCGACTGTCAGTACTCCTGCTGCCGAAATTGAGGTATTTTCGCATTCGCTGCCGCTAACGCTCCACTTGACTGAATTCCCATGGTTGATACCGCTTAATGTTGCGGTGAAGGCCTTTGTTCTGCCCTGTGTTACGGCTGCCGTTGCCGGACTTACGAACACGCCGGTGACTAGAGGCCTTCCGTCTTCAATCTCCAGGGCAACGGTACATATCTTCTCTCCGGTAAAAACAAACGCCAGATAGTGCACTCCATTCTGGAGATTGTGCAGCGTATTATTGTGTATTGTTATTGTTGTCCCGTTATCTTCCAGTGAATAATCCGTATCCTCTGTCATGCCGGTGATAGCGGTAAATTCATAATCGCTGCTGTCCACCGTGAAGGATATGGTCCTCTTATTGAGCCTATCATCCTCGGTATCGTCATACTTATCAAAGCTGGCTGTTGCAGGTGTCACAGCAGGGGTTTCCACGGCTTCAAATGTGGTGAAGTTTACCGTATAGGTTTTGTTTGTCACTTGGTCTTGTGCCGTGACTTTTATTCTCGCTGTGGCAAATCCATCCTGCAGCGTCCCAGATACCGTTTCGGTTACGGTCGCCCCGCTGCCCGCTGCCGGCCTGCCCGAGAGAACAATTTCAGTACCTTCTTCCACATCACTGTCAAGTACCACCTGATAAGTTACAGTATTCTTGTCAAAGCCGGGCACCTTTTCTTCCTCCGCTTCTCCGACCTTGTAGTTCAGCGTTTCAAGGTCGGCAGTAGACTTCGGGATATACTGCGGCACCTCAACCTCTGTGGCTTTGCTGGCGTCATATCCGGGTACCGCTGCATATCGCACCAGATATGTTCCAGCAGCAAGCCCTGTGATTTCACCGTCCTGCCCGTCAATTTCTGACGAATAACCTTCCTCGCCTGCCGCTTTATACTGATAGGTCTTTCCTTTCTTTAAGCCTTTGATTTTGCCGTCGCTGCCGTCTTCAGATGTCGGGGCTATTCCCTCCAAGCCGAGAGGCTGGCTCTGCGGGTTGTTGCTTACTATTATACCTACAGGGACATCACAAGTATGGCCTTTCCCGTCGCTAACCGTAAGAACTACGCCTGTTATGCCCCTGTTGACACCGGTGATTGTGGCTTTGCCGTCATCAATCCCTGCTATTGCTATCTTTTCATCCGGTTTCGTACTGATTCTGCTGACAGCCAGGCTGTCTCCGTCGGCATCCAAAGCTACGGTATCGGCGTCAATCCATTCTGTTTCTCCAGCCTTGATTTCAACGGCGCCAATGAAATCTTTTGCCGTGGGAGCACTTTCGAACAGCACCTTGACCGTGGTGTTTCTGTTGATGTCCTCCAGAGTGTAACTTGTATCGGTACGGGCTAGATAAATATTGTTCACTGTCCAGCCCTTTACTCCCAACTCGGGGTGGGCGGTAAAAACTATATCCGAGTACATCTGCACCTTGCCGCCGCTTTCCACAACGCCTGTCGGCGATGTATTCCCAACCCCCACCACAGCCGTAACCGTCCCGCTTCCCCCTTCGGAGCCAAAAGTAACTGTCTTGGTGGAGACGACGACATAGGTGATTTCAATCCTGTAGCTTGCAGAGAGCTCGTTAATGGTATAGGAAGGCTGGCTGCCGAGGACAGTGGGCGGAGCTGCAGGCTTTCCATCATCGTCCACCGCTGTGATTTCCCAGCTATAAATGAGCGCCGCATGAGGAGGCGTCACATCAATGGTCACCCTGGACCCTTTCTTTATCGGATCACTCGGCAAGACCATGTCCCCATCGGCACGGATGATAATAATTCCATTGTCGAAGTAAGCCACATCGGTATTAGTGATTTGTGAAGACACTTCAACCTTATGGTCCACTGCCCTGGCAAACATCACCTTCACCACGGTGTGTTCCGAAAGGGCTTCTATGGTATAGGTGTCTCCAATAAAGGTGCTGCCGTTGTCATTTTTCACTACTTCACCGTTTTTGCTCCACTGTTTCACCGTGTATTTTGTATCACCGCCAACAGCGGGAACGGCAGTGAATGTTATGGGCATCTGAGCCGCGACAGAGGTGGCCTCACCCTGCGGCAGCTCAAAGCTTCCGGCATATCTGGCGGTTAGGGTGCCCCATACCGCACCGTTCTGGCCTTCTTCAGTGTTTTCCGCGATATCAAAAGTGATGTCATAAGTGGAATAGGTGAAGCTTACATTAACAGTAACATCCCCGGACAAACTGTCGATGGTCAATGTATTGCCTGTATTACCGAGGGCGGCCTCTCCGTTTATTGTCCACCGGCTCACCCGATAGCCTAAATCTGGCTTGGCAATAAACTCCACTGTGGTCCGTTCGGATACTTTATCGCCGGACTTAATCTCATAATTACCTCCGGCGCCTATTTCAAAGGCCGTAACGCTGCCGTTGATTCCGGCAAAATAGCTTACCGTGTATTGTTCCGGGGACTGCTCGGTTACACTCAGCCTCGCATAGGCGCTTTCCGCCGACAGGGGGAATTGGTTGTTCATAAGCCGTGTTACCATGCAGCAATACTCAAAGCCGTCCATGGCCGGAGTAACACTTGATAGTGTCAGGGTTTTTTCGTTGGCACCGGGTATGGCGCTCCAGTTGTCATCCGGGCTTTGGCGCTGATACCACTGATAATACAACCGGGCAGGGGCAGCGCCCTCCGGTAGCTTAGCGTCAATACTAAAGGAAGCGTCATCTCCCGCTGCGGCTGTGGTATCCCTGGGCTGGGCCGTTATCACCGGTGGGTCGCCGGTGGCGGCGGTACTGGCTTCCAGTGTTACCGAATTGGTCTTGATACCAGTGCTGTCCAATGCGACCAGCTTATATTTATAGGTCACATTGGGGAAAACATCCGTATCTAGATAATAATTGGTGCCTGCTTCAATCGAAATATTGTCATCCAATAAAGCCCATTCTTTAAAATAATTGTCGTACCGGTACAATTCATATCTGTTCGGCTTCAGCCCATCGCTAATGTTATCCGGCACATCCCAGGCCAGGGTGATTCTGTCGGTTGTCCTCTCTTCCACGTAAAAACTGCTGGGGAGCTTTGGCAAGCCCTGCACATTGGATACAGTATAATAAAGTACCATTATGTCCTCATCGTTAAACACGGTGGTATACGAATGAAGTCTTGTGGTTAAGGAATATCCGGTGGTGGGGAAATTTGCTAAGGAAGACCCAATGGTAGTCCCGCTGAAGCTGGCTACGGCCCCGCCGGCACCGATACTGCCTCCAAAAATGATTCCCAGGACACCTCCACCGACACCTGCGCCAACACGTGATTCCATGGAGAGGGAAAAAGTAAAGGCATGCTCATCGCTTTCGGTGATTGTAAGCTCGGTACTGACGGAACCGGATCCAAATGTGGCGCTGATGCTGCTGTCAGAGGACAAAACATTTTCTGCACCTTTAAACTGGGCTACACTCTTGGGATATGTGCCAGGGTCACCCTGGGTGTGTATCCAGAAATCGCTGTCGATTTTGTCTAAACCAGATATTTCGGCAAGGTCATTGTAGCTTTCAACCGGGAAAACCATGATCTGCGGAGCGCTTGGAATCGAGACCGCCATGATGCCCCAGGTGGACGGATCGCTTTTTTTTGCATCGGGATATTTTCCCTTGTAGTGAATGCTCTCCTCATAATACCTGTAATAATAAACGTCAAGGGGCGCTGACACCATTACAACGGAGTCCTGTCCGCCATTGGTTTCATATTGAACGGTGCTTTCCCTTTCTATGGTATGACTGAATTCATAACTGGTGTTGGCGGAGATACTATTCTCCATCTCAATAGAAGCAATTTTCAGCCCTAAAACGCTTATATCCTGTTCAATACTTACATAGCCCCCCAGGCTGAATTCGGTAACACCTGTGGCAGTCTGGGAGGAGCCCGAAGACTTGCCGAGATAGGTGGAGCCGGGTTCCCAATCGGGCCACGGGTAAGCGTTGTAAATATCCTCATAATAGGGAATGGACGCGAGCACCGACAATACCTCGGGCTTGGAATAGGTGAACGCATAGTCGATATATTGTACAAAAATAGCGTCATTGTCCATATTGGGAGCGCAAACCGTGGGATAAAAATCAAACCTCTTAGGATTATTAGACGCTGCTCTGGCCATAGAACCATACTTTTTTTGCACATCCAGGGAAGTACCTGCCGCGCTCTCGTACATCAGGGCAAACTCGAAAATGCAATCAAAGGCATATGAAACAAGAAGCTGCTCTCTTCCCTCACTCTTTACGTAGTAATCGTTCTGGTCCAGGAAGCTTCCGGGAATTAACGCATTTATCGAGGAGTTGGGCGCGCTGAAGTTCTTATATGGCACTATACTGTCGTTTGCCTTGCCTTCGTCGTCATAGATGTTGAATTTTCCGGAATCCACATCATAATAATACATGCAGTTTCCAAAGAAAATCTGGTGGTTGGTCCGGCCGTTTACATACCCTGTAAGGCTCACCGANNTTCATATATGACATGGCCAGCTCATGATAATACTCGAATTTTTCCGTCTTCCCGAATTTGTTAGTGAAGGCGTACAATGCGCCCTGGTCGTTTTTATTGACCATATAACCACCTACGACGATTTCGTTCAGCCCGTCGTTGTCTATGTCTCCCACCGTAACGCCGGCATTTCCCACAGGATGTTTCTTGTTCCCGAAAGCGATTGTCCTGCTGATTGATGAATAAGAACCATCTTGGTAATCGATTATCCTGATACTACTGTTTTGATCCACGGTCAGTACATCTCCGGTGTAAGTGTAAACTAGTTCATCAATGTTATCGTTATCCACATCGCCGGATGCCAGATGAAAGGCTGTATACTCTCTAAAGGTATCTCCATAAAGTGAGCAGTAATTTAAATCATCATATACATACTCCAGATCAAATCTGACGCCAACAGGACCGGGGCTTACCCCGAAAATATAGATATTGCCTGAGGTTTGCGAATTGCCCGATTCCCTTAACTGACCGGGCACTGCCACAGCTACCTCTTCCTTGCCATCGCCGTCATAATCGCCCGCGGTTATCTGAAGGTAGGAACTCCAGTAGTAGATGCTGTCGGGTATATAAAAGTCATGTATATCTGCTTTTGATACGGTGCGCAGCGTAGTTTTCCCCATACTTTGTCCCGTTTGAGAATTGATGCACTGCAAATTGAAATCTGCACTGTACCCTTCAACGCCAGCATTGAAATTATCTATGTCGCCATCAGGTTTACCTTCGCTGCCATTATAATTGATTTCTATATAATAACGTATTATTTCATCTACGCCGTCGCCGTTTATGTCGGCTGCTATGGTTTTGGCCGGACGGACATCGGGCTCGTCTGGAAACGTGATGTGAGCAACAGTACCGTATTTGCCGGAATTTTTATAAAACAGATCGCTTACAGGATCAGGGTAGGCATACGCACCATCATACCAGTAGATATCGCCCCTTTCTTCATCATCATGTGTTCGATAATGTCCGCCTGCACTGGCAAAGACTCTGCTGCCTACCACGGCAATTTCCAGCGGTGCTTCACCAAAGATGGTTACAGCATCGGTATTTGCACCTATCGGGTTTTCGCCGGTGGCCGCTCGTGCTTGCGAGGTTTCCGGCTGTGATGTATCAAAGCCCCATCCTTCAGCTATATCCATGCTGGAGTCGTCGCTTTTGTCGGCAGTGGTTCCTTCCGCGCCAGCAGCAGTTGAAAAAGGCGATAAGATAGAAATTATCAGGCACAGAGCAACAAGCAGCGATAATACTCTTTTTTTGCTTGGCTTTTTCATTCTCATCCCCTCCACAAATTCAACCAAATTCTTACATACAGACAGCCAATTTACTGTCTATCCGGTTTAATGAAGCCTTAAATGTAAATTAATTATAGAACACATTGATTTTTTTTAACCTATCCTTTGGTATAGGTCGCCCGTACTTTTTATGTCATACAAAAAACGACTGCCTGCACAATAGCAGCACAGCAGTCGTTTCTATCCACCGGACCAATAAATTGTTTCAGTCCAGCAGTCCCAACTTATTTGCTCTACTTATGGCCTCGAGCCGGGTTTTGGCGTCCAGTTTTCCAAAAAGATTAGTATTATGATATTTTACAGTACTGAGGGATATNNCGCATCCTGCTTCCCCCGATAGGCAATATATGTTTTCAACAGTCTACACATGGTTGATTGCTCATCTGCAAAGCTTCTCACATATCCTTCCTTGCTTCCTGTCTCAAGGGCCTTTTCAATATAAAACATTGAACGGGCCTCATCACCCATGCCGGCAGCCGCAGCAGCGAGCAGACTAAGTATCTCAACCTTACTGTGCAGTCTGGATTTTCCTTCGGCAAAAATCAGAAGCCTTTTGAGCAGCATATCAGCATCATTCAAAAAACCCTTTGCCATCAGGACCCTTGCATACACAATGAGCTCAAATTCTTTCGCCCGGCTTATTTCATGATAAATGCCCAGTTTGCACGAAGCAAACCACCTTTCAACCTTTTCCATATCCCCAGAATCAATATGCAACCGGGTTTTAAAGGCGTTAAGCAAATAAGTCCAATGCGGCTTCCCTTGATTTTTGAGCCATGCCTCATACTTGTGCAGGACGCGCAATGCTCCGTCGATATCTCCCTGTGCCCTTTTTATGCGTGCAATGGACGCTATTGCAGGTACGAGCGCTCCGGGACATCCAACGTCAATTGCCTCATTGATGGCGGAAAGCAGGCATGGAAGCGCATCTTGAAATCTGTTGCTTTCATAATAGTACTCGCCTTCGGCCAGCGGGGCATATCCGGGATTTTTAGACAGCATTACCCTGTAATTCTCCACAAACCTGTGATAGCGAGCCAAATCTTCTCTGGCCAGACTCACCAACATACACATTGAACTTCTGTATAAATAGATATCGAACAGGTTGCAGTCCACATAGCCTGACATCTTAATCGATTTCTCTCTAACCACTTGTGATACCTGGTCAATAATCGAAACAAATGCTTCAAAGTTCCCTTGCCGTATTGCCAGATTTGCTTTTAACATATTAATGTACAATTCGTTCTCTGCGTTGAGTATCCGCTTCATTGCCTTATTTGTTTTCGCGTTCAGCCTCTCCATCTTCTTGATGAATTTCCAAGCATGGTCATATAGACCCATTTCCGTGTAATAAAATGTATAGGCTGCACTGATGGCAAAACTGTCCTCCCTTAATTTTTCAGGCAATCTTTCTACCCAGTTAAAGAGCTTTAGATAGTCCCCTGTCTTTTTGAGTTCACTTATTTGCCTGGAAATTAATTTCATGGTTTCTTCATAGCATTCGGCATTCAGGTAATAGTCGATAGCCTTGTCCGGACATCCATTATACTCACTCCATACCGCTGCTCTAAAGTTTAGTTCTTTCTTATCGATGTTGGATTCAACAAGCAATTTATCCAGAAACTCTTTGAAGATAGAGTGGTACCTGTACCAGTTGTTATTATCATCAAGGGAGATAAGGAAACCATTCTTCTTGCTGATAATAGCAAGAAGCTGACTTCCGTTCTCACCGCCTGTGACGGCATTACACAACGGTCCGCAAAGCGTATCCAATATTGAGGTTTTCATGACAAAATCCAGGTCTTCTTCTGTCCATGAACTTATTATCTCGTCCCGCAAATACCTAAAAATATGTTTACTGCGGTTTGTAAGCCCACTTATCACCTTATCCATGTCTTCCGCTTTCTCCATGGACATCGCTACTGCAACCAGGGCGGCAGCCCAGCCTTCTGTGTAGCACTCAACCTTCATAATGTCTTCACTGGAAACATGAAATCCGCGTGCTTTGTAAAACTCTGTAATTTCTTCCTGATCGAATCGAAGATTATTTGATTCCAGAGTGATTAAATCGCCTTTTATCCAGTGCGTATCCAGTTTTAAGTCCGGTTCGGTCCTGCTGATAATAATAATGTGCATCTTTGGCGGTAAGTACCTTATCAAATATGACAAGTTCTTTAGAATAAGCTCATCGGTTATATGGTGAAAATCATCCAGTACAATAATAAAATCGCAGGCTGCGTCAGACAGCCTGTCGATCATAATGTTTAAATGGATATTTGAATCTAAAAGTTCTCGTGAGAAAAAAGCATAAGAAGCGTCCGGAGCGATATCTTTATTAATGTTGTTCAAGGCAGCAAAAATGTATCGCCAAAAAACCACTGGATCATTGTCTGTCTCNNGCCGATACAATGGTAAGCTTATGTGCAAGTGCCTGGCTGAGACTCTGGTAAAGGCGGCTTCGCACAGTCAAGCGGCTGTCTGTTTCAGGCCGGCTGTACTTGGTTTTTAATAGACTCTGTCGAAACAGCTTTTCACTTTTCATTGCCGGTATTCTCCTATACAATACTTTTATGTTTGTATATGAGTCCGGTTCTTAAGTCAACTTAAATATCTGCGCCAATCGTTGTGGTAACTTTTCCCTAATCGATCTCAATATATCATGCCAGCTATCATTGTCAAGAGGGGTATCGGCATAAAGACTTCACCTGTACCCCTCCCTGTACGATCCCTTGTATTCCCGCAAAAAGGTGGGCAGGGGTGCACTAATAACAAGATTAGATTAAACATACGCTAATCCCAACAAATTATTGTTATGATGGCATACGGGTGAAAACTATCTTTTATCTTCATTAAATTTCTTCCAGGGCGGACAAAAAAATAACCTAACCGCCATTTTCTTTCTTTAAAGACCATCCCCNNCCCGACAGAGCGTTCAGGATAAAGTTCTCTGCTTCATCCGTTTTCAGCTCTTTCCTTATTATGAGCAGCACGTTTAATATGTCGAGCAATATGGATTTGCGCATTGTTTCCTTGACGGCCATAAGATCAAATGAAATGAGCTTGCCGACTATCTTCTTGTTTAAGCCCGGCTTAAATGGCACCACCTTACCCAATACCTGAATGCACTGGCGTATTGTTATGGGTTTCTCATCATTCAGGAGTGTCAGGTATTCATCAATGGTTTCTTCCATCCGATTTTGTGCGTCCCATTTGGTATTCTCTGCAACAAGCATAAGCCCGATGCTTCTCTGGTATGAATTATCACTTTTGAGCTTTTCGCGGAAGGTGTCCCAAAATGGATAAACATCATCAAAAAACATCGACCTGCTCTGCAAGAGGAGGAGTGCCTGATATCTGATATTGTCGTCTTTTAAGGACAGCCATTCTACAAGCTGCGGGAGATCATCTTTAGCCAGGGCCTTTGACGCTGCTTGGATATCGCTTTTATCAATTGCCATTATGCTTTCTGTTGAAATCATCTTTATCCTCCGTTCAAGCCGAATAGACTCGCTGGAATTATTATACTATAAGCGTTACACAAATGAAGTAGTATCGCATTCGGATACCCCTGAAAGTACGCGCTTCCAGACCGTCTGGCTTTGGCTGCGCCATGGCTGTTTCCTCTGCTAAACCCATAACCGAACCGTTCTGCTGGTTCGGATTCGGCTCGCTTTCCTGCCGGCCGTCATTCTCCATTTCCGGCTGCTCCGGATAGCAGTGATTCAGGAGAACCGCCACTTTCTCCGGTACATTGTCGAAATCCACATGGTGATCCCGCTCGACAGAAACGGTGTACCAGTAGTCGTAAGGATCAAAAATTGTGCTGCCTTTATGGAACAAAGATCCGCCCTTTTCGAGGGCGGACCTTTGCCTGCAGCTTCTGGCAACCAGGCTATCATAATGACTTTCGCCATCGTAGACCCTTTGGCTTTGCGTCCCCGGCTTTCACCGGGTTTGCCCTTTGCGTCATTTATGCAGTTTTAATTCGCAATGCACAACATCTATTTCAACAGCAGATTATACAGCACCTGAGCCATTTCTGCCCTGGTGGTTGTACTTGTCGGATTTAACTTTCCAGCATTACCGCCAATGGTTCCTGTTTTAACCAGCAGTGTCATGGCTTCTTTCGCCCATGAGTCAATCTGCCCTGCGTCGGAGAAGTGGTCGAGCGTCTTGCCGGAATCGCCCTGTGGCAGTTTCCCGATGACCTTGAGGGCGTTGTACAGCAGTGTGAACATCTCCTGCCGTGTAATCTCCTTCTCCGGCGCGAACATGTTGTTTCCTATGCCTGCTGATACGCCCAATCTTTTTGCCGCAGCCAGGTAGCCGGTGTAATAAGTGCCTCCCGCATCGGAAAAATTATCTTTCGGGTTTGCATCCGGCGCTATTCCATAGGCTTTCATCAGCATGACAATGAACTGTCCCCGTGTCAGCCTCGCTTCCGGACTGAAATTGCCGCCTCCCGTACCTGTGGTAATCTCCCTTGCGGCGATAAAGGAAACCGCTTTTGCATACCATGCGTTATTCGCCACATCCTTGAAGCTCATGTGATTGTAGCTTATGGCGTAGTAGCTGAAATGTGTGGTGAAGAAAGTCACGGTTCCCGCCGCTGGATTGTAGCGACCATTGGGTATCGATATAACTTTGCCGCTGCCGTCGATGTACCAGATGACGATGCCTTCCGGATTGGCAAGCTCCGCCGCAGTCGGTGTATAGGGGATGCTTACGGTAACGGGCGCGTCGGGATTGCTCCAGTCGATCCGCTTGCCGTCGATGGACAGGGTGAGCTGTACCAGCGGCCTGTCGCCGATGGCGGCTTTCACGGCGTCGGGCAGATTGTCCTTATCTCCCTGACCGATGGCAATCTCCGCTTTGCTTCCGCTGATGCCGGATACGCCTGTCAGCATATTGGATGGGACTGTAACGTTGCCCGTATCTGTGTTGACAGTCAGTGTTCCCTGAACATCACTCGTTGACAGATCCGGCACCGGTATGCCGACGGAATAGGCGCCGACGCCGGGAATCGAAGGTATCGTGATGATTGTTCCGCTCTGATCCAAGTTACGGGAGCCTGCGTCTACAGAGGCGGTTCCGGCATCCTTGTCAACCGTCACCGGAATTGTAGTTTCCGCGCCGCTTCCTGCTTTCACGTCTGCTTTATAGGCCGGGGCTACCGGAGTTGTGGGAGTGCTGCTGCCGCCGCCTGAACTACCGCCGCTGCTGCCGTTGTAGTTCCAGTTAGCCGTAATGGTCACATCCTTATCGGGCATGGTGAAGGTTGTTGTGGCGTTATTCGCATTTGTAAAGGTTACACCGTCCGAGGAAGTCCAGCCGGCAAAAGTGTAGCTGCTGCGGCCGCCGGCGTTGATCGTGACTGTTGCGCCTTGCGCATAGCTGCCCGCACCGGTTACGACTGCATAGCTGCCATTTACGGTCACTGTGTAGGCTGTCGCGGGGATTGGCTCGTAGGCGGCAGTAATCGCCACCGCGTTTGCGGGCATTTCGAAGCTGGTGCTGGCTTCCTGTGAGTTTGCCAGCGTTATGCCACCGCTTATAACCTGCCATTCCTTGAACCGCTGTCCGTCGGGTGCACGGTTGGCAGTGATGGTGACGGTGGCGCCCTGTTCAAATTCGCCGCCGCCTGTGCCGTTTGTTACGGTGACGGTGTAGGTGGGAGCCGGCGTGGCTGTCGGCGTGGCCGATACGCTTGCCTCCGCTCCGTTGCCTACACTGTTGACCGCCCGCACTTTGAAAGTGTACGCCGTGTCGTTGGTTAAGCCGGTGAAGGTGTGGGAGGTATTCAACCCCACATCCGTCCAGTTCCCACCGTCATCTTGTGACACCTGATATTTGATGATGGAACTGCCGCCGTCGCTGGCGGGAGCATCCCAGCTTAACGCCACCTGACCATCGCCGGACGTGGGGGCGAAGTTCTGCGGTACGGTGGGAGCGGTGGGCACGGCTTCGTACCCCAGCCATCTTAGGAATGGGTATCCGTCATTATCGCTATCATTAATACCCCATATGTCGGTAAAATCCCAATTCACATAGGTCGCCTGCTGCTTCATTTCGGCAGTGCTTTTTCCTACACCGCCGTCTGAAGATGCCTGAAGTGATGTCTGGATATCCCAGTAGCTGTCCGTAATGATACCAGCCAAGTCACCTTTGGAATAATTGTATCCCGCCAGGCCGCCGATATAACTACTACCCCCATTTACTTCACCGGTCGCATAAGAAGTGGTAATCGAACTCTTTTCATAAGAACTGGTAATCGAGCTCTTGTTATACCCGACCAGGCCGCCAACTCTTTCCTCTCCGGATACGGCTCCTCTGGTAAAAGAATTGCTAATCGAACCATCGTTGTTTCCCACCAAGCCGCCAACTCTTGTATCATTACTATGGGTACCTGTCACAGTGGCGGTGGCGTAAGATTTATCAATAGTTCCAGTACTGGTTCCTACAAGACCACCGACGTGATACCGACCTAATACCTCACCCACAGCGTACGATTCGGTGATATCGCCATAATTATACCCCACCAAGCCACCTGCAGAGCCATAACTGGTGTTACCACTCGTTACAGTTACTTCTACTTCGGCATGACAGTTGGTGGTTGTACCACTTGCAGTATTTTCTCCCACTAAACCACCGATCTTGCCGCCATATTTATCCGTCACAGTACCTTGTGCGTAGGAATCGGCGATCGGGCCACCATTTTCTCCTACCAAACCGCCAGTTTCAGCCTCACCGGTTACATTACCTGTGGCATATGAGTTGGTAACCTGACCACGATTCCGTCCTGCCAGGCCGCCCACATGATTATATCCGGTTACATTTACGTTTATCAAACCTACATTCCGGATTTTCGCATCGAGCCCGCTATTAGCAAATAAGCCTATAAAGGGGTCAACCGGGCGTTTAATAAAGAGATTACTGATGGTATGACCATCTCCGTCAAAGGCGCCGGTGAAAGGAGTGCGCTCATCGCCTATAGGTTCCCAGCCTTTGCCGGTACTGTAACCGCTCAGGTCTATATCTTCGATTAGTTTAAAATGTTTATCAAGGTGATTACGCACATTATAGAGCTGATCTGCATTGGCAACAAGGTAAGGATCTTCCTCACTGCCGCTGCCGCCGGCAAATTCAGCCACTAATACGGCACCAAAACTAGAATCGGTGGTATAGATCCGATAGCCTGGGATATTGATAGGATCCAATACCCCATCTACAAAAGCAAATGTATCATCCCCTATACTTATATACTCTGGCGCCGTTATCGCTCCGCCGATAATAACCTCCGAGGGACTATCCATTCCTGCCACTCCCATTAACACTGCGCCGGTACCGCCGGACTGGACATTACCGCCGACATCAATGCTGCAGTTGTCTATGGCTAGCACACCGAAGCCTAATGCATCAGTGGAACTGACATTACCGGCTATCTCAATACTGGCGGAGACGGAGGCAAAGGCACCCCCCAAGATGCCAGTGATGTCCCCTTCTACGGTAACGCTGGAGCCTGCGGCGAGCACGCCAATGCTCTTAGTGCCGGTGGCGGTGACGTTTCCCTCCACGCTGACCTCTCCGTCATCCCAGGCTTCCACGGCTGCACAGTCGTAGTCGTCCATAAAGATATTGTCGGCAGTTGCGGTCACGTTGCCCTTGACGGTTACCCATCCGGAGGAGTTGGCCATCGCCCCTATGCCTCCAGTTCCTGTAGCTGTGGCATCGCCTTTTACAGTGATTACTGCGTTTTCACCATCAGCAAAGGCAGCACAGCCATCGGTACCGCTGGCGGCAGCATTCGTAACAGTGGCCGCGGCGTTCCCGGCAGTACTACCATCGACAAATACATATACCCCATATTTGTTTCCGGTAACGTTGAATTCGCCCTTGCCTTCCAAATCAACGGCACCATTACCTTCCACATATAGGCCGGTTCTTTCCTTTTCGGTTCCTTCTGTTAGAGGATTATCCACGTTAAGGTTAAATCCGTTTAAATCAAAGGTAATGTTCTTGTCCTCAACCACAATACCGCTGTAGTAATCAATATTCTTCAGCAACCGGATGGTTTTGGGTTCCACGCTATTGACCCCAGCCAGCGCGTCATCCAGCGTGGGGTACCCAGTCCCGTCGATTTCACATACGTTTTCTTCCGGCTCCGCCCCGTCACTTACGGTCAGCGTAAGGCCGGTGTCGGTATAGGTCGGTACTAAGGTGATACCCATCCCCAACATGTTCCTTTTGATTTCGGAAAATTCACCTGTCCTTGAGCCGCAGGTCATTATTGCAAAAGTGTCGCCCGGTTGGGGTTCATACTCACCTATGAAATCAATTTCCAATATGCCGCCTAGCTCCGCCGCGCCGACAACGTCGAGCTTGCAATACTCGTCTGACCCGGACCCCCAGACTTTCAGGGCCAGGGTGCTTGTGCTTTCCTGCCGGTAAACGGCGTTGAAACGGACGGACGAATCATCCCATATGGTCATTTCGCCGCCATTTACAAAATCCCCGCTGATAGAGTAGACTCCCTCTCCAAACTCCAAATAAGCGCCGTCTAACACCGTGAAAGTTCCTGTGCCCGCGCCGCCTCCGGCAAAATAAAGTCCTCCGCCATTTAACATTACCTGCCCGTTATTCGCCAAAAGGCGGCTCATGCCTACGTCGGAGCCGGTCTCTATGACTAACCGGGTGTTTGCACTCACGGTAAAAGTACCGTTTCCCTCAATGCTTCCCCCACTCCATAAAAAGTCACTGCTGTCGGTTATTGTGATATCCCCGTCCCCGTACAGCTTTCCGCCTCTCAGGTGGGACTCGCCGCTAAGGGAAAGACATTTGCCACTGGCCACCGACACTTCGCCGGAGCAATCCAGTGTTATGAACGTATCGTCGGTAACTTCCGCTGTGTTGGATTCGGGGATGACAGCCGTATCCCCGTCTCCCGGCACTTGCGCCAGATCCCAGTTACCGGCAGTATGCCATGACCCGTCTCCGGCTGACCCGGTCCATGTCATGGTGTTTCCCGCCGCGAACACGGACGGGCACAGTGTAAACACCAAAATACAACTTAGTGCTATTGAAATAATTCGCTTCATTATTCATTCTCCTCCAATCAATTTGTTATTAATACCATACCGGCAGTTTTCGCTTCCGTTAATTCGGCGTAAACCGACTCGCTGTAACCGGAAAAACTTGTGTCGAAATCGCTTCCGGCACCAGTGACAGAATCAGTGCGAGGGATAAAAAAGGAAATCAGTTTGCGCTTCATTTCATATGCCTCCGTTTAATTAATTCCTCCTTGAATATTTTTGTAGGGTTTGTTATTCACGTAGCCGCCAGCGGCCCATGTTTACTTGTCTTGTCCTGTTTGCTCATGGCATAAACACAATCACGCCGTGGGTGATTTCAGCATTATTTTCATTATGGCTACCAATATTTTATTAGCTGTCTGGCTGTGAGGATAGGTTGGATATGCTTATAATTAGTAAGGAAAGTGCTATCTTGAAAATAAGAACTCCACCCATCAACGCAATCAAAGATTGCTGGCTCCCAGGAACCTTGTTTTATTCACAATAAAAAAGAAGCCGAGCTTTCGTGCACTTCAAAAGCCCGGCTTTCTCTTATTACTTTTATATGGCAATTTGTCCTACTCTGACTTTTTCCGGTAAGCAGAAGGGGAAAGCCCGGTTTTATCTTTGAATACTCGGGCGGAATGGCCGTTATAATTCATATTGCACGCGGCAAAGGCTTGGGCGATAGATAGGTTGGTATCCAGTAGCTTCTCCTTCAATTTACTGATTTTATAATTAATATAATACTCATGAGGTGTTACGCCGGTATGCTTCTTGAACAGCTTTGTGAAATGGGCCTTGCTGAGGCAAGCCGCCTTTGCCGTTTCGCTCAAGTCAAAAGGCTCCCTCCAATGGGTTTCTATGTATTGCTTGCCCCAGCCGATTTCTTCTTTCCCCCGATATATCTTTTTAATAATAAAAACGGCGGCAAAATATTCTACCGCACCATCAGCATTTACCAAAGGAAAACATGTAATGTCTGAGCTTATGGTTTGTATATCCCTGTCTTCCACATTAAAATAACGGATCATGTCCTGATAGGGCGCATTGAAATCGGTGAGATATACGGTTTTGCCCGTCAATACCTGCCTGAGCCGGTCCATAACGCCAAGCCCTCGCACGATGGAGTCCTTAAAGCAATTGTATTTGCCTACGTGAGACTCCACGCTTTTTATGCCTATCATCTCCAGGGTCGCTTTGTTAATCATCCTCACAGTCCCATCAAGAGAGAA
>MTKW01003625.1_pt1 | contig 18235 bp, 12 predicted proteins | sample 1042761 | NCBI WGS metagenome assembly MTKW01 (sample SAMN06205366, study PRJNA360243) | anaerobic digester metagenome | biome: Wastewater treatment plant; feature: Anaerobic digester sludge; material: sludge; isolation source: anaerobic digester fed with sludge from wastewater treatment plant ... | reverse complement strand
GCCTTTATTAATGCAGTTAATACAATAGGTGCCGCTATTACAGGCCAATCGAAAAATCTGGTTCCCGCCGATAAAATGCTGTATGCTTTGAGAGATGTGACTGCCACCGTGGATTCTATGCCGCTGATTGCCAGTTCAATTATGAGCAAAAAGATTGCCGGCGGTGCCGAAAAAATCATTTTAGATGTCAAATTCGGCAGTGGTGCGTTTATGAAAACTTATGAGGATGCACTAAGGTTAGGCCGGTTGATGGTAAAGATAGGTGAACTTGCCGGCCGTGAGACTGTAGCATATATTACCGATATGGACCAGCCTCTAGGCCTTGCCATAGGTAATGCCATAGAAGTGATAGAAGCGGCGGAAATACTAAAAGGCCGCGGTCATGAAGATTTATTTTCACTTTGTCTGGAATTAGCTTCTCAGATGATGCTTTTGGCCAAGGTTGAAAAAGATAAAACAAAGGCTGAGAAAAAACTAAAGGCTAGTATCAAGACGGGAAAAGCACTGGAACAATTCAAGGGAATCATCGCAAATCAGAGAGGTAATCCAAGAGTATTGGATGATTATTCACTACTGCCAAAGGCCAACCATCAGTTGGAATTAACAGCACAGGAAGAGGGTTATGTAAAGAAAATTGATGCTGTTCGTATAGGACTTGCCGCCATGAAAATCGGAGCTGGCAGGCAGAAAAAAGATGATATTATAGACCCGGCGGTAGGTGTTTGGATATATAAAAAAGTTGGAGAGAAAGTAAGCAAGGGTAAACCTTTTGCTAAGATTTTGGCCAATGATGCAGCAAAACTTCACTGGGCTGCCGATGAAGTAAAGAGTGCTTTTGAATTTTCTTATGAACAGGTGGAAAAAAGGAAGGTCATATGGGCAAAAATAACGAAGGATGGAGTTCGTGAACTGTAGGGGTATTTAGCATTACCCGATAATAACTATTTTATTTTTCGTAGCTCATATATCAAAACCTTAAAAACCTGCTGTAGTAAAGGGATGATAAATATGATACAAAGAGTTATGTTAATAGTACTTGACAGCGTAGGAGTCGGTGAAATGCCTGATGCAGCTGTATATGGAGACGAAGGAAGCAACACTATTGGCAATGTGGCCAAAGCCGTCGGAGGTCTAGAACTGCCAAATATGCAAAAATTAGGCATCGGAAATATCACTGATATAATTGGTGTGCCAACAACCAAACAAGCTGTAGGAGCTTACGGGAAAGCTGCGGAAAAGTCCCCGGGTAAAGATACCACAACTGGTCACTGGGAATTGGCCGGTGTTGTATCTGCGAGACCTTTTCCTGTATATCCGGATGGATTTCCGCCGGAAGTCATGGATGAGTTTGAAAAAAGAACCGGTCTAAAGGTTCTTGGAAATAAAGTCGCTTCAGGTACTGAGATAATAAAAGAATTGGGCGATGAACATGTGAAGACCAAAAAACTGATTGTATATACTTCAGCTGATTCTGTGTTTCAGATTGCTGCACATGAAGAGGTTATTCCTGTAAAAAAACTTTACGGTATATGCAGTATTGCCCGGGAAATACTTCAAGGAGAGCATGCGGTAGCCAGGGTCATAGCACGTCCTTTTATCGGAAAATCCGGTGAGTATGTAAGGACTTATAACAGAGCTGATTTTTCGCTGAAGCCCCCTCATGATACCCTGCTAGACCATGTGGTTAAAGCGGGCATGGAAGTGATTGGCATAGGTAAGATTTGGGATATATTTGCAGGACAAGGCATAACCAAAACCCTTCATACCGAGGGTAATATGGACGGAGTTAATAAAACTTTGGAGGTTATGGAAAAGTTAGAAAATGGCTTGGTGTTTACGAACTTGGTGGATTATGATATGCTTTACGGTCATAGGAATGATTCTGTAGGGTATGCTAGGGCTCTTGAAGAATTTGATCGGCGTCTGCCGGAAATAATCTCGAAGCTAAAAGAAGATGATGTGCTTGTGATTACCGCCGACCATGGCTGTGATCCCACCACTAAAAGCACTGACCACTCCAGGGAATATGTACCGGTGCTGGTTTATGGTGATAGAATTAAACCGGCGACAAACCTGGGGACTCTTTCCAGTTTTTCTGACATAGGTCAAACGGTGGCAGATTGGTTGGATTGCGAAAAATTGAAAAACGGCACCAGTTTCAAGCACTTTGTTATGAAGGATTTAAGATAACTATTCCGTTGTGGAAAGTTACTCAGGTGAAGATGAGGGTACATATCTCTAAAGCAAGAACTGTTGCTCGGAACGGTCCAAAACCGTTCCCTAAATGGTTATGGGCACCCAGGGGATTACGGCAATTCGGTGTCCTGTCGGGTGCACGTCAGCCTGAGTGGTCCACACTGCCCTTGCCGGGTTTATCGCTTGTAGGGCGGTCTTTGACCGCCTGCTGTTGGAATAACAATTATCTTCACCTCAGAAGATTTTCCACTTGAATCAATTATAAGGGATCTGAAAATAACTGAAGATCATCAGGAGGTGTGTTTATGTCATATTTAGAGGAAGTAATCCAAGCTGTAGAATACATCAAGGAGAAGATAAGTTTTCGCCCGGAAATAGGGATAATATTAGGCAGCGGCTTAGGTGAACTTGTAAATGAGGTGGAAAAACAGGTTGTTATACAGTATTCAGATATTCCGGGATTTCCTGTTTCATCCGTTAAAGGCCATGCGGGAAACTTTATTTTTGGGCAATTACGGGAGAAAAATGTTGCAGTAATGCAGGGCCGGTTCCATTTTTATGAAGGGTATCCCATTTCCAAAGTTGTTTTGGGAGTAAGAGTGATGGGCCTTTTAGGAATCAAAACCATATTTGTAACAAATGCCGCCGGGGGGATAAACAAAGCTTTTAAACCGGGCGACCTTATGGTCATAAAAGATCATATAAATTTCCCGGGAGAAAACCCCGCTTTTGGTGAAGAGATTCCCGAATTTGGTCCAAGGTTTTTTGATATGACCAATGCTTATGATCCGGAGCTTATGGAAAAGGCAAAAAAAGCTTACGAAAAGAATGGGGTTCCTTATAGAGAAGGCGTATACGCCTTTTGCAAAGGACCCAGTTATGAAACTCCCGCAGAGATAAAAATGCTTTCAATAATAGGTGCAGATGCCGTCGGTATGTCAACAGTGCCGGAGGTTATAGCGGCTCGTCAGATGAATATTAAGGTTTTTGGAATGTCGTGCATAACAAACATGGCAGCGGGAATTTCTAAAACCAAGCTTTCTCATAAAGAGGTAGTAGAAACCTCTAATAGGGTCAAAGATAGTTTTATTAAAATCATCGCTCATATGGTTGGAGAAGTAGAATAATCCTGCTTATGAGTCTCAAAACAGCAGCTTGTAATATCCATAATAAACAAGGCAGTTTATTGCGATACATATAGTAAAACCGCTTCCAATAAGGGCAGGTACATGACGCGATAATTGACAGCCATTTTTTAATAATATATAATTTTTGTAACAACATTTTTTGGCTGAAAAGATGCAATAATCCAAACTGCCTTGTGCTATTATTCACAGCCAATGTGTGAGTATTCTTTTTTATCTACGATATGTATTTATGAGCATAATGTATTCGTGAACATACAAAGACAGAGCCCGCAAGAGGGTATATAAATAACCTAAACCTGAATGTCTCACTCTTCATGTTGGGGCATCGCGCTGCGACCGGCCAAAATTTGTAAAAAAATCTATCACATGTCGGCTCTAGTGCATAAATTGATCAGATAAAATTTGTATTTGTAATTGGCAATAAGGAGAGGAAGTACAATTATGCATGCAGCTTTAAATAAAAACCTCCATTCCGCCCCTATCGCTAGCGGCACAAATAAATCTTCCGGGTTTATGATGATTGTCTTGGGTGTACTGTTGCTTGCAGGTTTGCTAGGTCTACTAACTCCCTTGGTCGCCTTAGCTCAACCGGAGGACTTTGCACTTGAAATTACAGGTGATGGGGTAGCAAATACTGTTGCGTTGACCATGGCTGAGCTTGAAAAAATGGAACAATATCAGCATGTGTACAGTACGGTTAACACTTATCCTACTAAGAAGTGGTACACTGCAAAAGGGGTCAGGCTGAGGGAATTACTTGCTTTAGCGGGGTTCAAAAAAGAAGAGGCTCAACTGATTAGATTTGTTTCAAGGGATGGCTATGAGGTCACCCTGACGGTTAAAGAATTGTTAAAAGACAAGCGTTATTATTTTCCAGGCTTAAAAGAAAATCATCCTCACGATGGGAGCATTCCGGGTTCTGCGGAGGGCAAACTTGAGGTAGAGCCTATCATTGCTATGTACAGTGTTGAAGGCAGCAATGATCCTGAACATATGAATGACAAGGATTCGCTGCATTTAATCTTTGGGCAGCGGGCTGTTACCGAGCAGACATGTAATTTATTTTTAAAACATATTAGTAAAATAGAAGTGCTGACCACTGCCCCGGAAAAATGGGATAACCCCAGGACGAACATACCGGATGGAACTGTTGTGCCCGAGGGAACCATGCTTGAGTTGTTCAATAAACTGGGAGATGCAGATAAGATTTACTACACCACAGATGGCAGTACACCTACGGTGAACAGTCCTATGTTTAATTGGATTGCCAAACGCTGGCATCCGTTAAGACCGGAAGATTTAGATATTGTGAACAGCCCCTTTGAGATTAAAAAAGATACAGTCATTAAGGCTATTACCATTGGCCCTGGCAAGGAGGACAGCGATGTTGTAACCTTTACTTTCACTGTCGATAACTCCGATAAAACTGCTGACCCGACCAAGATTCTAGGCGGCCCGCCTACTGGTATTACCCTTGACCGAGATAAAATTAACCTGAAGGTGGGGAGTGCTTTTCGTTTGGAGGCCACTATTACTCCATATAACGCCACGGATAAGCGAGTAACCTGGAGTTCCAGCGATACGAGAGTGGCAACGGTGGATAATAATGGCTTGGTTACGATTGTTGGCCCGGGTGCGGCCGTCATAACCGCAACAACAGTGGATGGCAACCATACGGCAGCTTGTGTGGTCAACGGCCCTAGTGAGGACGAGGTTCAGACCATTGTCTCCGCAGATAACAATCTCTCAAAGGATGAGGCGCAGGAGGATCCTATGGAGCTGGAAATCGAACAGCAGCACCTAGCAGAAAAAGATGTGACAGGTGTCGCTCCTACAGCTGCTTATGACGATGATGGGGAGCAGGTGATTCCTGACAATTTGCCGGGCAAGGAGCGACCTACGGATGAACCGCCACTATCAGCAGGTAAGGCTCGGTATCTGGCGGAAAAAAAAGACATAGTCGCATCTGATACTGCTGCCCATGTCTCATCGGAGCAGCCGGGCAACCAGCCTGGACGGGTGTTTGAGATATCTCTCAGCACGGCACCCTTTCCCTTGCAGGAGGAGGAAAACAACTTACATATTTATATGACAGTAATCTTTCTAACTCTTTTTCTTTCCGGAGCCGGCAAAAAATATTCAGAATATACAAAGGAGCAGGAAACAAAGTGATTGATACTATTTTAACACCCTTAAAAGATGCGATGCATGTTATTTCATCAGGTTTACTAGTGCCCACCATTACGATTCTACTGCTGTTTTTTGCTTGGATGGTGGTCGAGCTAGGTGGTCTGTTGGTAGAAATTCTTATAGAAAGACGCAGGAAGAAAGTTAATGTGCCGGAGTTGATTGACGCTTTCCAGGGAAAAGATGCAGAAGAGATTCTGGAAGTAATTGGGCACAGCTGCCTGTTCCAGCGCCAGAAAGCAGCTCTTGGCAAGTTAATCAGTTACAGTAATTTGCCTGCAGCCTCCCTGCAAGCATTAGCGCGTCGCTTGCTTACTAATGAAGAACTGCATTATGTTCGGATAACTAACAGGACTGATCTGGTAGTACGCTTGGGTCCAATGTTCGGATTAATGGGCACGCTCATCCCACTGGGACCGGGTATTATTGCTCTTGGTCAGGGCAACACCAAGATACTGGCAGATTCTCTGCTCACTGCCTTTGACACAACGGTCTCCGGCCTTGCCGCCGCGGGCATTGCCTTTATCATTTCTCGGCTGCGGAAAAGGTGGTACGAGGATTATTTAAATGCTCTGGAGAGTCTAATGGAAAGCCTATTGGAGGTGTTTTCCCGTGAACGGGGGATTGAGAAACAAAAGGCATAGCATATTTAGGTCACCGGAAGATGTTGATCCTTTGGAGGGGGTTACCAACATTGCAGATGCCATGCTGGTCTTTGCCTGTGGGTTGATGCTTGCTTTAGCTGTGTACTGGAATATCGACCTAGGTCCCATAGGAGATAGGGTCGATCTGCAGCAAGGACGGGAAGTGACTGAAACATTTGACCTACGTGAAGACTTAGTTGAAACTCAGGGTCAGGGCGAACTATATGAGAAGATGGGTACTGTCTACAAGGACCCCCGAACGGGGCAGTTGTTCATGCTGACAGACTAGGAATAATAAATATGTAATATGTAGAAGGAGAGTATCAACAATGCAACTTAGTAAAAGGAATTTAAGAAGGCTTATGCCGATCTTTTTGTGTATACTGTTAGCTGCCGCTACAGTTAACCTGATGATGCCCACTGTCACCCTTGCCTCTCCTTCAAATGCGCTGGAAATTACAGGAGACGGTGTAACAAATCCCATAACATTTACACGGGAACAGTTAGAGGGGATGGAGCAACATCAGGAAGTATACAGTTCTATCAATACCTGGCCTACTAAGCAGTGGTATGTGGGCAAAGGTGTAAAACTATGGGATTTGCTCCTTGAAGCGGGGATTAAAAAAGGAGAGGCCAAGCTGATTAATTTTACTTCTAAAGACGGCTATACATTGACACTCACGTTTAAAGAACTGTTCCAGGATAGGCGTTATCGTTTCCCACATTTTATGATTGGCGAGGACGGTGATGGCCATCTTCCCGGCTCTTCAGAAGAAGGAGTAGAAGTGGACCCGATCATCGGGCTGCTCAGCGTTGAAGGCAGCGATGATCCTAAATACATGAATGATATGAATACTTTACTCCTGATGATAGGACAGCGTAGTGTAACCGAGCAAACAGGAAATTTATTTGTCAAATATTTAAATAAAATAGAAGTACTTACTGATGAGCCCGAAAAATGGGATGCTCCAAAAGCCAATCCCGAGGGCGGTACAGCGCCAAGAGGGACCATGGTGACACTGAGCAATCTCTACAATGATGATGATAAGATTTATTACACTACGGACGGCAGCACCCCGACCCTTAACAGTCCCATGTATAATTGGATTGCTAGTCGGTGGTGGTCAGCACGGGCAGATGTTTTGGGAAGTATCAATCGGCCAATTGGACCCATTAATGAGAACACCACTATCAAGGCGATTACCATTGGTCCCGGCAAAATGGACAGCGATGTGGCGACTTTCCACTACTATGTTGACGATACTGACCCCGATGACGGCCAAGAGCCGACAAAAGATTTGAAAGTCATCAAACTGACAATCGGTCAGCCGACAGCCTATATCGACGGTGAACCCTATATCTTGGATGCGGCACCTTATATCAATATTGAGGCAGGTCGCACGCTGGTACCGGTACGCTTTATCAGTGAAACCCTGGGTGCCGGAGTAAAATGGAATCAGGAAGCCGGACAGGTAATCATCACCGATGGAGAGAAGGAAATCATCTTGACCATCGATTCCAAGGATGTTCTTGTAGGAGGTGAGAAACAAACCATTGACTGTGAAGCAATAATACGGTCCAATCGTACCTTCGTTCCCCTTCGCTTTGTGAGTGAGACCCTGGAGGCTCAAGTAGAATACATAGATGAGACTAAAGAGATTATCATAACAAAATAGTTTTTTTCAGTTAAACCTGGGCTGACAGGGCGGTCGTTATGCTTGTAAAAACAGCTTGCAATTGAGTTTCAAATATGTCTCTTGCCCGGCCGAGTCAGGTTTCTATGATAACATCGGTTTGGCCGGCGGAACAGTTTTGCGTGAATGTTCTGGTAATAACCGGGACATTTCTGTAATAATCTGTAACTATATTTATATATTATAAGTCAGGTTTATTATTAGAAAGGAGTGTTTTTGACAATGTTTCTTCAGAAAAACGGTATTGATAGACTGATGAGAAAAAAAGCGCTATCAGTTATATCCATTGTGATACTATGTGCATTATTTACTATGGTAGCTGTTGCGCCACAATCAGCTATGGCCCAGTCGGCTAAAACCGTCGTTCTATATGACGGAACAGTTAATTTGACACCCGGTGAGACTTTTGACGTAACTGCCTACAACTCGGGGTCAGCTTATACTGTTAACAAGGCTACACCATTAGGAGCGCTTCAGGCCGCCGCAGCCGCCGGTGGGTTTACCTATGATATCACTGACAAGAATTACGGTGCTTCGGGTGCGCTTCTCTTGGACAACGTAGGAAAACATTCTTATGTTAAAGGCGGGAGCAAGTGGTATGCTTATGTCAACAATGTTTTTAAAGATGGATATAACAATCCTGCCGGAGCTCTGAATCTGATTGAACTAGTTGATGGTGACCGGGTTGAGTTCTACTATGCCGCCGGTATCACCGACGAAACCGATCTCAGTGCTGTGAAAGCGGCTGCTACCGCAGCGGTAAAAACGGTTGTTGACACAGGTGGTGCCACACCGACAGACTGGACTCTCCAGCTCTCTGGTGCAAAGGAGACAACCATCAGCAAAGCTTACTTCGAGGATGGCATGTCTTGTTCGCCTTCTCACCGGGTGTCCTGGACCGATGATGACGGTAATGTCTGGGAAGGTATGCCCCTCTGGTTGCTCGTGGGCATGGTTGATGATGACACTGACGAGGGTCCACACCACTTTAACTTCAACGACGAGCTTGCTGCTCAGAACTATCAAATTGATGTTATTGCGGGAGACGGGTGGAAGGCAACCCTGGACAGTACTGCTATCGCCCGCAACGATGGATATATTATTGCAAACAAACTTAATGGAAAGCCCCTTCCAATGCAGACCGAAGCGGGGAAAGACTGCTGGCCACTCCATCTGAAAGGTTCAGATGTTTTTGGCGGGCAGCAGGTTGGGAATATTGTCCGTATTGAGCTTAAAAGTCTTCCGAAGCCATCCGAAGGATGGACCTTGGAGATGGTGGGAGATGTAGTGGATACCATCACCCAGGAAGAGTTTGAAGATGGCCTTGCCTGTGCAGGCTCAGGTCATTATAAAGAATGGTCTGATAACGAAGGAAACGTCTGGTCCGGTGTACCACTTTGGGCACTCGTAGGTGCGGTAGACGACATTGAGGCAGGTAGTCACTGGACTTTCAATGATAGCTTGGCTGCAAAAGGCTATTCGGTAAAAGTGATTGCTGCAGATGGTTTTTCCAAGACCTTTACCAGTAAGGATGTAGCCAGAAGTGATAACTATATCATTGCTAATAAGATTAACGGTGCACCGCTGACTGATAAAGGTCCGCTGCGTCTGGTAGGTGCCGGTGTTGCCAAAGAAGATGGGTCTCTCGGGGGAGAAGCCGTTGGCAACATAGCGAGGATAGAAATCCCTGAACTGCAGACTCCGCCGGCTGGAGAAGGAAATTGGAACCTAACTTTAAAAGGCAAGATTAGTGATGTATTTTCACAGGAGGAGTTTGAGAAGGCCTTTGACTGCCATAAGGCAGAATGGACTGATGGTGACGGTAATGTCTGGTCAGGGATACCTCTGTGGCTACTAACAGGCTGGGTAGATGACAGGCAGCCCCACAAATACGATTATAGTCAGGCTCAAGCCGGTTATACCATCCTGGTCAAGGCTGGAGACGGATATACTAAGGATTTTGCAAGCACGGATGTAGCCAAAAGCAATGATTATATCATTGCACATAAATGCAACGGGAAACCGCTGACAGATAAATCATGGCCTCTGCGTTTAGTAGGTGCCGGAGTTGCCAAAGCGGATGGGACCCTAAGCGGAACCAGTGTTGGGAGCATTGCAGAAATTGAACTGACGTCTTTTGAGACTGCCCAAGACATACCGGAAGTTCGTATCGTCAAGTATGATGAAGATGGAGTCACCATTCTTAAGGAGATAACGGTGGATTATCTCTGGATGGAGAAAGAGCTTGAAGTTATCGGAGATGGGAAAACAGTCTACAGATACGAGGGAATAACAAACAATCCGGACGATATCTGGGATGCGGATGAAACATATCCCGGTGGTTTCAAGATTGAAAATGCAGTAAAAGGTACCCGCGTAAGAGATCTTTGTGAGCTTGTGGGTGGCATGGGGGCAGGTACTGAAATAGTATTTGTTGCCAAAGACGGTTTTGAGACTAGGCTTCCCTATTCCAGCATATACACTGACCCTTCGGTACATGCACGCCAGGGAGATGCCATTCTGGCTTGGTGGGCTGACGGGGAATACGTGCCCCATTATCGGGATGGTATGCGTTTGTTCTTTACTCCGGGTGGTGACAATGTCTATGGCCAATGGGATATGCATGAGACAATTCCGGAAAACTACTGGCATTACTATTTTAGCTCCAGTGATAATATCTTCTATCCTTCTTGTGCCGGCTTATCTGCAAAGTGGATTACGGAAATCAGGGTATACTCAGTGCCTCAGGGTGATTGGACATTAAAGCTCGATGGCAGTGATATTGGCGGTATGGAATATGAAATAAGCAAAACCTATTTCGAACAGGCTCTCGCCTGTCAGTTCGGCGCCAATCACAAGGCAACATACACCGATTCCAAAGGGCGGGTCTGGGAAGGCATGCCCCTGTGGCTTTTCGCTGGATTCGTCGACGATGACGATCAGCACTCTAATGATGCGTTTAATGAGGAACTGGCTGTAGCCGGTTACTATGTAGTTATTACCGCCGCTGATGGCAATTCAGTTACTATCGACAGCAAGGATATTATCAGAAACAGTGATTACATCGTTGCCAACACGCTGAATGGAGCTCCAATACCCGAGTCTGACAAGAGTTGGCCGCTAAGGCTCGTAGGGCCTGCTGTTACCGGGTCAGAATCGCTTTCGCAGATTGAGCGTATAGAGTTGGTAAGTTCAATAGAAAAACCGGTCTACATAGTTACACCGGAAGATGATGCTGCTTATACAATTGGTCAGACTGCAGACGGTATCAACACCATGACTGTGAACGACGGTATAGTAGGATTAAAATATTTTACGGTAAGCATTACGCCGGAAACTCCTCATAGTGGAAATGAAACAGCAGTCTTTACTCATTTAAGAAATGAAACACAACTGGCAATCAGTGCCATCAGAGCTGATTTTGATCAGGTTGATGTTGATTCAGCACAGGCTAGCTTTGAGGTTCAGCCTGGCGATGTGATCAAAGTATATCTTGTGGACGAACTAAATAATTCAACGGGCAATAACCCGGTCATCTTACAGTAATGGCTTAACTTACATGACGGTAGAGGGAAAGGGGGCTTTTCCCCCTCCCTCAATATTGATATCTGAAAACCGGGAGGCACTGTGCATGCAGTTTAGTTTTCTCCGAAAGGGTAAAGTGGTTTCTATTTTGATATTGCTCCTGCTCGTTTGTAATTTAGGCTGTGGATCCAGAACGCAGGAAGAAATTGCTGTAGGTACAGTTGTTATTGAGGGAAGTGCTGTAGAGGGCAAAGCGTTCTTAACATTGGAGGAACTAAAGTCCATGGAGGAGGGACTGGTTGAAACCGATTATTTTTCTCTCAATTCTTACGGTACGAAGGAATACTTTCATTTCAAAGGTATCTGGATATGGCATATTTTGCAGGAAAAAGTGAGTTTGAAGGATAATGCTTCAAAAGTTATTTTTATAGCAGAGGACGGTTATGCAGTGGAGTATACACTGGCTGATGTCCAAAGGGATGATTATGTAGATGAACAAAATCCCGGGGTGAAACACAAGATGATACTGGCCTGGGAAGAAGACGGAATCGAATATGACTCGCAGCAAGGCAACCCTTTTCGGCTGGTCGTCGGTCAGAAAGAGACGGGGGATGTAAACAAACCCTACTGGGTGTGCAATGTAAGAACTATTCGTATTGATTAAAATAGGAAAAGTCCAGCTGGCAGCATAGGAAAAACCGGACACATTCCATTATGAAGGGGAACCGGGGGCATTTAATGTGAGACGGTTCGATTTTTCGCACTTAATGGTTTTTCAAAATGACCAATTATACTAAAAACAACGCAAGCGATTAAAGGTTTTTAAACCGTCACCAATTATAAAAAAAGAGGTGTTTTGTGCAAAATGTATCTTAAGCAAAACCAGTGGAAAAAATTAGCTGCCATCCTCATGGTGATAGGTTTATTTTTTAGCTTGAGCAGTTTTTTTGCGCCGGGGACAGTTAATGCAGCTGAGAAATCAATAACGATAAAAGTGAACGGGGTGGTGAAAAAAACCTTTACCTGTGATGATCTGGAAGCGAAGAAGGGCACAACGGCCTGGGCAGGACCCCGTGTTTACAGCACGATTAACACCTATCCAACCAAAAAATGGTATGCAGTTGAAGGCGTAAAACTAATGGCCCTTTTCGAGGATGCCGGTGTTGACTTAGAAGAAGAAGGTATTCAGGTCATTAAAGTAAAAGCAAATGATGGTTATCTGATGACCTTTACTAAAAAAGAGTTGTTAGATGATAGTCGTTATTATTTCCCGGGATTAAAGGATAATCATGAGTATTATGGGCATATGCAAGGTTCAGTCAGAGGCAAAGAACCGGTTGATGCTATTATTGCTCTGAGAAGTGTAGAAAGCGATGATTTTGCTTATATGACTACCCAGAGTTGTCCATTGTTGATTTTCGGGCAGCGCTGGGTTACGGAACAAACTAACCATACTTTTTCAAAAAATGTAAGCGAAATCGATCTTTTAACAACTGCTCCGGAAAAATGGGCCAGTCCGACAGCGACACCGGCTGGAGGCACTGTTCCTGCAGGTACTAAGGTTGTGCTGACAAATGAATTCGGTGATACTGATAAGATATACTACACCACTGACAACAGCGATCCAACCTTGGAAAGTCCGATTTACAACTGGATTGCTCGCCGCTGGTGGAACAACCGGAAAGATGTTTTAGATGAAATCAACAAACCGATTGAAATCACCGAGGATACCACCATCAAAGCAATAACAATCGGCTTTGGTCGCGAAGACAGTGATATTGCTGTCTTTGAATATATGGTTGAAACCGCAGCCGTTACCGGCGTAAGTATTATAGAAGGGGACCAGATACTAAACGAAGGTATCACTGTAAAGCTTACAGCTGTAGTTAGCCCTGTAAATACATATAACCAGAAGGTAACGTGGTCTACGAGCGACGATTCCGTTGCCACAGTAGATAAAGAAACAGGCTTGGTGACTGCAGTATCAGAGGGTGAGGCGACTATCACCGTTACTACTGACAACGGGGAGTTTAACGACAGTATAACCGTTACCGTTGTACCACCTTATTCGGCTGCTTTGGCAGAGGAGTCTCCTTCACCGGAACAGATTATTCTCACCTGGACTGCCGATCCGACTACTACACAGACTGTTAATTGGTTAATGCCCAATAATTCATTGGCCTGGGTACAGTATCTTAAGGCAGAAGAGTTTGAAGGCAATTTTGATTCTGCTCAACAGCTAAAAGCCAAAGGTGCTGTGTTTACCACTGATAGCAGTGTTTACCGTTATACAGCAAACCTCACTGGCTTGACCCCAGATACAAAATATATATACCGAGTAGGGAGAGAAGGAGCCTGGAGTGAGCCGGCTGCTTTTACTACTGCTGCTACAGAGACCGAAAGTTTCTCCTTTTTGTATATGGGAGATGTACAGTCAGGATATACTGCATGGGGCAGTATGTTAGATTCAGTTTACGAGGCTCATCCTGAAACCAAGTTTGTCCTTTTGGGCGGAGATTTGACAGATAAAGGTTACGATGAAAACGAATGGGGAGAGTTTATTGATGCGGCGGCAGGTGTTTTTTCCCGGATACCGGTCATGCCCACTATGGGCAATCATGATGGATTAATGTATCAAAAATTTTTTGCGCTACCGGATAATGGTCCCACCGGTTTGAAGCAAGAATTTTATTCTTTTGATTATGGTGATGCCCATTTTGTAATATTAAACAGCAACAATAACACTAGTACGGTAGCAAAACAATGGCTCCAGCAGGACCTGGAAGGTACGAACAAAAAATGGAAGTTTGCTGTATTCCATCATCCAGCCTATCCGGCCACATATGATTCCAAAGGAATTGACAAATCTATCTGCGAAAACTGGGTACCCATTCTTGAGGAAAACGGTGTGGATATGGTTTTTGTCGGCCACCAGCATGTATATATGCGCACATATCCAATTTTTCAGGGAGAAGTACAAACAGATTCCTATGGAATTGTCTATGTCATGGGTAATGCCGGCTCCAAGACTTATGGTGGTGGGGTAGGCTTGCCCTACATTGCATGTGAAAAAATCGGCAGTAACTATCAGGTGATCGATATTGATGGCGATGTGTTAACTCTGACGTCTAAGGAAGCGAGCGGTGAGCTGATTGAAACTTATATTATCAACAAAAGCATACAAGTGCAGCCCGAAAAGCCGCAATATCATGTCATACCGAAAAAAGACTCTGTTTATAGCATAGGAGCCACCACCGACGGTATTAAAACCATGATTGTAAACCCAAACCAAACCGGGTTAAAAGATTTCACTGTCTTTATAGAACCTGTAGTTAAAAATGAAGGCACAGAAACGGTAGTGTTTACCCAATTTCGAGACGGCGTACAGTTACAACTTAACACTGTGACAGCCGATTTTGATTTGATAAAAACTGCGCAAGCAGAATTTGATGTAGAGGACGGTGATGTTATTAAGGCTTATATTGTTGATGATTTTAACAACGCCGATGATTTTAATCCGACGATTCTGCAGTGATTACTGCTGTTAAAAATTTATAAGTAAAGAGAGGCGTAGATTATGTTTAAAAAGAAAGTAACAATAATAATGGCAACTTTGTTGCTTGCATTGCTTGTCTTTCCCATAGCTTTTGCCGCCGAAGTGACTTTCGAGCTTAGCACTGATATCGCTTGGCCCGAGGATAGCGTAAAAGTTTCAGGGACGGCAGACCCTGAAACCTGGGTTTCTATTAAAGTCATCGACAATGATAGTGAGATTGTGTTCTTTGATGCTACCAAATCCGATGCAGATGGCAATTACAGTCTCACTTTTAAGGTTCCGTTCGTTAAACCCGGCACTCTAACTGTAGTTGCTGGATATAAGGCTAAAGTAGCCACCGGGAAATTAATCGTACCGGGAGCTCTTACCGACATTGGGGGACATTGGGCAGAAGCTGATATCATAGCTTTGGTCGAAAAAAGGGCTATCACAGGCTACCCGGATCAAACCTTCAAGCCCAACAATAACATCACTCGGGCTGAGTTTGCTGCGGTCTTGGTTAAAGCTTTTCAGCTGGAGGCAAAAGAGGGCAAGATATTTACAGATACGGCTGCCCACTGGGCAAAAGACGTTATTGCTACAGCGGCAGCCCACGGCATTGTTGACGGTTACAGCGATACTATTTTCAGTCCCAATGATAACATTACCCGCGAACAGATGGCAGTAATGGTCACCAGAGCAGCCAACCTTATTGACGAAGTGCAAGCACCGATCTTTTCCGACAGTGCTAAGATATCTGCCTGGGCCAAAGACGCAGTTGCCGTGGCTGCAAATGCTGAAATTATCAAAGGTTATCCCGACGGCAGTTTCAGGCCCCAGGGCCAGGCTACCCGGGCCGAAGCCGTTACGGTGGTTGTTAAAGCTTTAAAATAGTCTAGAAAAGCAGAATAAAAGGCGAATAAAATCCACTTCCTTTCCTTTTCCAGCTTGCTTTAGGATAATATTGACATGCCTATAAAATTGTGATATGCTCAAATAGACATAATGAAAAGATATGTTTATACGGTTAAAAGGCTGTGATTTAGCCGCCTTATATACTTTTAACAAATGGGCGTAATAAGTACTTAACCTCCCGTTTGAAAAGGGGACATATTCTTGAAAATATTTAGGACAGTTTCCTATCGGAGGCTGTCCTTTGTAATTTTAAGATTAGCTCAGAATCCTCATACGGCCTGCACCACGAAAAATGAAAGCATTTCCCGTCATTCCGAAGGAGCAAAGCGACTGAGGAATCTTAAAAAAGATCCTTCAGGCAAAGACTTTCAGGATAACAACTAAGCAGAGACTTTCATAACAATGACAAAATCGAAAGTGTGTCCTCCCAATGATGGGACTTTATGTTTGTCACTTAAATCAAAATTTTATAATAGAGGGTAAGTACTATGAATTGGTGGAAAAAATTTATAAAGCGGTTTTCCCCATATAACCTTGCAATAATGGCTCTTGTTTCGGCCATAGGAATTGCAGTAAAGCCGATTACTACTTCTCTTGCACATATCATAACCGGACCGCTGTATGTTCCGGGTGGTGTTGTTGCCGGAGGGCTATATATGATGTGGATCGTGATTGGGGCAGGGCTTGTGGGCATCCCGGGGACGGCTGCTTTTATAGGGATTATTCAGGCCTTGATGGTAATAATACTGGGTTCTTACGGGACACACGGGGTCTTAAGCCTTTTGACCTATTCTGTTCCGGGTGTGTTTATTGATTTATTGCTTTTAATCATGAGAGATCACCGGCATATATGCTGTCCATTATGTGGGTTTTTAGCCGGGGCAGTGGCCAACATAGGCGGCACATGTATTGTCTCTCTGGCATTTTTTAATCTTCCCCTAATACCTTTGCTGCTTAGTATTTCCCTGGCGGCGCTTTCAGGCGGGCTGGGGGGGCTGTTGGCTTTTTATATTATCACTCAGCTAAGAAAAATGAAAATAGCCAAATCGATTGATTAAATATCGGAATCATAATTGATTCTAATGTAAAAGTTCTTCCAAGGTGTCATTATTTTTACTAGAGTAATTTTTACACCAGAACTATCCACGTGTTACCCACACCACGATTAACGTAAGTGTTACTCTTACTCTGAGCATAGCAAAGAGTCTTAAGATTCTTCGGACTTCGTCCTCAGGATGACAAAAAAGTTAGCACTTACAAAGCAAACACAATTTGGTTTTAATGGTATTTAAAAATACGGCTAAGGGGGGTTAAGCGGTGGATGTTTTACCGGTGGAGATTAAAAATCTAAGTTTTACACATGCCGGCTCAAATCGCCCTGTCTTAAACAATATAAATTTAAAAATGTTTCCGGGAGAAAGCATAGGTATTACAGGGCTCAGCGGAAGCGGCAAAACAACACTTGCTATGGCAGTATGCGGGCTGCTTAAAAGAAATATTGAAGGAATATTAGAAGGTGAAATAAAGATATACGGTAAAAATGTTTTTGATTATGCAACTGCACAAATTGGGACAAAAGTAGGATTAGTATTCCAAAATCCGGAGAACCAGCTATTTTCCACGTCGGTTTTTGATGAAATTATCTTTGGTCCAGAAAATTTGTGCCTTCAAAAACAGGAAATAGAAAAAAGAGCACAAAAATCCATGGACCTTACAGGAACCCAGGATCTTGCAGATAGGCATCCCGGCCAACTGTCAGGAGGGGAAAAACACCTTGTGGCACTAGCGTCCGTGCTAAGCCTTGACCCTGATATTTTCATATTTGATGAAGTGATGAGCCAACTCGACTCTGATAATGTACAGCGGGTTAATAAAATTATTTCAATATTAAAACAATGCGGTAAATCCATACTTATTATTGACCATGAACTTTCAAGATTAGATGGAGTCGATAGACTGTTTCTCATGAAGGCTGGCAGTATAATACCTGCGAGCTCAAGGGATATAGAAGATTATTATAGAGAACTTTTGGCAAAAGCGGACAGGTTGGAGTGAAAAAATTTGTCCTTATTAGAAGTTAAAGATCTATCATTTGCATATAAAAATGGAGTGCAGATAATTGAAAGAATAAACTTCACTTTAAACAAAGGGGATTGTCTTGCCATTAAGGGACCCAACGGAAGTGGAAAAACAACTCTTGCAAAACTTTTGACAAGAATCCTCAGACCTACCGGAGGTCATATTCTTCTTGAAGGAAAAGATATTTCAGAGTTGACATTAGCAGATATAGGGAAAAAAATCGGTTATGTCATGCAAAATCCCGAAAGACAGGTGTTTTCACACACTGTGGAGGAAGACATTGCCTTCAGCTTGAGGCATAGGGGATTTAAA
>MTKW01007660.1_pt1 | contig 18237 bp, 14 predicted proteins | sample 1042761 | NCBI WGS metagenome assembly MTKW01 (sample SAMN06205366, study PRJNA360243) | anaerobic digester metagenome | biome: Wastewater treatment plant; feature: Anaerobic digester sludge; material: sludge; isolation source: anaerobic digester fed with sludge from wastewater treatment plant ... | reverse complement strand
CCGTTACGGTTGAATACGGTACGGCGGGTGAAACTGTAAAGTCGGTGTCGAAGGAGGTGATCCTCCATCCGGGGGGCAACACTGTTTCGATTGGATTGCAGATTCCACATCCCAGAAGGTGGATGCCGACCGGGTGGGGCGAGCAGCACCTGTACGAATTTACCGCCACTGTGTCTATTGACAATAAGGTAGTTAGCAGTAAATCTGAAAGAATCGGTTTACGATCGGTCCGTCTGGTTCAGGAGCCGGATGAACATGGCAGATCATTCTACTTCGAGGTGAATGGCATCCCATTCTTTGCCAAAGGGGCCAACTACATTCCCGGTGAGATATTCATCTCGCAGCAGGACAACGAGTATTATGAAAAACTCTTCGACAATATTGAAGCGGCTAACATGAACTTTGTCCGTGTCTGGGGTGGTGGCATCTACGAAAACGATGAGTTTTACCGCCAGGCCGACGAGAGAGGGATTCTGGTGTGGCAGGATTTCATTTTCGGCTGCGTCCCCTACCCGTCCGACGATTGGTTCCTGGCCAATGTGAAAGAGGAGATCGTCTACAATATTAAAAGGCTGCGCAACCGGGCTTCCCTGGCCTTCTGGTGCGGCAACAACGAGGTGGAGGAAGGACTTCAGCACTGGGGCTGGGAGAAACAGTACCCAGCTGAGATCCACAAGAGCTGGTTAGGCGGTTACGACAAATTGTTCCGGTCACTCATCCCGGACCTGGTAAGGGAGTACGACGGTACCCGCAGCTATATCCACGGCTCTCCCTACGATTCCAACTGGGGCAACCCCGAAACGTTCGCCTCGAGTGACGTGCACGATTGGGGACTCTGGTACGGACACCTCCCGTTTGAACGGATGGCGGACCGGCTACCGCGCTTTGCCAGCGAATTCGGCTTCCAGTCTTTCCCCGAAATGAAAACCATCCGCTCTTTTGCTCCCGAAGATCAATGGAGCCTGGAGAGCGAAGTGATGAAAGTTCACCAGAAGGCATCAACGGGCAACTCGCTCATCAAGAAATATATGGAGATGTATTATCACGAACCCCGGAATTTCGAAGATTTTGTCTATATCGGCCTGGTGATGCAGGGCAACGGCATGGAGGAGTCGGTTGAGGCGATGCGCCGTGGCCGCCCCTACTGCATGGGTGCACTCTATTGGCAGATCAACGACGACTGGCCGGTAGTCTCCTGGTCGAGCATCGACTATTATGGTAACTGGAAAGCGCAGCACTACCGGATGCGTGATGTGTTGGCCCCGCTGGCGCTGGGTGTGGAGCTCAAGGATAACCGGCTGAACTACTACACCTTGTCGGACTACCTTACCGACAGGAACAACCTGCAGTTAACCGTGCAGGTGGTCGATTTCAACCGCGGCGTAGTGAAAGAGTTCCGGGAGAAGGTGGATGCGAAAGCCAACTCCAGTCAGGTGGTAAAGAGCTTCAACGCCAGTGAACTGGTACCGGAAGAAGAGAGGGCAAGCAGGATGATCCGTGCTTGGTTGAGCGACAGCAGCGGAAAAAGAGTCTCCACAAGGGACTATTTCTTCCATTGGCCCAACAAGCTGAACCTGCCGGAGACCAAGGTGGAGACTTCGGTGAAATATGCCGATGGCAAATATACCGTCACGCTCAGAAGCAAAAAGCTGGCAAAGGATGTTTACGTAGAGATCCCCGTCATGGGAGCCAGGTTTTCCGATAACTTCGTCGACCTGATTCCGGGAGAGAAGAGGGTGATCGAGATTACCTCCCCGCTGCTGAAAGCATCTGAAAAGAGCCCCGTCACTGTAAAGCATATCAGAGAGACCTACTGAAAAAAAGTATACGCAATATGAAATCTTTAAAAGAGCTATACAGAATCGGCAACGGTCCCTCGAGCAGTCACACGATGGGACCCAAAAAGGCGGCAGAGATGTTTCTCGAAAGGGTGCCACAGGCTGCAAGATACGTGGTTACGCTCTACGGAAGCTTGGCGGCCACAGGAAAAGGACACTTGACCGACACCGCCATCCTGAAGGTGTTGGAGCCGCACGCACCCACTACCGTGGAATGGTTACCCAGAACATTTCTGCCGTTTCATCCCAATGCGATGAAGCTTGAAGCATTCAGTGCGGTGGGGAGCCTTATCGACAGCTGGACAGTCTACAGTATCGGCGGTGGTGCGTTGAGTGACGGCAACGCCATCGTGGGACTCAGCGAAGAGACCCAGAAGGATATCTATCCGATGACCACCATCTCCGAAATCCAGGCTTGGTGCGAACAGAACGGTAGAACCTACTGGGAATATGTCGAAATGCACGAGGATCCCGATATCTGGGACCATCTGTCTGAAGTATGGAGTGTGATGAAAGCGGCAGTAAGAAACGGCCTGGACAACGAAGGAGTATTGCCCGGCCCGCTGAATCTGCAGCGCAAGGCGGCCTCCTATTTTATCAAGGCTAAAGGCTACAAGGCTTCGCTTCAATCGCGTGGACTGGTATTTGCCTATGCACTGGCCGTCTCCGAAGAGAACGCTGCCGGCGGCAGGATTGTTACCGCACCCACTTGCGGTTCATGTGGCGTACTGCCGGCCATCCTCTACCATCTGGAAGAGACCCGGAATTTCAGTGAAACACGCATCCTGAGGGCGCTGGCCACGGCCGGTCTGTTCGGTAACGTAGTGAAACAGAATGCATCGATATCGGGTGCCGAGGTGGGTTGTCAGGGAGAGGTGGGCGTGGCCTGTTCCATGGCGGCAGCCGCGGCTAGCCAGCTCTTTGGCGGCAGTACGGCACAGATCGAGTATGCAGCCGAGATGGGACTGGAACATCACCTGGGAATGACCTGCGACCCGGTTTGTGGCCTGGTGCAGGTTCCCTGTATCGAACGGAATGCATACGCAGCTGCCCGTGCACTCGACGCCAACCTCTACTCTTCGTTTACCGACGGCAGCCACCTGGTGTCGTTCGACCGTGTGGTGGCGGTGATGAAACAGACCGGCCATGACCTCCCCTCGCTCTACAAGGAGACCGGAGAGGGAGGATTGGCTAGAGATTGGGCTTATACATCTCCTGAGCGGTAATACCGCACTCTTTCATCATCTCGATGCAATATTCCAGCTTGCCAAAATCGGAGTTGGAGTTGTTGGTCCCGAACGTGAACTTGAGTCCCGCGGCTTTGGCCTTCTGAATGAACGACTTGTTGGGGATTTTATACCTGTGGTTGATCTCCAGCACCTTATTGGTTCTCACCATGGCTTCGATCACCCTCTCCTGACGTTCATCCGTCCAGAACTCCTCATAACGGTCGTTCATCACATCAGGCAGGAAAGTGGGGTTTACATAGACATCCATCGGTTCATCCATCACCTTTACAATATTCTCCACAATCAGGTCCATATACTCCTGTTCATTGTCGATAAATACCTCTTCCGGGATCCAGAGGCGGGTTCTGTTGCCTTTGCGGTCGGTAAAGGTCATCGCATCGGTAAATACGTAATTGAACAGGTTGCGAACCTCCGGCGAGAAGGTTGTCGGCCATTCGCGTCCCTCTCCCTGCATAGCCTGAATAAAGGGTTCTCCCTTCATCCGTTCAAAATATTCCACCACCTCGGCATCGTTTTGGATGGGAAATCCGATACCGCAGTTGGGAGCCAGCGCATAGTTGATACCGTACCGGCGTGATTGAGACTTGGCCAGCTCCAATGTCAGGTCCTCCTTCAGATGAACGTGATAATCGAGCACCGGAAAATTGGCCTGGTGCAACCTGATGATCCCGTCGGTCGATTCGTCGATCGCCTCGGCAAGCTGGTTGCTGATCAACGCCTTTTCGACCTTCAGCGGCGTCATCTCAACAGATCGTATCTCGATGACACCTTCGGTACCTTGAATGGAGATCGTGCCCTTGGAAAGGATTTGCGACCGGTTCTCCGGTGTGCGGTACGGTTGGGCGGGTTCGATATACTCTACCAGCAACTGATCGTTGACTGCCACCTCGATCTTTTTACCCTCTACCCTTATACGCAGGTCGAACCACTCATTGTCATCAACAATCGATTTTACAAGGTTTCTGACCGACAACAAACTTCCCGTTTTTGTCCACCACTCCGGGTGGTCCGTATCGTTATCGAGGGCAACGGCATAACCGCCATTACCGTTTTCATCTGTATGAAAGCGAACCTCCCCCTTCCCCTTTTCCACCGTTCTTGCCGTTACTAGCAGTTCAAAATCGGTGAAGGTCGCGTTCTTCAAGGTCATCTTTCCGGCATCAGCCATGCCGATTACCGAATCGGAAAGGTTAACCGTCCCTTCTGTCAGCCAACCAGCCAGATTCCCCCCGTCGAAGAGGATCCTCTTCTTCTCCTGTTCTCCACAACCCGAAATGAGAAGGATGAGAACAGAGAGCAAGGATAACATCATTTTACCCATAGCATTAATTTTTAAAAGATTATGATTTCTAGAAATTCAATAGCAGTTCAACTGTAAACTTGTTCGAATCCATCTCATCATTGAGATCCAGAAAATCGAGCGGGCGATTCATGAAATAGTGTTCGTAGTCGAAACGGAGTATCGACGAGAAGATTTTCTTTGTAAGTCCAAAACCAAGGCCGACTGTCAACCGTCCCACGTCGTATCCCTTCTCGTCCGATTGTTCGTCGATGGCATCCCACCTGACCGCCGGCACGACACTCTTGAAAATATAGTTCTCATTCAATGGGAAGGCATAAGCGCCCTGCAGGTAATAGGCCGACAACTGTTCCCCGTCCACCGCTCTGTTGTCGCGCCTCATGAATTCTGTTTCAACCTTCCAGTTGTCACCCTGATAGCGCAGGTCGGCCCCATAAATGAAGTAATGGATTGTGGAGCTGTTGGGATAGTCGTAAAACTTGAATGTCGACCGTAACCCGGTCATGTTGCCCAGCTCGAGGCGGCCTCCGTACGACAGTTCGTTACGCCAGACCGGATCGTTGATCGTATTTCCGTTATAGGCCCCGAATTCGATGGAGACGGGAACTGTAGCCATGGCAAAATTGTAATCGGCCAGAAAACCGATATCACGGGTACCAATATAATATTTGCCGAGAAATGTCCGGTTGGCAAACATCAGGCTACCGGGCGAGATCGCGTAGGAGTTGAAGAGTGGAATGCCAATCTGTCCCACGGAAAGAGACAACCCTTCAACAGGTTCGAACGAGCCATAGAGATCGAGTACCTTGAAGTTGCCGTTATCACTAAGTTCTACCTGTCCCCGGTATGAAACGAAGGGAGTGAAGTAACCCCGCACACCCAACCTGGAATTTCTGACTGAAAACCTGGAGTTCCCCGTCTCGGAGGCGTACTCAAATTTGTTCTTCATTGTTCCGTCTACCTGGAAAGTCGGATAACGGACCGATGTGGTCTCCTGTGCTGCTACAAGCAGAAAAGGGAGCATGAAAATCGTAACGAATAGTTCTCTTTTTAACATGAATAAATTAACGTTTAAACTTTAATATCTGATTCCCGCCGTCTGAGCCTCCCTCTCGAGCATGCTCCGCTTGATCTCCGTTCCCCAGAAATAGCCGCCCAAACGACCATCGGAACGGACTACACGGTGGCAGGGAATGATGCAAGATACGGGATTATTCCCGATAGCCGATCCTACCGCCCGAACTGCCTTCGGTTTACCAATGGCTTGGGCTACCGCCTTGTAGGATGAGACCTCGCCGACAGGTATCTGCAGCAGCGCATTCCAGACACTCAACTGAAAACCGGTTCCCGCAACGTGGAGCGTAAGGTCCGAAGCATCACCCTTTTCGAGATGGTTCAACACATGCTGATGCAGTGGAAGATACTTTTCCTGCACTGTCGCGCCACCATATCGCTTTTTCAGATCGTTCAGCACCTTCTCCCTTTCACCGAAACCCACATAGCAGACCCCAATCGAGGTGGAGGCAATAACTGCCTGGCCATAGCCGGTTGTATGAAGGGAATAGCTGATCACTTCACCACTCAGCTCCTTTTTGTTCATCGGAATAATTGTAACCATATAGCGGTTTTACATTTGCAACCCACTGGGTGCTTGTTTTCTAAAAAAGCAAATTTTCGGATTAATCGGCAAAAAACTGTTCGAACCCCTCGGAATAGGCAATGTCGAGGGTGCTGTCTGCTTTCACATAAATGAAATAGTAGTGCAATCCGGGGATCTTGCTGGCGATCTCTTTCGACTTTTCCAGTCCCGAAGCCATGAATGCCGTGGCGTAGGCATCGGCGGTCATGCAATCATCGGCAATCACGGTTGCTCCCAGGATATCCTGTTCCGACGGGTAACCGGTCTGTGGATCGATGGTGTGGGCATACTTCCGCCCTTCCTTCACATAGTAGTTACGATAATTTCCCGATGTGGCCAACGCCTTGTCGCAAAGCGACAGGATGGTCTGAAGTTCATGCTGCAATCCGGTATTGTCGTCAATCGGCCTGTCCACCCCGATGCGCCAACATACCCCTTTGTCGTTCACCCCTTTGGCCACTATTTCACCTCCGATCTCAACCATATAGTTTTCAACGCCGTAGCTATCCAGTAACCGGGCAACCAGATCGCATGAGTAGCCCTTTGCAATGGCAGAGGTGTTTAATTGTACCCTCGGATCTGACTTGACCACATTGCCTTCATTGTCGATCCATATCTTCTCATAGCCTACAAACTGCTTCAGGCTGTCGATAATTTCCGGCGTAACCTTATCGATGTTCTTGAACCCGAATCCCCAAGCATCGATAAGGGGTGAAGCGGTAATGTCGAATTTGCCTTCACTTACCCTCGACACCTCCATCGCCTTGGAGAAAACCTCCATAAAGAGCGGGTCGGGTTTCACCGGGAGATTGTTGTTTATGTTGGTAATCACCGTATTCTCCCTGAAGGGGTTCAGGGAGTGTTCAAATCGCTCCAGTTCTGCCAGGATCTCATTTTCCAGCGACTCTCCATAGGCATATTTGATGTGGTAGGAGGTATGGAAGATCTCGCCACTGTTATGGTGGTATGAGTAGTTACCGCCCTTCCGTGCCGATTGGCATGAAGTGAGCAGCAGCAGGAGGATCACTCCTGAAAATATTTTTCCTAAACCCATATGGTAATCTCGTTTAACGCTTTTCTTTTCTTCTCTCCCGCTGGAGCCACCTCTTCGGTTTGCGGATAACCGACGGGCAGCAACGCAATCGGTTCAACCCCCTCGTCGAGAGACAATTTCTCTTTTATGACATCTGGATTGAAATTGCAGACCCAGCAGGTCCCCAATCCAAGATCAGTGATTTTCAACACCATATGTTCAACTGCAATTGCTATGTCGATATCGAGGTGATCCTTGCCGTCAACCTGACGTTTCCACGATTGCCGATGGTCGCCGCACGCCAGAATGTAGAGTGGCGCACTGTTGAACCACTCCCTCGGGTAGCTTTCCCGTATGGCCCGCTTGGCCTCTTCAGAGGCGCAGACATAAAACTTCCAGGGTTGGAAGTTTACCGCCGACGGAGCTAAACGTGCACTTTCAATTATCGACTCAATAATATCAGGTTCAATAGGTTGACTCTTGAATTTTCGAACCGATCTGCGCGAATGGATAATCTCGTCGAGTTTCATCTCATATCTCTTTTAAAACTCCTCTTCAATCCTGTAGTTGTTCCGGTCCGGTGAATTGCGGGAGATCAGCTCCCCCAAAAAACCGGTAAGGAAAAGCAATGTGCCCAGAATCATCATCGTGAGGGAGATGAAGAAGTAGGGCGACTCGGTCACCAGCCGGTAAGGATTGCCTACATGCATATCGTAGAGTTTGGTGGCTCCCACCACGATGGCGGCCACAAAACCTAGAATGAAGACAATGCTGCCCAGGAGTCCGAAGAAGTGCATCGGCTTTTTGCCGAACTTATTCAGGAACCAGATGGTGAGCAGATCGAGATAGCCGTTCACGAAGCGGTTGGCACCGAACTTGCTTTTTCCATATTTGCGGGCCTGATGGTGTACCTCTTTCTCGCCAATGCGCTTAAAGCCGGCATCCTTTGCCAGGATGGGAATGTAGCGGTGCATATCGTTATAGACCTCGATGCTTTGGGCCAATGAACGTTTATAGGCCTTGAGCCCGCAATTGAAGTCGTGTAGCTTGATGCCCGACACCCTCCTTGCCGTGGCGTTAAAAAGTTTCGACGGCAGGTTCTTGGTCAGCTTGGCATCGTAACGCTTCCGCTTCCAGCCCGAAACCAGGTCGTAATTCTCCTCCTTGATCATCCGGTAGAGTTCGGGAATCTCGTCGGGGCTATCCTGCAGGTCGGCATCCATTGTGATCACCACATCACCTTTCACTTTCCGGAAAGCACAGTGCAGGGCCGGCGATTTGCCGTAGTTTCGCTGAAACTTTATCGCCTTCACCCGATCAGACTGCTCCCTGAATCGGGTAATCACCTCCCAGGAGCGATCGGTACTTCCATCGTCAACAAAGATGATTTCGTACGAAAACCGGTTCTCTTCCATTACCCGCCTGATCCACGCATAAAGTTCAGGCAGCGATTCTTCCTCGTTGTAGAGGGGAATTACGACAGAAATATCCATATCAATACGGTCTACGTTTAATGGGTTGGTACCTGCGGACAAGCGGCACAAGCAGCAGCGAGAGAATCATGCCGATCAGAACATCGGTCATGATCACATTGCTGAAGATATAATTTACGGTACTCGGCAACGGCTGTGCCTCCAGCGATTCAGCCACCCGTTCGTTCAAATTCATCATCTTTACGGTCTCGATCATTGTCTCGTAGAGCTTGCCGACATATGCCTGGTCGATCCATGTGATATGAATGAAGACAATGACTGCTTCCAGAAGCGAGGCAAAAAAGAAGAGCAGGATGCCAAACCGAACACCGTGCCAGTATCCCAGATTATTACCCGTTACAAAGGTTTTGTACTTGAACAGAAAGTAAAAAAGGAGAAGCGGCGTACCCAGGGTCAGCAATGACCCGAACAGATTCAATGCCGGAATGCGCGTCGCACCCATCACAAAAAGATACTTCAATATCCAGAACAGACCCAAAAAAACACCACCATACATGGCGTAGTTCATCAACTGACTTTTATCTTCCTGCATAAATGACTTTTTAACCTACAAAAGTAACTAAAAAAAGTCAGAAGTGGAGACCTGAACTTTCAGAGTGCTTGCCATCTCGCCCTTTTATTGATCTTTTTTTTTACAAATTGCACCTATTTAACAAAAAATACCGACAATTGAGTTACCTTTGCTTGAATTTTAAAAAAATGGATTTTTTAACATGGAAAATGTAAAACCGCTCACTCCCCTATCCAAAAGTGTGGTTGGGGTTCAGTTTCTCTTTGTGGCATTCGGCGCCACGGTATTAGTTCCCCTTTTGGTTGGCTTGGATCCCTCCACGGCACTGTTCACTGCAGGTATCGGGACACTGCTCTTTCATCTGGTAACAAAAGGGATGGTTCCAATCTTTCTGGGCAGTAGTTTTGCTTTCATTGCCCCGATAATCAAAGCCACCGAGCTTTATGGACTGGCTGGGACCCTCTCCGGACTGGTAGCTGTCGGTGCCGTCTATTTCCTGATGAGTGCACTTGTCAGGTGGCAGGGAATAAAGATCATACAACGGCTCTTTCCCCCTGTAGTTATCGGCCCCGTCATCATGCTGATCGGGTTGTCGCTTTCAGGGACAGGCGTAAACATGGCGTCCGAGGATTGGTTGCTGGCCATTATTGCTCTTGTTACGGCCATTATCGTCAGCATGTTTGCCAAAGGGTTATTGAAACTGATCCCGATCTTCAGCGGAATCATTGTGGGATATGTAGCCGCACTTCTTATGGGGAAGATCGATTTTACACCGGTTCTTGAGGCACCCTGGTTCAGTTTGCCGCAGTTTGTCACACCTCAATTTTCATGGCAGGCCATTCTCTTTATGGCTCCGGTAGCCATTGCTCCGGTAATCGAGCACGTCGGGGATGTATATGCGGTGAGCCAGGTGGCGGAAAAGGATTTCGTGAAAAAGCCGGGACTTCACCGTACAATGCTGGGTGACGGTATCGCCTGTAGCGTTGCCGGATTAATTGGAGGTCCTCCGGTTACCACCTATTCTGAAGTCACCGGTGCAATGGTGCTGACCAAAGTTACCGACCCTGCCGTGATCCGTATTGCGGCAGTTACCGGTATTCTCTTCTCCCTGATCGGAAAGGTCAGCTTTTTACTTAAAACCATACCCAATGCCGTACTGGGGGGGATCATGCTGTTGCTGTTCGGCATGATTGCAGCTACAGGTGTCAACAACATGATTAGCAACAAGACCGACATGAGTGTTACACGCAACCTGATCATTGTATCGCTTGTGCTGACCACGGGAATTGGCGGTGCAATCTTGAAGATTGGCAATTTCACTTTTGCCGGTATCGGGTTGGCAGCTATGGTGGGCGTAGTGCTGAACCTGATCTTGCCCGAGCAGAAAAGGGAGAAATCGGCCGAGGCCTGATAATATCTTCCTGCCCAGTTCCTCCCATGCGTTTCGCCACTGTAATATGTAATATGCAGACGTGACGCATGGGAGGTTTTTTCACTCCATCCTACCCAGTATCATGTCCATCGCCCGGTTGGCACGCAATGCGGAACGAAAATCGCTCACGGGGTAAGGCCCCTTGCCGTTCAGGTAGTTCACAATGCTTTGAATCAGATAAAACTGGATATTGTCGGGATTCTCCTCCACAAAGATCTTCTCTCCAGAGACACCATTCAAGACGATGGGTGTAAAATGAAAGGTAGAAAAGCGGATTGAACCTTTCGAACCCAAAATCTCGATCGTATCGGTACGTTCTTTCACGGGAGCTGCAAACTCCCAATGGCCACGGCCCTTTACCCCCGAGCTGTGCAACCACCTGCCATCTACCGTATCTTCCACATCGTACAGTCCGGCCCTGTTTGCGGTTGTTCCGTGCGCTTCAGTGATCTCGCCGAAAATAAAGTCGAGATAATCCAGCTGATGCGAAGCCAGGTCGTAGAAATAGCCTGCACCCGACAGCTCCCTCTTTACCCGCCATGACAGGGTCTCCCTGTTCAGATCGGATGGATAGGGAGGAATGACAAACTCGATTCTCACTTCACTCGCCACCCCTATCTCGCCACTCTCCAGCAACTGCCTTACCCGCAGAAAATAGGGCAATGTCCGGCGGTAGTAGGCCACAAAACAGGGGACGCCGGTCTCTTCCGCCACTCTTGCCATGGCCATGCAAGCTTCAGATGAAGCGGCCATCGGTTTTTCGACATAGACCGGTTTTCCCGCCTTCATCGATGCCACGGCATATTCGTCATGCGATCCGGGCGGCGTGGCGATATAGACCGCATCCACCGAGGGATCATTGATCAATGCGTAGGCATCGGAATACCATCTGGCTATCTTGTGCCGTGTTGCATAATCCTGGGCCAGAGCGGCATCCCGACGCATCACTGCTACGATATCCGACTCCTCGACCTTACGGAAAGCCGGGCCGCTTTTCTTTTCCGTCACGTTGCCGCAACCGATGAATCCCCAATGAATCATACCTTAAATTGTCTTGTTTTCTTCAACTTTACTGTTCATTTTTCGATATCCTCTGAAGGAGATCGTGGCCAAAGCGATTATTCCGGCCAGGGCCGCATAGAGGTAACCGAAGGTCTCCGCTACCCCCTCATTCTCCCCGTAGGAGTGCAATCCGCTCAGGAGGTAGTTTACCCCCCAGAATGTCATCAGCACCGAGGCAAACGCCAATACCGATGCAAGATTGAAAAACCAGTCGTTCTTCAGCCTCTTCACCAGGTGGGTATGGGTAACCACGGTATAACAGACAACCGTAATGAGTGCCCAGGTCTCCTTGGGATCCCAGCTCCAGTAACGCCCCCACGATTCGTTGGCCCAGATGGCTCCCAGGAAGGTGCCGACGGTCATCAGTGCCAGCCCCACCAGCAACGACATGTTATTGATAATGGTCAGTTCCCTGATAAGGAGTTGCTGTTTACGTTTTCTCACCATGCACATCATCAGCATGTTGGTCAGCCCCAGCAACAGGCTGATCCCGAAGAAGCCATAGGCTGCTACGGTCACCGCCACATGAAACATGAGCCAGGGAGATTTCAGTACGGGCACCAGTGTGGTGATCTGCGGTTCCATCCAGCTCAGGCTGGAAACAAAGAGGATAATGCCACCGAAGAGGGTTGCCGTAGCCAGGGTGAGGTCGTTGCGCCGGCCAAAGACAAGGCCTGCCAGCAATGTCGCCCAGGCAACATAGACCATCGTTTCGTACGAATTGCTCCAGGGTGCGTAACCCGATATATACCCACGCATGGCCATCCCGTAGCCGTGATAAAGGAATAGCAGTACTACTCCCAAACCGAGTAACTTGAAGAGCACTCTTGTCCACGTTACCTCTCTGAAGAGCCGTAAAAAGGCCACAACAAGCAGCAGAAATCCCAACAGGAGGTATCCGTTGCGGGCTTTGTCAAAAAACTGCTGACTGTTGTATCGGATCTCCGCCTCAATCTTCTTCGGATTGATCAGTTCGCTCCGGTCTCCCTTTCGTTGAAAGCCGGCAATTGAATCGAGCAATGCCTGTGGCTGTTGCCAATCTCCATTTTCGAGTGAGCGGCGCACTTCCGACAGGTAACTGGAAAAGATGGTGGAGACGAAGAGGGAGTCGTTGTCGGTAAAAGGCAACAAATCATCGCCCGGAGCATACCAGTCATGTCCGGTCTCATTCTCATTCGGAAAGATTGCCATCAGTTTATGGTTCAGCAGGAGGAAAAGGATGTTCACCTTTTCGTCGAGCTTGATGATATCCTTGTCCAATTCGTTGCGCTGCGACTCCGGTTTGTGGTAGGCCTCGTTTACATGGGCAAGCAGCTTGTAGTTGCCCTCCGGATCAAAGAGCTGTGCATAGGCAAGATCCCCTTCCGGCAACCCTAGCATCCTGGCCAGCTCTTCGTTAGAATTGGCAATAAGGGGCACCTGCATCCAGATTTGCGGCATGGTGAGCAATCCCAACAGGAACTGGTCGGAATCAAGATCGCCGATACGGTTCTGCTTGTGTACCTTTCTCAGCAGATCGGACGAGAAGGTGTTCATCGGCATGATCCGTCCACCGAACTGGACCGGCAACTTGCCGAATTGTGCCGCATGTTCCGTCGGGACTGCATTTCGCTGTAAGGCCTGCATGACTGCAGATGTACCCTTGTCCTGTGCACTCGTGCCGATGGTCAGCATCGTGAAGATGGCTGTCAACATCGCCGTACGTCTCAACTCGTTCAACTGGCGGTTCAGTTTTCTCAAGCGTGAATTTGGAGTGACAAACATCAGGAGAAACCCTGTAATCAACAGAAAGTAGCCTGCGTAGGTAATGTTGCGCCCAGCCACATCCTTGTTGACAGATAAAACCGTGCCCTGTTCATCCTCGTCGTACGAAGCCTGGAAAAATCGGTATCCGTCGAGATCGAGTACATTGTTCATGAAGACTCGGGCTTCACGCACCTCCCCGTCGATATGAATCCTCAAATCGCTTTCGTAAGAAGAGGGACTCGAGGAGCCGGGATACCTGATCAGACTGAACCGGACAAGCTCCAGTTTAAAGGGTAGCTCCTCCTTGAAGACCCCTTTCGACGTATGCATGACCATTAGATTGCTCGTCTCTCCCTCGCGCAGGTGGATTGTTCCCTCTTTTCCAAAGAGATGTGTTGTCAAAGCCCCTGCAAGGATAACAACAAGTGCGGCATGGATGACGGTAAGCGCCCACCGTCCCCTTTTGGCATACCGGTGATCGATAAATATCAAAACGAAATTTACCACCAGCAGGAACTGTATAAAGAAGAAAACGGGAGAGTAATAGATAATCATCTTGGCCGCTTCGGTGGTCATCACCTCTTCAACAAAGGTAGCCAGCGCCATCAGGAAGGCGTAAATCAGCAGCAGGACCAGTGTGGTTTTATAGGATGCGAGAAGTTGTCTTAAATTTTCCATATTTATTTGATATTGAAAAACCGGTACCGCGGCACTTCACCTGGATGGTGCCCTTAACGGCCGGAGAGCCGGAGTGACGTTGTCACTCCCCTAGCCCGCACAAAAATATAAAAATAAGCGGTTGAACCACTATATAAAACGATAAAAATCCCCGAAACGGATGCTCCGGGGATTTTCAATATCAGCTAAATGTTTCTGATTGATCACATTTCCATATCATGCCTCTTTCCATTGTTTTCTCAACAACTCGAGTGCTGCCGGGACAACCACCTTCCGGTCGCCCTGGCAACCACATTCAAAGCTGACATATTTATTGTAACCGATCATCTTCAAACCTTTGAATCCGCTTACATAATTATCGGCCTCACCATCTTCACCAGGCATGCTGCGCCGTTTACGGCTGGCCATATGTACATGCTGCAGGTACTTGCCGGCAGAGAGGAAAGCGGCCATATCGCAGGTCTCCTCCCAAGTCATGTGCCAGAAGTCGCCCAGGCAGGTTACTCCGGGATTGTTGATGTCACGGCAGATCGAAGCTGCATCGGCAACTTGACGGAGATAGAAAGCCTCTTTGCGGTTCAGCGGCTCCAGAATTACGGTTGTTCCGTGCTTTTGGGCAATGTTGCCCATCTCGTTGAACTGTTCGCAGAGGAAGTCACGGGTCTCCTGGGTATGCGGCATGACCGGTACCTGCGAGTTGAATGCCGGTACAATGATAACGCCCGTTGAACCAAGTTCACCCGCCAGGATAATCAACTCTTCCATCGTATCGCGACACTTCTTGCGAATTGCCGGATCGGTGGAGAGAATAAATCCCTCAAAACCGGCGCAGATGGCACTCACACCGATATTCCGACCCTTCAACGCCTCCTTGAACTCCTTCATCCGACCCTTCAAACCCTTACCATGGGGTTCGAAACCCACTACGCCATGTTCTTCCATAAAGTCGAACTTCTCGTTTAAGGTTGCCCCGGGGGCGGTACCTTCCTGAAACGAGATCTTGAGCTCAGCCTTGATTGGATAAGTTGGCGGAGCTCCTGCCGGAAGCTCCCCTGCAGAGGCGGCCAGGGTGTTACCCAAACCTACCGCGGCAGCGCCGGCAAGTGATGATTTGATGAATTTTCTTCTGTCGATCGTCATGATGATTTATACTTTTACTTTTTGTTATCGCTTCCCGGTACAGGCACAGTAAATCGGCTCATGTCCATCTTGCCGATGTTCAGGTCGGCCGGGGTATAATCCAGCTGAGCGGCGGCGATGGCATCCCAGGTTGTCTCCTGGCCGGTGTAGGCTGCTTCGCGTCCCATGATGGCGCCCAGGTTGGAGATCGCCGTTTCGGAGGCCTGCTCGATGGGGGTATTCTTCCGGATACAGTTGATCAGGTTCACATGCTCCAGCGTGTAGGGGTCGGTCTGCTTGAAGTTGGCCTTCTCCGCCTCGCCGTCATACTGCCAGATCACGTTGCCTGCCAGGTCCCTGATCACGTGTCCGCCCTGGCTGGTCCATGATCCTTTCGTCCCCTGGATGAACTCGCTCACGTTGTTGGCGCATCCGTCGATCTGGCGGCACATGCTGTGCAGGTGTATGCCGTTCTCCATGGTGAAGTCGACGCTGAAGTTGTCGTACTGGTCGCCCGTCACGCGGCGCTGGCGCGAACCGAAGGCCACCGCCTTCACCGGCTTCAGACCGCTGAACCAGGTGAACACGTCGATGTTGTGCACGTGCTGTTCCACGATATGGTCGCCCGAAAGCCATTTCCAGTTCACCCAGTCGCGGACCATGAATTCGAAATCGCTCCATCCCGGTTGGCGTTCACGGTACCAGAGCATGCTCTGGTTCCAGTAGACGACACCGCCGGTGATCTCGCCGATAAGGCCGTTCATGATCTGCTTGTAGGACTCCACATAGGCACGCTGGTGGTGACGCTGTGTCCCCGTAACCACGCAGAGGTTCTTGGCCTGGGCCTGCTTGGCGGCAGCCACCACCGTGCGGTAGCCGACCGAGTCGACGCAGATCGGTTTTTCCAGGAAGCAGTGCTTGCCCTGCTCAACAGCATACTTGAAGTGCTCTGCACGGAAGAAGGGGGGCGTACAGTCGATCAGGATGTCGATCCCGCTGTCGATCACCTGCTTGTAGGCATCCAGCCCCACAAACCGCCTGTCGGCCGGAATGTCGATGTTCTTTTCAGCCTTAAGCTTGTCGGCCAGGCCGTTCACCTTGTCCTCAAAAACATCGCCCAGGGCTACGATCGTAACGCCGTTGGCCGCATTCAGGAAGTTGATGGCGGCACCCGATCCCCTGCCTCCGCATCCCACGACGCCGGCTTTCAGTTCCTTGCCGTCGGAGGCCAGATCCACCAGTTCCGGTACATAGTAGCTTCCCGGTTCCTTCAGGGGGGTTGTCGCATCCTTCTTGCCACTACTGCATGAGCTTAGAAAACCGGTCGTGCCGGTACCGATCATGCCTGCTGCTCCGGCCACCGCCGAAGTCTTAAGAAATCCTCTTCTTGTCAAATTGTTTTCTCTTTTCATATCGTTTAATCTGTTTTAGAAATGTTTATTTTGCAATCAATGAACTGTCGGGCTCACACACCACCCTGAAGCCGATACCCTTGATGTCGGAGTACCACCAGATGCTTTTGGGTTGTTGCGGGTCGGTCTTCAACCAGTCATCATGCCTGGTATGGCTACGGGCAGCAACCCGGAGGTCGGCAGCATCCGACAGGTAATTTCCGCCTCTTACTACCCACTCCTCACCTTCAGTAACCAGCGGATCCCTGGTTGTTCCGCTTCTTTTTCCATAAGCAGCCTCATCATACTTGTCGGCACAGTACTCCATAACATTCCCAAGCATGTTCTTCAATCCGAAGGGGTTGGGTTTCACCATGGAGGGTTCCTGCGTACGGTTATCACTGTTCTTGCTGTAGATGACAAAGGCGCTTATGCTGTCTGTTTTTGCCGGGAAGAATTTCCGCATAAAGCCCGTATCGGAAAAATCCTTGGGATTTCCTGCAAAGAAATAGGGTGTCTGTGTACCTCCCCGTGCCGCATACTCCCATTCAGCCTCAGTGGGCAGGCGATATTTCTTGCCTGTCTTGTGTGACAGCCACTGGCAGAATGTTTCGGCAGCGTAGTGGGTCATCGTGATAGCGGGCCTGTCACCCGAACCCCAACCCTGATCGGGGTATCCGAACGGAGGCGTTGGACCGGAGATAGCATCCACTCCCATCGCCTTCAGGTTGTTTTCATAAACCACTTCGGGCGGTGTCCTCCCTTCGCTCATTGTGCTGGCATAGAATGCCCAATACTGGTCCCAAGTGGTTTCAACCTCCGCCATGAAGAAGGGACTCACCGCCACCTCATGCTGGGGGGCTTCGTCCGGCTTGTGGAAGGGCTCCTTGGGTGTGCTGCCCATCATGAATGTTCCTCCGGGTATCGCCTTCATATTGAAAGAAATGGCCGTACCTGGAATCTGCTCCGTATAGTCTTCAAATGCGGTAACGGTAGCCGGTTCCTTATAGAAGAGGCTGGAATCTACCACAGCACTCACATTCATCCCGGGTATTCCCACCATCTGTCCATGAACATAGTTCGGATTGTAGTGTCCTACATCGAGATGGCAACTGATGCATTGAAGGTCCAATTTCTCATGATTCTCATCATAATACATGTGCGCGGTAATGCCATCGTCGGTTATTCCCTGCGGAAAGAGGTTCTGATGACACTTGACGCAAGAGGCGTTCGGAATATATTTTACTGCATGCTCCAGTTCAGATTTTTTGTCCCAGTCGAAATCGGCACTGTCCTTGGTCAGATATCCCCAAAGGTCGCGGATGCCCAAAGAGGCCTTGGCTGTATAGTGAGCCCACGTATCATCCTTTGGAGGCAGGTGGCAGTCCACACAGTTGACCATCACCCCACTCCCGTTGTTCACGTGAACGGAGAGCTTCCAGCTCTCCTCGGCATGAGGATGAACATGGCACATCATGCACGATTCATTGGTAGAGAAATAGACCGAAGTCTGGTACAGTGTACCGATAAAGGTTATACCGATAACTATGCCCAATAACAGAATAAAACCTTTGCGTTGATGAATTTTTTTTCGGCTGTTTCTGTGTCGATCACCATAGATGTTTTTAGATTTAGCCATCTATCTATTAATTAGTTAATTGAAAGTTTAATTGTTGTTTTAAAATTGTGTATAGAAAAAAACGAAAAAGTTTTGCTTGCAAATATATGAAATTTTAATGGTTTAC
>MTKW01004678.1_pt1 | contig 18239 bp, 19 predicted proteins | sample 1042761 | NCBI WGS metagenome assembly MTKW01 (sample SAMN06205366, study PRJNA360243) | anaerobic digester metagenome | biome: Wastewater treatment plant; feature: Anaerobic digester sludge; material: sludge; isolation source: anaerobic digester fed with sludge from wastewater treatment plant ... | reverse complement strand
ATCGCCGATGGTACTAGGCTGGAGACGGCCTGGGAGAGTAGGTAGCTGCCGGATTCTTTTTTATCTTCAAGAGCCTTGGCTAGATGCCGAGGCCTTTTTTGGCTTCTTCCGGGAATATTTCATATACTCAAAGGTGATGAAGGGGGGACGATTATGGAGCGTGAGGTCAGGGAGATCATAGAAGAGCAGTTGTTTTCAAGCGAGGTCATATTGTGGGCGGGGCGCCCTAGAAGAGGATTGGCGCTTCGGGCCTCAGATTGGTTCCTCATTCCATTCAGTCTAGTTTGGTTGTGCATTGCGACTGAAATCACGGGAAATGCAAGAAAGTTTGGAGTCCCCTCGGTGAGATATGAATTCGGGCTTTCAGGCCGACGTGTGTTTGCGCAGCCGCTTACGGTGTTCGAGGTAGTGGGATGGTTGTTCATCGCCATCGGGCTGTATCTCCTCGTTGGGCGCTTCTTTGTTGATGCCCGGGTCAGGCGCAATACGTACTACGGTGTGACCGATAGGCGGATTCTCATCCTGACAGGTTTCTTCGGCAACAGGTTTGTATCTATTCCATTGGACAGGGTTGGAGAAATGAATGCTATTCGAAGAGCTGACGGAAGCGGAACCATTCAGTTTGGCAGGCCTACATACATCCCCGGCTGGGGCGATTCTACAATGAACGGCCACCATTACCAGAACTGGAGGCGAGTGGACCCGCCCTCGTTCGAGATGATTGAGGATGTTCTTTCTGTCAGAAACATCATCGTCTCAGCGCAGCAAGGGACATATGATGGATCGGGAGGGGCAGGCGGCTGACGCCGAGCATAGGAACCCGGCCCTAGCTTCAAGGTTGCACATGAGCGGGCCGGGTCTTCCTGTTCTATGCAAGGAGTCTATTTCTGTCGCAGCCTATTGAGTGTTCGGGCTGTTGCCAGAAACTCTTCCTCTATGGCTACCTTTTCCTCATCTGACTGGAATTTCTCCGATAGCTTTGCAGAAAGCAGCGCGAGCCTGTGCTCGAGCTCAAGCACGGTGTGGCCCTGCTTTTGGGCTGGGCCAATGGCTTGTGCAGCCTCAAGCTTCCTGTGTTCCTCCCATTCGCCGTATGTTCCGGGAAAGACACTTACCTGGCCTGAATTGAAGGCTGCTATCATGTTGCATGTGTGTTCAAGAAAGCGCCTGTCGTGAGAGACGACGACCAGCGTTCCTTTCCACTCTGCCAGGCATGACTCGATTGCCTCTCGGGATTGCACGTCAAGATTATTGGTAGGTTCGTCGAGGGCGATTAGGTCATAATTGGATATAAGCATTCTAGCGATTGATACACGAGCGCGTTCACCCCAGCTCAATACCGATATACGTTTGTGAACGTCTGCCCCTCGAAAGAGCAGGGATGCCAATAGATCGCGGGCNNTTATCGCTTCCAGCACAGTAAGGTTCGGGTCAAGAGTCTCGTAGTGTTGATCCATGTAGAAAAAACGGCATGAGGGGCTCCTCCATACAGTGCCTGCAGTGAGAGATTCCGATCCGAGCATGGTGCGAAGCAGCGTTGTCTTGCCACACCCATTAGGTCCGATGATTCCCAGATGATCCCCCCGGCTAACGGCTAGATCCAGATCTTCGAAGAGCGGAGTCGAGCCAAAAGCTCTAGCTGCCCCTTCCATGAGTATCATGCGAACGCCGGTCTTGTCGGCCGGCGTTGTCTGCATCAGCGGAGATTCAGATGCCTTAGGTTTTGGAACCTTCTCCTTGCGCAGCCTCTCCAGGCGTTTTGCAGTCGCTTTTGCCCTCCGTGCGCCCTTTTTGGCCTTGGCTCTCAGAAAATCGTTCTGTCCGGCACTTCGATGGGCCGATCGGAACCATTCCATCTGCTGAGATATCCTGGCCTCTAAGCGTCGTTCTTCACGCTTGTAATGGATGTGCGCTTTCATTTGGGCATCAAGCTCAGCTTCTTTTTGCATTCGGTATGCACTGTAATTGCCTGTGAATGAACGAATTCCATCTGGCGCTAGCTCCAGGACGCGCATTGCTACGTCATCTAGGAAACGGCGGTCGTGAGAGACTATCAGAGCAGCGCCCTTGTGCGACAGTAAGAGATCGGTCAACAGTTCCATCCCTTCGATATCCAGGTGACAAGTGGGCTCATCCAGTAGCAGGATATCGGGACGGATTACCCAAGCGCAAGCCAGTCCCAGACGAGTCCGTTCTCCTGCGCTCAAGGTTCCTACGCGCCGCATCCGCATCTTCTTTGAAATTCCAAATCGTGACAGAGCCTCTTCGGCATTTCCAACATCAGGTAGCCCCAAACTCGCAACTTGGCATAGGAAGAGAGGGGTTGCCGACTCTGGAAACTCTAGCTTTTGGGGAACATATCCCACACGCATTTTNNGCGAAGCAACGTGCTCTTGCCTGATCCGTTTGGGCCGAATAAAGCTACACGCTCACCTAAAGAGATGTCAAACGAGGCGTTCTTGAATATTGTCTCTATTCCGTAGGTTTTTGAAAGGCGGGTTGCCTTTAAAACAACCATAGTATCCACTCCCAAACCCATGAAGTCCATGGCAAGTGGGACTGGGCACTCTCACGAGCATAGGGCTTTGCGGAAACAAAATGGCTACACCGATGCTGCAAGCCTTCGGGTGTAGCCATCCAATCTGCTATTTTTGCGAGGTTGCCAGCATTCCCACAAATGCTCAAACGCCGCAGGCCGCCATGGCGCTGCGTGCATTGAGCGTATTCGCTTAAGCTAGAATGCCAGCTTACTGAACATGTATATGTTACCTCTCCGCAAAGCCTATGTTAAGAACTGAATACATGTTAGCATATACCGGATTTCATGTAAACTGCTTCTATTGAAAAATGCGGGCGAGGGGAGGGGTCTTGAGAGTAATGGCTCCATACTCGCATAGCTCCTGACAACAGTAACACCGGATGCACTTGTCGTAATCCATGTGTGCTACACCATCGCGTATCTCAATGGCGTCAGCTGGGCATGCCCTGGCGCAGACTCTGCATCCACGGCACGAATTGCGAACTACTGAGGGCCGAGTCGTAAACCAGTTCCGTAGTACCCGGCCTGTTTCGCCCGACATCAGCCTTTGCCGCATGGAAGGACGGGCGGCCTTGGGAACCCGAAACCCTTGCACTTGCAGTTCTTCAATGGACGGGCCGTAAATATCGATGTTGCCCAGATCTATGGTTCCGTAGCCCTTCTCTGAAGCGATGCGAAGCGGCGGCGATTCGACGGGGTTGATGCCGACAATTGAGCACGCAACAGCGTCTATGGCTACCCCGTCCGATCCTGCCATGATAATCCCGAGATCGAACGGGTCTCCGTTTCGCGGGCCGTTCCCGTCCATGCCGATTATACCGTCGAGTATTGAAAGCGTCGGTTTGGCTGTGGCGTAAATTTCGGCGAGAAGTGTCGAAAACAGCTCTCGATCTTGAAACCTCAGATGATACTTGCCCTTCTGGGATCCGCATATTACTCCGAACATGTTCTTTACGCACCCTGTATACATGACGAGCCCGTGGGATTTCAGCTTTGGAAGACTGATTACTGCGTCGGCGTCAACTACCGGCTCGGCTATGGGCAGGGATGTTACTATGTGGCCGGGGCTGAGCGGCACATTCCTTGANNTCGAACCCGGGGCTCTCGCCGACTATTGGTTTGCCGCCGACCGATCTCACTTCCTCTATTACCGCCCTGAGAACCTCTGGGTGTGTAGTAGCTCCGCGCTCTGGAGGCGTCCCGGCAATAAGGTTGGGCTTAATCAATACTCTGCTGCCGGGCTCGATAAACGTGCCCATGCCGCCGAGGGGCGAGAGCGCTTCACTGAGGGCTTCTTTTACGTGCTCTCGCTCATAGTCCTTGCATCTTGTGATGGAAACTTGAGACTTGTTCAATGCAGTACCTCCGTAACTAGTTTTGCCTCTTGACTACACTTCGTTGGGCTGCTATTATAAATTCATAACGTTCCTCGATAGCTCAGCGGTAGAGCAACCGGCTGTTAACCGGTGGGTCGCAGGTTCGAATCCTGCTCGGGGAGCCATTTTTTTGTACATTTCCGTCCGTAGTTTCTCCTTCCACAGAGGCCCACCTGTTACGCTTCAACCCNNTGGCGAACGTCTAGTAGTCCATTCCTCCCGGAGGATACGGCATCGGCGGCTCTTCCGTGGGAATCTCGGCGATGACAGCCTCGGTGGTGAGCATCATCGATGCAATGGAGGCTGCGTTCTGCAGGGCTGACCTGCTGACCTTCACGGGGTCGACTATTCCTGCCTTGATTAGATCGCAGTATTCCCCAGTCAGAGCGTTCAAGCCGAACCCGGGCTTGTTCTCTGATTTCACTCTCTCGACTACAACAGAGCCCTCAAGGCCGGCATTGTTGGCGATGGTGCGCAACGGTTCCTCGAGAGCGCGCTTGACGATATTGACTCCGGTCTTCTCATCGCCTTCTGCTTCTATCTGATCGAGTTTGGAAATCATGTTGATGTAGGTGGCGCCGCCGCCTGCAACTAGTCCTTCCTCAACGGCCGCCCTTGTTGCCGAAAGAGCATCTTCTATTCTATGCTTCTTCTCCTTAAGCTCGGTCTCTGTTGAGGCGCCAACTTTAATAATAGCCACGCCGCCAGCGAGCTTTGCGAGGCGCTCCTGGAGCTTCTCACGGTCGTAGTCGGAATCGGAATCGTCGATTTCGCGGCGAATCTGGTCGACACGCGCCTCGATCTTGGCCTTCTCTCCACGGCCCTCGATGATGGTCGTCTTTTCCTTGTTGACCTTGACCGTCTTGGCCTGGCCGAGCTGCTTCAGGTCGACGTTTTCAAGCTTTGCACCCGTTGCCTCTGAGATGAATTCTCCGCCTGTNNTTAACAGCGACAACGTTTAGGATTCCGCGGAGCTTGTTGACGACGAGAGTTGCAAGGGCTTCGCCTTCTATATCTTCGGCAACGATCAAAAGCGGTCTGCCAGCACGGGCGATCTTCTCCAGCAATGGGAGGAGCTCTTGAACATTACTGATCTTCTTCTCGTAAAGCAGAATATATGGATCTTCGAGAATGGCCTCCATCGACTCCGTGCTAGTGACGAAGTAGGGGGATATGTATCCCTTATCGAATTCCATGCCTTCGACCTGTTCGACAGTGGTCTCGATGCCCTTGGACTCCTCGACGGTGATTACTCCGTCCTTGCCGACTTTGTCCATGGCTTCAGCGATCCATTCGCCGACGGCCTCGTCATTCCCGGAAATCGAGGCTACGTGGGCAATGTCTTCCTTGCCTTCCACGGGGATGGCGAGTTTATGTAGCTCGTCTACGACGAGTTCTACGGCCTTGTCTATACCGCGCTTCAGGAACATCGGGTTCGCGCCAGCAGTTACGTTGCGCAGCCCCTCGTTCACAATTATTTGGGCAAGGACAGTGGCGGTTGTGGTGCCGTCGCCTGCGACGTCGTTCGTTTTCGATGCAACTTCCTTGACGAGCTGGGCTCCCATGTTTTCATACGGATCCTCTAGCTCGATTTCTTTGGCCACCGTCACGCCGTCCTTAGTGATGACTGGTGATCCATACTTCCGCTCAAGCACGACGTTGCGTCCTTTAGGACCCAATGTGACCTTGACTGCAGATGCAACTGCGTCGACACCGTTTTTCAGGCTAGTACGCGCTTCTTCTGCATATGCTAACTGCTTAGCAGCCATTTTCGTTTGCCTCCTTCATACGCATGAATGATTTGCATGTTGGTCTTCGTGGGGCAGTAGGTTCTACTTGACCGCGAGAATATCGGACTCGCGGAGAATCAAGTATTCTTCGCCGTCAATCTTGATTTCAGTGCCGCCGTATTTGGCGAATATGACCGTGTCCCCAACGTTTACCTCCAGTGGGATGCGGCGCTTGCCTTCTTCATCCCATCTGCCGGGCCCAACAGCCTTCACTTCGCCCCACTGAGGGCGCTCTTTAGCGGTATCCGGAAGAACAATTCCGCCCGGAGTCTTCTCTTCTTCCGTATGAGGCTTTACAAGCACTCTGTCAGCACAAGGTTTTACCATCGACGTTTACCTCCTTCACGGCGTTGCTTTTAGCACTCAACGGATGTGAGTGCTAACAAAGATATGATATACTCCTCGTTTTGGTGTTGTCAAGGCTTATGATAGAATTATTTCCGGGATAGGAGTCTATATACAGTCGACGACTGCCGTTTGTCCGGAAATACTGGTACTTAACCGAACCGATGAAGGATGGGATTTGGACCATGGCTGAACTTCTAAAGCTTCTTGCGATATCGCTGATTCCCGGTATCCTATGGGTTATCTACTTCCATCGGAAAGACATATACGACAAAGAGCCAGCACGTTTGGTCGCAAAGGCATTTCTTGCAGGGGCGGTAATGATAATCCCGGCAGGTCTTGTGGAAGCGCCTCTACGAGGCGTGCTTACCAATCCTCCGAGTTTGCCTGTTCTTTTGCTCGCGTCTGTTTTCGGAATAGGCTTGGTCGAGGAGTTCTTCAAGTATTTGGCCGTTCGGAGAACAGTGTACGATCTTGCCGAGTTCAACGAACCAATGGATGGCATAGTCTACGCGGTCTCGGCCGGGCTCGGATTTGCCGCCTTTGAGAATGTTCTTTACGCGGCATCCTATGGCCTTCCAGTTGGGATAGTCAGAGGTGCGCTTACATCCTTGGTGCACGCATCCTTTTCCGGGATCGTCGGCTTTCAAATGGGTATTGCCAAGTTCGCTCCGAAGTCCATGGAAGGACCGCTCGTAGCCAGAGGATTGATGACCGCGTCGGTGCTTCATGGTTTGTATGATTTTCTTCTCATGACCGAGCTGATGAATTTCTACCTTACTTTGCTCGTGGTTGTCTTGCTATATGTCGGGCTCGCCGGGAAGATAAGGACAGCTCTCCACGTTTCACCGTTCAGGTTCGCAGAACTGTATGGGAAAGAGGATGGAAGATCTGAGGATTCTGTGGAGATTGGACGGATTGGCGACGCTGCTGGGACCGGTGATCCGGATGTGCCGTCTGGTAATGGAAGAGTGGCAAACGGAGAAGACGACAGCTCGAGCAGTCGTAGATGAGGGCGGCATGTCTCTTCTTCCTATGCTCTGATGCCGAATCCTTTCCAACGAGCTAGGGCTGTGTTAGAATGTACGCGGCAAAGTCATTGGAGTTCCTGTGGAAGGGGGTACGCATGATGTCAGGACATTCGAAATGGGCTAACATTAAGCATAAAAAGGCTAAGGCTGACGCTCAGCGGGGTGCTGCTTTCACTAAGGCATCGCGCGAACTGCATGTCGCCGTTAAACAAGGTGGGCCTGATCCAGAGGCAAACTTCAGGCTCAAGATGGCCATTCAGGCTGCGCGAGCGGTTAACATGCCCAATGATACAATTCAGCGGGCCATTAAGAGGGCGGCGGGCGATGGAGATGGCGAGAGCTATGAGGAGATCGTGTATGAAGGATATGGGCCGGGTGGAGTTGCTCTCGTGGTAGAGGCTATGACTGACAACAGGAATCGCACCGCATCCGATGTTCGTCACATCTTTTCGCGTCACGGCGGCAATCTTGGGGAAACAGGATGCGTGAACTGGATGTTCGACAGGAAAGGCTCGATAACTGTGGATACGGAAAGTTTTGCTGGTGACGAAGACGAGATGATGATGATCGCGCTTGATGCGGGAGCTGAGGATCTCAAGGCGTACGACGATTACTATGAAATCATCACCTCGCCCGAGGATCTTGACGCGGTGCGGAAGGCCATGGAGAGTGCTGGAGTCGAATACTCTGGTGCTCGGATAATTCGAGTTCCGCAAAATGTTATGGTTCTTGGAACCAAAGAGGCTGGCCCGGCAATGCGTCTCGTTGACGCCCTCGATGAGCACGATGATGTGCAGCACGTGTACACGAATTTTGACATTCCCGACGAAGTGCTTGAGGAGCTAGAGAAGGAAGGAGCTTGAGCAAGTGCTTCTTCCTTCCCATGGCGACCACGCACGAGGCGTGGCCGCTTTTCTATGTGGCGTGCATGTTTGCAATATACCGCGGACGGGCTTGCCTTAGCTCACGGTTATTAGTTGCTATGAATGGGAGGTGGCGATGGTGCTCGTGCTTGGCATCGATCCCGGGACGGCTATTACAGGCTATGGCCTGGTGCAGGAAGCAAATGGCGGAATTGAATGCAAAGATATGGGTTGCGTGCTTACCCGGGCAGACCTCCCTCTTGCTGTCAGGCTTTCTCAGATTTATGATGAGCTTTTTGAGATTATCAGGCGGGATAAGCCGGATTGCGCTGCGGTTGAGCAACTTTTCTTTAATACTAACGCCAAGAGCGCCTTGGCGGTAGGACACGCGCGAGGCGTCGCACTTTTAGCGTGTGAGAAAGCGGGCATTCCGGTGGCGGAGTATACTCCTCTTCAGGTGAAAATGGCAGTTGCTGGGTATGGCAGGGCAGACAAGAAGCAGGTGCAGAGCATGGTCAAGCTTTTGCTGGCGTTGGATTCGGAACCAAAGCCGGATGATGTTGCAGATGCGCTGGCGATAGCCATATGCCATCTATCTACCGCTCCGTATCTTGCAAAGATCTCCGGGGATGGTGATCGTCTATGATATCTCAGCTTCGCGGCAAGGTGGCTTCGATCGAGCGGGACGCCATTGTTTTGGATGTTGGGGGCATTGGGTTCTCTGTCTCGGTGACGTCGGGAACGAGAGCTACTTTGGGGCGAATAGGGGAGGAAGTTCGCCTTTTTACCGCAATGGTGATTCGCGATGACTGTGTGAACCTTTATGGTTTTGAGAGTGTGGAGGAGCGAGAATTCTTCCACATGCTCTGCGAGGTCAAGGGGATTGGCCCCAAAACTGCGCTGTCGATCCTATCCTCGCTTTCTCCGGAGACGCTTTCCATGGCTATCTCTTCGGGTGACATCGCGATGTTGGCTACAGCTCCCGGGGTGGGAAAGAGGACGGCGGAGCGACTTGCAGTTGAACTGAAAGGTAAGGTTGGGCAGTTCATCTCCGACGAATTCATAGAGAGAGGCGCATCGGCAAACGCAGATTCAACTGCTGCCCAAGATGCGATCAGTGCGCTTGTATCGCTAGGCTACTTGCCTGTTGAAGCCGAAAGGGCGGTGGCTGCAGCCGTGGCAGCCGGCTATTCGGACGATGCTTCTGCCATTATTCGCGCGGCGCTCTCAAGAATGTCGCGCGCGGAATGATCGGAGGGCATTTCTATGGAGGAAAGAATAGTGACGGGGGAAAAGACAGATGAAGATCGCGGGTCTGAGCTGAGCCTCCGTCCAAGGCGGCTCTCTGAGTTCATTGGCCAAAACAGAGTAAAGGAGAGCCTCTCGATTTTCATAGAAGCCGCCAGAAGTAGGGGCGAGCCTCTCGATCACGTGCTGCTGTATGGTCCCCCAGGCCTTGGAAAAACGACGTTGGCCAACATCATCTCAGTGGAGATGGGTGTAAGGCTTCGGGTCACGTCTGGGCCGGCTATAGAACGCGCGGGGGACTTGGCTGCCATACTTACCAATCTTGCCCCCGGGGACGTGCTGTTCGTGGATGAGATCCACAGGTTGGGAAGGCCGGTTGAGGAGATACTCTACCCGGCCATGGAGGATTATGCGCTCGATATCATCATCGGCAAAGGCCCGTCTGCAAGATCGATACGGATCGACCTGCCAAGATTTACTCTGGTGGGGGCCACAACTAGGACAGGACTGATATCCTCGCCCCTTCGCGATAGGTTTGGAGTAGTCCACAGGCTAGAGCTATACTCTGTAGACGATCTTGCCACAATCGTCTCAAAATCCGCTGAGATCTTGGGAATTGAGATCGAGGCCTTAGGGGCTTACGAGATAGCGAGGCGGTCCAGGGGAACCCCTAGGGTGGCCAATAGGATGCTGAGGCGGGTACGCGACTACGCCGAGGTGCGCGCAGACGGCGTCATAACACAGGATGTGGCTTGTGATGCCTTGGCCATGTTTGATGTGGATGAACTTGGCCTCGACAGGCTTGACAGGAAGATTCTAGCAACTATAATAGACAAGTTCGGGGGTGGACCGGTCGGAGTGGACACTATCGCGGCTGCCATCAATGAGGAGAGAGATACTATCGAGGATGTGTATGAGCCGTACTTGATGCAGCTAGGTTTCATAGACAGGACGCCCCGCGGTCGAGTGGCTACAAGCTTGGCATACCAGCACATAGGACGGGAATTTCCAACAGATGAAGCAGATGGGCAGGCGAGGTTGCTGTGAATTTGCTGCTCCATTCTTGCTGTGCCCCGTGCACTACCTATTGCCTCGAGAAGCTGAGGTCTGATGGGCATGATGTATACGGGTATTTCTATAACCCCAACATACATCCGTATGTCGAGTTTCGGCGAAGGCTGGACACATACAGGGATTACTGTGCATCAGTTGGTCTGGACGCAGATATTTGTGAGAGTTATGGCCTTCGGCAGTACATTGTGGAGGTTGGGAGTGATATCGACGGCAGATGCGCCGTCTGCTATCGCATGCGCCTCCTTTCCGCGGCAAAGCTTGCGCTGGAGAAGGGTGTTGACGCATTTACTACAACTCTTTCTATCAGCCCCTATCAAAACCACGAGCTTTTAGCGCGGGTGGGTGAGGACGTGTCGAGGGAAGTCGGAGTGCCCTTTATCTATTATGATTTCAGGCCTGGATATAGGCGAAGCGTTGAAATCTCGCGAGAATTGGGCCTTTATCGACAGCCGTATTGTGGCTGCATATTCAGTGAGGAAGAGCGCTACTCCCCAAAGTTCCGCAAGTCGCGTAAGCGGACGAAAAAAGGCTCTGCTGATAAGGAGTAAACCTTCGGGAGCAGTCGTATTCCTTGCATAGCGCGGAGCGCCGATGGGAACGTTACATTACAAAGCCCCGGTGGTCCGCATGTTGAGGATGATGCGGATTGGCGTTGTCAAAATGTGAAGGGGTTATTCTTCGGGTTAAAGATTTCGGTGAAGCAGACCGGATCTTAACGATCCTTTCTGATACGGATGGGAAGTTTGATGCTGTCGCCCGCGGCGCTCGGCGCCCTCGGAGCAGACTGGTTGGGGTTACTCAACAATTTTCGCGCGTGAATGCGCTATTGTTCCGTGGCAGAAACTTGGATACGCTGAGCACTGTGGAGCTGCTTTCTTCCTATTCCAGCATCACATCGGATGTAATGAAGATGGCATATGCTTCATACGTTGCTGAACTGGTCGATCTCATGACAGGCGAAAGGCAGCGTAACGAAATGCTATACGCCTTGGTTATTTCGACATTCGAAGCGCTCGATGCGGGGCCCGCAGACCCTGATATGGTGCTTAAGGCGTTTGAAATAAAGTTCATGTCTGTTTCTGGCTTCCGACCTGAGCTTGCAAGATGTGTTTCCTGTGGAAAGCCTGAAAACCAAGCGTCATGGTTTGGCCCCGAGGCCGGGGGGTTGCTGTGTGATGGGTGCCGCAGTTCGGACTGGGGAAGCGTCCGATTTTCCGCTGCAACGCGGGAACTGGCCAAGCGCCTTCTGATATGGGATTACGACATGATAGCGGTGCTCAAGCCGAGTCGTAGCAGCTTTGAAGAACTAAACAATGCCTTCAGGGCCTATGTGGATCAGCGGGTAGGGCGCAAGCTGCATTCGCTTGACTTCATCTCTGATCTTAAATCGATGGAGCGAGGGGGCAAACAGGATAGTTGAAGGTTGACCTCGNNTGGATGGCAGCCTGGATTTGGACGGTGGCCAACGTGAGTCCACGGACGGTTCGACATGGACCGGACGCCTGGCGGACGTTCTCAGACGTGGTTCTGAGATGAGGCTGGTGGTGGAACGCGACGGGGCCAATGTAGCTTATATGCCGGTGTCGGCAGGATTGGTAGGGGCTATTTTCGCTCCCGAGCTGGCAGCCGTGGGGGCCATCTTGGCCCTGGCGACCAGATGCACGATGAGGGTAGAGCCGAATCCGAACGAGTGAGCGGATCGAGCATCATTCTTCCGGGTTCGGGGTACATCCACGTTAGCGGGAGGACTATCTGATGCAAGCTTTTTTCGGCGTACGAGGGAAGGTGCTAAAACCAGAGCCGGGAATTGACATATTGCAGGGCCATTTGCTATAGTTAGGGCAAATGACAGCGTGCAAGCGAACGCGCCCGGCGCTTCGGGAACATAGCCTCCCGTGCCCCCCACGAGCTTTCGGGGGCGGAGGCTTTTTTTCATGGAGGTGGACTTTTTGAGGATGCTTGCCGGCCTTTACACTCGGGCACTGCCCCGGGCGTTTCGCAGTTACCGGCGATACTTGCTCTTTGCCGCTATGCTCCTTGTCACCTGCATGATTGTGGGTTACACCGGATTCAGCCCTTCAGGCGATTCTCTGCCGTGGATATTCAACAGCCTAATAGGGCTGAGGGATTCCATGGCCGGCGCTTCTACATGGGAACAGATTGGAATGCTGTTTTGGAACAACCTAAAAGCCACGCTTGTCTCCATCGGTCTGGGGTGGATATTCGGCATCGTCCCCGTAATAAGTGTATGCCTTAACGGAGTGCTCATCGGGGCGTGTACGAAGCTGATGGTTGTCAGAAATGCCCTATCGGCATCTGTTGTGATTGCGTCTTTTCTTCCCCATGGAATACTGGAGTTGCCGGCTTTCTTGGCAGGCCAGGTTGTGGGGTTGCGTTTGGGCTTTCTTCTTCCGGTGGTGTGGCGTGGGCGCGCAAGCAAGAACGATCTGGGGCGCGCGGCTGTTGAGGGAGCGATCATCCTTGGCTTGTTTTGTGTGCCGCTGCTGGCGATAGCTGCTGTTGTGGAGCTCAAGGTTACGCCGGCAGTTGTTCGGATGTTTGCTCCGGAGCTTCCAACGCTGCCTCTATGACGATGAGATGGGGAGGGACCGCGCTTGAACTTTCAGGATTTGATATTTGCTTTGGAACAATACTGGGCGCGCCAGGGCGCCACGATTCAGCAACCTTACGTGATAGAGGTGGGCGCAGGCACTATGAGCCCCCACACCTTTCTGAGGGTGTTGGGGCCAAAGCCATGGAAGGTTGCGTATGTACAACCGTCGCGCAGGCCTGCTGATGGCCGGTACGGAGAGAACCCCAACAGACTTTATCAGCACCATCAATACCAGGTGATCCTGAAGCCGAATCCCGATGAAGTGGTCGATCTGTATCTGGGGAGCCTGTCGGCGATGGGCATCAATCCCAAAGAACATGATATTCGACTGGTGGAAGACAACTGGGAGGCTCCTACCTTGGGTGCCTGGGGCACCGGGTGGGAGATATGGCTTGACGGGATGGAGATAACGCAGTTCACTTACTTTCAACAGGTAGGTGGGATCGATACGAGGCCTGTTTCAGTGGAACTCACATACGGCCTCGAAAGGATTTCCATGTACCTCCAGGGTGTGGATAACGTTTACGATATGATGTGGGCTGATGGTCTTACTTATGGCGATATGTATCATAGAGCTGAATATGAGTTTTCCAAGTATGCTTTCGAGTATGCGGATATCGGAATCCTCAGCGATTCCTTCGACAACTACGAACGCGAGGCTGTACGATGTATCGGGGCGGGCCTGTTGCTTCCCGGGTATGATTATGTGCTGAAATGTTCGCATGTCTTCAACGTGCTTGATGCGAGGGGCGCTTTTGGGGCTGCCCAACGCGCGGAGTATATGGGACGTGTCCGAGCTTTGGCAAGGAAGGTTGCAGTGGCATGGGTAAGGTCTGAGGAAGAGGAGGCGGCAGAGAATGGTTCAGAGTGATCGCGTCGGGGCAGTTCTCGAGATAGGCACTGAGGAGCTGCCTGCGAGGTTTATGCCAGGAATCCTGGAAGACGCCAGAACAACAGCTGCTTCGGTTCTTGAAGAGGCCCGTCTTGATGTTGGTCGGGTTCGCACTTATGCCACCCCGCGTAGGATTGCAATAATCCTTGACGATGTAGCGCCGTCCCAGGCCGACCTCGTGCGTGAGGTTCGCGGTCCTGCGACTCGCATTGCTTACGATGAAGACGGGAATCCCACTCGCGCTGCTGAAGGATTCGCACGCTCTGCCGGAATCTCTGTGGCTGAATTGGTGCGGAAAGAGACTCCGCAAGGTGAATATGTATACGCCATAGTCCGCGAAGATGGATGTGACGCGGCGACAGTGCTCAGTGAAGCGCTCCCCAGGATGATCGATTCGATCAGCTTTCCGAAATCGATGAGATGGGGTTGGGGGGAACTGTGTTTTGTGCGGCCCATCAGATGGATATTGGCTTTGTTAGGCAAGGAAGTTGTGGATTTCGAATATCACGGTATGTCCAGTGGACGAGTTACATGGGGACACCGGACGCTGGCGCCAGGCCCTGTGGAGATCGTTTCGAGCTCGGAGTATCCGGCGCGGCTTCGGGAGATCGGAGTAATGCTAGATCCCCAGGAGCGGGCTTCAACAATCATGAGCCAGGCGCAGTCGCTGGCGGCGGAATGTGGGGGAACCCCTGTCGTGGAAGAGGGCCTTCTGGAAGAGGTCACGTTTCTAGTTGAGTGGCCAACGGCCTTCGCAGGAAGGTTCTCCAGCGATTACCTTGCGCTTCCTGAGCCATGCGTTATAACACCGATGGTGGGACATCAGCGTTATTTCCCGGTGCGGGACGCCGATGGGCATCTGATGCCTGTGTTTATTGGAGTGCGTAATGGCGATGACTACCGTCTTGACGTGGTGGCGGCCGGGAACGAGCGGGTGCTCGCTGCGAGGCTGGCAGATGCGCGTTTCTTCTACGACGACGACATGAAGGTGCCGCTTGCGGAGAGGGTGCCGCACCTGAAGAACGTGGTCTTTCAGGAGAAACTGGGTACAATGTATGATAAGGCGGAACGCATCGAGGTTCTCGGACGCAGCTTGATATCTGATTCTAGTGATGCAGATATTCTCAAGCGGGCGGCGTTCTTGGCCAAGGCTGACCTGGTTACAGCGATGGTTCGTGAGTTTACGGAGCTTCAAGGCGTAATGGGCAGGGAATACGCTCTACGGCAAGGTGAGGACGAGAAAACCGCTCAGGCAATATTCGAGCACTACTTGCCGAGATACGCAGGGGACATTCTGCCTAGCACCCGTGTGGGCGCTGCGCTAAGCATAGCCGACAAGATGGATACCGTTGCGGGCTACTTTGCGATCGGGCTCATCCCGTCCGGATCGGCAGATCCGTACGCGCTCAGAAGGCAAGCCGCGGGCATGCTCGCGGTCCATGCTGAGTGGAGGTTTTCCAAAGGCCTGGATGAGATTGCGCGGCTTGCGGTCAGCCTGTACGAGGAGGCCGGGGTTGTGCAGTGCTCCACTGAGCAGCTTGTAAAGGATGTTCTCGAATTCCTAGGCACGAGGCTCAAGGTATCGTTACTGGAATCGGGGATACGCCATGACATTGCAGACGCTGCCATTTCTTCGGGTGTGGGGCGGCCGGCTTGCGTTCGTGAGAAGGCGTATGCGGTGGCGTCTGTAGTCGATCAGGACTGGTTTGTGCGTTTGGCTACTGCTGCGACGCGAGTCAAAAACATAGCTGGGCGTTCTGAGCCTGGCAAGTGCGACCCGGAACTCTTTGATGATCCTGCTGAACAAGGCCTGTATGACGCTGTTTGCAAGCTCGAGGCGGATTTGGGCGTGCAGGAGAAGGAAGATGCGTCTGGTTTGGTGGAAAGGGATATGTATATAGATGCCATGAAGAGAACGGCTGATATCTGTGACGACATCGATCGATATTTCGATGCGGTGTTGGTCATGGCGGATGATGACCGAGTCAGGAAGAACCGACTTGCAATGCTCAAATGGGTTTTAGATATCGTATCTTCGGTCATTGACACGACACAGATAGTCTTCCCCGGAAATTAGCCGGGCGCAGAAGAAGGAAAAAGAGAGTTTGAGTAGAATTCAATGCCATTTGATGCGTAGATTGCTGCATTAGATAGGGGGATTAGCATGGGAAAGAATAACATGCCAAAGTATGTCTACTACTTCGGAGGTAAACAGGCCGACGGTAAAGGTGATATGAAGAACCTCCTGGGCGGCAAGGGAGCGGGTCTTGCTGAAATGACCAACTTGGGGATTCCTGTCCCGCCCGGTTTTACTATCACCACGGAGGTCTGCACTGCTTTTTATGAGAACGATCGGAAATGGCCCGAAGGGCTAGAGGAACAGATTCGGGAGAATCTCAAGCGCCTCGAAGAGGAGATGGGTGCCAAGTTCGCCGATCCGGATAATCCGCTTTTGCTTTCAGTAAGGTCTGGTGCCCGTGTTTCAATGCCAGGCATGATGGACACAGTCCTCAATCTCGGTTTGAACGATGCTACTGCCCAAGGGCTCATCAAGAAAACAGGAAATCCTCGGTTCGTCTACGACAGCTATCGACGGTTTGTGCACATGTATTCCGATGTCGTCTTGGAGGTTCCCCACGAAGCCTTCGAGGAAGCAATAGCTGCTAAGAAAAAGGCTCGCGGAGTCAAGCTCGACATGGATCTCACTGCGGACGACCTGAAGGAACTGGTGGAAGAGTACAAGGGAATAGCGCGCAAACACACAGGCAAGGATTTCCCTGAAGATCCTTGGGAACAGCTGCGAGGATCGATCAACGCAGTCTTCGATTCGTGGAATAACCAGCGTGCAATAACTTATCGCAAGATAAACGGAATCCCTGGGGATTGGGGAACTGCGGTAAACGTCCAAACCATGGTCTTTGGAAACATGGGAGAAACTTCAGGTACGGGAGTCGCCTTTACGCGTGACCCTGCAACAGGCGAAAATGTCTTCTATGGCGAGTACCTCATGAATGCTCAGGGCGAGGATGTTGTTGCAGGTATAAGGACTCCCAAACCCATCAGCGAGTTGAAAAAGTCCATGCCGGAGATATATGCCCAGTTGGAGCAGATATATCATACCCTTGAAAAACACTACAAAGATATGCAGGATATAGAGTTCACGATTCAGGATGGTCGTCTCTTCATGCTCCAGACGAGAAACGGCAAGAGAACCGGAACAGCTGCAGTCCGCATTGCAGTAGAAATGGTCGAGGAAGGCTTGATAGACAAGAAGACAGCGGTTCTCCGAGTTCCGCCAGCCCAGCTCGATCAACTGCTGCACCCGATGATCGACGCTAAGGCCAAGGTCGATGTGATAGCCAAGGGCTTGCCAGCATCGCCAGGCGCTGCAGTCGGAAGAGTTGTCTTCACCGCTAAGGCTGCGGAGGAATGGGCGGCTCGTGGGGAGAAGGTAGTCCTTGCTAGGACTGAGACATCGCCTGAAGATATCGGCGGCATGCATGTTGCCGTTGGCATACTTACCAGTCGAGGCGGAATGACGAGCCATGCAGCCGTTGTTGCCAGAGGCATGGGAACGTGTTGTGTGGCAGGTTGCGGTGCTCTCATCATCAATGAGAAGGAGAAGAAAATAACCTGTGGCGATCTTACTATTTCAGAAGGCGATTGGATCACTCTGAACGGATCCACAGGTGAAGTCATATTGGGACAGGTTCCGTTGGTGGAGCCCGAGCTTACAGGAAACTTCGGGAAGCTCATGGAGTGGGCCGATGAATTCCGCGCTTTGAAGGTCCGAACGAATGCGGATACGCCGGAAGATGCCAAGCAGGCTCGGTATTTTGGGGCTGAGGGAATCGGACTGTGCCGAACTGAGCACATGTTCTTCGCCGAGGATAGGATACGCGCCATGCGCGAGATGATCCTTGCTGACACTGAAGAGCAGAGGCGCACGGCTCTTGCCAAGCTGCTCCCGTACCAAAAAGGCGACTTCATGGGGATTTTCCGGGAAATGGATGGTCTACCCGTAACCATCAGGTTGCTCGATCCACCCCTTCACGAGTTCCTGCCAAGCCTCGAGCAGAGCAAGCAGATCGAGGAATTGGCGTCTGAGATGGGGATCGCCGAGCAGAAAGTGCGAGACAGGATCGGCGCTTTGCACGAGCTCAATCCGATGTTGGGGTTCAGAGGCTGCCGACTTGGTGTTGTGTTCTCCGAGATCTATGAAATGCAGACAAGGGCCATATTCGAGGCTGCGTGCGAGCTAGTTCGCGAAGGGGTAAATGTAATGCCCGAGGTAATGGTGCCTCTCGTTGGGACCACAGGCGAGATGGAGATGATACGCGAATATGTTATCGGCATAGCGGACAAGACGATCAAGGAATATGGAGTCGACCTTGACTACATGGTGGGAACGATGATCGAGGTTCCGCGGGCTGCGTTGATCGCTGACGAGATAGCGAAGTCTGCTGA
>MTKW01012590.1_pt1 | contig 18245 bp, 14 predicted proteins | sample 1042761 | NCBI WGS metagenome assembly MTKW01 (sample SAMN06205366, study PRJNA360243) | anaerobic digester metagenome | biome: Wastewater treatment plant; feature: Anaerobic digester sludge; material: sludge; isolation source: anaerobic digester fed with sludge from wastewater treatment plant ... | reverse complement strand
GTTGGATATAGATTCGTTGGGCTGCCGAAGCGGCTGCGGAAAGCGACTCTCCTGAGATTGTAAAGATCCCACTGGAGTACGGAGACACTGTTCTTGCTTACGTGTACGCCAAGCGGCAGGAGATAGAGGTATTAAGTGCGGAGATTTTAGACTTAGGAATAGCCTTCTTAGCCCGCTTTGTTAGCCTGTGGCAGAATTACTTGGGCTCCTCGCAGACTGCGGCCGATAGAGTAACAGCGGAGCTTACGCGAAGAGAACTCGAAGTGGTTCAGCTGATAGCCCAGGGCGAGAGCAACAAGACAGCTGCTGCCAAGCTTAATCTAAGTGAGAGAACTGTTAAAACCCATGTGTCAAACATACTGCGAAAATTGAACTTGCCTGACCGCACGGCCATAGCGGTTTGGTACACGAAAAACCAGCGCTAATGGGGAAGGCCGACTAGCTGAGTAACCGAAAAGCAGGGGCTACAGCGAAAGAGTTCGCGTAGCCCCTACTTCTTTTAAAGTTTACTTTCCCGCATGAAGTGAGCGTTGGTTCCGTTTATACGCAGGAACTGTTCTGTTGCCTGCTCCCCTATCTGATCCGGGTATGTGGCCACAGCAGCCAAGCACTCGGCCTCATCGATCGTTAGTATAACGCCGTCCCTGCAAATGACCTTTCCCTCAACAGCGACTAGCGCCACCTCATCGCCCCTAGCACTGTAGACTAGGTTGGGGACAATGTTACGCATGGGACGGGTGTAGACCGGCATCATGGTNNTCAATCGTGGCCATGCGCAAGGCCCGCCAAGCGGGTAGCACTTCGGGATTCTGGTATTTGATCTTGTTGAATAGTGCCACTAGCTTCATCTCGTTGATGATGTTATGACAGTTGTTGCCAGGGGCTTGGTCGGAACCTAACGCCACATTGCCTCCCGCATCTTGGAAGGCCTTGGAGGGAGGGACTATTCCATCAATGATGCCTATGGACCCGGGGCAGACGATCATAGAGGCTCCGCTCTCGGCTACCACTTTGGCTTCTTCATCGGTCGCGTCAGTCAGGTGAACGGCGATGAGGGTTTCATCAAGGTACCCAATTTCCTGCAGCCAGGCGATAGGGCGTTTGCCATATCTTTGTACCACTTGGTATGTCTCCCGATCTCCCTGCTGGGTATGCATATGAATCTTGGTCTGTTTTTCTTTCGCTATGCGCTGTACTCGTAGTAGTAGGTCTTTGCTCAGGAAATCGGCACCCTGAGGGCCAAAGAGCACCCTTATGCGTCCGTCACCCTTATTATGCCATTTATCATAGAGCTCCAGATTTGCTTGCAGCGTGGCCTCTCCTCGAGCTAGGTCAAATTCGTATAACTCGCCGGGCGCATAAACCCGTGACTTAGCTTCTCTAATGGTGCAGGTGATGTTACCCCTGGCCCCTAACTTGTGGATGAAACTGCATACAGGGTCCATGTTGAAGGAGTAATCGCCTAGCGTGGTTGTACCAGCTTTAATGGCTTCAATGATAGCTAGTTTGCTGCCGGCCAGGCCCGCCTCTTCTGTTGTAACGGCGCTAAAGGGTTGTAGGCCGTACATCATCCAGTAATTTGTATCCTGAGCTAAACCCCGCAGGATGGCCAGCGAGGTATGCATATGGGCGTCAATGAAGCCAGGTAAGATGGCGTGATGGCCCAGCTCCAAAATCTCTTCGGCCTGGTACTCCAACTCCACCGATTCAGCCTCGGCCATGGCTATGATTTTTCCTCTATCTACGATCATGGCTATGCCCGATTTATACCCCACGCCTTCGCCTTCCATAGTAAAAAAGTGAGGCGCCTTGACAATTAGATCAACTTTCTGCAACTCTGCTCACCCCTTCTTCTAATTTTCATTTACCGTTGGTGCACGTTAGATTTCTGTCTGGGGTAGGAATTATCCTGCCCTAAGGGTTTAATGTCCTGGCTCGCTAATGGTCATTAGGGTAATGGTCCTATGGCCTAAGGCGAAAGGTCTATATCTGTAGTCCTAGGGTCTTAGGTAAAATAGATTAGGAAAAGCGTTGGTTTTAGTAGGCGTATTTTGCGGGCCGTTGATTGAATAGCATCTAGCCACGGAGTTGTAAGGGGGGCGAGATACATGGATGCGTTGATAGTTAAAGGTGATTCAGTTGATGAGGCGATTGCCCATGCTCTAGAGGTTTTAGAGGCCCAAGAGAATGATGTAGAGGTGCAAGTGGTCGATTGGGGGGATCCGGGGGTTCTTGGTATCGGAAAGCGCCCGGCTGCTGTCAGGGTCGCTTTCAGAGGAGAAGCTACATCGAGTCAGCGGAGGGAACGACCATATATACAAGGTAACTGGGGAGCTTTACATAAGGGACGAGTTGATTTAAAGGCGAAAAACCGTGTCTCCTATGCTGCCATTAATAACGGACAATTAATAGTAAGGCACCCCGAGGGGGGACCTTTTCCTATACTAGTGCCGTGCCCCGGTTTAGAGGTAAGAATCAATGGCAAACTGGTGAAGGCACCCCAGCGGGTCACAATGGTAGACAAGGTAAGCATCAAGACACTCCAGGAGGAGATTGCTGGAAATTGGTGTGTTGAACTGGCCGAAGATGAAGTGCAAGCGGTTATCAAACTGCAGCCGCGAGCAGTAAGAACGTATAAGCTATGTGACTCGCTGCCTTGCCGAACACTACGTCTTAGGGTTGAAAAGGAAGAGACCCTTTTTCCTCCTCTGACCTTTCCCGAGCTAGTGGCCGAATTAAGTCGTCTTGGTATCCAGCAGGGCATCGATTGGACCTGCTGTCGAGAGGTAACGGAACAGCCAGTCAGCGGTGAGGTGGTAATTGCAGAAGGTGTTCCGCCTACGCGAAGCCGTGATGGCTTTTTGGAGCTTTTCTGTTTAACCGAGCCCCGCTATGCCACTACGGTCTGTGATGCGGAGAGGGTGGATTTTCGCGAGAGATTCAATATCAACTCGGTTGTAAAAGGGGCGGTACTGGCTCGTAAACACCCGCCGATCATCGGCAGCAATGGAACTTCAGTTAGAGGCGAGCCGGTGTTACCTAAACAGCCTACGGACATAGTTCTAAGGTTGGGCAAAGGGGTAGAGCTCTATAATGAAACTGAGGTGATTGCTGTTCAGCCGGGGCGACCCGTGATAAATGAGAGGGGGCGCCTGGTGTCTATCAGTGTTGAGCCGGTATTGGTGCACCCCAGGAATGTGGACTTGGAATCTGGAAACCTCAATTTCTCGGGACACATTCGAGTTCTGGGTGATGTACAAGACGGAATGCTGGTGAATGCCAATGAAGACGTGTTAGTCCAAGGACTGGTATCGGCGGCGACAGTTCAGGCTGGCGGTTCGGCCTGCATTTGGGGCAACGTTATCTCCCCCACCCTAGTGGCTGGTGGCCCGGTGGCTGTCGTGGGCCGATTCCTGGATACTCTTGATGCTCTGGTCACAGAACTAGAGAAGCTGATTTTATGTGTCAAGCAACTGCGCCAGCATGGGGCCGTCAGCTCGGCAAGTCAGGTCATTCAGATCTTGCTGCAACATAAATGCCAATCTATTCCCCGGCTAATTAGAGAGTTCAGGGGTATGGTGGGGCAATTGCCGCCCCGGCTAAACACCGAGGCGCTGGAGCAATTTTCCCAGCAGCTGGTTGTGAGCTTGGGGGCCGGCAATGGTCTGGAAATGCACCATATTGAACTGTTGCTCATGAAGTGCCAGGAGTGGCGGTCAGCTATTGACAACGCCAGCTCCACCAGAGGCGATGTGCGAGTAAATAGCTTGCTCAACTCTGCTGTAACTGCTACTGGAAGCGTGAAGGTCTTGGGAGAGTGCAATGATCATTCCCATGTGCAAGCAGGTGGGACAGTAACTGTTGCCGGTGCCTTCCGCGGTGGCAGCATTCAAGCTAAGGGTACCGTGTTAGTTGCTGAATTGGGGGCTCCTGTAGGCACTTATACCACCGTAAGTGTACCCGCTGGTTCTTTGGTCAAGGTGGGGCACCTGCATGAGAACGTGCTCATTTCTGTGGGCAAGCGAGCCTACATTTCCCACCGAGAGGAAAGGGATGTGCAGTTCTACTATGACGCCAAAGAGGATAAAGTAGTTAAGACCTATTCACCTGTTAGGATTTAAGTAATGAAATATGAGCGCATCTTATGGTGTGCTCTTTTTTATGGACCTAAGCAGCGCTAGTTGCTGCTAGGAAGGAGCGCGTGATAAACTGAAGGGGCAGTTAGCTGCAGTGTTGACTGTGAGGACGGGGGTGGGAGTATGCAGAAACCAGGTAGAATCATACCGTTTCATCCACGCCAAGATTTCGCGGCCGGTATGGATAAGACGACTCGTTGGAATTTCGCGTCCCTAGTCTTAGATGGCGTTTGCTTCGCCATCGGTGCGGCCTTTTTGGAGGCTAACACGCTGTTACCTAGTTTGGTCAGTTTGCTCACCACCAATAGCGTTATAATCGGTTTAGCCAGCACCATGCGTAACGCTGGGTATCTGTTGCCCCAACTGTTTGTTGCTGGCTACGCCGAGCGGTTGCCTTTTAAGAAACCTCTGCTACGGATAAACGGCATCATAAATCGACTCAGCGTGCTACTGATGGCTATTGCCGTCTTCTTGCTAACGGAGAAGTGGCCCCAACTGGCCCTAATTTCTCTGTTATTTGCCCTCTTTCTTTTTGCTATCACCGACGGCATCGGTGGAGTTCCTTGGACCGACTTGGTGGCTAAGAGCATTCCCAGCACGCGGCGAGGCCGATTGTTCGCTACTATGCAGTCGGTGGGTGGGATTGGGGCTTTCTGCGCCGGCTTCTTCGTGCGCCAAGTACTGGCTACTGTTGCGGTTCCCTTGAACTACACCCTACTGCTCTTAGTGGGTTTTGTGTTTATGGTCATTTCCCTCGTGGGCACGCTGCTGGTGAAGGAGCGGGAAGGCGTAGCGCGTCAAGGCTCTTCCATGGCCGAGTATTGGCGCCGACTGCCAGGGATATGGCGAGAAAGCCAATTGTTTCAACAGATGATGTTCACTCGCATGGTGTTTTCTTGCTTCTATTTGGCCCTCCCCTTTTACGTTATCTTCGCCCGCGAAAGGTTAGGTTTTGCTGAGAGTACGGTGGGGCTGTTCCTGTCTGCCCAGATGGCAGGCAGCATCCTAGCCAGCCTTCTTTGGGGCTATTTGGGAGATAAACATGGTAACCGTACCGTTATCCGCGTGGTTACCGCCGTTGCGGCAGCCACACCCGTTTTGGCCTTGCTGGCTAGCTTTATGTTGCACAGTGGTTGGCAGGTTGGCGCCTTTTTGTCTTGCTTCCTGGTTTTTGCCACGGTAGGCGCTACCCTCTCAGGTAACTGGATGGGGTTTACCAACTACTTACTCGACGTGGCTTCCGATATCGATCGGCCCACTTATGTGGGCATGATGAACACCCTAACGGCCCCGTTCACTTTCCTGCCCATCGTGGGTGGACTGNNAGGAAGAGAATCGGTTCTTTAGCACCCTATTGGGTGCTTTTTTACTATCTTTTACTGATTTGTATAAGTGGAAAGATAAAAAGATATATCTTTGGTCTTGACAGAGACCATTTCGGGGTGTAAACTGCAAAACAATAACTGAACCCAAAACAAAAGGCGATGATGAGGACGAGTAGACGCAGTGTTCCCATTAGCGAGCCGGGGAAGGTGGAAGCCCGGCGGTAAAGCACCCGTTGAAAATCACCTTGGAGCTGCAGGCCGAACCGCCTAGTAAGTCTGTCGGAAACCCACCGTTAACAGGGAGAAGGTATCGGAGGTAACTCCCGTACCTGATAGAGCGCTAACTATCTGTAGCAATTAGGGTGGTACCGCGGGATTACTCTCGCCCCTTTTAGGGGNNTTGGATGAGGTGATCTAATGACAGAGCAACTGCTTAAGGTGAACAACTTAACTACCCGGTTAGAGACAGCCAAAGGTTGTTTTGATGCGGTAGCAGGCGTGAGTTTTGAATTGGCTGCCGGAGAAACAATTGCGCTGGTGGGCGAGTCAGGATGTGGTAAGAGTCTGACGGCCCTCTCCATCATGGGCTTAGTGCCTAGCCCTCCCGGCCAGGTAACAGCCGGAGAAGTGCTACTTCAGGGCCAGGATCTCTTGCAAAAATCGGAAAGAGAGATGCGGTCGGTAAGAGGCAAAGATATGGCCATGATTTTTCAGGAACCGATGACTGCTCTCAATCCCCTGCTTCGCATAGGAGACCAGTTGAGCGAGGGAATCCGCCTACATGAGGGGTTAAGTCGTGCGGAAGCTGCAAAAAAGGCTGTTGAAATCTTGGGGTTGGTGGGAATTACTGATCCCACCCGTCGCATGCGGGAGTATCCCCACCAACTGAGTGGGGGCATGCGGCAGCGGGTGATGATAGCGATGGCCTTAGCCTGCAATCCACGATTGCTAATTGCCGATGAACCGACGACAGCCCTCGACGTGACTATTCAGGCTCAAATTCTGCATCTCATGCAAGATTTGCAGAGTCGATTGGGTACCGCCATTATCCTTATCACCCATGATCTGGGAGTAGTTGCTGCCATGGCCAATCGGGTGTTGGTGATGTACTTGGGCCGCGTGGTGGAAAACGCGCCCGTACGTGACATGTTTCTACAACCGCTCCACCCCTATACGCAAGGCTTGCTGGGGTCCATTCCTAGTATCAAGGAAAGGAGTGGGCGTTTGCAGCAGATCAAGGGCATGGTGCCACATCCAGCCCAGCGCCCACCCGGTTGTCCCTTTAGCGATCGCTGTCCCTATGCACAGGTTCGCTGCGCTGGGGAAGAGCCACCACTGCAGGAGTTGCCCGACGGCCGTCAAGTTGCCTGTTGGTATCCCTTATCGACTATCCAGGGAGGGTTAAGCTATGCCAGTTCCGCTGCTTCAAGTTGAAGATCTAAAAGTGCATTTTTCTACCGGGAAGCGTAAAGGGCAACCGGTGTTACGGGCCGTCGATGGGGTGAGCTTCGAGCTAAATGCTGGCGAGACTTTAGGTCTAGTGGGAGAGTCGGGGTGTGGCAAAACAACCACCGGGCGGGCGGTGCTACGCCTAATAGAGCCGACGGCCGGTAAAGTAACTTTTGAGGGCACCGATTTGGGGAGCCTGTCGCGCCAACAGTTAAGACGATTCCGCCGACATATGCAGATTGTGTTTCAAGACCCCTTTGCCTCCCTTAATCCCCGCATGAAGGTGGGGGAAGCCCTGATAGAAGCTTTGGAAATTCATCATATCGGTGAGCCAAGGGAGCGACAGGCTATGGCACAGGAGCTTTTGCTGCGAGTTGGTCTTAACCCCGATTACATGGAGCGCTATCCCCATGAGTTTAGTGGTGGTCAGCGGCAGCGTATCGGTATTGCGCGGGCCCTAGCCGTCCAACCCCAGCTTATTGTCTGCGATGAGCCGGTCTCGGCCCTCGATGTTTCAGTGCAAGCTCAGGTGGTCAATCTGCTGCAAGATCTTCAGCAGGAGTTGGGGTTGAGCTATCTGTTCATTGCCCACGACCTAAGTGTGGTTAAACACATAAGTCATCGGGTGGCAGTTATGTATCTGGGGCAGATAGTGGAGTTGGCAGCAGTAGATGAACTGTTTGCCAATCCACAACATCCATACACTCAGGCGCTATTAGCCGCTGTTCCCATTCCTGACCCCGATGAGCCGGTAGGGCCTTTGCCATTAACGGGCGAGTTGCCCAGTCCGCTTAATCCGCCTAGTGGCTGTCGCTTTCATACCCGGTGCCCCTATGCGGTAGAGGGATGTTCAAGCCAGACTCCGCTGCCTCGGGTAGTTGCTCCGGGGCACCTGGTCAGCTGCCACCGGGTGGCCGGCAGTACAGAGGCGAAAAGGAGGGAGAATCAATGTTGAACCTACTCTGGCAACGGCTAAAGCGGGCTCTACTGGTCATCTTAGGCGTATCCCTCTTTGCTTTCATGATCGTCCATCTAACGGGTGATCCGGCAATTCTAATGTTGCCTCCCGACGCCACGCTGGAACAGGTGGAAGAATTCCGTGAAGCCATGGGCTTCAATGATCCCCTCTGGAAGCAATACCTGCGCTGGCTGGCTAACGCGGCCCGGGGCGACTTCGGACTTTCGCTGCGACATCAACAGCCAGCCCTCAGCCTAATTCTTGAACGGATGCCGGCTACTGTGGAGTTGACGATAGCGGCTCTAGTAGTGGCTTTGCTGGTGGGTATTCCCTTAGGCGTGTGGACGGGGAGCAGGGGCAACTCGGCGGCTGCTTTCATGGGTTCTGTCTTTGGCCTGTTGGGCCAGTCTATGCCCGTCTTCTGGTTAGCTTTGATGCTGCAATTGTTTCTCGGTCTAGTAATACCCATTTTCCCGCTAACTGGCCGCGGCAGCTTCAGTCAGCTGGTTATGCCGGCTGTTGCCTTAGGTATGTATACAACGGCCACCATTATGCGCTTGTTGAAGGCCCATATGGTAGAGGTGTTGCAGCAGGACTATGTGCGCACCGCCCGTTCAAAGGGATTATCGTTCACCCGAGTAGTGTTTAAGCATGCGCTACGCAATGCACTCTTGCCCGTCGTAACCATTGTTGGTCTACAACTGGGGACTCTCCTGGGTGGAGCCGTGATTACTGAAAGTATATTTGCCTGGCCCGGTGTAGGGAGATTGCTGGTACAGGCCATCAATAATCGGGACATTCCTCTCGTACAAGCCGGGGTGTTTGTACTGGCCCTTTGCATTGTAACCATTAATTTACTCACCGATGTGCTTTATACCTGGTTAGATCCACGCATTCGGTTGGAGAGTTAGCAGAAAGGAGGAATTAGGCTTGCGGCTTATATCTAAATCTAAAAGCGCGATTATCGGTCTCACCCTGCTGCTTTTTTCAATTACTATGGCCCTGCTGGCCCCGGTGTTAGCGCCCTATGATCCCGGAGAACAAAACCTGGACGCCCGCCTCCAGCCGCCGGCGTGGCTGGACGGTGGCAGTCTCCAGCATCCACTGGGGACTGATCACCTAGGGCGAGACATTTTGAGCCGCATCATCTTTGGCTCGCGCATATCCCTGCTCGTTGCGCTCATAGCGGTCGCCGTATCTGGAACCCTAGGTACGCTGCTAGGTTTAGCCGCTGGTTACTGGCGAGGGAAGATAGATTCCTTCATTATGCTCTTAGCCGATGTACAATTGGCTTTCCCGTTTATCTTACTTGCTTTAGCCGTCATGGCCGTTTTGGGGCCGGGGTTGCGCAACGTGATAGCCGTATTGGGGATCACCGGTTGGGTAGCTTATGGCCGTCTGCTGCGGGCTGAAGTTATGGCCTTAAGCTCTCGAGAGTATGTTGAGGCTGCTCGAGCTCTAGGGCAAAAGGATAGCAAGATAATGCTACGCCACATCTTGCCCAACAGTATGCCTTCAGTAATTGTGATGGCGAGTCTAAGGGTGGCTAACATGATCATTGCCGAATCATCCTTGACTTTTATGGGGTTGGGTGTGGAGCCCCATATTCCGACTTGGGGAAGTATGCTGGCCGATGGGCGAGCTTACATCACAAGTGCTTGGTGGTTGGCTACCTTTCCCGGACTGGCCATCATGCTGACGGTGTTAGGTGTGAACCTAGTGGGTGACTGGCTTCGCCACACTCTCGACCCGCGCTTGAAAAACGCTGTTTAAAACTACATGAGGAGTGAAGCAGAAGATGAAAAAATCGGTGCAATTAGTGGTCTGTGTGCTCATAGCCGCATTGCTGCTCGTTGGTTGCAGTGGAACAAAACAGGAGGCTGCTTTGGTGGTGGCGCAGGGAGTAGACGCCACCATGCTGGACCCGGGGATGCATTCTGAGACGACTACCGCCAACGTGGAACGTCAGATTTTTGATCCTTTGCTAGAGAAGGGGCCAGACCAAGAGTATGAACCGGCTTTGGCCACCAGCTGGGAAATTGTAACCTCTTCCACCTGGGAAATCCGGTTGCGAGAGGGCGTGCAGTTTCATGACGGGGAGGAACTGACGGCCGAGGATGTCCAGTATACCATTGAGCGTATTCTTGACCCCAGTAAGAACAGTCCGCAGGCCTCCAACTACTCGGCTATTGCCTCGGTGGAGATAGTGGACGATTACACGCTGCTTATTCACACCAAGCAGCCTTACCCGGTGTTACCGGCAAGGCTGGCAAATCTACGCATCGTGCCGAAACACTACGTGGAACAAGTTGGTGACGAGCGTTTCAAACGGGAACCCATCGGTACCGGTCCCTATAAGCTGGTACGATGGGATAAGGATGAGCAGATTATACTAGAGGCTAATCCCGACTACTGGCGGGGTGAGCCGCAGATTAAGCGGGTGACTTTCAAAGTCATTCCGGAAGACGCATCACGGGTAATGGCTTTGCAGGCAGGTCAGGTAGACATCGCCGTAAACATACCACCCCACCAGGTGGACGCGGTGAACAATAGTGGAAAAGCCCAAATACTACAGGTTCCCAGCAGTCGTTTTCTCCTGATTCAGTTCATGATGGACAACGACGGTCCTCTCTCGGACCCGCGGGTACGCCTCGCCCTCAATTTAGCTGTAGACGTGGAAAGCATAATTGGTAATTTATTGGGCGGTAATGCCACTCCTATGACCCAAACTTTGGCCAACTTGGATTTTGGTTACAACCCCCACCTCAAACCCTATGGTTATGATCCGGAGCGGGCTAAAGCTCTCTTAAAGGAGGCGGGCTATGCTGATGGTTTTAAGTTAACCTTTGCTGCCCCCACCGGTCGCTACATGATGGATAAAGAAGTAGCGGAAGCGATAATGAACCAGTTGGAAGCCATCGGACTGCAGGTGGAACTGAAACTGCCCGAGTGGGGAGTTTATGCCGAACAGATTATGAGCCGTAGGGTGGATGCGGACCTCTGGTTGATAGGATGGGGGAACTCACTATTTGATGCGGAAGGTACCCTCTATACCTGGTTCCATACGGGGCAGCGCTTCTGCTACTATGATGTGGCTCCTGAGCGCGGGCAGGCCGTAGATGCGCTACTAGATAAAGCCCGTACCAACATGGACCCGCAGGAACGCGAGCAACAGTATCATCAGGCACTAACCCTGATTCATGAAGATATTCCTTGGCTTCTACTGCATCAACAGAAGGATCTCTATGGTGTGAGCAAGCGAGTCAACTGGACTCCTCGTTCCGACGAGGCCATCATCCTCTACGATGCGGAGTGGCGATAGAAGTATGGCTGAGGACCGTCTCTTTTCCAGAGATGGCCTCAGCCTTTTATTTCTGCAATGGATTATTCGAAATTGGGTAGGAGAAAGGGGATAGTCCGTCGAATGATTAGGACATGATTTTATTTAGTAGAGGATAGAAGGGATGAAGCGACATTGAATCTAACAGGAAAAACCCCCTTGCTGGAAATCAAGTATCGTTTTAGAGACGGCGCGGCGAGAACCATATTCGCTAAGCTAGAAACCTACAACCCGACAGGCAGCATTAAAGACCGGATTGCCGAGTATATCATCTCTCGGGCCAAAGAGACAGGCGAACTCAAAGAGGGCATGCCCATAATAGAGGCAACTAGCGGAAACACGGGAATAGCTTTTGCTGGGATTGGCCGCCGTTATGGCCACCCGGTGGACATCTTTATGCCCAACTGGCTGAGCACTGAAAGGATTCGCATCATGGAGTGTTTCGGTGCTAAGGTGCACCTGGTTTCGGCAGAAGAAGGTGGCTTTTTGGGCAGTATTGCTAAGGCCGATGAAATGGCAAGGGCTGTTAATGGGTTTCGTCCCAATCAGTTTTCCAACGAAGATAATACGAAGGCTCATTATCTAGGCACCGGCAAAGAACTCTGGGAACAATTAGAACGGTTAGGTTTGCGGATTGATGTATTTGTTGCCGGTGTTGGAACCGGGGGCACGGTGATGGGGGTGGGGCGCCTCTTAAGAGAGATGAATTCTAAAGCTTTGATTCATCCATTGGAGCCCTCCAATTCTCCCACTCTGACCACCGGGCATAAGGTGGGCAAGCACCGAATTCAAGGCATTTCTGATGAGTTCATTCCTCCCATTCTTAGGCTCAACGAGCTTGAAGAAGTTGTGCAGGTGGACGATGGGGATGCGATAATTATGGCCCAGAAGCTGGCAATAGATATTGGTCTTGGCGTTGGTATCTCTTCTGGTGCTAACTTCCTAGGAGCTGTTTTGTTACAGAATAAGTACGGCAGCGATGCGGTAGTAACCACTGTTTTTGCGGATGATAACAAGAAGTATTTAAGCACTGATTATATCAAAGAGGAGCCAATTAAAGACGGATTCCTTTCTCCTGATATTGAACTCCTGAGTTATAAACTGCACCGTTACTAAAGCAGGCCCGCTTACCTACCCGCTTCCGATTCGGAAGCGGGTTTTACTTTGCTTGTCTTAAAGAGACGCAGTTGAGGCGGCCCAGATAGAGAAAGAGTAGGGGGAGGGCCCTATCCAATTCCCGGCTCGTGTATTCTGCTGGAAGATTCCATATACCGTCCGCAGTCTAGCGTTGGTGAATCCTTTTGCTGGGCTTGGAGAAAAATACCCTAGAGGAGGGGTGAAAAATGCCAATTTGGAGGCGCCTTTTACAAAAGGTCATTGGCTCCCACCGGCCAGAAGTCAATACGGGGCTGGAAGCCAAACATACGGTGGAGAAGAGTTTAAATGCCAACCTAGGTTATATAGCCCAACTCTTTGCCGACTCGGCTGATCTGGTCTGTCGCCGCCTGCAGGTAGGACAGCGGCCGGCGGCCTTAGTTTATCTTAAAGGGATTACTAATTCGCAACTTATCCAGCAGGGCATAGCCAAACCATTGCTCGGCTGTAAGCGGGGTTCTACTCTGGATGAGATTTTGGCTTGTCTAAGTGTTAGTGATTACGCCACCATGGACGATCTGCACCAGGCTTTACAGCAGATGCTGGATGGCCGAGTGCTTCTGCTCTGCCAAGGGATGGCAACCGTCGTTGCCATTGACGTGGTGGGCTTCCCTAAGCGAAGCATCGTAGAGGCAGAAACCGATGCAGCCATTAGCGGTCCACTGGATGGGTTTATCGAGTCCATTGAAGATAATCTGGCTCTGATACGCCGCCGGCTACGCACGCCCCATTTTAAGAGCAAAACAATGCGACTAGGTATTCTGTCGCGCACACCGGTGGCCATCTGTTATCTGGAAGATAGGGTTGATCGGCAGCTTTTGGCAGAGGTAGAGCAACGCCTGCAGCGGGTTCAGGCTAAGGAAGATCTTCCCAAAGTACTAGACAGCTATTATGTCATGGAGTCTATTTCCGACCATCCCCTATCGCCTTTCCCCCAGGCACTACAGACGGAGCGACCTGATGTCATAGCGGCCAATTTGGTGGAGGGGCGAGTCGGTCTCTTGGTGGATGGCAGCCCGGTGGCTTTGGTGGTGCCAGCTGCCTTTTTCGACTTTTTTCAGACCGCCGATGACTATTATGTGCACCCTCTCTTCGCCACCGCCGGCCGCTGGTTGCGCCTATCGGCGGTGTTTGTAACCACATCGGTGTCCGCCCTTTATGTAGCTGTTACCACCTTTCATTATGAGGTGATCCCCTCCAAGTTAGTGAATGCGGTGGCTCAAACCAGGGGTGTAGTTCCTCTATCCTCCTTTTCTGAAGCCATCATTATGGAGGTAACGGTTGACCTATTGCGCGAGGCCACAATTCGGCTACCCACTAAGGTGGGCCAGGTTATCGGTGTGGTAGGGGCGTTGGTGGTGGGGCAAGCTGCCGTTCAGGCCGGTCTGGTGGGCCCCCTATTGGTGATCGTGGTTGCCATTTCCACCATTGCAGGCTTTGCTGTTCCCAATAATGAACAGGCCACCGCTTTGCGCATGTTGCGTTTTCCACTGATCCTAGCAGCCACCCTCTTGTCTGGCTTCGGCATGGTATTCGTCTGGGCTGCCATACTTACCCATCTAGCTAGTATGGATTCTATGGGAGAGCCCTATATGCGTCCTTTGGCTCCTCTAAAGTTAAAGCAGTTGAAAGACATTCTTGTTCGTCCTTTTCGGCAGGTATAAGGAGGGGACTCTGTGCGAGACAGGCATCGTCAGGTGCTTACCGGGTGGCAACTTTTTTGTCTTTTAGTCAGTTCTATAGTAGGAACGGGAGTCTATAGCCTAGCACGAGACGTGGCAGAGCCGGCTGGGGCGGGAGGCATACTGTCGATTCTGTTAGTGGGGATCCTGATGGTAATCAGTTTGCTGAGCCTTCATCTGTTGGCTAGTCGTTTTCCCGGGCAAACCCTTAACGAGTATAGTGGTCAGATACTAGGCCCTTTGCTGGCCAAAGTTTACTTACTTGTATATTCCTTTATGAGTTTGGGCATCGCCGTAAGCATTCCGCGGGCCCACTTTCCTGTGGTTTCTGCCTGGGCTCTAGGGCAGACTCCCCAGTTGGTCTACATCTTGCCTTTTGTCCTAGTCTGCTGGAACGCGGCTAAGCGGGGAGCTGTTGTGATTGCTCGGGTGGTAGAGCTCCTCTGTTATGGAACATTGCCTCTTATGTTACTGCTTATGATACCGGCCGTTCCCTTCGACCCGGATTTTGTGCGGCCGATTTTGGAAAAGGGAATGGTAGGTATTATTAAAGGCACTCTTCCTGCCCTTTACTCCTTCGCCGGTTTTGATATTTTTCTCATCGTCTACCCTTATGTGCGTGCCAAACGGAAATTTTGGATTGGGGCCGCTGGTTTGGGGTTCGTGACCCTGTTTTATGCGGTGACCACCATTCTAATCATAGGTAACCTGGGTTTGGAGTTTACTCTCATGAGCACCTGGCCCTTGCAGTCCTACCTTAACCGATTCGCACTGGCGGTGTTTGAACGGGCCGACGTGGTTCTCCTTATAGCTTGGACCTTTCAGATTATCGACACAACTATCACTGTAATGTATGTCGCTATGAGCTGCTTGCAGGGTGCTTTCCCACGTCTTAAAACCGGCATTGTCAATTTCACTATCTTGGTCCTGGCATTAGCCGGGGGCAGCTATCCCGTCTATTCTGTCTTGGAGGCCCAGATAATAGGTACCTATAGCCTGGTAGCCGTAGCATTTTTGTTGCTTACACCTTGGCTATTATGGCTTATAGCAGTTATACGTGGAAAGAGGGGGGAACGCAGCGATGAAGAAAAGAGTGCTGCTTAGTGGGCTCCTACTGTGCGTATGCTTAGTTTTAAGCGGCTGTTGGGATCAACGGCCCCTAGAAGACTTGGCTCTCATTGCAGGTATAGGCATTGACTTATATCCGGCTAATCCTAACCTCCTGAACTTCTCCTTGGTATACCCTCTATATCTCGACGATAAGCGGCAAGGAGAGAAGATTGATCTTATAGCAGCTGATAACTTGGGTCAGGCTATTAACATGTTTGAGCAGCGAAATGCTAGGCAGTTCGCCGGTGGAAAGGTGCGGGTGGTTGTCTTCGGTGAAGACGCGGCTCGCCGCGGATTAGATGGGCTGATGGATTACGTGCAATTGCCCGTTGTAGACGATAATGCCTTTGTTGTAGTTGCTGAGCGGGCCCACGAGTTATGGACTATGCAGCTGCCAGAAACCGAGCGCAACGCCTTCTATATTCAAAGCATATTGCGCAACGCCCATAAGGAAGGGGATACGATACGCGTTACTATGGGTGATCTAATTACTGAGGCCACCGCCGTGGGAATGGACGCGGTTGTGCCCACAGTTAAAATGTTGGGTGAATGGCGCTTCCAGGTGGATGGAGCTGCTGTTTTTAGTGACATGCAAATGGTAGATACCATTTCCCAGGATGAACTGCGTCTGCTAATGGCTCTGCGAGGTAAGGTGGAGGTGGCCTCCGTGGCCGCCAACGTGGGCATTAGTGAGGAGCTAGCCAAACCGGTGGTTGAATTTGGCCTAATTGCCCCCAAGGCGCGCATCAAACCGCAACTGGAGGACGGTCAGCTACGAGTTAGTATCAATTTTAGTGCGCCCTACATATTGCGTTCTTATGCCACCAAAGCCGACTTGACTGATCCTAAGGTCACACGAGCAATTACTAAGCGTCTGGAATCCTATCTGCAAACGGAGATGGGACGGCTCTTGGCAAAACTGCAGGAACTACGAGTTGATCCCTTAGGGGTAGGAAAACGTTTGCGAGCTCAGAATCCGGGGCAGTTCGATCCTACCCGGTTTCGGGAACAATGGGCCCAGGCTCAAATTGAGCTCGAGGTGGAGTTGCGACTCAACCGAGCCGGGGTCTTGCATAAAACTACAGCCCCGGGGCGATGATATCAAGCCTTTCTCTTTCCAGTTGGGTTAGTTCAGGTATAATGAGACATACATCAGAGAGAGAAGGAGATAGAAATGGACTTTCCGAGTGTGCTCAATCAGATTTTGGTGCTTTTCCTTACCCTCATTGTGGGGTACCTAGCTCGCCACTTAAAGGTGTTTGGGGAGGAAATGACAAAAGGATTGTCTAGTTTTCTGCTTAAGGTGGCTCTGCCTGCCCTGATAATCGACTCTTTGCAGCAGTCTTTTACCCCCGAGCTACTAAGAGCTAGTGGGCAAATCCTGGTGATTGCCTTCTTTGTCTATTTGTTTTCTGGTCTATTGGCCCTATTAGTGGGAAAATTGCTTAAGGCCCCGGCCACCGACGTGGGGGTTTACCGTTTTGCTCTCTTGTTTTCTAACGTGGGCTTTATGGGATACCCGGTCGTTAATGCGGTCTTTGGGTCGGAGGCCGTGTTCTATGCCGCTATTTACAACCTACCCTTTAACCTCATTGTCTTTACCATAGGTATTTTGATCATCAGTTGGGGTGCGAAAAAGGCAACCCAGAAGATTACACCGGCCATGTTCTTCAATCCGGCCACCGTAGCCGTTGCCGTGGGGTTTATGTTCTTTCTATTTTCCATTAAGCTACCGGCAGCTTTAGCGGCCACCGTCAACCAACTGGGCTCCTTAACCACGCCCCTGTCGATGATTCTGATAGGTGCCCTCTTGGCTAATAGCAACTTTAAAGAAATGCTGGGTAACTGGCGTATCTATGTGGTGAGCTTTCTGCGGCTAATTATAATTCCGCTAGCAATTTGGGCAGCCTTGCGCAATGTTACCTCCGACCCTCTACTGGTCGGCGTCCCGACGATTATTGCAGCTATGCCGGTGGCGGCTAACTCAGCTATTTTGGCTCAGGAGTATGAGGCCAATTCTTTCCTGGCATCCCAGGTGGTGTTTGTGAGTACCCTCTTATCGGTGATTACTATCCCACTTATAGCCTATTTCATGGTTTAAAAAGGAAGGAAATTATTGCGCCCACACCGAAAAATGGTAGAGCCACTCTGCGATCTGCCTTTTGTGCCAAACAAGTAGAGATGGGCATTCTACAAGGTTTGAATGGGGTAAAGTTTTTAGGAGGGGTAAGTATGACGAGGGTGAAGATTTTTACCGATAGTGCAGCCGATATACCGGCCGACATACTATCGCAATACGACATTGGGGTTGTGCCCCTGCTGATTTCCCATGGGAACAATGTTTATGCCGATGGACAGGACTTGACTCACGCCCAATTTTACCAGCTTCTAGAGACGGCAGAGCAACTGCCGACCACATCCCAACCTTCGCCTCAAGATTTTATTGATGCTTTTACTCCTTATCTCGAGCAAGGTGTGCCCGTTATTTCTATTAACCTATCGTCGGGGCTAAGCGGCACCGTCGAGAGTGCCCTCTTGGCCCAGGCCAGTTTAGACGATCTGGCGCAAGGGCGGTTATATATTGTTGACTCCTTAGCTGCCTCCGTTGGCCAAGGCCTCCTGGTCTGTTTAGCTGCCGAATTGGCAGAGCAGGGCCGAGCCATATCCGACATCCTTGCCGCAGTTACAGAGGCCCGGCGCCACCTTATGCATCTTTTTACGCTGGATACGATGGAGAATCTGGTGAAAGGTGGGCGTATTGGCCGAGCAAAAGCCACCTTGGGTGAGCTGCTGAATATCAAGCCAATTTTATGGCTCGATGACAAGGGTAAAATTGAGCCCTTAGATAAGGTGCGTGGGCGCAAGAAATCCCTTAAGTACTTGGTAGATAAGTGCCTAGCAGAAGCTAGGCAAGAACGTTACCCCTACCTGGGCATCAGTCATGCCAACTGCCCCGAGGAAGCACAAGCTTTAGCGCAAGCTTTACAGGAAGGGATGCCAGAACAGAAAGTCGTTGTTGGTCATATCGGTGCCACCATCGGAACCCATACCGGTGCTGGCTGCATCGCTGTTTTTTATTTTAAGTAAAAT
>MTKW01004794.1_pt1 | contig 18245 bp, 16 predicted proteins | sample 1042761 | NCBI WGS metagenome assembly MTKW01 (sample SAMN06205366, study PRJNA360243) | anaerobic digester metagenome | biome: Wastewater treatment plant; feature: Anaerobic digester sludge; material: sludge; isolation source: anaerobic digester fed with sludge from wastewater treatment plant ... | reverse complement strand
AGAATGGAGATAAGGATTGATTCGGAAGATCAGGAACATGTTGTGGGAGAGATCCAGGTGCGCGGTGCCAATGTAATGCTCGGTTATTACAAAAATCCCGAGGCAACGGCAGCTGCATTTACCGAGGATGGCTGGATGCGTACCGGAGACCTGGGTATAATTGACAAAAAAGGTAATGTGTTTATAAAAGGACGCAGCAAAAATATGATTCTCAGTGCCAACGGACAGAATATCTATCCCGAGGAAATTGAGGACCGTCTCAATGTCCAGCCCTATGTAGTGGAATCGGTTGTGGTAGAAAGGGACAAAAGAATTGTGGCTCTGGTTTATCCCGATTATGACAGGGTATCCCAGGAATCAATGGATGAAAATGACCTGGCGAAGCTTATGGAGGAAAATCGTATCAAACTCAATCTGATGCTCCCTCTTTATAGCCGTATTTCCAGGATTGAACTTCGTAAAAACGAATTTGAAAAGACACCAAAAAGATCTATAAAAAGATTCTTGTATAAATAATTTAGTTGGGTTTCATAATGGTGTGGCAGAGGATTCGGCTTGTTCCGGGTCCTCTGTTTTTTTGGGATGAATGCTCTACTAATAGTCGTATTTTTTCCAGAGAAGTTGCAGACGTTTGCGGATCTCATTTTCACGGGCATTTTGCCCGGGATCATAAAATTTGCGTCCCTTCAGGGAATCAGGAAGAAACTCCTGGTCAACGAAATTACCCTCGAAGGCGTGAGCGTACTTATAATCTTTGGCATAGCCGAGCTCTTTCATAAGTTCCGTAGGAGCATTGCGCAGGTGCAGCGGTACGGGTGGCGCCTCACCGGTGCTTTTCACAAGCGCCATCGCCTCGTCTATAGCCATATAGGCACTGTTGCTCTTGGGAGAGGTAGCCAGATAGATGCAGGTCTGAGCTAAGATAATACGGCTTTCAGGCATTCCTATCTTGTGAACCGCATCAAAACAACTCTGGGCAAGCAAAGCAGCGTTGGGATTGGCCAGCCCCACATCTTCAGAGGCCAGGATTAGCATCCTCCGTGCGATGAAGAGGGGATCTTCGCCTCCTGAAAGCATCCGCGCCATCCAGTAGATGGCGGCATTGGGGTCACTTCCGCGAATACTTTTGATAAATGCAGATATAATGTCATAGTGCTGCTCTCCGTCCTTGTCGTAAAGCGCTATATTCTCCTGCAAACGGTCGGTGACTACGGCGTTGTTAATGATGATTTCCCCCTCTTCAGGGAAAGTGGAGATGATAATCTCGAGGATATTGTACAATTTACGGGCATCACCGCCGGAAAAGCGGAAGAGGGCTTCGCGCTCTTTGACCTTTATCTTGCGCTGTTTCAGGATCTTGTCTTCTTTCAGAGCTCTCTTGAGCAATATTTCCAGGTGCTCAACATCAAGTGACTTGAGCACATATACCTGGCAACGAGATAGGAGAGGGGTGATCACCTCGAAAGAGGGGTTTTCGGTGGTAGCTCCAATCAGTACGATTGTGCCGCTTTCGACCGCTCCGAGCAATGCGTCCTGCTGAGCTTTATTGAATCGGTGGATCTCATCTATAAAGAGGATCGGCGCACCTTTAGCGAACATTTTGCCGCTTTCAGCGCGCTGAATCACCTCACGCACATCCTTTACTCCGGAACTGACAGCGGATAGAGTGTAGAACTCGCGGTCAAGACTGCCCGCTATGATGCGTGCGAGGGTGGTTTTGCCCACTCCAGGGGGTCCCCAAAGGATAAAAGAACTTAACTGCTTACTCTGGAGCATATTGCGCAATACGGCTCCCGGGGCCACTAAGTGCTCCTGTCCCACAAAGTCTTCGATCCTGGAAGGCCTCATTCGTTCCGCCAGAGGTTGCATCATCAATTCATTGCTTTATTATGCAAAGATAAGGAAAGATTTTGGGAGTTGTTCAGTCTGATTTTAATGAGAGATTTCTAAGGATCGCAAGTATGATATTTCTGAATTATTGCTAACTTTAAAAAATTTGATCAAACAGAAAAAAATATTACTAATTAATCGAAACCGGATATTAGTTATATAATATAAGTAGACAGAATTTAGATAAAAGATGAAAATATTACATACCAGCGACTGGCATATAGGTCAGACTTTTTACGATTACGACAGAACAGAGGAGCACAAACATTTTTTTGTGCAACTAAAAAAAATAGTCAGAGATGAGAAACCTGATCTGCTGCTCGTTAGTGGGGACTTGTACCATACCTCCGCGCCCTCAATTGCCGCTCAGGAGCTCTATAACGAATCTTTGCTACAGTTGCGTGACGAATCTCTCGCTTTCGGGGGGATGCATATTATTTTGATTGCGGGCAATCACGACAGCAGCTCTAAATTAGACGTTGATGGGCTTCTGTGGAAATATTTCAACGCGAATGTAGTGGGTACAATTCCCAGGGATAATGACGAATCACTTGAGAACCGGGCTTTCTATGACTCTGTGTTTGCCAAACACATTATTCCCGTAAGGAAAAGCAGGGAAAACGAGGTTTTAGGCTATGTGGTGGCGATACCCCATTGCTATCCCCAGAATTTTCCCAATATCAATCCGAAAGATGGTAAGCAGGATAGGATGAAGAAATTCATCGCGCTACTGCTGGAAAAGGTGGCTGAGATCAATACAGAGGGGCTTCCGGTGATATTGACCGCACATACGCTGGTAACCGGAAGTAACATAAAGGGACACGATGCAATAATAGTGGGAGGGCTCGACAACTCCGATATCGGCACCTTCAGCAGCGGCTGGGACTATCTGGCGCTGGGACATATTCATTTTCCTCAGGAGATCAAAGGGAGTAATGGTAAAGCGAGATACAGCGGATCTCCCTTCCCGATGAATTTCGAAGAGGATTATGATCATTTTGTAAATATAGTTGAGATTGAAAAGAGGGGAGAGATGCCTCAGGTGAGGCAAATTCCCATAGAACCTCTCTATAAGATGGAAACAATCTCTGCAAAAGACTTCCCCGAGGGGAGACGCAGTTGTATGGATCTTCTCCCTCTGCTGCATAACTATCCTCCCCACAAGAAGGCCTATATCCGGCTTGAGGTGCGTGAGACAGGTGAGCTTCCATCTGACTATATTCAGCGTGTTAAAACGGCTCTTACGGGCAAAAAGGCCCGATATTGTCTTGTAAAGCAGGAAATCCCCGACAAACCGGCCGAAGGTGAAGGCCTCTCCCTGACGGCTGCTCAGGTCGGTGCACTTTCTCCGCGTGAAATGGCAGAAATCATCGCACCGGAATTCTTCCTCAAAGATGGTGACGAAAAGTATGATGACAAACAGGGACTTGCAGAATTGTTTGATCAGGCAGTCTCAAATGTAACGGAGCAGCTCAGCTAAAGATGAACCATGAATACCCTGAAGCTAAATATAAATGCACTTATCGGATAATAAACGCTACAAATCCATTCAAACCGGAGATATTACATGAAACTTCTAAAACTCAATATACGGAACATTGCCTCAATCGCTGAGGCTGAAATTGACTTTACTAAGGATAGTTTTGCGACTGAATCCATTTTTTTGATATACGGTGAGACGGGTTCGGGAAAGACCACGATACTGGATGCCATTTGTCTGGCACTTTACGGACGAACTCCGCGTCTGGATAACTCCAGAACCCAGAAAACAGTCCCGACCTACACCCTTGGAGACGGCATTGTCAATATAATGGACACGAAACAGTTGCTCAAAGCGGATGCTTCGGAGGGAGAGGTATCACTTCTTTTTACAGCAGAAAATGGCAAAAATTATACGGCACAATGGAAAGTTAGCCGTATAAGGGGCAGCAGCGAAATCAAAGATCCTGAATGGATACTGATAGATGGCGGTCGCACTATTGAAATCAGGCCAAATGCTCGTAGCGCTGCCCAAAGGCGCGATCTGGATGACCTTACCGGCCTTTCCTATGACCAGTTCTGCAAGACTGCAATGCTGGCCCAAGGCGAGTTTACTCAATTTCTGAAGTCAAATGATGAGGAAAAATGTGAAATTTTGGAAAAGATTACAGGTAATACGGCTTATCGGATAGTCGGGAGCGAGATCAACAGACTTAAAAACGAGGCTAACTCCGAAGTTAAGAATGATGAAACCTTGTTGGGAAGGACTGTTATATGTGGTTTGAAATATACGGATGAGCTTTCATTTAAGGATTATACAGAGCTTGTCACTAATGAGATTTCCAAAATTAAAAAAGAGGCAAAAGGTTTTGAGGATAAAGCAGCCGCGGCTACGGAACTTATTGGTGCAAAAGAGGCCCTAGAGAGTATTGAAGAGGCAAAGAAGGAATATGAGGATCAACTTAATATTGAGAACTCTTGTGTGAAAACCGTAGCCGCTCTTATAATACTTCAGGAAAAGCGTCAGAAAGAGTTTGAAGCCTATGAAGCCTCTTACAAAACGATGCAAAGTCAATTGGAGTCGGTTTCTGCGGATGTTCCGATGTATGATAACTGGATTCTTATAGAAAACAGTTTAAAGCAAGTTCCTGTTTTAGAACAAAAAATCTCTCAGAATAAAGAGCAAACTAAAACTGCCAAATCGCAACTAACGGCGATAGAGGCTGATAAGAAGGCGAAAGAGAAGGTGCGTGAGACAATTAGACAGAAAATTGCCGATCTTGAGGATAAATACAATAAAAAAGAGGAAGAACTCGCTAAACAGGAACCAGAGAAAAGGAAAGCTCACAAGAGTCAACTTGAAGATTTACGTATCAAGCTAGGGGAGGCAGAGAGAGCGGTTAGTGTCCTGGCTGAGAAGCAAAAAGCCCTGAAAAGCCGACTGGAAGAGCATGCCGGCAAGAAATCTGAGTTAGAAAACAAGAAAAATAGTGTAACCGATCTTCTTGAAAAATATAACATCGCTGTTACAAAAGAACAGGGCGCTAAAGGGCTTTATGAGAAGGCCACTGCTGCATTAGATCAATTTGAGAGATTAAATAAAAACGGAGCTGCACTCAGGGCATTAATCAAAGCTGAGGATATTTGTCCTGTTTGTGGTACAACTGTAACTCAGGAAATCCTCGATTCATTTGATGATAAGGCGGTTAAAGAAACTCTTAAGCACCTTGAACAATCGCGTGATAATGCAAAAGCGGCTTGGAATGATAGTCTAAAGTCATTGAACGATGCTAAAACGGCATACGGGACTGAATACCGGCTTCTGGATGTTGATAGCAAAACTCTCCAAAAATTGGAAAACGAGTTGCAAAGTGAATCTGAAGCCATTTCACGTTTTAAAGAGACAAACCGTAGAGTTCTTACCGATTGTCAGTTTGATTGGGAGATGGAAGATCTTACTGAGCATATAAGTAAGCGAAAAGCCGAAACACTTTCCGTGCTGGAAAAGGCCACAAAAGTCCTCGAAATCATAGAGTCTATGGAGAAAGAGATTGCAGGAATCCATAAAAGGATTGAAGAGAGTAGGAAAAATGAGGAGAATCCCGCAATAATGTTGGTTCAAAAGGCTGAGAAAGAAGTTAGTGAAGTTAAAACCCGAATAGCCGCTCTGGAAAGTGCTCTTACCGGGCTGGAAAAGGAGAGAGACAACCATATAGATACTGCGGGGAAACATATCACAATTGAGGGTTGGGAAGATAAGTGGGATAGCAACAGGGAAGAATTTCTGACACTTTTGGAGAATAAGACGAACGCTTATAAGAAGCAAAAGGAGCAGTCCGAGGAACTAAAACATAAAGTGGAGAATCTGGATAAAGAGTTAAAGGCTGTTCAACTTAAAAGAGAGGAGTATTTCAATACATATCCCGATATTAAACAGAGAACGGAGGAGTTTGATGTAGCCGAGTTTTCTTCTGACGCTCTGCAAAGAGTCGCTGCAGAGCCGATTTTGAGCAGGTGGGCGACCGTTATTTCCAAGACGGAAATGGCAAAGGGACAGATGAAGAGAATTGTGGAGAAAAAAGATAGGGCACAGGAACGCTTTAATACATTTAAAAAGAAATATCCTCGTGCAGAGACTCCTGATTTCTATCTAAAGGGAGAACCCCAGCTCACTCTTAAAACTCCTAAAGAGAGCCTTGAGAGCCTTAAAAACAATTGGCTCGAGATGAAAGGCAAGCTCAATCAGAGTGCTATATCGGAGCGGGATAAACTTGCAGCAGCGGAGACACTAGAAAGAGAAATTAGAGGCAAAATTGAACTCGCAGGACGGTGGAAGAGGCTTGATGCCGTATTTGGCGGTAAAGATGGCAAGAACTTCCGGGATGCTGCCATGCGAATGCTCTTCAAGGAGATACTTGTCAGAGCCAATGAGAGCCTCCTGCATATTGCACCTCACTACCAGCTCCGCAATGAACCCGGCTCTATGGTCATACTCGTGAGAGATCTGGAGCAGGGAGGCTACACCAGAGCTACCAGTACGCTCTCGGGAGGAGAATCCTTTGTGGTTTCGCTGGCATTGGCACTCGGCCTTTCGACTTTCGGTAAAGAGGGCCTTGCGGTCGATACCATTTTCATCGATGAGGGATTCGGCACCCTGAGCGAGGATATACTCGAAAGGGTAATTATAACGCTCGAAGACCTCAAAAGATATGGCTGCAGGGTAGGATTGATCAGTCACGTCCCTGCCTTGCGCAATAGGATCAGTGCGAAATTGGAGGTAAGGGACGGTAAAGTCTGGAAAGTGAATTGAGAGTAGCTGTTGGCTATTAGCTATTAGCTGTTAACTGTTGGTTATTGGCTCCGAACCACTATCGCGTTGGCGACTACTCGTTCGCCCTGGTGGTCGAATTTTTTGTTGTCCGAAGGGTGATTTACGATATTGCCATCGAAAACCATTGTAGAAGAGCCGCCGCCATCCAGATTGAGGGCATCACGGCACCCCAGCCAACTCATTATCAGACTCAATTCGGTAGTAGATACTCCTGCTGCTTCCGGCAATCTGCCGTCAACAACCACAAAAACTACTGTGCCGTCGCTGCGTTTTCCAACTGCGGTGCGGGGATGCCTGTTAGTGTTGAATTTATCAGGCGCCTGAGGCTCGAGTTCGCCGTCAACCATTAGGATCGGACCAGAAGTGAGTACATCTTCAGCGAAAATATATTTTTCCCAACATCTCAGCTGATCAGCTTTAACTACGTATAAAGCGCCGTATAGTATCGCTATCGCACCATTCTGACGAATGCTGCGCGACCAGAATGGAGTTGATACATCTTTGTTGTTTTCAGCTACGATAGTCCCGTCTACGCGGGTATATGTAACGCCCCCGTAGGGAGGTCTCATATTGAAAAATGAGCCGTTTAGAGCTGCCACAGCATTAGCCCCTACCGAAAGTAGAGATGTCCATACAAGCGTCCCTTCTGGTGCTGCAACTACGTCGAAATGGTATCCTGCCGGTATTTTCAGCACAGATATAGACTGGTTGGAGTTGAATAAATTCCCTTCGAAGAGGTAATTATTGAATACAATGCCATCTTTCTCTGCATTTATAGCAGCTTTTGCAGTAACAAATGTGATCGAATCAGGATTTTGTGCCGAAAGTATTAGCGTGAATAGGGCTACCGGCAAGCTTAGGGCTATTTTGCTGAGTATTTTAAACATGTCTATATTGTTTGCCTTATTATACAAATATAAGATTTATTCGTCTTACAATTTAGAATACGCAACTCGCAACTTGCACCACGCAACACTTGTCAGGTAGTGCTTTCGATGCCGAATCGGCGCATGCATCTTAAAATGAGATATGCCAGAGGTGTTCCCATAATGGCTTCGATGCCGAGTTTTGCCACAAATTGAAATGCAATCAATTTCAGAATGTCAATCCAGGGCACTACACCTGCAAAAGCGATCAGCACAAAAGGAACGGTATCAAAGAGATGGCCGGCAATAGAGCTGCCGATGGTACGCACCCAGAGCCGGCGGCCTTCTGTCCACTTTTTTATTCTCACCATTAGCCAGGCATTGGTGAGTTCTCCGCAGAGAAACCCTGCGATGGAGCCCAAAACAAGGCGGGGGACATAAGTGAAAACACGATTGTATGCCGAAGCAATGGCATCATTGTAATCCGGAACGGGAAGAAATACACCTATCCAGGTGCAGATCACCAAAAGGATATTACATGCCAAAGTAAGCAATATAACCCGCTTAGCGGTCTTATAACCCCATATTTCGGTAAGCACATCACCGAGCATGTAGGCGAATGGAAATGTAATCGTACCGGCATCGAAATAGATCCATTTGCCGATACCTACGATTTTTACTGCCATGATGTTGGACACAAGATAAAGTGTCACGAAGACCGCGGAGACAATCACCAATGGAATGGGATAGGGGACTGTACGGTTTTTTGAAGGGTTTTCCGCTACCTTATTCATATTCAGTTAAATATTTTGTGCAAATGTAATAATTTCGGTGAAATTAGAATATAATATGCACGCGATACTTATAATTATTATCAACCCAGCAAGAATATTCTTAGGTTAATCGTAAGTCCGGAAATCTAAAATTGGGTTTAACTGTCATCTATTGTATAAATCGCAATCAAGATAAAAAGAAAAGCTCCCGAGAATCCCGGGAGCCAATCTTGTTTAGAGTGCAGGTGGACGCAACGGGGCGTTCCAAATACACTATGATAATACAAATATATGCCTTATAAGTTATATGAGCAAATAATTAAAAACAGATTATATGTGAATGCATATAAAAGTGATAATTTATTTGAAATTATATGTAAAAGCATATAACGGCAGCTAATCCCTCTTATTCAGCCAAAACTTCCTTTCATCCGGTTCCATTTTTTCAATAGCATATCTTAATGCGATGCGGGACATAGTGCCGGAGTATTCGCTTAAAAACTTGCGCAGCAGGGAGAGGTCCCTTTTGCCCATTTCACGGAGCATCCATCCTGTAGCTTTGTGAATCAGATCGTGAGAATCTTTCAGCAATATCTCTGATATAGCAATAGTATCATCAAATTGTCCGTTTCGAATGAAAGTCAAAGTGCTTACAATGGCAATTCGCCGTTCCCATAAAGATTCGCTCTTGGTCAGACGGTAGAGCAGGGAGCGGTCGCTCTTATTCAGCAAATAGCCACCTACAATCTGCGGAGCACTCAGATCCACCAAATCCCAATTATTGATCCTGTCGGTATTGCGAAGGTAAACCTCGAGCACCGCCTCTTCCTGCTTCTTAAACTTCTCAACCAACAGCAGCACAGCGCACATTCTCGCCTCGTGCCATTCGCTTTGTAGCAGCTTTTCCACCAATTCCAGCGAAACATCCTTGTTACTTTTCGCCACCTTACGGATATTCGGCACCGTCACACCCATAAACCTATCGCCCTCGCCATACTCACCCTTACCGGTCTTGAAAAAACGCGGTAATATCCGAGCCTTTTCGGGGTCTATATTAGCCTTTATTTCATTAATTATCCGTTGCATTTCCCATTCTTGATTGAAGATTTGTTGGATGGTCTCAGGGTTTTTGAGGAGAGCTTGGAATTCTTTCAGTTTGGTTGCATTTGGAGATTCAGGAATCCAGAGTTTCAGATAGCCGCCTTCAGCATATTTATTGGCCATATGGTCGAGAAATCGCTCGAAATGTTCCTCTTTATCGAGGGTAGGGTAGTGTTTAAGGCCATATTGGATAGTGCGTCTGATGATGGTCGCACCATCAATATCCCTGTCAGCTTCTGCAATGATTTTCCCATAAATTGAGCGGGGTTCATGTTCATTAGAGGCTCGGTGATCCTCCGCTGCCTCAGCCATAATCTCAATTTGTTCAAGTGAAAACCACTTCTGAAGCACTTTATCCTCGCGAATTATACGCGCAGACTCAATATGGTGCGTCTCACGATCAACCTCCAGCCCCAGATCGTGATAGGCCGCTATGACATATACCATATCCGCATCCACATCATAGTACCGCGCCAGATTTGCGCTTTCTGCTATTACCTTCAAGGCATGATCCCTCTGATGCGCTGCATCAAATGAATCATAGCGGGGAAGAATCTTGTCTTCGACGTATTGTTTTAGGGAGGAAATCATGAAGTAAAGGTAAGAAATTTATTTAGGGCTGGTGTGGGTCCTTTATCACAATTTCCATTTCCCTGGGATTGTATAAGTTTTTATCCCGTTCGTCACGGAGTCCGACATGATTGCATTGGCAAATTTGATTTCACTTTTCTCCAACCTCACTACTTTACTTTTATGGGCTTTCATATAGCTACTGATATCATTGCTATTGTTTGAAGGTGGAAAGTAGACTTTAACTTTTTTGACGGTGAAATTTCTTAGTATGAAATCCAGGGGCGGAATCAGGTCAGAGTCTGCACTTACAAGTACGATAATGTCTGATTCATTGTTTAGGCAATCTCCGATCATCCTGACAGATAAATTAACATCTGTTTTCTTCTCCTCCGGACGATTAATCAATGCTTTGCAAAATGGGCATGAAATTGTTTTGTTAATATACTTTCCACGAACAATCTCGAACCTTTTCGGGTTCAATAATACATTTGCATTAAGAAAAGCACTCTGCCTGCTGCTTTTGTCAGGATCATGCGGTGAGGCAGTAAAATAGACAACCTTAGATAGTTCTTGATTTGGACCGAGGAATTGTTCGAATAGTTTAACTACATTAATCCAATAGTACTTCTTCCATTTTAGGTCAACATGTTTCATTCTCCTCAGTCCATAATAAAAGTTGAAACCATCAACGTAGAATGTTACTCTTTTTTTGTCCATAAATCATTAAAAATAAAAAGCCGCTACTGGAGCGGCTTAAACTATACAAGAAAGTATAGCGATGTTTTGTTTGTACAAAGTTACACAAATTTAAATTAATACAAAATTATTTTTGGTTGTGTCTTAATTTTTGTCTTTGTAAACATAAAGAAATAATTTCTACTAGTTCAAACAATATTGCAAAGTTACCAAATATTGGTAACTTTGCGTTGTAAAAAAGTATTCTTATGAAAACAACATCTGTTGCACTTGGCCCGTATTTCGAGGATTTTATCGCGAATACTATCCGTAATGGGCGTTACAACAACGCAAGCGAAGTCATTCGTGCCGGACTTCGTATGCTTGAAGCGGAGGAAATAAGAATTAAAGAACTATCCGCAGCAATCAGGGAGGGAGAGGAGAGTGGCAGGTACGACAACTTTGACCCTCAAGAGCATCTAAAGCAAATCAAGGAAAAAAGGGTTAAATCTTCCTAAACACACATATTTCGGTATCACAGTACTTCTTTCCAAAGCGTTACAAAATGTAACGCTTTTGTAACCATCATATGTGGGGTTATTAGGCTTCGTTAATAAGATTATTTGTAATTTTGCATCGATTTAGAAGACTTTTGTAGATGTTCTTAGTCTATCGATTTTTTGAACATTTGCGACCGAAAAAAATTTAACGAAGTGCACTATAAAAACATTTAACGAAGTTTAATTTTTAACCTTTACATTATGAAAACGAGTAATAAAAACAAGAAAAAATGTTCCAGATGCGGTAAAGTTTGGGGTATCATTTTATTAGTGATAGTCATTCTTGCCGTTCTTGTGTTTGGATTTTTCTTTTGGGCAAGATCCAACAATGTTGAAAAATCTGAGTACAACACTCTGTATCAATCTGAAGTGACTCACGAAGCGGCAGAGGGTGATAGTACAATAGTAGTTGCCACTTATAACATCGGTTACCTGTCGGGGATGACCAACAATCTGCCTATATACGCTTCGCCCGAGTTTATTGCCAATAACGAGGTGAAAGTTATAGAAGCACTAAGGACCCTGGATGCCGATATTGTCGGATTCCAGGAGATGGAATTCGGCAGCAGTCGCGTGTATGGTACCAACCAAGGCACAATGATATGCGACTCGCTCTATGCTTACGGCGCTTTTGCAATCAACTGGGACAAGCGTTACGTGCCTTTCCCTTATTGGCCTCCCAGATTGCATTTTGGAAAAGTAATTTCCGGACAAGCCGTTGTGAGCAAATTTCCTATCCCTGAGCAGAATGTGCACCTATTGGAAGGAGTGAAGGGCAGCTCCTATTTTTACAGAGAAATCTATGCCAGTCGTTTGGCTCAAGTGGTTACAATAGATCACCCTCTAAAGCCATTTCTTGTCATCAACCTGCACGCAGAGGCTTTTGAGAAGGAAACCCGCCTCAAACAGCTTGATTTTGTTTATGAGCTATTTTGGGAGCTGGACAAAGAATTTCCGGTAATCCTGTTGGGGGATTTCAACTCCAATCTCAAGGATCCCGAAGCCAAAATATACCTCTTCCTGAATGATGAGAGATTGATTTCCTGTGCGATTGATGAAAACGACAAAACTGCGTCACCCAGTTCATTCCCGGCAGATAATCCTGATAGACGTTTCGATTACATTTTCTTCAATCCCGAACATTTCGAGCTGATAGATTCGCGAATTGCGACTGAATTTGGCGACATCTCCGACCATTTCCCTTGCGTAGCAACATTGAAGATAAAATAATCAAGTGATTTCATAATAAGATTTATGCACATTCAGAAATATCGTAAAAGACCCATTTTCTCGCGGTCTGACATAGGTGTTGCGCTTATCGCTGCCTCAATCATTCTTTTTTCTTACGGTTGTAAGGAATCCCGAAAACCAACTCACATTCCGCAAATGCCCGATTATACCTGGGAAAGTATGTGGTACAATGTTCTCAACGACACAACCGGGGATGGTGCGGATGTTTTCTATATTCCTTCCACCTGGGAGTTTGATTGGACTACTGAAGATGGTAAAATCTCTCATTATGCCGATGTCTATAATCAGGCACATACCGATAATATGACCATCGAAATGACAGGGGTTGCCGATTATATGGCAGAAGGGAATAATTTCTACTCACCTTTTTATCGTCATATAACCCTTGATTCGTGGGCGACTCTCAATAACGATACAATAACAAGGAGATACAATAGTGTCTCTTTGGTGGATGTACAAAGTGCTTTCGACCATTTTATAGAGAATTTCAACAATGGGCGTCCATTTATATTGGCGGGATTTAGTCAGGGGGCAAAATCCGTTGTGGAATTGATGAAAACGATGCCTGAAGATTTGAGGGAGAGAATGGTGGCAGCTTATGTGCTTGGTTATAAGGTGACTCCGGAGGATATTTCCGCCGCCCCGTGGATTGTGCCGGCAAAGGATTCGCTCGATACGGGAGTTACTATCTGTTATAATTCCGTATCGGATGTAAAATATGTAAAGCCGATTATATGTGATTCCAATGTAATGTGCATAAATCCCGTTAATTGGAGAACAGATTCCACTCCTGCCATTTTACACGATAGCATAACCGTTACGCTCGATACGGAATATAAAGTATTGGTTCTGGAGGGTTTTGACGGCAGTTTTCTGCCCAATATTCTCAATATATTGAATGTAGGCGATTATCATGGGGTTGAGCCCTGGCTTTATAGTGATTGCCTGCGAAAGAATTTCAAACAAAGGATAAAATCATATCAAAGAGCCCAAGTATCGTATTAATAGGAGTTCATCTCTATGATATGCACTAAAAGAAGTGTTAATACTGGAGAAGCGTTCAGATAATTCCAGAGCAATCTCATTTAGCCCAAAACCACATCCAGGACCATCATCAGCGCGAAACCGATGGCAAAACCTATGGTACCTATATTCGAATGTTTCCCTTGAGATGCATCCGGGATAAGTTCTTCCACCACTACATAAAGCATCGCACCGGCGGCGAAAGAGAGCATATAGGGTAAAATCCCCGTGATGCCGGAGGCTAACAATAGGACCAGCGCTCCGCCTATCGGTTCCACAATTCCACTCGCTGCACCTATTGCAAACGAACGCCATTTGCTGTTGCCGGCAGCGCGCAGAGGCATGGAGATGATGGCACCCTCCGGAATATTCTGGATGGCTATGCCGATTGAAAGGGCCAAAGCACCGGCAATGTTGAAGTCGGAGAGGGTTGCGCCGGCAATTGCAACACCCACCGCCATTCCTTCAGGAAAATTGTGAATAGTGACCGCCAGCGTGAGCTTCGCCGTTTTAGAAAGTCCGCTTTTGGGGCCCTCTGCACTGCCGCTCGCATGTATATGAGGGGTGATGTAATCAATCAGCAGGAGGAACGCAAAGCCCAACAGAAGGCCGATTACCGCAGGTACTATTGCCATCGTGCCGCTTCCCATCTCTATCGAAGGAATCAGAAGCGACCACACCGAGGCTGCGACCATCACTCCCGATGCAAAGCCGAGCAACGCCTTCTGCAACAGCGCCGGTATCTCCTTCCGCATCACAAAAACGAACGCAGAGCCAAGGACGGTACCAAGGAGGGGGATGAGAAGAGCGAGGAGGATTGATGGCATGGTGAGCGAAGGGGTAAGGGGGTTAGTGGAGATAAAGGGTTAGTGAATGAATTATTATTCTTTTGTATTTGCAAAAATAGAGTTTTTCCGAATACTTTCCGACAAATCAGATTTTATTAATAAAAGCTTCGATTAAACTTCTGTGTATCTATGAAGATCCATATTCATTTAAAACAAAAAACAAGATAAAATTGCAATTAATAGAAAACGATTAAACTATTTTAGTTTAACAATAAATCAAAATGGTTTAATTCCAAAAACTTCAATTATCTTTACTGTCGCTAATAATAGTTTAATTGATACCTATATTACTTAACTATGAAAAAATGCGAAGAATATAAACTGAAATACTTCCCCTGGAGATGGGGTGACCGGCGCGATGGTTGGAGACTGCGTAATATTACACCAATATCCATCTTGGAATCCTATTTTTCGCCGAAAAGAGTTGATGCACAAATCTTAGTACAGGAAACAATCCCGATTGACAACATTGAAGCTTTTATCAAAGAACACAAGGAGGAGATGCCCGACTTGTCTCTTATGCACGTGATTATTGCAGCCGCAGTGAGGCTCTTTTCTCAACGTCCTAAATTAAACCGCTTCGTATTTAGAAACAAACTTTACGCCCGCAAATACATAAGTATGTCTATTACGATAAGACGCTCCATGACCGATGAAGGTGAGGAAACGTTGATTAAACTCTATTTTCTGCCAACGGATACGTTGTATGATGTTGTAAGAAAAGTTCAACAGGCGTTAGACGAGAACAAGCATGAAGGAGACCAAAACACAGCAGACAAGTTTTCAAAATCCCTGACTTATTTACCCGGATTTTTGATACGCTTCATGGTTTTCATAATTAGGTGGCTGGACAAATTTAATATTTTGCCACGTGCGCTTGAAGAAATAAGCCCATGGCACTCTAGTTTATATTTAGCTAATATGGGTTCCATTGGCTCGGAATCGGTATATCATCCCCTTTATGAAATAGGCACATGCAGTTTTTTCTTGACTACAGGTAAGAAAACAACTCAGTACATACCTAGGCGTTCGGGTGAAGTACTTTCATTGAAGACCATAATGCTGAAATGGAGTCTGGATGGGCGGATCTGTGACGGCCTTTACTTAGCCTCTACGCTCAGAATGATTGGCCGACTTTATATGAATCCGGAACAGTTGCTTACACCACCTGAACAGGTTGTTGTGGATGATGGAGTGGGGAGAAAGAGGATAGATTAATTACAACGATAACTTATTTTTGATGCCACTAAACTTAATATTTAACTGAAAAACGTCTTCTTATTCATGAAAAAATATAACGCTAACAAGCTGAGGTATTTCCCTTGGAGGTGGGGTGACCGTCGTGATGGTTGGAGGGTGCGTAATATCGATCCGTTTTTGGCCATGGTTCCGCTTTTCTTGCGGAAAAGGTTGGATGCACAAAACTATTTTCAGGAGAGAGTTCCGATTGATGACATTGAAGTTTTTGTAAAAGAACACAAGGAGGAGATTCCAGGTTTATCTATAATGCACGTCATTATCGCAGCTATAGTAAGGGTATTCTCTCAGCGCCCCATCTTAAACCGCTTCGTGATGTGGAATAAAATTTTTGCCCGCAAGTACATTAATATGTCGCTTGTGGTAAAACGATCTTTGACTGATGAAGGGGAAGAAACGTTGATTAAAGTTTATTTCCAACCAACGGATACTTTGCATGATGTTGTAAAAAAAATTCAGCAGGAGTTAGATGAAAGCCAGCACGAAGGACAGCAAAACTCGGCAGATATAATATCAAAGTACCTGAATATTTTCCCCACTTTTTTGATGCGCATTTTCGTTTATGTACTTATCTGGATGGATAGATTCGGGATTTTTCCCCGTGTTCTCGAGGAGATCAGTCCATGGCACACCAGCTTTTTCCTGACCAATATCGGCTCAATCGGCGTGGAATCCATCTATCATCACTTATATGAGTTTGGGACGTGCAGCATGTTTGTGGCTATGGGCAAAAAATCGACCAGGCACAAATCCAATATGTCAGGGGATATTGTTCCTTACAGGAGCATACAGTTGAAATTTTCCATAGACGAGCGCATCACTGACGGCTTTTACTATGCCTCCTCGCTCAGAATGCTCAACAGAATTTTCCAAAATCCCGAACAGCTACTGACACCACCCGAACAGATTGTCGTTGACGACGGAGTAGGGAGGAAGAGGAAGGATCTTTAATAACCTTAATAATGTAACTTGTTGCGACGATGGGTGAACGAAGACCAATAATGTTTTTGTAATTCAGTGGACAAAAAGGAACGCTCAAGCAGTTCTTTTACCAATGGTTGTTCGCGAGCAAACATATCAATTTCCTTCTTCACTACCCTTGCCGGAAGTTTTATGCGTCTGCCAAACTCTTCGAAGTCGGAACGCATAATTGTACGAGTATCACTAAACGCCATTCCTTCCTTAAACAGACCTTTGTCAAGTGCAAATATGCGGGGTTCCCGTAGTTGTAATGAGGTGTTGAGAAGGTCGTAAGCAGGGGAGAGGCGATATTCCCTACTCGATTCAATCAGTGAGAAATTTTTCAAATGTGCATCATCGTTAAGCGTAACGAAATTGAATAATATTATTCTGAATAAACGACGAAGATCAATCAATGCAACCTTGACAAAAGCGTTAATAATCTCGGCACACTCCTCATAACTTGCTCTGTCATACTTGTAGTTGGGACCGGCATTGTCCTTTGTGTAACCCAATAGGGCAGCGAAATCCTCCTGTTTGTATTTACCACCACCATAAACATCAAATCTACGTGTAATATATGCGGGAGTACCATCATCAAAAAAACATAGAGCATTCGCGGCGGTCTCTATGTCATAGACTTGCGAAGCAATCTGCATTGTTATATGCTCATTCGCAGCGCAGAAATCTCTGTTGATAATGTGGTAACTCGTAGGACGTGGCTTAAGGATAAACGTACCTTGTTCCTTCTCACGGGCATATCGCAGTTTATTATTATCAACTAGTATGGAAAATTTAGGTTGAGCCCCGGAAAGCGATATACGCCCAACTCCCCTGGTGGCTTCATTAGCCTCTTCAGTATCCGAATCCGGACTTGGCTCTGAAAAAATATGAGATACGGGAAGACCATCAAACAAAGCTTTTTGCGCAGCAGGAGAATAGGTATTATATCCTTTCTGCAATGTCGATGGACAAAGATTCAACTCTTTCATGGTTTAGATCGGTTTTACGGTAATGGCTCCAATCGTATCAAATTGACAGGTTGCCAGCAAAATTCCAAAATCATCCTCTACGTCAATACGAAGGAGTTGCGATTGGATTTGTCGATTTTCGCCTTCAGACAAGATATTTGCGAATGCAGGGAAAAGAAAGGGCGAATGATAGGGTCCAGACCTAAGTGGCAAGGTTAAACTAACAGGCTCGGCTTCTTTACTCAATAAATACGCCTTGTCGTAGATAAAAGTAAAATCACGGTTCTCGCTTTCAGTCAGCAGACCTACTTTTATCCCGTGGAGATATACTTCACATCGTCTCATAATATCAATCTTTTATTTTTGTTTTAAGTTGCAAGCCGAGCACATTACATATCGACAATAGTGTCGCAATCCGTGGATTGGCAGTGCCACGCTCAACTGCCACTATGGTATTTATGCTCACATCAGCCAATTCAGCCAGTTCCTGCTGGGTTATTTTCAACTCTTGCCGACGAGCCTTAATTTGTTTACTTAACAACTCCATATTCACAATATATTGGGATTTGTTGCAAATATAAGCGTTTGAAACCACAAAAACAAACAAAAATCACATTATGTTGGGATTTTACTGTTATAAACCGGTATTTTGGGGGCGATTTGGTCGAAAATCACAGTATGTTGGGA
>MTKW01008809.1_pt1 | contig 18253 bp, 13 predicted proteins | sample 1042761 | NCBI WGS metagenome assembly MTKW01 (sample SAMN06205366, study PRJNA360243) | anaerobic digester metagenome | biome: Wastewater treatment plant; feature: Anaerobic digester sludge; material: sludge; isolation source: anaerobic digester fed with sludge from wastewater treatment plant ... | reverse complement strand
CACCTGACTTTTAATCAGGGTGTCGGAGGTTCGAGTCCTCCATGGCCCACCACTCATACCTGAAGTTTCAGCGTTCTTATCACTCTCAGAAATATAATCAAAATAGCAGTTTTGCTGCCGCAGTGCTACCATAGGATTAAGACTAGCAGGGATTACCTCCCTGCTAGTTTTTCGCGTAGAGATCTTGCTTTTTGCCCTGCTTTTTAGCAAATTGCTTCTTAATAGTAGAGCGCTTAGGTTGGACGTGTCGCTTCGTCCAATGAAGGGGACCTTATCAAAAGGCAGAAAAGTCCGTTACACTTATACATAGAATGGCCAAAAGAACGCGCCGGCACTAGTTCATAGCCTACCTGCAAGGGATGGAAAGCGGCGGCTGGGGCAAAACTCTGCAAGTGTGTTTTTAATTGACCCATGATTCGCTGAGTGTTGGCCCGAAATTACATAAAGCAAAGCATCTCCCTACCTGGACATGAGACCAGATAGGGAGATGCTTTGTTCTTGTTCCAGTTAGGCCAAAACACTACTACTTAGGCATAGGGGTTCTCGTTTACTCTATATGTTAAGAGGGACTCTGTTGATCTAATCTTCAACACGGGGCTTACTTTTCTGGATGTGGATTCTTGGTACCTTTTTTGACTTGGCCGGGATTAAGAAAACTCACTAGCCCTGTGGGAGTGGGCACTACGAACCGCTTCCTCCAGTATCTTCCATTCAGCCTGTTTTGGGGTGTCAAGGGAGGATAATCGAAATATCCTTTGTGATCCTTACCGCCTATAGGTTTCTTAGTGAGCATTTGGCCTAATTCTCGGAGACGGGGGATGCTCCAAAGATCGTCTGCTTTGTTTACCTTGTCTTTTTGACTTGCTGTTTTGTTGTGGTGATAGACCATGGCTTGGCAGAACTCTTGGATGCACATTTTGGCTTTAGAACTGTTTTCCTCGGGTGCCAATTCCCCGGTTTCTAGCTGGCCTTTCTCATCAAACAAGGCGGTATAGCGTTTGGCTCTGTCGATAAGATGCAATGTTCCTTCCAGCCTAACCGTGCCCATGGCCAGCGGTTTTCCCATCCCTATTTTGTGTCTCATATAAGGAGGGAGGTTTATTGCCGTAAGTAACGCTCCTAATTCCAAAGAAGTGAGGTTATCAAATCTGATTCTGCCCTGGAATTTTGCATCTTGCTTTACTGGTCTGATGACAACGTGTTGTGAGCTTTCATAGCGGGGTTGTGGTTCCCAGTAGTCATCTTTGGTCCATGGTTTATGCCAATAGAATTTATGCCCCCGAATTGTGGTATCCCTAGGCTTGTTACCCCAATGCCGAAGCATGTTTCTGTTATTTGGTTGGTCTTGTGTTAGATATTCCTGAAAAGCGGTTGGTTTTGGGGTTCCTAAAATTTTAGGAGAGACGTCTCTTTTATCGCCGTTACCCCTGCGGTTCGGTTCTTGCCAAAATGGACAGCTACCGTCGTCGATCCATTTACAGTCCCCAAAAGAAACCCGACCCCGGATAGCGGGCCCTATTTCCTTGTGGTCGCGGACTGTGCCAAAAATACTCTCGGCTAGATCTAGCACAGATTCATCTCTGAGGTGGTCGGGCACAAACTCTTTTATTGATCGGGGATAGGGGAGACGAAATAGCATGGTGGTTCCGAAATACACTAGATTTTTATCGTCGTCCAAGAGATAGAACACAGGGTCCCCTTCAGATCGCATGAGGTTTTCTTTTATTTTTCTACGATTGTCGCGTGTGTCAGTCTTTTCATCATCCTGAAATGTTATCCACATTCTTCTTGGTACGGGTATTGCCTTCGTCTTATCCGGATCTGGTTCATAAACAATATAATGCATTCTTTTGTCAGTGCCTTTAGGGTTATTAGGATTACCCAGCCCAGTTGTTACTACAAGCCAACCACGTACCATTTTCTTATTCGGATCTTGCTCTGGAGATATCTCCGTAGCTAATGGATAGCTCCATGTACCGTGTTTCTCTCTTTTGACAGGCATTACCCAGCCGGCATCGTAGACGCCGACTTGGTTTGGCTTGACAATATGTCTAACAGCGCCATATTTTACCCGGACAAAGGACTCCCCGTATCCCCTGGGTTCCAACGCAGGTTGAATAAATAGCTGGTCTTGCTTGTCACGTTTCAAGTAACCGGCTTTGATATTTCGCGACGGATAGTTAGATGTAAAGCCTAGCATTTGCTTCCTATAATAGTCACCAAGGGAACTACTATCACCAACTGCACGATAAACCAGCTTTTTGTCAGACAGCCATTGCATTTTCCCAAAAGACATTACTTCAACTAAAACCCGTATCATACCCCGCAGGGAACTACCGGGAATTACCGGATTTGAAGGATTGCCTTGGTGAAAGAAATCCCTTGTCTTTGGATCTTTAGCGTCTGGGGGATCTTTCGAGGGATCTATTCCGCACTTAACATAGGTGGGAGTTTCGCAAGTAATGTTAAGGTCAATATAGCCGCTATGCCGGTTCATCTCAAACCGGTCGAATGTGGGTTTTTCAACTTGGGGGATGAACACCTGTTCCGGCAGGGGGACAAAATTGAACGGTGCTTTGGCTATGTTATTGGGCTGGGGATCGGTATGGGTTGGGAGGTTGGGAATAGTCATCATTACACCACCCTTAGTCTCACTAGTCGTGCCGCCGAAATTCGAACAGCACCACACGGATCTTGGGAAACGTAATACTTTACACAAAGCCTAAAGGGAGAGGTTTTTCCGGCTTTGTTAGACCTAAAATCGGCAGGCAGTTCTTCTTTTGGTATGGGAAGGACTTGTTCTCGCCCGGCACTATTAGCCACATGGACGAACCGATCCGCACTGCTTTTGTAGTGAGCACCAACCAAAATTTGTTCCCGGCAAAAAGGTGCCAATGGATCACTGTGGCAGAGGGTATAGTTGATGTCTTGCTGGGAAGAACAGGCGGAGCAATCCAAGAACCTTCCTTCCGGATCGGCCAACAACTTACCAGTTAGCCCACACTCGTCCTGCCATAACAGAACCTCACCTTGCTCGGCGAATATTCGTAGCTCTCGGAGATTGTCTACTCCGATCGGAGGACAACAGTCAGGGTAGGCATGGTTAGCCAGCTCCCATTTGCCGTTGTGTAGTATTCCCCAAGTGATGCCATCGGTGCACCGGGCTAAAGCCCATTTTACTTCAAACGCAAGCTGGGAAGGCTTGTCAGCTTTTCCAGCAAGCCAGTCTAGGAATTTCAGTGGGGTATCAATGCTTGTGATCAGCACATTATTTGGCAGATCCATTATGCTTCTCCTTTCTGCCTTGAGGTGGTTTTTTGCTTTGGCGAAATGCCCGAACAGCATCATTTAAGAAGCTGACAACCTCAGGGCTTCCTGCATCGGCCGGCGAAAAACGCCATTCCCATTGCTTTTCGGGATCCTGCCATTTTACTGTTACCTTGCCGCCGCCAAAATAGCCTCTGCCCACGCTGCTTGTGCCACCTACTGCCAAATCGCCGCCCACCAAGTCTTTCACACATAACAATAGGAGCCCGAGCTTGGCCTTACCCTGATCTGTTTCGTCGTAAGGTATCCTGAGTTCTAACGAGGTATCAAGGGTGGCCCCATAAAGAGTCTCTTCATCAAACAGGTGATTTTCCAGGGCACCGCCTGTAAAACGGTCAATCTTGATCCGATTTACCCTTAGAATACTACCACCACTGAAGGCTCCTTCTTGCACAAGGAGCTGAGACGAGGCTAGTTGCTTGTTGCTTGTATCTTTTTCATCAACGTGTTGATCGCCAAATATTGAGTCTACCCATGCGTTAGCGTCATCTTTGTTAGGGCGAATCAGTTGGGCAATTCTATGGGCTCTCATTCTTAGGACTCCCGCCAGACTCGTACCCGGGAGAACTGGTGTCTTGTCCGAACAAATATGTGAAGCATCCGCAGATCCAATATCCAAGCCGGGGCTGCGAACAAGTATTCCACCCTCCAGTTCAAGCTGCAGATCGATGATGGCCCGCGTGCAATTGTCGTTGGGCAACGAAGGGACTTGATGCGGCATCGGTTTTGAAATTGCATCGTAAATTTTGTCGCATGGATCTTCTTGTAGTATCGGGCCGCTCTCTTGCGGTTCTAGTGCAAACCACTCTAGCCAACCGGCTTTCTGTGTTAGAGGAAATCTCTTAACTCTCCAATCCTTAACCCGACACCTGCCAAAGCCCCTGTTTTTTCTAGCGCCCAGGGGGATTTCGCCTTTTTCTAAACCACCTAGTGCACATAGAAGTGTTCTGATAAGTTCATCTTCAAGTTCCAATTTGGGGATATTAAGTTCGAAGCAAAGACTAAAGCTAGTGTTTCTTGGTAGGACTTCTGTTTGAAATAACAATTTTTCGGCCACAGTCCCCGTCTTCGGGTCAATTTTTATTCCGTCCCTTATTTCAGCTGCTTCAGTACAGGTGTAGCTGTCAAACACCCTAATATTGCTCAGGGTTGCTTCCTGATCATCATCAACTACCTGACCAAAAAGAAGTGATATGGAGGGGCAGTCCTGTTTGGGGTTGCGATAGCCATGCAGGTAATCACAGGCGTATGATCTCAGTGCGCCTGCAATGGAGCTACCCGGTATGAAAGGTTGCCCCGTAGCTTTATCTCGCAGAAGAGGCATATCGATGCTGTCACCTTGTGTTCCATCACCGAAATGGCCTGGTGTTTCCAAGAATAGTTTCCCAGTTATAATATACTGTGCCTCTGCCAGAGGATTTGCTTTAGTCATGCTTATCACCTCTTTCGCGTTGGCGAATTTCTCTGCTGATTTGAGCCAATACGATATCGATAGTCTTACATCTGATTTCGCCGGCCATGTCTTTTAGAACAGCTGTAGCATTGTCACTGGAGACAAGACAATAGTCGTTTGCCAATTGATTATAATTCAACTGTTCCAGCACAAAGGTCAAATTGTCTCTATCGTCTTCGACGATTTTTTGAAGCCAATTGAAGAGGGAATAGCCGCTTAAACAGCAATGCTGTAGTTGCCTCCTTGCTTTGGCCTTTAACGATCCTTCAGTTTTTTCTGATTCTTTCTCCTCCAGCCATTGGCGGAAAGTGTTCAATGCTTCCTTAGGATCACGACGGAGCACTAGCCTTAGACGCCCAATTAGGCTAGGGCTAATGTTTATATTTTCTGGTCTTACCAGCTCTCGTGCCCAACGATGGATTTCCCGATCCAACTCTTCGGCAAGTATTCGCCGCTGCATAATAGACAATATCCTCGCTGATACTTCGTCTTTGTCGGGTAGTTGGGCTGGTGGAGCAAATTCAGAAGGCTCCACGACTTTATATACCGGCATAGCAGGCGGATTGAGAAAACATAATTCACCGTAGCCCTCAGTTAGTCGCATTCCTAATCCCGAAGCTTCTATCTCTAATAGCTTAGTCTGCTTGATATCTTCTAGGGCTTCGAAGACAAACACTGAGCCTTTGCGTAAAGTCCTGGTTACCGGAAGTGCAGACCTAGCTTTTCTGTTATATCCCCCGGCATAGCCAGTACCGACGTAACAATTGCTCAGGCGAATATTGGCTCTAAGTGCCTTTTCAAGGTAACTCTGGAAACTATCTGGGTCAATCAAACCAGTGAGCAGATTACGGCCAATGAAGTCAGACAAAAGCAGTACTCTAAAAGCCTCTCCTTTTTTGATGTCCCTATAGATTTTTCCCGCTGTTTTTATGGAAGTAGGCTCAGTCTCTAGAACGAAATCGGCATTGCCGCCGTAACCAGCTCTTCGAGATCGGCCCAAGAGCAGATTATCATCGAGTAGGCTGCGAATATCTTGGGCAATTTGCTTCCCTTCATCAAGGGAGGTAGCTTTTACAACTAAGTATCCAGCAAAACTCTGATTTGGCAATATGTGCTCGTACGTGAAGATGCTACCCTCATCTTTAGAGGGCCTAAATTTAGCCGGATCACGGCTATGGTGGAATCTAGCTCCGAGATCCACTCTGACGGGCCGTATTTCTGTGGTGCCTAGTATCACAAAATCGTACCCTGCCCTAACTAGGGTTTCGTCGTCTTGCTGTTTAAGCCAGTCTAACAGTTCGGGCCCTGTGTCAATCGGTTCGTGCTTGCGCTTTAACATAGATAAGGGAAGAGGTGTCGATCGCTGAGCGGCGGCTGCTTGTTTAGTTTTGGGCACGGGGTACGCGTTGCGGTACCTGACTTGACCAGATGTTACGAACTGGGCAAAACGTCTCTGCTCTGGTTTGCCTTGGCCATCGGGATCGCCCAGGCGACTGGCCACTGCGCCACGAATAGCAGAGCCGGGAATGTAGTTTAAAGTACTGGCCGAAAATCTCCGGTGTCCGGGAGCAGTTATAATTGTTGGGGCTTGCAAAGTGATACTATATGGAAACGGATACATTGTCATACAGGTTCCACCTCCAAATTGGCCAGTTTCATGGTTAGGTCTCGGTTACCGTTTATATCCACCCGTATGTAACCACGGCCCCTGGTGGTACCAGATCCCAAACACCGAGCACCGAGTGCGCTCATGGCTAAACAACGTTTTTCTTCTGCTGAGGGCTCTCCCAACCAGTTCACAGGTGCAACAAAGGTTAACCCTGGGATTAGAACCCGCGACGCTCTTAAAGAACCGCTTTTGGGAGTCCCGGTACTTCTGTCTTGTGCTGTTTGATGACGAATACCAGTTAAGGAAAGAAGTATCCGGTCTTTTCCCAGCGGGTTGTTCCGACGGGTAACAGCATTTTTTACAGTAAGCCTAATATAATCGGGCAGTTCGCCATCGCCCAGTCTCATTATGCAACTACCTTCGTTGTCAGCAGCATGGCCAAAAATCCTACGACCAGGATCGGCGAGTTCCGGAAACGTTTGGACAAAATTCTGCCAGCTGTGACGCAGAAAACCTTGGATTGTTCTACCGGAAATAACAGGTAGGCCATACTGATCATGGCTGATTTCCATATCTACTTCTCCGGCAGCCCCCCCTCCCTTCCCTGGGGTTGTTTCCGAAAGAAGAGTGATGTGAAGACAATTAACCCCCACGACTAACCCTCCTTAAGCGCTATGTGCAAATCTAGAAGCTCTAAAGCGTCTATAATAGGGGTTGCCATTTCTTTACTTTCGGGAGAGAGAAGAAATCCGTCATTTGCTCTTAAGGCCTCGGGGAGAGCCACATCGCTTGCGGTGAGCTTCCAGTTTTCAATACTCTTCCGGACAGCATGTTGCCCCTGAGTGGCCAGATGCCGCAGTGCGTTGGCTTTTGACCTATGCGAAGCCCAGTTTGAACCTAAAAATCCGTGTTTGCCAAAAAGTATTTCCTGGGTAAACCATTGCCAAGTACCAGTTTCAGCGGTTGGATTAATGAGATAAGGGCGCATGGTCAGGCATCTCCCGTCCAGTGCACGCATTTGTTCTCGAATCTCATTAATGGGTTCTATTGTGCCAGGCGCAGCAATATGCCAGTCTATTGCCGACCTGAGCTGGCCGGCCCGCTCGTGGTGTTCTTGTACGCGTTTCTTAGCATTGCTGCAAAGCTGTTCAGCTGTTTCATAAGCCCGTATGAACGGCGAGTGAGCATGCACAATACTTACCCCGGCGGACATGGTAAGATTACCAAATTCAGGCACTTGCTGGCACTCGAACTCTTGGATAGCAAACGCTGCTAAATCTAGGGCTATACGCGCATCACAGACAAAAGCAATATCTTCTCCTGCAGTGATGATTGGCCGTATTGGAAGATAGACAATATCCTTACCGTCCTTGTCTTTGTTTGCAGCTTGCCACAGACTGAATTGGCTATTAGCCTTGTCCTTAGCGCCTACTATTGCGTACCCTTGTTTCCCGATTTGTATAGAAGAATCGACTCTTTTTAACACGGCTTCTACTGTTTGTCCCACAGCAGTAGACAACCCTGAACATATTTTCCGGTACCTGTTCTTGAACTCTTCGTCCGGTAGGTGGCAGTGTTCCTTAATCCAGTTAGAGAAGTGCAGACCGGTATTGTTTGCATCCATATAGACTATCCCTATAAGGCTACTTTCTGTTAATGTTCTTCCTAGATGGTCAATTTCCAAAGGGAATCGTGGTCTGAAACTTCTATAATTAAGGTTCGTAAGGAAGTCATCAAAAGGAACCAGACGTTTGCCGCGCTCATTCTTAAACATCGTGGAAAGGGAGACCGGATTGCCTTCTTGGTCATAAGCTGCGGCCACGTGCCCGGTTTCAAAACACTCCTCTGTGATGCCTAAGTTGAGCAGCGAACCCCTGGGGATGAATTGGGCTTTGGCTTTAGGCATCCGCTGGTTATAAATCCGATAAGTGGCTTCACCAATTCTTCCAACCTCATATTCTTCATGCACCATGACCATTTCCAGCTCGGGAGCGTAACGTAGAGTGCAATTAGATAGCTTTGCCGCGAATTCCTTCGCTTCCGTTATGTTTGAAAAGTCTAGAAGGATATTACCCCCGCTAGCTGAGATCACGTGTTTTTTATATCCTAATAGTTCTGGCCATCCTTTTGGACTTACCGACTCCTTGTCGATTACTTCTCCAGTTACCTCTTGTAGCAGAGCAGAAGCGCCGACTATTTGTCTTAGTCTGGTGGAACCAAAGACAAATCTCTGAATACCGGTGATATCTACCAAGGTAAGGACCGGCATTAACATCCTCCTCTCCAGAAAACCTTTCTTATTCTAAATGAGCCAATTCATAAGACTGCTGTAATCGCCATCTAACCAAGAACGGATATCTTCCCGGTTAAATACCTTAACTGTACCTTCGTCACCTTTCCAGCCTATACGTGCCTTTTGCTCAGCATTATAAGCTTTTTGTGGCTCAGCCAGAGAAATAATGGCTGCCTTAGCTAGCTCGCCGCCTACAAGTTCAACCCTATTTAGAGCTTCATAACACTTCTCTTTGATTCGCCCCTCTCTAGTAGATGTGGTACACGACAGGAGATAGACACGATAACCCTGGACGGCTAGCACGTCTAATTCACTGTCTCCCCCGTGTTTTAACTCCCGGGTTTCGGGCTTTACCCCGCCAGCAACAGTAAACCCCAGGTTGTATACTTGACGTACATTGTTTAGAAGCTCTTCCGTGAAGTGTTCAAGCCACCCACCTGTCAAGAAAGTGCCCCAAGCCTTGACGGTGTTGTTAACGTTACCTGTTGGCCAATTGTCTGCGGTGGCAAAGCCCGGTAGGTACTCCCTAAGAAGAGGGCTTAAATCCAACGGCTGTTCCTTGGCTTTACCAGGCTTTTCCCGCATTTGTTGGCAGAGGTTATATAGCTTCTTGATTTCTTCATCCGGCTTCGAGCAGTTAACAGCCCATCTAGCTAGTCCGTTCCAATGCTCAGACCGTATACCGGCCGTCTCCATGGTTTTTGCTTTTTGTTTCTGTACATCAAGCCCATGAATACTGATAACATCGTTCACCGAAATAGAGACCCCATAACGATCGATATCTAAATCCTCGCCACTATCAAGTCGAAAGAAGCCATTCTTACCATCGACATACAAAGAATGATCGGCTTTTCCACCTAAATGGTTCATCCAATACATATGAGCATGAGTAGTCATTACTTTGGTGCCGCCAGTGTAGTTAAGAACAGCTCCTTGAGGCAAACGGCTCATAGTCTCTTGTACAGACCGGGGGCTATGGGGGTCATTCAGATAATACTTGTCTTCATGAACGATATTGCGCCAGTGTTTCTCAATCACCTTTATCAGATCATCTTTGCACTTCGCCGTATCCTGCGAGTATATCCAATGAACAACTTGGGGTTGCAGCGCAGCAATACTAATATAAATAGGTAGCGGATTGTGGCCGACAAGGGCAATCAAACCTTTCGGGTTGCGTAACATAAAACCAAACACCTCCCAAGGAATTTGACCGAAAACGGGCAACCAACATTCGGCATGTTATTAATTCGACACAAACTTTAGATTTCCTCTATTATTGCATCTATTGGCAGGGAATGGGGCGTTGGCGGAGAAGTATACGATATCAGGGCTTTTGCGAGAGTTTTGTACAGATATTGTCAATAATAGGGCTGTTTTTGCTTGCCCCGACAGCTGGTGACGGGGTAGGCTTGGTATACTGAAAGTACTGATTAATACATGGTTGCAACAAAAGGTGGATAGCTCGGTGAAGATGTCGAACTTAAATTAGGACAAAAGCATGTCAGTTAACGACAGGAGGTGAACTGATGTTAATCGAAAGTCTGATCCGGCTAGGGAAACCGTTTATCAGTACCGAACCAGACCCCCGTGAAGTTATCCTTACAGTAACCAATGCTGGCGATGAGAGGCTTCGCTTTTATGAGCGAGTGTATTTAGTAGAGGTTAGAAAGCAAGAAAATAAGTTGCAGGTTGCAGCGCATCCCCATAGTACGTTTGGCAATCACAAAACAGTCGGTAAGAAGGAAGTGTTTTTCACCAATAGGTACCAGTCAGTGTCTATACCTGTGGTTATACCGCAGGGCGGATCTCCTGTTGTTCCCCAGGGGAAATACGCTGTTCCAGCGTACCTAACATATGACTCGCAATTCAAGAAGTTTTCGTCTGAACCAACAGAGATCGTATCTTTTTTAGCGGGACGCCTGGGAAGGGCAGTGGTAGACGCGGAGTTGGGAGAAGCGGATATTAATGCCATCGCAGAAGCATTGCATCCGCATTTTTTGGCTGCCCAGGAAGAGGATGCTAAAGGCAAGATCTTAGGCATCGTGACCCTCATTCTTTTGGGCGGGTCCAAAAGCCCTTACACCCTGGCTGATGGGGTTACTGATCCGGAAACAGAGGTAGAAGTCGCTCCGAGCAGGCTTGAACCCGGACAAAAAATCATTGCCCACCTGGACAAAATAGCCCCCTTGGTTTGGGATGCCAAACTAGAAGAAGGGGCAGAACAAGGACGTCTGCAGGAAGAAGATTCTTATTGTTCGTTTTGTAGCTCTACCGGGGAAGTTGTTTCTGCCTACTGTAAGGCTTGGCCCTGGTTTACTACTACTTGGGAAGGTCCCTTACCGCTAGAATTGGACAAAAAGAATATGGTGGAAAGCATTGCTTTATGTAAGGAATGTTATTCGGCACTGACATTTGGGGCCAACTTGTTTTCCAGCACAGTCCAAGCTCTGCCTTTTTGGCTTACAAAAGAGATCTTTTCTCCCAGTAGCAGCCCGGCAGGGAGACAGCTATCCCGAGAAAGAAGGGGAAGCCCAGAACCTATTTACGGTGGTATGCTGGTGTTACCTGTACCGGATAACCTGCCACATGAATCAGAAGAAGTGGATCTTTTTCTTGACGGCATTAGGCAAATGGCTGCCCGCAACAAAGGGTCCGCTTTAGACAGGCATTTACAAAACATAACCGGATTTGAGACATTATTGCCGGAAGCATTACAAGATGATCTTTATAGGTTGAACCTCCTATATTATTCCGGCAATCCAAGTCGGGCAGATATCCATCTACGGGCTAGCATCGAAGACGTGTTACCTTCTGTAGCTACCAGAATAGACGATCTCTTGCAGGAGATGGGCATCTTTGCCTCCAAGGTTCATTCCCATTATTTCCCACCTACAAGCAGATGGAGGCAAGAGAACTATGCATCGCTTTTTTACCTGTTGGTAACAGCATATGGTGCCGGCTATCTGTGGAGCGGGCTAAGCACAGTACTGCATCGGAGACCGTTAACAGAGGAACGTTTTGTAATTAACGCCGTACTGCGAATGCAAGAACTGTCGCGGAAGCTACCCGATAGTATCTGGGAACTTCGAAGGGAGATTTTGTTCTACTTGGTTTTTCGAGAGTTCCTGAGCCGATATAATGAGGAGATTTCAGAACAAGGAGGGCTGGGTATGCGACCCTGGCAGGAGTTAGCGGATGTATTGTCGTGCGCACCTTTGGAACTCAAATGTGAAGATGTAGAGGAGCTGGGCTTTGCAGTTGGTAATGTGATCCGAGAATTCTCGCGCTGGTACTGGATGAGCACCAGGAGCGGTGCCGAGGGGAAGGGTAGAGATTTCATTAAACACCGAGTGATGAAGTTCCACAGCAGGCTGACTCCAGATTTGATCTGGCGGGAAGGATTAGCGCGGTTAGGCGAATATGCTCTTAAACTGGACATGGGTATACCGGCTGGATTTAAAGAAAAAACCGGCATAATAATCACCGAGTTTAGCCGGCTAAGAGATGAAGTAGAGATAGATAAGGATAAATTTACGGCCTCTTTTTGGGCTGGTTATGCCCTGCAAGGAGCAGGGAAATCGGAGACGGAGAAAGAGATAGATACAGAGACAAAGGCTGATAATACGTGAGCTTGAGGGAGAAACATCAAGATTACAGAGGGAGGGTATTAAATAGTGAACACCAAAGTCAAAAACGGTGAGCTTCTGTTTGTTAAAAGTGTTAAAGACGGTATACCAAACAGAGACCCCCTTAACGATAGTGATGCCAGGAGAATCTTCGGAGAAGACGATGGACGCATTTCACTTTCGGATGTAAGCATTAAACGCGATGTTCGTGATTTTATCCAAGCCCGTTTTCCTGATGGAGGCCCAGATAAGAAATGGTTTGTGTTTGTGAGGGAGGAACGGAGCGAAGACGGAAAGCTACTAGGCCGCAACAGTCTAGCAGCGAAGGTGAAAGAGCGCTCCGGGGCTACAGGTACTATGCAGGAGGTTCTGTGCCAATCGGCCTTTGATGTTCGCGCGTTCGGGGCTGTTTATTCAGTAACCAAAGAGAGTTTTCATCTTACCGGTCCAGTTCAGTTTGGCTGGGCGCATTCACTACACCCAGTGGAAACTACCTATGTTCAAGGAACAGTAGTAATGCCATCCACAGACATTACAGTTAAAGATCAGAAAGAAGAAGGAAAAACTCAAGGTACCATATGGACAGCTTACACTTTACCTTTTGCAGTGTTTGCTATGCCGGGAATAATAAATTCCAGCATTGCTTCCGAAACGGGTATGACTCAGCAAGACGTAGAGTATTTGCTACAAGGCCTCTGGTATGGAACCCAGCATAGACAGGCCCGTGGCCGTGGAATTCAACAGCCGTTGTTCTTACTACATGTGGAATACAAAAAAGACTATTTCCGCATTGGTTACTTAGAGGAACAAGTCAAATTACTTCCCGAAAGAGAAGATTGGTTAACAGGTCCTAAACCTACCAGTGTAAGAGAAGTGCAATTAGATGTTACTAACCTAGCCGAACTACTAAAGAAACACGAGGCTAAGATCGAACGTTGCCGGTTTTGGTTAAATCCACAGCTTCAGATTATAGGGGATGTACCTGGACAACGGGAAGAACTGTGGTAACCCCCGATTGTTTAGCCTAGAAGGGGGCCAGAATATGAAAGTACTTGTCTTTGATCTTAAGGGGGATATTGGACACTTCCGGCGCCCAGATACCACTGCTACCCATGCCACCTATCCCTTTGTTACAAGGACTGCTTTAAGAGGCATGCTAGGTTCTATTCTTGGCCTGCCTGAATTCTTGGCAGAGGGGTGGGCTGGGATAGAGCTTTTGTCCCCAGTCAAGACCAGTGTCCAGCAGCTATCCCTGTTGGGGAAAGGATTTTTGGGCTCCGGGCCGGCCTTTAACCGTCCCACTGCAATAGAGTTGGTAGTTAAGCCCCATTACCGCATCTACTACCACGGTGAGTATCAAGAAGAACTAACTATATCCATAGCTGCCGGAGAATCCACGTATCATACTTATCTGGGCAGCGCATTTGCTCTTACCGTACCTAGGTTTGTAGATGAAATCGATTGCAAAGAATTGCCCCAGGGACAGTTACAAGGAATTCTTAACACCACTGGCGTTGTGCCCACACATATAGTTGGCAAACTCCATTTGAAACCTGGAATCCAGTATGCTCGTGTTGGGGGTATGCAGTACGAATATTTGGGCGAGAGGCGTTTTCGTGGCACCATAAATCTTATTTGGGAGGTTAACGGCTGCCAGGTGGCTTTTTCACCTAGTTTAAATAGAGGAGGTCCTCCCGTTAAGATAGTCTGTCTGCCCAGCCAAGAGATAGTGGTACTATGGTGATACCACTTAAAAACTGTTGGGCCAGACCGCGGGAAGGCAATATTACTTATCCACTTAAAGACCATCTCTTAGCCGTAGCCCATGCCATTGGCTCCCCAAAAGGGGAGCCAGTAGCACGCCTTCTTTTCCTTGCTGGTCTATTTCACGATGCGGGCAAAGCACAACTGGCTTGGCAGGAGTATATCAAAAATCCTCACAAGCAAAGGGGCACCGGTGTATCTCATGCACCAATTGGGGCGGCGTTGTTTGCCGTTTATGGCCACTACTTTTTACAGTATCTTGGCTTAGCCCGTAGCCGTGAGATGCAGGTCTTGTTTCTACGCCTTACGTGTGATGTGGCTGACCATCATGGCAAACTTAGCGACATAGAAATGGACCCACCCTGGAGTGGAAAATGGGACCCAGGACAGCTTGAAACTATGGACATGGTTGGTTTAGCAAACCTACTTCAAGAATATCTATCGGAGACGTATCCGCCTTGGGGCCTTGATCCTGAGAAAATACAGGCAGAGTTGTCTGGGTTGCGCCGTCCCTGGCAGCGTTATGTTTTAAGACTAGGCCATTTTCGTCGCCCAGGAGACCCCCGTGGACTGGCGGCGCACTGTGATCGATCTAACACAGCAGCTCTTATCGTGGCCGATCGTTTTCATGCCGGTGGCATAGAAGAAAACCAGATTAATTCTGAGACTGCTAAAAAAGCACTAGACAACTTTCATAGATACTGTCAAGAACGCGCTGTCCAGATTAAGAACATGGGTGGAACCTCAATAACCGGTACAAGACAACAAGTGCAGGATCAGGCAGTACGTAGATTTTGCCAAGATCCCCAGCAACTTATTTATACCCTAGAATTACCTACAGGTTTTGGCAAGACTCTGACCGGGCTTAGGGTTGCACTTACAGCCTGTCAGCAAAACGACCTACAGAGGATTATTTATGTGGCCCCGTATCTTTCTATACTTTCACAAGCGGCTGGCGAGATTCGCCAAGCCACGGGACTGGAACCTCTACAACATCATCACTTGGCTGTAAGCGAAAAGAAAGAGTTTGATGATCGAGATTACCTTTCGATGGAATCTTGGCAAGGTCCAATAGTAGTTACTACCTTCAACCAATTGTTTCGCGCCCTGTTTCCTGCTCGAGCCCAGCAAACCATGAGGTTGAAAGCGTTAGACAGTGCCTTTGTCATCGTGGATGAACCCCAGATTATCGACTCGGGTACATGGAATGTATTCCTTACCATGCTAGAAGCACTGGCACGGAACAAGCATATGCAAGTGCTTTTAATGACAGCTACCCTACCACCTACAGAAGCTGGGCTAACCACTACCCCTGTTCCCTTAGCCCCGCAGAAACTAAAGACGGCCAACCGTTTTAACATCAGTGTGGCGAAAGGTTCCTGGGACGCCCAGAGTCTAGCAGAGATTGCCGTAACAACGTGCGAGGAAAAAGGCTCTGTAGGGGTGGTGGTCAACACCATTGCTGATGCTACCCAGATATATTTAGCTGCTAAAGATTTGGCCGGAGACGATGTCGACATATTTAATCTTCATGCTTGTATGCAGCCACAACACAAGCGGTACCAGATTAAAGCTATTCAGGACCAAATAGCTAACAAGAGCGGAAAACCCGTTTTGGTAATCAGCACACAAATCATCGAAGCTGGTGTCGACTTAAGTTTCCGTCATATTTTCCGAGCCCGTCCCATTGTGCCATCAGTAGTTCAGACGGCCGGGCGAGTGAATCGTCATGGCGAAGGAGAGCCGGGTATTGTGAGCGTTATTGATTTTCTTCGGGAAGGAAAAACTGATACCCGACGTTATGTCTATCGTGATGCCATTATCCGGGAAGAGACGGATGCTTTACTTACGCTTGGCTCTACCTGGGGAGAAGAAAAGACCGGCGAATTGGTACGAATGTATTACAAAGAGGTTTTTGCCCGCAACTTAAACACGGCTATATTAGAATGTTTCAGTGATGCGGCAGCAGGTCAGTGGAGTAGTTTGGCAGGCATAGATCCATTTAGGTCAGACATTCCCTCTGTGCCAGTATTTGTGCCAGCAGGCGAAGAGTGGCTAACAGATAATGCTAAAGAGTTGATGACTCATTATGATTGCGAGGGTATCGAAGAACTGTATGAATCGTATGTAGAGCCGGGTTGGTTGGCAAGAAAACCTTTTATCGAGCGCAAACGTTTTTTGAGTCTGATGCAGGAATTTATTGTCCCAGTCAATCTTAAAGTAGCACGGCAAGTAGCTGATCTTTCTGGGGATAAACCGATAGTGCCTGCAGTAAACCCTGAGGATTATAGCGCAGAGACGGGATTTGGTCATCTTGTAGGAGTCGATGCTGAAAGTATATTCTTGTAGAACAACGATTCTCCACGGGAGGTATGGTCCGTTGAGCCAGGAATCCCAACCTGTCGGTGTCGAGGTAGACGGTATTCGTGTCGGCGGTACTCTGGTCTGGTATTACCATATATGCCCACGACAGGTGTGGCTGATGGCGCACCAAATCAATCCCGATGAAGACCATGAGGATTTGCAGTACGGCCGTTTCTTGCAGCAACATGCGTATTCCCGAGACAAAAAAGAGATTAATGTTGGTTCAAGTCGTATAGACTTAATGCGCAAGACGGGAGAGAGGCTAGTCGTAGTGGAAGTGAAAAAAAGCTCCCGTGCTATTGATAGTGCCCGTATGCAGCTTGCTTACTACTTATTAGAATTAGAAAAGAAGGGCATCAATGCTGTTGGAGAACTTAGGTTTCCAGACGAAAGAAGAAAAGAAGAAGTTGCCCTTACTCCAGATATGCGCGAAAGGCTTAATGGTGTCATCTTGGAGATTCAGAAGTTGGTGCAGCCAAATCGCCCACCGGCCCCAAGCCGTATTAAGTGGTGTCGTAAGTGTGCGTACAACGAATTATGTTGGTCCTAGTACACAAGGAGGGAGAGGGGTGGAAAGGAGCATCTATATTTTTTCCAGCGGCATTTTATCTCGCCGGGGTAACACCATAGCTTTTCAACGAGACCTTGGGACTCGACATATACCCGTAGAGACCATACGAGAAATACTTATATTCGGAGAGGTGGATATCAACAAACGCTTTCTGGAATTGCTGTCCCAGCACGAAATATTGCTGCATTACTTTAATTACTATGGCTATTATATGGGAACTTTTTACCCTCGAGAGCACTATAATTCTGGCTACATGATATTGTGCCAGGCACAGCATTATATGGAATCAGAAAAACGCTTTATATTAGCAGAAGCATTTGTACGAGGTGCTATGGCTAACATTCAACGGGTGCTGAGTTATTATGAAAACCGCGGTAAACTAGTGGCTCCATATCGAGAAAGCGTCCACCAGCTAGCGGCAACACTGGAAAAGCAAACTCAGATAGAGCAACTAATGGCTATTGAGGGCAACGCAAGAGAACAGTATTACGCTGCTTTTGACAGTATCTTAGAAAACGAAGACTTTCTTTTCGAAAGGCGATCTCGGCGCCCTCCGGAGAATCGGCTCAATGCTCTTATCAGTTTTGGCAACTCCTTAATGTACACTACTGTTCTTAGCGAGATATATAAGACGCACTTAGATCCCCGCATAGGCTACTTGCACACAACAAACTATCGGCGTTTCAGCCTTAATCTAGATATTGCTGAAGTATTCAAACCAATAATTGTAGACAGGGTCATATTCTCATTGGTGGCCAACGATTCTATTAATAAGGAAGACTTTGACGATGACAGAGGGGGACTATTGTTAAAAGATAATGCTCGAGAACGTTTTGTCAAAGCATATGATGACAAACTAAAGAGCACCATAAAACATCGAAAACTGGGTCGCCCGGTGTCGTATCGGCGACTGATTAGACTGGAGCTTTACAAACTGGCGAAGCATCTTATGGGCGAACAAAAATACGAACCTTTTACAGCCTTGTGGTAAGTTACAAATGTTTGTTATACTTGTATATGATGTCGGTGTGAAAAGAAACGCCAAAATCCTGAAACTGTGCCGGCGGTATCTAACCTGGGTGCAAAACTCCGTCTTTGAGGGAGAATTGACATTAGGCAAGTACAAAGCTCTAAAACACGAGCTTAGGCATGTCATAGACGAAGAAGACGATTCGGTTGTAATCTATGTGCTACGAACTACACGCTATAGTAAACGCGAGTCCCTAGGGACTCCAAAAGGAGGGGA